>Ga0206677_10000519_pt1 | contig 36337 bp, 23 predicted proteins | sample M130m12015metaG_FD_155475 | JGI IMG/M metagenome (GOLD analysis project Ga0206677, IMG submission 155475) | Ammonia-oxidizing marine archaeal communities from Monterey Bay, California, United States - M1 30m 12015 | ecosystem: Environmental > Aquatic > Marine > Intertidal zone | place: USA...
ACTCTTTCAATTTTTACAGGTCTATCTCTTTCATCATAACTAATTGCCAAATGCTCTTTTCCTCTTCTATCAGAAGACATCATTGATAAGTCGGCTTTAAAGTAATAATCATTTTCAAAGTACCTTAAATACGAAACATCATTGTTTTGAGAAAATGATAAGCTCAATATTAAAAAAAATAGTATGGTCTTAATCGAAGCTCGCATTAATCCTCAGAAGTGAGGTCTTCATCTAATGAATTTGATAGTTTAAATCGATGGATAGTGTTATCTCCAGAATTACAAACATAAACGACACCTCTTTCATCAACAGCAACTGCGCTTGGAGAATTCAATAGAGGGATATTATTATTAAGTGGGTCAATGCTTTTAAAAAATTGGCCATTTGAATTGAAAACGTGAATTACATTTTCTTTTTTATCTACTGCATACACACTACGGCTATTATCAACGAATACGTCAGAAAACTGATTATAAACTGTAGCATTCATTATATCATCTGAATTTGGCTGAAAGCCCGATGTAAAGGTTGCAAAGTCACCTGAAAGATTGGGCTTAATCATATGTAAAGGGAAAAAATCACCTTCTTGAGTATAATAAATATTTCCTTGATAATCCATATCTAGGCTAATGGGACTATTAACAGTACCCGATCCAGTTCCATATCCTTTTAAGGTGGATCCGAATTGACCTTTAAAAGCCCAAACAAATTCATCATTATTTAGCTCGATAAGAAGTGATCGTTGAAATGCTATTTCGATAATACGGTGTTGATTCTCGGTACCTCCATAGTTGTCAGCTACATAGATATGATTTCCTGAATCATAAGTTGTCGTAAGACCAGAAAAAGTGCTTAGCTCAGAACTATAATATGCATCTAAAAATTGATTTGTTTCACTACTCCCATCATAAAAAATATGGGGATTAGTCAAGGAATCAATAATCATCTGATTTTCTTCACCATTTATTTCTTTCGTACTCCATTCATCCTCACTATTTAAAATAGCGAACCATAGATCTGAACCATAAAAAACTAATGTATCAACTTGAGTTTCAATATGAGTAAAAACTCCAGAAGTAGAAACCTTTTTAATCCCTATTTCATTCCAATATTGATTCCAAACAAAGATTCTTTCAGATCCATCAATAAAATAGACATTCATTTTTTTATCAATATCTACATCTGTGGGGTTAATTAAATCTCCATTGCTATCATTCAATACCAAGAGGGTTTCAAATCCAATCGGCTTTCCCCCGTCTTGGTCTAAAACACATATTGAGGCTGAACTACTATCTGCAATATAAATTCTACCATCTTGAGCAATTGATATTTCATTCGGAGAGGTAAAACCAGAACTCTCTCCCCAGGATGGGTTAATTTGAATAAAAGTTGTATCCCCAGCACTTAAACCGTCTAAGTTCTCATTTACAACACCATTTGGAATTGAAAATTTCTCCATACAAGAGGTTATCAATAAAAAGATAAGAGCATAAAATACTTTTTGCTTCATATTGTTAATCCAATGCTAAAACGTTTTGGATCAGAAAGGTGATCAAAATTTGCATATCCGTAATCAACCTTTAAGTTGTAAGCACCAACATTAATATTTAGACCAATCCCAGCAGTGTAATTTTCTTCTTTCTTATTAAATTTATATCCAGATCGTAAGAAGAGAAGGTTAACAAAAGAATATTCAATACCAGTAACAATGTATTCTGCATTATCAACTGGATGATTTAATTGTAAAGAATAACTCATTTTATGATTGAGTTTTTGAATTGGGTCAAATGCGACTCCTACTCTGAATAAAGTAGGAGGCGAAAATTTTTCATAACTTGTGAGTTCAACTATTTCAGAGCCCGATTGTGAATCTAATAAATTTTTAGGATAATTCCCTTCTGGTGAAGTTTGTTGACCAAAATTTGTAAGAGATGCGCAGAACCTCAAAGAACTAAAACCCGTCCAATAAAATGTACCAACATCCAAAAGAATTGCACTCATTTCATTTTCAGCTAATTTTTCAGATACATGTTTTAATGTTACACCAAAACTAAATCTATCTGTCATTTTAGCGCCATAAGTCAAGCCAATGAACCTATCTTGAAAAACAAAATATTCTCCTGTACCATCCGGGTAAAACTCTGATGTTTCTGCCATAGGTTCCATATGCAATATTCCAAAATTAAAACCCAATGAATGCCGGCCAGATAACCTTTTACTGATACTTAAATAATCGTATTTTATATCTGAGGGCCAGTTAATTGTAGATAGAGAGATCTCCGTCTTTTCTAATTGAGCAATAACTCCAGGATTATATGATATGTTTGATGCACCATGATTCAAAGCAACAACAGACTCTCCCATACCTATCGCTCTAGCACTTACACCTATGTTTAAAAATGAGAATACAGAGGTACCAACTCTTTGTCCTCCAAGAATAGGAAATAAATTCTGAGAGCTACAAAAAGAGGTAGTTATAAGGATCAATATGATTTTAAGGAGTGTATGTTTCATTAAAAAATAAATTGAAAGCCAACTTCCATGGACCTCGGCTTGTTATACCTGGATGGATCCTGGTTCGGGTTAGGGCTATTTACTAAATAATAGCCATACGTTTCGCCAGGCTCGTAACCGTCTCCAGTAAAAGGGTTTACTCGTCTGGGAACTTGCTTATTCATCAAATTCTCAATTTCAATATACCCTTTAATTTTATACCTGTCCCAGTCAACTGTTTTATAAAGTTTTACATCTATATTCTTTTTAGCTGTTTTACTGATATTTGCAAAAGGGTTATTATCTTCTCTTGGACCATCATAATATGCTTTTTCATTAACAAAAATAATTGTGTCTTGGATTGAACGTGTGTACCTACGTCCTGATTCATATTCAATTCGAGCTGAAGCTCCCCAGTTTTTAGGATTTGAATAAGAAAGGTTTGTAAAAAAATGAAATGGCCTGTCCCAACTCATATAACTCTCACCTAAAGGCTTCTCTGACAACTGCCCTGCTTGAACTAATAAATTATCTAACGGAGAAGAACTTTTTCCTGTAATTATACTATAATTTAAGTTTAGATCTAAATACCAATTCGCTAAAATCCTACTTTTTAAAATTGCTTCAATACCTCTGGATCTTGCGTAGTCTGCATTAAAATACATATTAAAAGATAAATTTGCATATTTTGGGTTTGAAGGCTTAATTGTTTGAGAGGTTTCATAGTCAAACATATCTTTCCAATATGCTTTTAACTCGAAGACTTGATCTTCGCTAAAACGATGTTTTACTCCAATTTCATATTGAACAGTAGTTTTTGGGTTCAAATTAGGATTTCCAAATACCTGATAGGTAGATTGTGCTTTTGAATTGATTTTCGCGTAAACATATTGAAACGTTGGTAACTGTGAAAAATGACCATAATAAAAATATAATACATCATTATCAGAAACTGGATGTGAAATCCCGAAACGTGGACTGATCCGAGCTTTCATTTTAAATGGTTCTCCAGCCCAAGGAAAATTAAAAGTTTCCTTTTTAAAAAGCTCTCTTGCTTCGTCTGTTATGATGATATTACTTGTATCATTAATTGCTGATTCTACATACCTACCAGGAATCCAATAATCAGAACGTAACCCAACATTGAGTGTCATTCCTTCAAAACTAATTTTATCTTGTAAGTAGAATGCTCCAAAATAAGTTTTTGCATTATAATTATCATAGTTAACCCCAAAACCAGAAGAACCGCTCCAAGGTTCGTCAATATCTAGCACTTGTATATCTGTTATCGTATGCTCAAAACCTGTTTTAATTTTATGACCAGATTCGGTAATAATTGTCCAGTCTAAATCCATTCTAGTGTTCTCACTAGAAAGATCATACCACTCTGGAGCAAACCCAGTATCATAAAACTGATCACCATAGGTAATCTCAACATTTCCATCTTGGTCTATATTGTCTAAATTATAATTAATTGGTTCTAGGTCTAAGCGTTCTTGATACTCAGTCCATGATAAATCTTGAACTGAGCTATGTTCCATAGTTGCAAATTGACCAATAGTAAATTCATAAAATGATTTTGTTGATAACGTATGAGTCCAATTCAAGTTAAAAAGCCTAGTATCTCTTGTAATCGTGTTATAATTATCAAGGATATTCATATACGAATATGGGAAATATGTAGAAGAAAAAGCTCTAGGCATATAATAGCCCTGATTTATATTGGTTGAAGCGTCGTAAGAAATAGATATTTTCTTTTTTGGTGTTAATGCCCAAGTCATTTTATAAAGTAGGTGCCAATCATTATTCTCTCGACCTGCCAACTTATTAATTAATTTATCTTCACCTTCTTCACTTAGAAAAGGTAAGGACCAGTATTTATGAGGATAAAGCTTTGAAGCTGTCGGTAAATTCCCATCATACATTTTTCCATATCCATTAAGAAAAAATGAAAACTGACCCGGGAGGTCTATTTTAAAAAGCGAAGGCACTGTCTCAAAAAAGAAATCTGGACCACCTAAATTGAACTCTAATCTATCTGAATTATAATTATCCGGTAAGAGCCTATCACTTGAATACTTCAACGCACCCTCATATGAATCACGGCCTTCTTTTAACTTTATATTCACTATCCCTGACATGGCTTGACCGTATTCCGCGCTATATCCACCGGTAATAATTTCTAATTCTTCAATAGCATCAGGGTTTACAAATAAATTCCCAGAATATCCTGATAATGGATCTTTAACGGAGAACCCATCTACAATGAACATACTTTCGTCAATTCGTCCTCCTCGAATGTGAATCTCATTATCTTGAGTGGTTACACCAATTTGCTCAGACAGAATATCTTCAACACTGGAAACGACTTTATTTTCTATTTCTTCTTTTCTTACTCTTGCGACTGATGACGTCTCATTAACATCAAATAGAGGTTTTTTTCCTAGAACAATAACATCTTCACCAAAGCTTAAAACCGTTTCATCAAGAGAAAAATTTAACTCAGTGTTTGATTCCTCTTGAATTTTTACACCGGTTTGTAATATTACTTTATATCCAATCATCGAAACTTCTACATCATAACTACCAGGATTAATATTTTTAATTAAGAATCGACCTTCAAGATCTGTTGCTGTTCCGTAATAAGTACCTTTTACCATTACATTAACACCAGGCAAAGCCTCTCCTGATTTAGATTCAATAACCTTACCTGTGAAGACCCCAGAAGATTGTGCTAATAAAAAAATTGGAATGCAAAAGAATAGGAAATATTTCATTTCTAAAATTGATTTTCAAATATATAATCAAAAAGTTTTATCGCGGACCCATTGCCTTGAAGCTTTGGTCTATATCCATCATGCAGGGGTATTGTCATCATAACTACCTTCCCTGACAATTCCGTTGGTGAGACTTCATACTGTCCAATACTACAAACTGTAGGGTTACCTATCCATGTATCACTGCTCGTTGGATCAGCCATATGGTATAATTCCATATTCGTATCGAACGAAGAAATAGTTGGCCAAAAGCCTTTTACTTTAACAGCGATTAAGTGCGATACAGAGAGATTTAAAGAACTATCCACCTCACTCTCTAATATTCTACCAGGGAAAAGGCGTCCATTTGGGTTAAGTGTCACTATTGAATCAAGAGGAAACCAAGTAAAAGTTGTATCTTCAAAATCGATAGGATTTATAAATAAGTTTCCACCGTTCATAATAAAATTAATAATATTAGCTTCTGCACTATTATATGTATCACTGGCAGATGCGGTATTATTATACGCTGTAAACCAAATAATATGTTTAAAATAATTTAAATTTGCTGATAAATCTGTAGATGAATACGGTAGCTCATCACCTATTTCCCAAAAAGAATATGATTGCTCACCTAGCAAGGTATCCATCATTCCAGTATACCAATTGAGAGCATTATTAGCATTATCTAATGGATAATCATCTATAATTAAAACGTCTCCTAAGACAGGTTTGACAACCCAATTTTGTGCTTCAGCTGGCCTTGAAGAATCCGGAAAATGAATTACAGGACTTATTGCTCCTGCTATATCTTTACACTTTATATAGAATGTATGCTCTCCAGAAGAAAGACCCGTGAGAGTAAGGCTCGTTAGGTCTCCAGCTAAGGAAGTCCAACATGAAGAACAGGTATCATCAATGGCATAGAATATATCTGTAATAGTTTCGTTGCCATCTTGGTCATAAAGATCCCAAACAAAAGTCTTCGTAGGAAATGTATAACTAGTATCTCCTGGAAGATCAGCTAAGAGTGGATTAGATAAATAACGGAACGAAATTTCTGGAGCTGAGTTTTTGATTGGTAGTGTAATTTTTGATGGAGTTTGATCAATCAAGCTGTCATTATCAACAGCTTTAACTTCAAATGAAAAAACATCTAAATCAGAACGAATAGGAACATAAAAAACTCCACTTTCTAAATTGGTATAACTCCAAACTGAATCACTACTCCATTTATAAAAATACCCTACGATGTTTCCGTCAGAGTCTTCTCCCCACCAATGAATATTCTGTTTGCTTGTAGTAATAGTTGTAAAAGCGTTTGGCAACGTATCCCAAACTGTATTGGGATTTAAAGTATCATTTACTGAATACGTAATATTCCCAATTGAATCCGTTGATGTAAATATTGTATCTGAAGAGAATATAGAAATATATGTTTCTGGGTATTCAGAAGAGACCAAAATAGATTCATCTTGATAATCCCATCTACTACATGAAAAGGAAGCAAATACCAGTGCTAGTATTTTGAAGTTTTTTAACAAATTTTTGTTTAGGAGAGCAGGTTTCCCTGCTCTCCTGTAGTAATTATTTTAGCAGTAGCATTTTTTTATCTGCAATATAGTCACCTGCTTTAATGCGGTAAACATAAACGCCAGAAGGCACTTTATTACCAGCATTATCAACACCTCTCCAGTTAACTACATGATAACCAGACCCAAAGTTTTCTCCATTAATTAACGTATTAACTTGGCGACCCATCATATCATAAATAACGAGCTTCACCTGTTCTACATTTCCAATAGAAAATCTTATTTGTGTTTCTGGGTTGAATGGGTTTGGATAATTATCAAGAAGCGAGTAAGCATAAGGGTTCACATGAACATCATCGTTAATTCCCAGAGATTGACCAATATCAGCTAGGTCTCTTATTTGAATTTTATAATCACCAAAGCTATAATTGAATAGACCTGAAACATATTCTAGTTCTTGACCATCGACTAAAGTACTTAAAAAGTTATCAGCTTCCATATTAGTCATATCATCATCGATAAGAGTTTCAAAACCGCTTTCGTCGGTTATTGCCCAATCATATTCATTCACAGATGAAATAGTGACATTATTTAGTTTGACTAAAACACCTTCATACGATTCAATTTCTTCAGATTCAACTGAAACATCTTCACAACTTACATTCATAAATTCTGGCTCTGTTGATTGACCAATAACCGTTACTTCAGCATTAATCAGTCTGGTATTCCCACTGAATTTGTAATCATAGTCTGGATCATTATCAGTGATTAAGCCAGTAACTGTAACTTCTTGACCACGAGTAATAGTTACAAGTTCTTCTGTGTCAAAAACTAAACCATTCCATTGACTAGACTCATTTTGGAAAGCATAAGAACTATAACTACTATTATATTGAGCCGTATCTGCTGTGACAACACCTGTAAGAGTGACTGTGCAACCATTATAGAAAGAATTACCACTCAAAAATGGTGTTGACTGAACCATTTCAATGGTTAAATCATCAGTCAAATTAAAACCTAGCTCTTCTTCATATGGGAAAGTACTTGTTTTTGGCTCCGATTGGTCAGTCCCATCGTCCGTTGCCGTTATATGATATCGAACAAAATTAGCGCCCGTAACAGGAATTGCTGCCGTAAACAAAGAATCATCGGTAGTGGTCATTGCGACTGTTTCAACAGCATCTGAGCCATCAATACTATAATGTACTAGAGCCTCTGCTATCGTTGAATTATCTATTATAGTACACGAAACCAAAACTTCATTTTCATCTGCCATTGGCGCACAAGGTTCGCGGTTCACAAATGTAATCGAAGGCGGACCTGAACCAAACTCTATATCACTTTCGTATAGCGGGCAAAGCTTGTATGCAGTAGAATCTGCATTACTACCATAATGATGATACAACCATCCTTCCATAGACTGTAATAACGACCCTATCGGTGGTGGGCCTACTGTTTCGAAATAAGAAGCAAGACTATCTGAGTCATCATCAACTAATACAGAACCTGAACCATCATCTACAGAAAAGACTTCATACTGAAAATCGTTCCCAACCACGACAGCATCTTCAACACGAATTTTTACATTTCCCCATTGCTCTGCTTCTGTTGGCCAACGAAGCTCCCCTGTACTTACAAGGTCAACTGCAGGAAGCGGCTGTTCAAAATCAATAATGTTAATTGGTTCTGTTATAAATAATTCTGTCATATTAGCAGGACCTGTGGTGTATTCTTCAATATAACCTGTTGCCTCAATAAGGTCACCTTCATATAAACTCGGGAAAGCCGAACTGTCTGGATCATATGATAATACAGAACTCCACGGGCCTCCATTAATATCAGAAAAAATGAATTTAACTCCTGCTCCGGCATAACTAAGCCCAGTAGGCATAGTAACTATTCCTCTTACTGTAACAGTGTCTCCAGCCATATAAGACTTATCTGAAATCTCATCTTCTCCAGCTTTCATTAAATCACTGTACAACACCTGCTGAAATCTTTGAATTCTCACCAGTCCAGCCTCTACCACATCTCTAGCAAGCCTCGGTTGAAGCTTATAAGCTCCAAAACTAAAATCCAAGACACCAACGATTGAACTTAATTCGTGATCAAGTGTTGGTGTATAGAAATAATCCCATTTATCATCACAAATCCCTATTCCTCCACCATTGATATCAACAGTTGAAAATTCCCATTCACCATATCCGAGATCCGGATTTGATACTGTTGCATTAGTAATTTCAACCAGGCAACCTTCTTGACCTTCGCCTAGATCACTTAAAAGAATAGCTTCAGGTAAGATAATTTGATCACTGGGTGGGTGAACAACACCAACTGAAACATCTATTAATTGAGTCAAATTATAGTATTCATTTACTGTTCCAGTTAATGAAACTAAATCTCCCTCTCCAGGTCCACTAACAGAAATACCCGATTCGTCAGTCCAGGAAAACTGATCCCAACCATCAGCTTCATAACAAACTATACCATTCCAAGGACCATTTGCATCTTGGACATGCATATATTTCCTGTCATCTGACCCCCAAAATTCTGCTGTAACAATTCCATTTATGGACACCTCTTGACCAACTAAAGGACTAGCATCTTCCTCCGTATCAGCAACATATTGAATATCATAAATTGAAGTATAATCAGCAGTCGTAACGTTACTTGTCCCCGGCGAGGGGTTTTCTAAACTTTCCCATGTATCTCCACCATCCGGAACTCTTCCATAAGAAACATCTTCATCCTGTGCTGTAAAATCCAATAAAATAACAGTTGCTCCTGAAGCGTCAGCAATATGGATAGACTCTCCATCAGCACTCAGCTTTTCATCAATTTGAGGGAATCCATCTGCTTCGCCAGTAAACCATAGAACAAGAAACTCTCCAGATCCTATGGTAGTACCTGCTGTTGCAACAGTTGTAACTTCACCATCCGTATCACTAAACCCCCATCCGGAGATATCGATAGCATCTTCACCATAATTATATAACTCTACAAAATCTTCTGCACTTTCGAATAAATCAACTCCACAACATTCACCAGCATTAGCTAAAAATTCATTTATAACAATAGTAGGCGCAGGTCCTGAAATTTCGTGTGGATGGCTTCCTAAATAATCCCATGTATTTATATCTAAAACTATCCATTCTGAGTTAGCAGGACTATCTCCAGCAGAAGTAGTCCAATCGCCTTCATTTCCTTCAGTTACGGTTGACTTTCTAACAAGTGTATGGTTCATTGTGGCTTCTTCAATACCAGCTACATCCCAACCATCACCTGGGTCCCCATCCCAGTTTCCAATACAATCAACTACCGCATAGTCTGTCTCAGTACCTTCGACCAAACAATAACCATCATTTCCATTACTCAAATAATTATGTGTATGATCTGCCACAGCCAATATACTTTCATCTGCTTGACCGTGAGCAATAATATATACTTCTCCAGCAGCAATAGATGCGCCAGCAGGGAAAGTATTCCAATATTCATAAACTCCAGCTGTTTCAGGGGCATTTGCAACACTAGGAAATGCTAAACCCGATAAATCAATAGTTGCATCTGTACCATTAAAAATCTCTAAATACTTATTGTTTGATGTTCCTTCAGCATATTCACTGAAAAATAAACCTGTAACATCAGTTGGGACTAATGCAGGGATAACAATAGCCGATGTATAAACTTCATCACCAGCGTTAGAACTTGGATAATTTGCAGCTAATCCAGATGCACTAAAAGTAACATGTCCAACATCTGAGGAAGGAGCAATCCAGTCAAAAACCCAACTACCCGAAATTGTCGGAGCGCTTTGCTGTATGTAATCCCCATTCATCTCTGCTTGAGATGAATTGGGATTAAGTAAAATACTTCCAGCAGGAGTGTCTCCAGCTTGCGCTATAGCTTGAAACCCATATCCAGACCCACCTGTTCCATCGACAGTAACTGTAATTTCATATGTTGTTCCAGGCACATAACTTTCAGGGAGTCCTGCAAAAGAGACAGAGCCATCTCCCGTATTTGCGGTACCTGAGTGACAGGAAGTACAGTTATTAAGGTTTGGTGCATTATTCGCATGTCCAGCATTTGGACCAGAGGAATTTGCAAATAATAAAGATGTTAACAGTAATATAAAAATAGAGTTTTTCATTGTTTTTCCTTTAAATATGCTTACTAAAAATAACACTTTTATGATACCTAACTACTTAATTAATAAAAATTTTCCTTCCTTTATTTCTCCCGAAAATTGATTTTCCACAGTAAAAAGGTATAAACCTGAAGCTGTCGCTTGATCATACATTGTAATCATATCCCATGCATGCTCACCTCCAGGCATTATAGGGTTTTTTTTCGAGTCTATATTATTAATATCCTTCCCATTATAACTTTGATCATGCTTGATTATGTCTACCAAATCACCTGCAAGAGAAAAAATTCGTATTTCAGCTTTTTGAGGAAGATTGCGAAACCAAATCATCTTCCCGCGACTACTATTATCATCCCACGAAGCTTGCCCTCTGTACGGATTTGGATAAACAGTTGGATTCCCTTCCCAATTATCTCCTGAAGCTGCAGATTTTCCAGGATATACATAAGTTCGATTTGCAAATAATGAACTCTCTAGACTTCCTAAATTTGCTTCAGGGTCACCCTGATCATAAGCAGTAATGGAATAATAATTCAACCATCCATCTTTTACATTTAAATTTTCAAATTTATAGTGGTAATAGCTCCCTTCGATATAAATACTATCAGGATTCCCAAATTCATTTACTATTTGAACTGAGGAAAAGCCTGTATTATATCCTATGCCATTATTAAGATCGACTTCTTGAAGAAGAGAAAACTCGCCTAAACTTTGGTTATCTGTCTTCCTTGCCCCATATAAGCGATATCCTTCAAAATCAGCTTCTTGACTTATTGGATCCAGAAAACTCTCTGCATTATTTTGCCAATAAAGAGTGATTTTTTTTGAGTCCACATCTAAATAAAGATTAGGAGAAGGAGGAGGAGCAGGAAGAATATAGCGATCAAGAATTTGATTATTATTTATATCTTCATCTTCCTCCAAAATATTATTTCTATTTTTATCCTCACCGTCATATGCTTTTTGAGCCCAATCATAGTTGATGTACATTTTTTCCCTTCTAAGAGGAGAGTCACCCGAAGCACCATCAGCCCACATAGCACAAACAACCACAAAAGAAATTGTGCATGAGTCTCCTGGCGCCAATGTCCATGATGTGGTATCTGCATTTGGCAAAGAGCCTAGTGGACCAGCAGACATTAAGAACAGCCAGCTGTTCTCTGATGCCGGATAACCTTCGGCAGTATATTCTGGTCCAGTACCTTTTGGCACAGTCGAAGACATTTTATCATATCTTTCATTATCATTGATAGGCATACTATAAGCAGGAAAATCACTATTACTTGAATTCGTCCAAACCCATTGATTATATTCTGATTTTAAATATTTTTTATCAATACTCGAACCTAGAATAGAAATTCCTAAATATGATTCAGCCCAACCATCATCTCCATCGGTATCATATTGGTATGCGATGTCCCTTGCAAAACCAGAACGGTCTAATGTTTCATCATAACCATTTAAATTATCATACCACGTAAACCCTCCTCCAGGAGAATAATAATCTGTGTAATTAAAATTTGCAATGGAAGGATCCACCCAAATGCCAGCATATAAATCATTGATAACATTTTCAGATTGATTCGTAAAGGTATAGTTTAATATCACGAAAGCGTCTGCATAAGAGTAATTCCAAGCATAGCTCTCCAGCCGAATATCTAAACCAAGCGGGGTATGATTAGGGATTCCTAAGTTTTCGGAAGGATTATCACCATAGTCTTTAAAGTTTATAATCATATCTTGATGAGATACTGCACTAGGTGAATAGTATTTAGCCATTGAATCTTGAGTTGTTGAAGAAATAGAAGATTGAATCGTAATTGGAGATTTGGGGAAAAGCTCAAATCCCTCGTTCCCAGCTTCAAAAACACCATCAACTATTGAAGTTGAGACTCTCCTTTCACCATTTACAATACCTCCGACCCATAAGCCCGCATAAGAGAAGTGCTCGATTTGCTCTCTGCTAATTTCAGTTTGTTGCTTGTATTGACAAGAAGGATTAATAGATCCATCTTCCATTCTATTCCAGCCATTGCCAAGAATTCCAAAATTAGTAATGGTCAAACCTAAATTACCAACAGATGTGTATTTATCATATTCATCATCCGCCAAGGGTAAAATTGATTGAGCCTGAATCAGGATCTGACTAAAAATTAGAATTATAAAAAATTTCATCTATTTAATATATATTACTTTTTTAAAAATTGATTTTTTCGCATTTGATAATTGGAAAAAGTAAATCCCCGTAGCATGCCCTCTTGCATTCCATGTTAGACGTGCACCATTTTTTGAAATCAAATCTTCATTAAAAGAATCGATAATTTGACCTCTTATGTTTAAAATATTCATCTGAAGGTCTTGTGACAACGGATTATCTATTATAAAGACTGTAGCAGGGTTAAATGGATTCGGGTATGGATTAGAAAGATTAAACTTTTTTGGGACATCTTTAAAATTGATTAATGCAAGTGTGTCACTAAAACTTCTTCCTGGAGTTCCTTGATCACCCGCACCATAAATATTTTCAGCTTCGTACCAATTAATGCTATTGTTATTATTTGAAGTAATATCATGCAGCTCTATAGAAATACCGCTTGAGATTCCCCAACTATTATCATAATGAACTTCATCAATGATTGCATTTTGACTATCAATTAGAATTAGTGCATCCTCCGAATTAGATAATGATATACCATTGTAAACATAATCAGAAATTAACCCTCCATTAGCGGTTAAATCATCACTTCTTGCAAACACTAAGTATTCACCAGGTAATATCAAAAAATCACTATTTAGATTATTAATGGTGTGCTGATTGTCTTGATCATCTTCGATAACCCAACCATTAAGATCAACTGAGCTCTGAGATATATTGACAATTTCAAACCATTCTCCATAAGAGTCTGAGACTGACGCAGGATTAGCCATTATCTCAGAAATCACTACGGATTCATCTCCAAAAACTAAGTCATCAAACCAGACATCCATATAAACAGGTAGATGATCTGAAGCAGAATGCAAAGCATTTGCAATCTGAGTACTTACAGCAGAGTTTGTACCATTATTAATAGCATCATTAAAATGATTACCATCATTCCCAACTACTTTATATGTGTCTTCCACATAATGAATATCTGATTCTGTTGAAAGCATAGATCCAGAAATAAATAGCCAGTCAAATCGATCATCCATTCCGCCATTAGCTCCCCCTCCAAACTGAGTAGTCCTTGGTGATTGAGTATGAACATCAGCAAAAGAGCTATTGTTATGCCAGTTTCCAATTCTGTTAATTGGGTCGAATAACTGACCTTGAGAATTCTCACCTTCTGTTGTGAGCATATCGAAAGCTGGCTCTGAGCTTGAATTATTTGAATAAATATTAAAATCTCCAGCAACTATAAATTTACTATTTGAATCAAACGTGTTAAGATGGTTCCGTAAAATAGTTACCTCTTCTAATCTCTGGGCAGCATTACTTGCCCCTGAACTTGCTTTTAAATGAACACCATAAATATTAAACTCTAAACCAGACGAATTATGAGTCATTACCCATTCAATAACGTCTCTAGTTCCAGATGATTGTGCAGTATAAATTGGTTGCGTGCTTACAAATGTGAATATATTTTGATTATAAAATAGTGCTATATCTTGCTGAGCACTTTGATTAATAAATGGTGCGGAGGACCACTCTCCTGGATCTAAAATGTCTAAAACGTCAGTTTTAAAATTGTCATAGCCATTTTGACCTAAGATTTCTTGTACTACAATTAGCTCAGGCTGCACCAAATCTAAAATTGAAATATAATTTTGCTCTCTTGAATTATCATCAGAATAATTCAAAATATTATATGTCATAATTCGACTTGAACTTGCATTTAAACATACTGCGGTTAAGATCAATAATATATATTTCATTTAAAATTCAAGGTGGGCCTCAATTCGACCAACTTCATCTCCATTATGGTTCATTATTTTTTTATTTTTAAACTTACTTAAAGCTTCTATCTGATCTTCATCTAATAATTTTAGGTGCTCTAACAATTTAATTGTCGCTAAAGGTAAGACTCTAAAATTACCGTCTAAAATTTTGATGGCTAATCCGATGCAGCCTCTATTTTTTGTTTTGATTGTTATCCCTCTTACCGATTCACCGCCAACTTTGGTGACCCCAGATCCTTTTAATGCCTTAATAAATTGTGTATCGAAATTTTTCTCTCCGCCAATTAGGTATGGATTATCAGCCATTGCGGTAAAAACACGTTCTAACTCCTCTTTTTTACCTGACCCAAGCTTTTGAAATAGCACTGCGATCATTTCAATGGTTAAAAAGGGGGTTGGCGCAGAGCAACCATCTATTTCCAATGGAATATTATTACTTCCTAATAAGTCTTGAACATAAGTCATTATTCTATTTTGTACAGGATGATCTTTTTGAGTATATGTTCCTAATTCTTTATTTAAATACTTTGCAAAAGCTAACATTCCAGCATGTTTTCCACTACAATTATTGTGTAGAACGCTCGGCTCGAGTCCTTTTATTATCATTTCTTTTCTTACAGCGCTCCCTAAAGGCATATGAGATCCGCATTTTAAATGCTCTGTCAAAAGGCCTATTTTTTTTAACATTGATTGGGCTGTATCTAAATGATTTTTTTCCCCATTGTGCGAAGCACACATCAAAGCCAGCTCTTTATTATTATATCCCGCTGAATCAATGGCCCCGTTTTTAATAGCTGCGGCTGCTTGAAAAGGCTTCAGCGCAGACCTTATGCAAGTTAAGTGCTGAGCATCTCCAGTTGAATAAAAAACTTCACCACTTTCATCTACTGCTGCTGCAAAACCAACATGGATGCTTTCTGTTAATTCACCTCTTGTAACCCGACATAAAATTGGCATTTCTTTTAATGTACCATTTCAGATACAAATACAAACTTAAAACCTCTTTTTTGAAGTTTAGGTATTTCTTCTTTTAAAACACGTAACGTATTCCTTTTAGCATGTCCAATGCCGATTGAAGAGCCGTCCCTCGAAGCTTTTTTTACTAATTTTTGTAACTGTTTCTTTATTTCTAATTCATTATCTTCATTATCAAGAAAAATATTTCTTTTTGCTGTAGGTACACCGAAAACCTCCATAGTAGTCACAATTATGGTTTCAACAGTTGTACGGCTATCAAGAAAAAAAAGTCCTTTTTCTTTAATCACCTTAGCTACATTTGACATAACATGTTGATCCGCGGAAGCTTTTGACCCTTGATGGTTATTCATCCCGATTGCCGTTGGAATTTGAGAGAAAGCATTATTAATACGCCTTTTTATTGTCTCGCTATCCATATCAGTCATAAGAACAAATTTTTCTTCACCATACGTTTTACCCGTATTCTCCATTGGCATATGAACAATAACTTCATACCCTGCATTAACAGCTTTTTCTCCGAAAGAAGTACTATAGTTGTGACCTGGAATAATTGCATAAGTCAGATTAGCATTGATTTTCAAAAACCCATCAGAGACATCATCATTGCGGTACCCAAAATCGTCAATAACTATCGAAATTTCCCCTAGGCTAGTGGAGCTATCTCTTTTATTTAGTTTATCTTCTTCTTTATTTTTAAAAACTTTTTCTTCTTCAACTTCCTTTATTTTTTCAATGGGCACTTTTTGGATATTTTCTTGATTAATTTTATTTGCTTGATCATCCATTTTCTTAAGTACAATTAAGAGGATAACAATTATTATCATCAAGAAGTATATCATCGGAGTTTTTAAATCTATTTTATTCACGGTAATAAAATGTCCAAAGATATCAAGTAAGGATTTCCCAATTTTTGAGATCCAAATCTTACTCCATAACCAACTTTTACTGAATTCACTAAAACCGAAAATCCAATAGAAGCCTCTGTGGAATTATCAGAAATTACGAAACCTGAAAATAAATTTGAATTTTTCCAACTAAACGAATTACCGATACAGTATTTATTTTTGACCTTACCCTTACCCCAGTCGATCGATCCATAAATGGTGGAAAAAGAATTATTTAAAGTTACTTTTTTGGAAAGAGTAGTCAATCTTCTTTGAGGTAATTTTACTTCTTCTGATATTAATTTATTCATTTTTCCAATGTTCTCTAAGGAAACCCCTATATTAAAATCTGAACTAAAATTATAAACATATCCAAAATTAAGCCCAAAACCATTAGCCTCTTCTACCTCTGTTGCTATTTTTATATAGGACAAAGATAATCCAAATTTATTTTTATCAGCAGAAAGCGAAAGACCTGACTTTACTGAAACTCCATAACTACTAAAGTATGATAATGGTAAATCAACAGGTCGTTCTTCCCTGTATTCAAACCCAGTTAATCCAGAATAATTAACGCCAAAATGAAAAACTTTTTCTCCTAAAGTTTGATTGAAAGCAATATTCATAATATTAACATCACCAATCCAAACACCTCTATTTATTAAAAGATTTGATTGCTTATTTTGAGCTGAAAAAAGTGCTGGGTTAATAGGAATTGCACCTTCAAGGGTTGAATGATCACCTATTGTCAATTGTTCAACAGAACTTGGAAGCATTAAAAATTTAGTCCCTATCCCAAAAATCGGAAGACTTAGAAAATAAAGTAAAAATTTAAAAACTAAAGGCATAAGATATTGTATGAGCTGTTTGGGCAACCCAATCCATTGAAAATGCATAGTCTATTCTAGAGTCTTTTTGTTTAAGTAAACGATATTCATAACCAGCACCAAAAGCAAACCGGTCATTACCGTACCCCCCACGAAAAAAATATTGATCTAAAAATCCATACTCTACCCCAACCCTTGGAATAACACCCGAAAAGGTAGAGCCATTGGTTATAATTCCAAGATCTCCAACTATAGCCAGACCCTTATTAAAAAATCTTGATCCTACACGATATAATATTGGAAAATTTTCTTTATATGGTCCACCTTGAGCATAAACCTCATTTGTATCCCACTGGTATCTAGAATTAACATCCTGAATCATAAGCCCAAAAGTATTATACTTACCCGTTTTTATTAAAAGACCAATGTCAAAACCTATTCCAGAACCGGATATTTGATCACTATCTGTCATTGGTAAATCATATTTTAATAACTTAAAATTTGCTCCAATCGATAACCACGGTCTTATCCGCTGAGCAAAAGTAATCATTAGAGCATTCTCACCTGTCTGCATTTTAGAGGATTTCATTCCAGTACTATATCTTCCTTGTATGTTATTTACTCCCGCAAAGACCCATGCGACGCCTATTCCAGCGGTTGGGGGTAATGACATTGCAAAACTATTTGCGGCTATTCTCCTATCAAGAGAAAGATTCGTATAAGATGTACCAATATGACGTTGAACTAAAAAAGCAGCCCAAGCAGGATTATGAAAAGTTGCAAAACTTTTATCTAATTCCGCTGTAAAGCCTCCGCCCATGGCTATAGATCGAGCACTTATACCCATTCGAAGAAATCCTCCCGATTTAGAAGCCCAATCTTGACAATTTACGATTGAGGAAAACAGAAGAAGTAAAAAAAATATTTTCATCATTTTACCACAATCAATTTATCCCAAAAAACGGTAGGGCTTTTGGTAGGAGAAGGAGCATATTTCAATCTGATAAAATAAACTCCATTATGTACCAAGTTTCCGTTTAGATCTTTTCCATTCCATTTTAATGCGCCATTATAATTACTTAGATTTATTTTTTTTTGAAAAACCTTTTCCATCGCAAAATTAAAGATATCTAATTCAACTTGAGTGTTGAATATTTCACCAGTATGAAAACGAACATAACCCTCCCCATTTAACTGGTTATGATTTAATGGAGAAAAAGGATTAGGGTAGGCGTAAAAGTCTGTTGAATCGTATTCTGTTTGAAAGATACTCCAACTTGATCCTTGTAAATCTGAAGATAGAGCAGCACCATTTCCTGTCCCAATCCAGAGTTTTTTATCGCTTAAACGTTCATCAAGTACTGCAGTATAAACAATATCCGTTAAAATTTGACTTTGCACCATAAAAGTTGTGTCAATTGCAGGTGAATACTTTGCCCAATTTTCACCATCAAAACTTTTCCACAGCCCTGACTGACTCGATGCTAGAACGAGTGAATCTTTTGCAAATATATTATAAATCCTTTCTCCAAGAAGTGCGGTATTCCAAGTTAATCCATTATCCCTCGTATAACTAAGACCTCTAGTTTCACCTTGAATATCTGCATTCATTGAAGCTGCCCATATTGTAGTTTTTCCTCTCCATTTTTGACGAGCAATACCTACAACAAAGTTTCCTGAAAGACCTTTATTTGGGAAAGAATAATGCTCCCACTCTATGCAATTAAGTAATTGTTGATTACCATTATCTAATTGAACCCATTCATCAATAAGAATTCCTTTATTAATTCCATTAGCTGTTCCAACCCAAACGGTATCACCGTATGCGAGTACTGAAAAAGCTTTATGGTTATGATTACCTCCATCTGCAGGATCCCTGGGATTAAGATAATAACCTGATAATATCGAACGCCCATAATCGTCTACATCATCAAATCCTTCGCACAGAGATAATGAGTCTTGACCATCCATTGGTAGGGGAACATTTTCCCAATTACCTACTTCCATATTGTATCTTCTGAGTCCTCCTGCCCAACTTGCAATCCATAGAAAATCTCTATCAATATAAGAATCATAGGTTACATTTGCTTCTGGGACTGTCACTGGTAAGCATTTGTAATATCCTTCTCCGAAAGGTCTTACCGTGTCAGAGGGGAGATCAACCGGCTGTTTAAAATATCGCCAAGAAAGATTATTTGTATCTTGAGCACTGTAAGAAAGTGCCAATCCTTTCCCTAATTGAATACTCCCATTGTCTCCGGAGAAAGAGACTGCTAATGTATCACCTTTAACAGCAATTGCAGGAATTCCTCCCGCCGGTAATAAGCTAATAGATTCTTGATCTGCAAGAGAGTCTTGTGTCGATAAAAAAGAGAATATCTGCTTGCCGTTATGCAATGCTAATCCCTGCCCAGTTCCCAACCAAGTTAAAGAATCGCCCATCAACTTTACCTCAGCAATAATATTACTTTTTAGTCCAGTAGATTTTAGCGTATCCTCATCAGAGGCTAAATTAAATCTCATAGGAGATTGGATTTGCCCGCTTAAAATTGCTGTAATCAAGCAAAAGAGAATTCTTTTACTGAATAATAATTTCATGTTCTAATATATTTGTGTAATCATTTAAAAGGTCTTGCGCAGAAAATCTCCATAAAAAACGTCCAGTTTTTGTCTGAAAGTCTGGATCAGTAAAGCCCTGTCCATAAATTGGGATTCGGAAACTAAATACTCCGTCTCCCTTTGTTCCATCACCGCTTGTAATGTTTGGTTCATATAATATTATCTCACTACCATCATCATGCAAGTATATATAGTTTCCATTATTCATAACGCTATCACCATCTACATGGAATGAGGTAAATCCAACCCACTTAATTGTTCCAAGACCATCAGCATCGAATACTTCTGCGCTTATTGTTTCTAAGGAAATCGTTGCATCAAGAGGACGGTTTATTGTGTCCGGCGCATTAATAGATACTATTCTGGGAATAATATTTCCAATTTTCATTGAATCTCTTAATAACAAAACTTCTGAATCATACATTGCATTGAAATTCAAAAAAACAAAGCCTGAATCATCCTCCAAAATATTTTTAATTACTGTAGAATCATTTAATATTTTAATACTGTAAAGATCATCATTCATTAATATATCACCATCTAAACCATCATCATTTAATGTTAATACATCCTTAGTATTACTTCGGCTTGAACCGTACCAATCTAGGGTAACACTATCAATCTGTATTCCATTCAAAGTTTTAGCCGCATTCACTGCAAAATATATTTTATTCTGATCTTGATGAAAGGTAAACTGAGAATCTGAAAAAATAGAGGACACATCATCTTTTTTGGGTTCATCACATGAGAATACCATGAAAAAAACAACTAAGGAAAATAATTTACTCAAGTTTGTATCTTTTCGAATCAAAATTAAAATCCACTCCAATTCTGGCCTTCACGGTTGTATATATAATCAACCATTAGCGTACCTACTTGCCCCAAACTTTTGGCACTACAATTTTCAGGTAAATCATCTAATGTATGCCAAAAGTTCGCATAAGAATTAGGGTATTTAAAGTCTATTAGATCAATTGCTGGAATTCCTGCTATTTCATAGAGTGGCACATGATCATCATAAATCGCATTCTGTGGAGTTATATCAAAAGCATCAAGCCCTAAATCATCTGCTCTTTTCCATAGATATCGGACAAGTTGAGGATGAAACTCTAGTGAATATTTTTCTACAGGAAGGTGTAACTGCTTATCACCAACCATATCTAAATTGATTGCTTCTTGGGGCTTGGGTATAGGTAAATTTTTTGAAAAATACCTAGATCCTTGACAATATGTATCATTAACTCCTGAGACACCCATATCTTCACCATCAAAGAATACGAGGTTTACTCCAATCTCGGGAGGATTTTCAGCCATTATTTTAGCGAGCTCTAATAAGACCGCGACGCCAGAGGCTCCATCATTTGCACCCATAATTGGCGTGCTTCTGTCTTTACGTTTTTCCTCATGCTCTGCCCATGGACGAGTATCCCAATGGCATGAAATTATGGTTTGGAATTCTGCATCCGGGTTAAATCTTGCTATAACATTCTGGAGATCATACCTGTTTCCATATTTCTGCTCTTGGTAATCAAAATCTTGTAGAATTATTTCATCAGCAAAATTACTTAATTCCTCTACCATGAAATTAAGACATGCGTAATACCCTTCTGAACCAGGGTTTCTGGGACCGAATTCGCATTGAGTTAATAAATACTTAAAGGCGTTGTCTTCATCAAATTTTGGAGAGCCAGTACCGCAACTAAAAAGGATTACTAATAATAAAATTGTAAGTTTTTTCATTCTAGCCTGAGATTGCAAGGTTAACATCGAATCCGAAATCTCTATCAATCTTCTTTCCTGTTGTTCTTGTATCACTTTCACGGTATTCATAACGAATACCTCCACTAACTTTAGTTGAGAATTGATATGACATTCTTAGTCCAGTTTTCCAACTCTTTGAAAAAGAGCCAACTTCTAAATTGACTTTATCTCCTGAGCGCTGTTCTTCACTTTCGTTTCGATCATAATTCATAGTGAAATTTATGGTATTATTTAGGTTTAGATCTCCATAAAATGGAACTGGTATATTAATACCTCCTCTATGGGTGTACGTACCTGTCGAAGTGTAGCTTCGGTCATTTTGAACTGTTAAACCGCTTGGCGATTCATCCATAGACTTATTTCTATTATGCCTCAAAGTAACTGAAATATTTTTTGGTAGAGTTAGATTCATTCCAATAAGTGGTGCAAAATTACGACTTACTCTGGAAGATCGTTCATATTCTTTCCATTTTTCTGCAAAAATACCAAAGTTGAAAAAATTCATATTATCAGGTGAAATGTCTTCAAATTGCCACGACCTGGTTTCTTTGCCTGAATAACTATGTTCAAAAGATGCCGATTTTGCAAACCATTTAATGACTGGCCATTTTTCTAGCCCACTTAATCGAAAACTCCACCCGGGGAAAGGGAGCCCTTGATCAAATAATTCTCCTGATGGTAGATAATCTCTGGTCATTGAAAGTTGTTCCAAACCTGAGCTTGCTATTGTTGTTGTAAAGTTTTGCGAAAAATTTGTACTTATAGTAATTGCCCTGGTCAGTTTAATTCCACTTCTAACTGAGCCATCTCTTTTGTGATCCCAAGCACCTCGATTACTACCAACTTCTGCAGAATGCTCTAATCCATGGTCCGGTAACCAACCAAATTTATAACCAACAGGAATTTGACCAATAATTTGATTTGCAGATCTATTCAAATTTTCATTATAACTTACAGAAATTGGATTAATTTTTTTAAAAATACTATGAACAATATTTAATGGCTTGAAATTATCAGTCTTTTTATCATTTTTATTAGTAGGCTGAGTACTTGACTTTGCTCCCCTTGATCGTCCTCCCCTGATTCGCCCCCTGCTTCCAGTTCTGTTTTTTATTTTTGAAGCTGGTTTATAAAACAATTCAACGAACTGGATTGGTGCGAGCGTAAAATTAGAACCAAATCTTAATTGGGTGTTGATGTTCTGTCCTTCTCTAGTTAGATCATCCGACCATCTAAAATTTGCGGTATAATTAAATGACGGTTTTAACCATTTAAAAATTCCTGGGCTATATGATGTGTTAAAACTCTCTGTTTTTTGTGTAACGGTTCCTGGATCCAGGTTTTTAATTGCTGTCCATAAATAACCGCGATATTCATTTAATTTACTTTGCCCACTCCAGCTATACTTACTGGTCAAGGTATTAGTGAACTTATAGTCAAGGTTTAAGGATCTATCTAATCCAAAATTATATGTCTCAGGACTTTTAACACCACTCCTTGTCTGATTCCAAGTCAACTTTTCACTTATATTTAAACCTGTTCTAAAAATTGACGGAGTATAATAAATATGAAGGTCGCTAAATGATTTACCAATAACAGGTATGTTTTTAGTCCAAATAAGTGGCTTAATATAGTTATTTCTTCCGAATGGAATATTGTAAGTGAACTTACCAGAGTAATTTTCAGATCGCCGTTCACTATAAGTTACATCTGAAGATGTAGACTGCGATGCGCTTAGATTAAGAGAAACATTATCGAGAGTATACTTCAGGAATTGATTATCTGATTTACTTGTTTTCTTGATCGATGTATTTAGAGATATAGAGTTACTCTTTGTCATAATGGAATCTGGTACATTCTCTTGATCAACCAGCCGATCTTCTCCAGAGTAATATTTTGGCTTACTTTGATTTTGAGTAAATGACCCATTAACAGGGATTGAAACTCCCCATGTGCTCGGAAAAATTTTATCAAAATTCATTTTACCATTTAAATTCAAGTTTTCAGAAGAATTATTTGACCTTGAAAGACGTTCTTGTAACCTGTGATAGTCTGCATCTTGGCGACTATAAACAGCTGTCACAGAACCAAGATCTGATAATTTAAGACTCGACTGCATGCGCATAGCAACACCTTTTTCTTTTTTAACACCGCTTAAACGTAATTCATCAATCCAGAGTTCTCCATTTATAGGGTTATTACCCGTATTTTTCACACCAAGAGAAAAATATTGCAATCTATTAAGAGCGGGCTTACCAACAATTATAATTTGTTTACCGTTAGCGATTCCTCCCTCATCTGTAAATATATATTTCCTAGTGTTTGCTGAATCTATTATAATATCAGATTCTAACTTTTTTTGAATTTTCCTTAGATCATTTTCTTTTATAGAGGTAAGAAAATTAAGGTCGATTTTAAAACTATTTCTCCCTTTATCTTCATCCCATCCATCAAATACGGGTTGGGTGATTTCATAATAATCTTCACCTAAGCCAAACTTTAAAGATAAATCGACATTTGTTTCAGCATACATTATATCTGGACTGTTTCCATATACATACATTTTCATATAATCATATGTCATAAAACTTCTTTTTTGATTGTCATTTAACGTATAAAGAGTCTTTTGAGCTAACCCGGTATGCTTTGCAGGCAGATTTTTAAATTCTAGAACAAGTGATTGTTCTTTCGAACGTATTTCATTTAGTTGATCGTATTCTCCCTTTACACCTTTTGGAGGAATATAATCAGCATTATCTTCTGTATTTATTACAGCAACTTTAAATTGAGGCCCTTCATTGTCGATAGAGCTAGATCTATTGACACCAAAAGATTGAGAAATAAGACTTGAGTCTTGAGCCATTATTCCAACTTCTTGCCACTCATTTCCAACTATTTCCATTTTTGCTATTTGAATCTGTTTTTGAATTGAGTCAAGGCCAGTAATAGCGAGTCTAACATAACGGATTTCATTCCATTCTATATTTTGTACTTTTTTAAAACTTGATAATGGAACTCTAAATAATTTCCAATTTGTTGGGACTCCATCTTTTTCTGTTGTTCCAGCTAAAAATGTAGTGTCCGTAAGCATAAAGTCTGCTGAAAAATAATCATTTGTTTTATCTAAAAATGTAGATCGGTCTAAATCTTCAGTATCTGGATATTTACCACCCTCTTGAATTCTGGATCCCGTTCCATTTGATTCTGTACCATTCGCTTTTGAATAGTTTGAACTTCCAGCTTCATAATTCCAATTATCTTCATTTGGATCTTCACTATCAGCAAACCTATTGATTAATATTGAATCACCACCCTGAAATAGATTTTCAAAAGTATCTGAGAATTCTAAACAACCACCCCAGCCATCCTCATATTCATCAAAGCAACCGTCAAGACCTGTGTCTTCGTCATCTTCTAAAAAACCATTCCCCAAGGTTAATCCTGCTCCGGGAATGTCCTCTGTATTTAGTTTTCCATTCCCGTCCGAATCTTCGGAAATTTTACCCATATCAATATGCAGTCTTCCCGTACTTCCTTTAACCCAAATTTCAAAAAACTTACTTTGAATTTGGTCATAATCTCCTGTATAAAGTGAAGTAGTTACCCCAACCCAAAGAGAATCAGGGTCTAAATCTTTTTGATACTCTTTTGACTTATATCTTAAAACAAGAACATCTGTTGTCTCATTTCCCGCGCGAAGTGACGTTTGCTGGTTCGGCCAAATATCTTTAGTTCTTGTCGGAACATATGGGTTGAACCAACTAAGTTTTCCTCTATTTCTCTGTTTAAATTCTTTTTCAAATGAAGAATCTATAGTACTATATATTAATGGAGCTGAAGAGGCTTTCCAAAATCGCCTTTGAATTGAAGGTGAAGTTGTTCTCTTACTACCCTCAAAGTCATCAATGAAAGCAACTCCATCTGGATCTCCAGTTGCACTATTAACAATTGAATTCGGGTTGGGAACTACCTGAGCTATTTCACCTTCCACAGATAATGAGGATATTTTTTCAGTTTCTATTAATGGCATTTTATCTAATATCCTTGTAAGGCCATCCATTTCCCATTCATAGCGCCCGTTAATGTCCCAAATAAAATTACGGGTTGGCTCATAACCTACTTCTACTTTCTCATTTATGATAGATTGATTAAAATATAAAGCTGTTACTCCTATAAAGGAATTTGGCTTACCTAAATCCATTTGAGCACGAGTACCAAAAATTGTTTTTTTATCAAAAGAAACTAACTCATGCTTGTCATAGTTAACTTTTAATTTTGCGTTTGGATCATCAGCGGCATCTCCAAGTAGAACTATCGTTCCAGTAAAATAGTCAATATTATAATCTAGCCCCCTTTTAAGTGTAATCCCATTTTGTATAACCTCTTCACTGCCTTCAATAAGCATAAAACCTAAATTTATTGTAGAACTTTGATTTGTATATGATGCTTCTATGCTCCAACGATGATCTCCATTAATTTCAGAAGAAGAAGAAGATTGATATAACGCACCTGAACCTAGTTGAGATTGCAACTCAGCTACTGTTTGGCCACCATTTAATGAATCAGATTTTGCAAATGGATAGTATGAAGGAAACATTAATTCTCCATCCATCATATTCATAACATTTGCCATTTCTTTATCTATAATCTCATCATAATTCCTATTCCCATTTTCGTCTAAACTATCCAAACCAAAAAGAGTAATATATGGCAGACTTGATGCTTTATCTCTTTCTGATACAGGTGTAGCATTCTTGTTATATATTTTGACCTCAAAACCTTCAGGGTTTATTTGAGACGTACCCAAATAATATACATTCTTGAACATTAATGGCCAGGTTGAATGACTTGGGTAACTATTCCTTGGTTTCAGCATCATGAGTGCAAGATTTGTTCCAACTGAATCTGGACCAGAACCTATATCCATAATAATTTCGCCAGTTTCTCGATCCGCTATACTAAACGTACAACCAAGTATATCTTGAGATACTTGCTCCCTAACTCTTATAAAGCCTAAATCTGGACTTACATAGTAATTTGTTCCTTGTTCTAGTCTAATGAAGCTCCCTTCTTCATTTTCATCTGCGTAGCTAGAGGTATCTGAGGGATTTACAAAAGCCATACCGGTCATTGCATTTGGATCATTTACATTAATTGATTTATATAATTCAAAATTTTTAATAACGACATCCCCAATCAAGTGAAGTCCATTTTTCAAAGGATAAAAAGAAGGAATAGAAAACGTCTTATTAACAGAAAAAGTATCTATTCCATCCCTGAACCAAGGATGAATAAAAAAGTATCTGTTTTTTATCCAATCAACATCTCGAATTTGTTGCTTGCTACTTTGGCCTCCTCCCTCCCATTCAGACTGCTCTTTCTTTGATTTTTCTATAGAAGCAATTGTAGTTATATCAACAGGGCCAAGCTTTGAAATACCCTTCACTCCAAAAAGCCCTTGGTTTTTACCTGAAAATGTCACGTATTTTGTCGAAGGTAATGAGAGAGAAATATTTCCTGCTTCAATTTTTTGAATAATATCATCTTCATAGCCTTCATACGAGATTCGAATATTATTCTCCCAATCAAACTGTCTTTCTGAATCTTGGTCCATAGAAACTGTTATTCTATCACCAATTTTACCTTTTATATTTAAGTTTTGTTTTTGATCAAACTCTAAGTGCGTATTCTGTGTCTGATTTAGTGTTGATCGGACTAGTTCTTGATCCTGAAAAACCATTTTACCATTAATATTTACATTACCACTTACTTGTAGAGAGGCTCTACCAAGTCTTCCAATATCAAGACCAACAACTTCTAACATTTTCCCTCTAGATCTTCGGCTACCATCTTTATCCTTTCTATGCATCAACTCTAGTAATTTCAAATGCCATTTCTGTCGTTTAAAAGATTTGAGATACCATTGCAAAGAAGAGGTAAAAGGAATTTGATAAAGCTGATTTCCAATTGTTTCATAAATTGTAATCGTGGACCAATCTAGAGAAACCTCTGTAGTGACTTTTCTTTGAATAATTGGCGATTTTAGAATTCCTCGAGGAGAAGATAAAGAATCTATTGGCATAGATAAAGTAAGCGGCTTGGATGGTAGCGGGTTGTATACAAATATGGATGTTGCGGTGAAAACAGAACTTCTGATACTTTCATCATTTTCATTATCTTTCTCTTCAAATTCTTGAGCCATTAGATTAGAAATAGGTGCAATCATACATGTGCAAAAAATTAATTTTTTACATTGGGTTTTTATTAGTTTTATGAAATAGTTCAAATTTTATTGAAGTTTAAATGATATCTTTTTTATTCGATAGAGCCCCTATTATTTAATTGTTTTTTTAAAGTTTTTTTAATCTTTTTTAAAGCTAAAGCCCTGTGGCTAATTATATTTTTTTTATCCTGTGATATTTCAGAAAAAGTCTTTTCAAAACCTAAAGGCTTAAAAATAGGATCATATCCAAAGCCTTTATTTCCAGATGGTTTAAAGGTGATCATACCTTCAATAACACCTTCATCAACAAATTCTTTTTTATTATCTACATATGAAATTACTGTTCTAAAACGGGCGGTACGTAAAGCCTCTGGCACCTCTATTAATTCAAACAAGAGTTTTTCAACATTTGCTTCGTAAGTTGCGTTCGATCCAGCATACCTAGCTGAATACACTCCAGGCGAACCATGCAGTGCATCAACTTCTAAACCGGTGTCATCCGCTATGGTAGCTAAGCCAGTTAATTGGCTTACTGTCCTCGACTTAATTAAAGAATTTTCAAGCAGAGTGGATCCTGTTTCTTCAATACTATTTATAATAGGAAAATGTTCCATACCTAAAACGTTTACATTTAAATCTTTTAAAAGAGCATTGATTTCTTTTTGTTTATTAATGTTATGAGTTGCTACAACTATTTTTTTCTTTGTTATCATACTAAAAAATTATATCTAAAAATGACGAGAAACCTATATGGAATCTTTAAATGAATCAAGTAGTATGTCCTTTTTTAATTATGTTATCAAATCTTTTTTCTTTGTTATCATACTAAAAAATTATATCTAAAAATGACGAGAAACCTATATGGAATCTTTAAATGAATCAAGTAGTATGTCCTTTTTTAATTATGTTATCAAATCTTTTTGTTTTGCCCTTTTGACCTACTAATTTTGCGACACTTTTTACATGCTATTTATAATTTTTGTGGCTCGGTAGCTCAGTTGGTAGAGCAGAGGACTGAAAATCCTTGTGTCGCTGGTTCGATTCCGGCCCGAGCCACTGACCTTTTAGATAATACTCATTGATTCAGTAATTTTATCAGATGCTTGCACGAATTTTTTTATTAAAACGAGGTGAATGCTGTGGAAATGGCTGTTTAATGTGTCCATATCAAGAGAAGCACTCGAAAGGATCTCGTCACATAAGGAAAGAAGTCTTAGATGATTTAGAAGTCTGGGAAAAACAACAGTTAATTACAGAAAAAAGTCATCCTTCTGATAAATAATTAAGTAACTCTTTACTATTAGAAAAAAGAAAATCTGCTCCTTTTAATTCTTTTGTGTCTCCATTTCCCCAGAGAACACCTCCAGATCTTATATTTGCATTTTTAGCAGTTTCTACATCTATATGAGAGTCTCCTATGAAAATTGAGGCCTCTGGTTTCACTCTATACAAATTAATTATTTCTAAGCTTGCATTGGGACTTGGTTTTCTGTCAAACTTATCTTCAGCACCAATTGTAATAATATCATAATCATTAAAATAATTTTCGACACACCTTAGAGCTAATTGATGCAACTTATTGGTAACAATAGCTGTATGTATGTTTTCTTTTTTTAAAAAATCTAATATTTCATAAATCCCATCAAATACTTTTGATTTTTTATTTAAATAAGTTGAATATAAGGTTTTCACCTCTAATAGTATTTTATTAACATCCTTTATATTACCATATGCATCCGGTAAACTCTTTTGTAAAAGGTCAGCAATGCCACTACCAATATTTTTTTTATAAAATTCTTTTGATCTTTCTGGAAATCCATTTTTTTTTAAAGCACTATTAACAACAAAACCTATTTCAGATGTGCTATCGATAAGTGTTCCATCTAAGTCAAAAATAACTAAACTAATTTTATTTTTATTCATTACAGGTTCTTTTATACATAAAATTATCGGTTTAAATATTATAAGGTTTTATCATTCAACTTTAATGCTATATAAATTAAATAATTGACTTGCTTTTTATTTAAGTTTAAACGGTCAATAAAGTAAGACTTCATTCGATCATTGATTTTGAATTTTCTACCCTCTTTTTTGACTGAATTCGTCATCTTCAGCAAACCACCCAGTACAGAATCTAATTCCTCAGTTTTAATCCCAGCATCAAATAATTTATTTTTTAAAGCACCTAAGTTTTTCACACCGTGCCTAAGAAAATGTTTCTGCATTACTTTATCATGCTTTTCTTGTCTAAAGTCACGTACTCCATAATTAGATCTGTAACCTGAAAAAAGAGACTCTGCATCGGACCTAGTAATTAGATCATTAGTAACATTTTCATTAACTCTTTTTTTGAAATCAGCCCATCCTTCATCTCTAAGAGGAGAAATTTGTTCAAGATCAACAACTTGTTGACTCATTATAATTGAAACGAACACTAAAAAGACTATTTTTATTGTTTTCATATTATTTTTAGTTACAATCATTAAGAATAAAAATTTTAAGTTTAGTTTTATATTTTAAGTATTTAAAACTAGTCATTAAATTAAAATACTTTATTTTCTACAATTTAAAAAACTTTACAAAAATATTATCTTTAAACAGAATTTCTATAAACTTTTTATTCTTACAGTACTAATAGAATGTATTTCTGCATCAGGATTTTTAAGAACCAACAATAGAATTATTGTAAATGAAAATAATGAAAAAGTAATACTCAAAGGCTTCGGCCTTGGGGGATGGACAGTCCTTGAAGGCTATATGTGGAATGCATTTATAGAGCACGCATCTACTACAAATTTAGAAAATGCAATTGAAGACCTTGTAGGAGTAGAAAAAAAAGAACAGTTCTTTAATTTATATCGAAAAAATTATATATTAGAAAAAGACATTGTTTTTTTAGCGAAAGAAGGATTTAATGCTTTAAGAATACCCTTGCATTACAAGCATTTTTCACCTTCTCCTAATGTGTTCATTAATGAAGGTTTTGATTTACTGGACCCAATAGTTGAATTATGCAAAGAAAATAATATCTATTTAATTCTTGACATGCATGCAGCTCCAGGAGCTCAAAACACAAATGATTTTTCGGATTCTGATGGTGAGACAGCCAAGCTTTTTACTCAATCTGAGAATCAAATCTGGTTAGCATCGACATGGAGATATATTGCAGAGCATTATGCAGATGAACCAATTATCGCAGCTTATGATTTATTAAATGAACCCGTTATACCGTGGGGATATGGTCCTGAGGTTTTAAAAAGTATCTATGTCCGCTCTATTGACTCCATACGTACTGTTGATCCTAATCATATTGTTATAATTGAAGGCAATTGGTATGGGAACGACCACACAGGTTTATTGCCACCATTTGATGATGAAATGGTTTATAGCTTTCATCATTATATCGGTAGTAGCGCAGATACAAATTGGATACATCAATATACAACAAACTTAAGCCATCAATATAATGTTCCCCTGTGGATTGGTGAATTTGGAGAAAATTCTAATTCTTGGGCCTACAATAAAATTAATTTATTTGAAGATAATAATATTGGCTGGAGTTGGTGGAATTATAAGAGTATCGAAAGAATTTCAAGTTTACTTTCATACAAAATAAATAGTGATTATCAACAAGTCATAGATTATTGGGAGGGGAAAATTTCTAAACCTGATACCAATACGGCATATCAAGGATTAATCTCAATGGCTGAAAGTATTCATTTTGATTCTTGTCATATAAACCAAGGGCTTATAAGAGCTTTGATAGATACTTCATATAATACGGTGAAAGTATCATATGAAAATTTTCAACCCCCAGGTTTGTTACCCGCAACAAGTTATGATGTTGGAAATAATAATATTGCGTACTTTGATAATCAAATAGAAGATCCAAGTAAGTTTTCTCCCGAGACAAAATCATGGAATAATGGATGGTCATTTAGAAATGATGGCGTTGATATAGGATCAACCTATATAAATAATAAAAAAATATATTTTGTTGGCTGGTTTGATGATGGTGAATGGCTGAGCTATACAATTAATCCTGAAAATCCTGGAAATTTTAAATTATCGGCTGAAGTTGCCTCATTTTCTAATGGTACAAAACTATCTCTTGAAGTAAATGACTCGTCAATGATAGGACCTATAAATATTCCAAATACAAATGGATGGAGCAGTGGCTGGAGAATAGTAAGTCTCGGGAATATCACAATTGAGAATGAAACAACTTTAAAAATTAAAGCGAATGTTGGTGGATTTAATTTAAAAAGCCTTATTTTCACTGAACTGGATATCTCATCCATACCAATGAATTTAAATCTCCACTGCCACCCAAATCCTGCAAACTCTATGATCACAATTAATTGGGAAAGTAATTTTTCTCTAGATACTGAAATTAAAATTTATAATATTCTCGGTAGATTAATATTCGAGAAGAAAATAATATCAACAAAAGGGGATAATTCATTTGATTGGCTTATTGAATCTCAGAACTATAACACAATACCCTCTGGTATCTATCTTCTGGAAGTAAAAACAATTAATTCAAGTGATCTAAAAAAGATTACCTACCTAAAATAATTACTGAACGTAAGTAACTTTGAATTTATAAGTACCTTGATCTGTATCTAGAACCCCAAAGTAAAGCCCACTTGATAGTACATTATTTTTCGCAGAAAAAGTTATCGTATTATTTTTTAGAGATACTTTTTTTGATCTATAAATAGTCTCACCTTTGATATTAATTAATTTCACTTCAGATAATCCATTTTTAATATATTCTGGTATTTTAATGTTAAATGAAGAGTTAAATGGATTAGGAAAGATTGTTAAACTCTCTATACTCGGTGCTACCTCATCATTATATACTTTGAGGGGATCAACTGTATAACCAGAGGTTAGATTATCAGTTAAGCATAATATTAAAAAGCCCCCTTCTAAAACTGCATTCTCTTGAACAAATTGAGAATTATTACCATTCCATGTATGCGTAGCTTTTTGCCAACGACTTTGATCAAAGAAGTTGAAATTATCCATCCACTCAAAAGTGAAATTATTATCCGTTCCTGAATCACCTAATCCAGGAGTATATGAATAATAACGCACCCAATCATAAAATGCATAAATTGGTAAAATAGAGGGATCAAAAGCTCCAACCCAATCTTCCCAAATCGGTTGCCAAATATTCATCATTATTTTTTGCCTAGAATTGAATGTTGATACATAACTATTACTGTCTCGTCTTATTAACTGTCCATTAATATAAAAATCTATATGATCTGGGGTCCATTCAAAAGCATATGTTTGAAAACCTACGTGAGGATTGTATTGGAGAGTGTGAAGTTGTTCATGACTGGTTTCATATGCTGTAATAATATTTGTTTGAAATTTATTTGAGTATTGCCCTAAGGCTTCCCAATCAATCTCTTGCCAATTTTCCGAACCGCTTATTCCTTCAGCCCAGTAATCATTTATCGTAAAAAAAGATGAAACAGTTCCAGAACCACTCGCTGATTTCATTCGTATTTCAAACCGGCCATATTGGAAAGTATCAATTGTCCTATATTCAGCACCACGATATGGCCTTTGAGAAAATAATATTCCAAAAAATACTAAATGAATAATAATCGCTTTCATTTTATTTAGTTTTCACTTTCTTTGGTAAACATACGTGCATAATCTATAATAAAAGAGGATGGGAAAATCGAGTTGTCTATGCCTTGCACTCCTCCCCAGTCTCCTCCTATTGCTAAGTTTATTATTAGAAAAAAAGGACTATCATAAGGCCATTGACTATAATTAAAGTTAGAAAGTTTGCTTATGTTGAAATACTGAACACCATCGACAAAACCTTTTATCTCATTCTCATTCCACTCTACAGAGTAAATATGGAAATCATTTTCTATTTCTTCAGAATAATAAACACCTTGCTGGTTGGTTCCATGTACATCTCCGAATAATTCTTCATTATGAATACTAAAAAAAACTCTGTTCTCATCATATCCAACATGTTCCATGATGTCTATTTCGCCAGAATAAGGCCATGGAATTGAATCTATTTTTGAATTTAACATCCAAATCGCAGGCCAAGTACCAACACCAGACGGGAGCTTAGCTTTTATCTCCCAATAGCCATATTGTATTTCAACTTTATCTTGTGTTGTAATTCTTCCTGAAGTATACCCAGGCTGATTAGGATTAAAAGGCGTTTCTTTTTGAGCTCTCAAATATAAATATCCGTTATTAAGAATTATATTATTTTGACTTTTTGTATAAGATTGAAGTTCATTATTGTACGCACCAGCCCACCATGTTTCAATATTCCAATATTTAGAATTTAAGGTATCTCCATTAAACTCATCATTCCAATGTAATAAATATCCAGCAGGGACTTGATTGGCAAATAAGCAATTTCCATCATCTATTGTTGCTTTTTCATTGTAGTTAATCGATTCTGGATCTGTACAGCCTACAAAGATACAATTTTGGCCTGGAATTGTTGCATTTGGACTAAAATTGATTGCCTCAATATCCATGCAACCCTCGACTTCAACTATATCAGTTTTATTATTTGATTGTTGACAACTAAAACTAAACATAGCAGTTATTAAAATTATATTTTTAATCATCGAAAGAGACTTTCTGCCCATAATCCAAAACATGATCATCTGTTAGAATAGGGAAGCTCGGTTCAAGTTTTGTATATGCTTGGTTAGAATAATTAACATTCATATCTATTGAGGAAAGTTGAATTTTTTCAAATTTATCTGTGTCAATCTTAATCATATCAGAATATACTATTTGTAATGAATCTATTTTTTCAGATATCACATTAAGCGGTACCGTTTTATCATATTGTAAACCAAAATATTTTTTTTTATAAACAGTTGATTTAATATGATCATTCCATTTTTCTTTAATGATCTTAATACTCTGATCATTATCTAAATGTAAGTTATAAGCCATTTTTGTTATATGAAAATCTCTAAACAAGTCAGCGATTGCATATTTTAATTCGTTTGAAAATAAATCTTTGTTAGTTCTTTTATTTCTAAATACTAACGGGTGTTTTTTTATAAGGTTTAATAAGTCTTGAACAGTGTAATCATCAGAGTCATGTCTTAAAAGTATTTCAGAGTTAATTTTTTTTATATCAGCAAAAGAAGTTATCTCTGTTTTATTGTTAATCTCCCAGATCTTATTGTTAATTACGGCTTCTTTTTTTTCTTTTTCTATTAAATAAATTTTTCTGAGTTTATTTGAGAAAATTTCAAATATTTCAGGATTATAACTAAGGCTTTTTCCTTTCATTAATCGTCTAACGTATTTCCCATAATGCTGCAGAGCTTCTTCTTCTTGATATGCATTATAGACAGATTCCCATCTTTCTTTCTTAGCTTTTTCTGTAACATCAACATTTGTCTTCCATCCATCAACTTCAAAACAAATTATCTGATTTTTATTAATGTTAAACGGGCCATAAAAGTGACCTTTTAAAGGCTCTTGTTTGAAAAGAATATTATGGACCTTATCAAGCATTTCATCATTATTTGTTAGAAGTTTATTTTCACTCTGAACGCTTGAATCTATTTTTTTTATCAATTGATATAAATTGATTTTTCTCGATAGTAAATCAGCTACTTTATTATATTTCTGATCGAGAGTGACAAAACGAACATTATAAGTTCTTTTATCAAGCAAAACTCGTCTTCTAACATTTTCTAAATCAATTTTTACTGAATCATACCCAAAAGATTTTAACATTAGTAAGCGCATTGCTTGCTCTTTCTGCCCTATAACTATTGATTTTTGAGCTTCTGACATTTGTAGATTTTCTTTATCAAACTCAATAGATAAAAGTTTTTCTGCAATTAAGGAGTTTAAAGCAATTTTTTTATGTATATAATTATTTGCTCTACAATATGCAGGCCTCGGAACATATTCACATCTCTTTATAAAATCATTTACCATAATGGGTTTGTCTAAAATGGTCGCTAAAATATTTGGGGGATTGAGAGATAAGTCGTCAGTCTTTTTATCACAACTCCAAAAATTAAATAAAAAAACTATAAAAAAGAGGCTGTAAACCTTATTCATAAGATTTAAAACAAATTAAAATAATTTGAATCGGAAAGTCAGAAGAGATACGTCTCCAAGTAAACCAATGGACTGATATGAGTA
>Ga0206677_10000522_pt1 | contig 36305 bp, 35 predicted proteins | sample M130m12015metaG_FD_155475 | JGI IMG/M metagenome (GOLD analysis project Ga0206677, IMG submission 155475) | Ammonia-oxidizing marine archaeal communities from Monterey Bay, California, United States - M1 30m 12015 | ecosystem: Environmental > Aquatic > Marine > Intertidal zone | place: USA...
TGTCTTGTAAAATTTTTAAATCGGTTCTATTGATCGTTTTTAATTTTAAACTAGGAGAGTAATCGGTTTCTCCACTTAAAATATCTGATACGTAATCTGTAATTTTAAAGGTATATTTTTCTGGATTTCCTTCACTATCTCTTTCCAACAAACCACCAAAAACAGCAGGACCTTCTGTATATATGTCTTTTATATAACTCTGAACTGGATTCGCTCCCTCCTCATCACTCTTGTACAAGAAAAGTTGATACGGTAAAGCTGTATTATCTGCGGACTGATTGATATAGAAAGTCAATGAGGCGTCATTTATTAGTAAGTTCTGATCTCTCAAGGCTGCCAATTCGTCGGCTTCGAAGAGGGTTATTTTTGCTTCACTTCCTGCAGCACCTTGTATTTTTACTTCGTTATTCACAGGATAGATTTTCTCTTCCATTTTGTAGGTACTTGCTTTGATCCCCGACAACAAAAAACTATCATTTTTATGGAAAGTGTCAAAAATCGTGTCTTTTACAATAACCGTATTTGTATAATATACTTCTATCGATGGTTTGACTGAACCATTAAAATCAAAAGAAATCAAAGAACCATCATCTCCTGATGCTTCTAAAATAAGGCCCCTAAAATAATCATTAAAAGCATCTTGGGATGCAAATTCTGCAGAACCATATTTCTTTAAAAAGAGCTCGTTAAAAACATCTTCTTTTAACGGAACGAAACCAAAAGGAAGGGGGATGGAGGAAGAACTTGAACTTGTATAAGTAACGATGTCTGTTTTAGCACGTGTCTTTTGATCGCTTAACCATCTTTTAACCCTTACTGTGTCTGTTGCTGCTTGTGGAGTAAACTGAAAATCATTCGAAGCATTTAAAACTGTAAGAGGCAATTGTTTTTCAAATACATGATCTGAACTATAACTATTTAACTTAGAGGGGTCTGATGGGTTCAATCTACTTAAGTAGGTACTTGACTGGTATATATTTAAATTAAACGCTTTGGATTGGTTTCCAATTATGGAATCCAACTCATAGGCCGTCCCTTCATCATTTAATGTGACTCGGTATGGCATTCTAACAAAAACAGTATCTATAGTCGTCACCACTATTGTTGAATCTGGATCAATAGTAAGTTGGTTTTTATCAAAAAGTTCTAAACCTTCTTCTATGGCAATCTGAGAAATAATGGACGCTTCTATTTTTTCGTACTCATCGCTTGCATGCACTCCTAACAAATACTCTGGCGCATCAGAAATGGTAAAGTTACTTGTAACAACATTTGTAACAGGACTGTTTTCAACTCGAGCGTTTACAAGCACAGAACCTGTTGAAAATGCCGTATTTCTAATCACATTTGAATCTATATCTACGAAGTCTTTTTCACATGACAGAAGAGTAGAAAACATCACTACTATAGCAGCAATATAAGGGCTTTTTTGAAAAAATTTTCTCACTATATAACAATTAATTCGCTGCAATTAAATCAGCATAAAAATTTAAATAACTTTCTTTTAAGTCTTCAGATTGATATTCTAAAACAGGGATTTCTTTTTCTTCTAAAAAAGAAGAAAGTTCTTCTGAAATTGTTTCACTACCGTGAATAATTGCATCTGAATTTTCTATGGCACTTTTTAAGATGTTTGTAAAATTTGGCGTCTGTATTGTGGTGATTTTTTCATCACTAATATGGTCAAACTTTATCTTATCTGCCAGTGTTTCATTTAAGTTCCCTTCAAAACTATTATCGTATAAAGAAGTTATAATTTTACTTTCTGTAAACAACGGTTCTTCTTTGTAAAATTCTTTTAGATAAAGAGGTAATAAAGATGCCATCCAACCGTGAACATGAATAATATCTGGAGCCCAGTTGAGTTTCTTTACAGTTTCAATAACTCCTTTTGCAAAGAAAATTGCACGTTCGTCATTGTCTGAGAACAAGTTCCCATCTTCGTCTGTAAACACCGCTTTTCTTTTAAAGTATTCCTCGTTATCTATAAAGTACACTTGCATCCTTTCCTTGGGGATAGACGCTACTTTTATAATCAATGGCATGTCCATGTCATTGACAACGAGATTCATTCCAGACAAGCGAATTACTTCATGTAATTGGTGTCTTCGCTCATTGATTACGCCAAACCTAGGTGTAAAAATTCTTGTTTGTACTCCCTTAGAATGTGCGTTCTTCGCAACATTAAAGGCTGTTGATGATAGCTCTGTTTCAGGTAAATAGGGAACTACTTCCGAGGAAACAAATAATATTCTCTTGTCCTTCATTAAATCAAACTCTTTTATAAGATGTGCAAAAATACAAATTTTTATGCTAATATCATGTTAAAATGGTAAGTTTGCAGACTTTACTTAATTTTTTTGAATGAACATTTTTAAGACTAAAAAAGAAATAAAATCTTATTTAACAGCTCAAAATCAACAAAATAAGACCATTGGATTTATCCCTACCATGGGAGCACTTCATAAAGGCCATTTATCTTTGATCCAAGAAGCAAAGAAAAAAAATGACCTGGTTGTTGTCAGTATCTTTATTAACCCTACACAATTTAACAATACATCGGATTTTGCAAAGTATCCAAAGACTATAGAAAATGACACCCAACTATTAAATCATGTTTCTTGTGATGTTTTATTTCTTCCCTCTGCAGACGAAATTTACAACAATAACATAGCTTCAGAAAAATTTGACTTTGGGGGCCTAGAAGATCAAATGGAAGGGAAATTTCGACAGGGTCATTTTGATGGAGTTGCGACGGTTGTGAAAGCTTTTTTTGAAATTATCAATCCTGACATTGCTTATTTTGGTCAAAAGGATTTTCAACAGTTACAAATCATTAAAAAAATGGTTACAAAAGACCATCTGAATACGAAAATTAAAGGCTGTCCTATTTTTAGAGAGGTCGATGGCTTGGCAATGAGTTCTAGAAACGCCAGATTATCGAAAGAACACAGAGCTGCAGCTCCTTTTATTTATAAGACTCTTAGAGAGGTTCGTGATAGGTTTAATGTGAAAAATGCGACCAAAGCAACTGAGTGGGTTGAAAACGAATTTAAAAAAAATACTTTTTTGGAGTTGGAATATTTTACAATTGCTGATGAAAAAACATTAGAAAGTGTTAAAAGCAATGAATCTGATAAAAAATACCGGGCTTTTATTGCAGTATTTGCAGGAGAAATTCGATTAATTGACAACATTCAAATACAAAATGATTAACCAAAAAATTCCTATTTTTGCCTCATGCTAGTACAAGTTGTAAAATCTAAAATCCATCGTGTAAAAGTTACGGGTGCAGATTTAAATTATATAGGGAGCATTACCATTGATGAAGATTTAATGGATGCCGCCAATATTATTGAAGGAGAACGTGTTCAAATTGTAAATAACAACAATGGAGAGCGTCTAGAAACCTATGCCATCCCAGGGCCTCGCGGAAGTGGGGAGGTTACTTTAAACGGAGCTGCTGCAAGAAGAGTTGCAGTGGGTGATATATTAATTTTAATCGTTTATGGATTTATGGATTTTGAAGAAGCCAAAAACTTTAAACCCTCTTTGGTTTTTCCGAACGAAAAAGACAATACTCTTACCTAGTGATATTTTCTACAAAAAAAATTTTAAAAACAATATTACCTCTTTTTTTTGGAGCCGCATTAGTTTGGTATTCTCTTTCTAAAATCTCTATCATTGTTCTGGTTGGATATTTTAAAGAAGCGAATTATGGATGGATTTTTCTTGGATTATTTTTTGGAATTCTAAGCCATCTTTCTAGAGCTTACAGATGGAAATTCATGTTGGAACCTATGGGTTTCCAACCAAGGTTTACAAACAGTGTTTTAGCTGTTTTGGTAGGCTACTTGGTAAATCTAGCCGTGCCTAGAGCCGGAGAAGTCTCTAGAGCATTTGTCCTAACAAACTACGAACACATCCCATTCGAAAAGGGGTTTGGAACGATTGTCGCAGAAAGAATTGCAGATTTAATTATGATGCTATGCATTATCATCATTACTCTTTTTGTTCAATTTGATTTCATCTATAAACTCCTAACTACAAATTTTGATCCAAACAAGATTATTATAGGTCTGGTTCTTTTCGTAATTATATGTTACATTTTTTATTTTTTTGTAAAAAAAGCTAGTTCAGGATTGTTGTTAAAAATCAAAACCTTTATTACTGGTTTGGTGGAAGGTGTTACAAGTATTTTTAAAATGAAAAATAAATGGGCTTTTATCTTTCACACCCTTTTTATCTGGGTAATGTATATCGCCATGTTTTGGGCAACAATCCCTGCAATTAATGGATTGGAAGTCCCTTTAGGAGGAATTTTAATTGGATTTATTGCTGGTGGATTTTCAATTGCAGCAACCAATGGAGGAATTGGCCTGTATCCAATTGCCGTTGCTGGTGCACTAGCCTTATTTGATATTCCCTCAGATCCCGCAACTGCTTTTGGATGGATTATGTGGACTGCACAAACGGCCATGATCATCGTTTTTGGAGGGCTGGCTTTTCTATTTCTTCCGCTATACAACAAGACAAAGTGATTGATCCCATTTTAAAAACATCCCTTGAATGAATAGGGCTGATCTCTGAAAATTAGTTGACGTATCATCGTTGTAAAAAATTTTAAAAGACTAATTTTAATATCGCTGTGAAACTTGTAACTTTGAATCTTTCAAAACTATCCTATGGCGAAAACCAAAACAACTTTTATCTGTCAAAACTGTGGGACTCAACATGCAAAATGGGTTGGGCAATGTGGTGCTTGTAAAGAATGGAATACAATTGTAGAAGAAGTAGTTCAGAAAGAAGAAAAACATGCATGGAAACAGGCTAAAACAGTAAAAAAACACACAAATAAGCCGTTAAAAATTTCCGATATTCAGACAAATTCTGAAGAGAGGATTATGACCAATAACAAAGAATTAGATTCTGTTTTAGGGGGTGGCTTGGTGAAGGGGTCTGTAACACTTTTGGGAGGTGAACCAGGGATTGGAAAATCAACCTTATTATTACAAATAGCTCTAAACATTGCTCAAAAAGTGTTGTATGTTTCTGGTGAGGAAAGTCAATCTCAAATTAAAATGAGGGCAGAAAGGTTGTCCGCAAAAACTTCAAATTGTCTCATTTTAACAGAAACAAATACACAACAGATTTTTAAAAATATTGAAGAAATAAATCCAGAAGTGTTGGTAATAGATTCTATACAAACACTCCATACAAATACGATAGAAGCTTCTCCTGGAAGTATTTCTCAAATCAGAGAAACTGCTGCAGAACTGATAAAATTTGCCAAAGAAACCGCAACCCCTGTTTTATTAATTGGGCATATTAATAAAGATGGAAACATTGCTGGTCCTAAAATTTTAGAACATATGGTAGATGTTGTTTTACAATTTGAAGGCGACAGAAATCACACCTACAGAATTGTGCGTTCACAAAAAAATAGATTTGGAACAACCTCAGAATTAGGTATTTACGAAATGCTTTCATCAGGATTAAGAGAAATTTCAAATCCATCAGAAATTTTAATTTCCAAAAAAGATTCAGATTTAAGCGGAACAGCAATTGCATCAACTCTCGAAGGAATTAGGCCTTTGATGATCGAAATTCAAGCCTTAGTCTCTACAGCGGTATATGGAACTCCTCAGCGTTCTACAACCGGATATAATCTGAAAAGACTGAACATGATTTTAGCTGTTTTAGAAAAAAGAGCTGGTTTTAAATTAGGGGCTAAAGATGTCTTTTTAAATATTACTGGAGGCATCAATGTGGATGACCCGGCAATTGACCTCGCTGTTGTTGCGGCTATTTTATCCTCTAACCAAGATATTGCAATCAACCCAAGTGTTTGTTTTGCTGCAGAGGTTGGTTTGGCTGGAGAAATTAGACCTGTTTCTAGAATAGATCAACGAATTATAGAGGCAGAAAAACTAGGTTATAAAACACTTGTCGTATCAAAATACAACAAAATTTCATCTGTAAACCACAACATTAAATTGATCTTAGTTGGTAAGATTGAAGAAGCTTTTGCTACTTTATTTGCATAAAAAGACCGAACAAAAATGTTCGGTCTTTTTTATAAATTTCGAGATCTTATTTTTTATTCACCACTTTAATGTACTTATCTAAAGCCATTGTCATAGAGGGTGTTTCAGGAGTGGGCGCAGTAATATCGCACTTTAATCCAGCTTCCGTTGCAGCTCTGACGGTAGAATTTCCAAAAACAGCAATTCTTGTTTCATTTTGTTTGAAATTAGGGAAGTTCTTCAATAATGATTCTATTCCTGAAGGACTAAAAAAGACCAATACATCATAAAAAACATTTTCTAAATCAGACAAATCACTCACAACAGTTCTGTACAAATCTAATCGCGTCCATTTCACTCCTAAACCATCAAGTTCTCTTGGAATTAATGGCTTTAATTTGTCTGAACTTGGCAATAAAAAAGTTTCGTTTTTATGCTTTTTAATAAGCTTTATTAAATCAGGAAAGGTACGTGTACCCACATATATTTTGCGTTTTCTGTACACTACATATTTCTGCAAGTAATAGGCCACAGCTTCAGACTGACAAAAGTACTTCATTGAATCTGGCACTTTAAAACGCATTTCTTCTGCAATCCTAAAAAAATGGTCTACAGCATTTCTACTTGTTAAAATAATCGCAGTAAAATCATTTAGATCAACTTTTTCTCCCCTAACCTCTTTGACGGTAATCCCTTCTACATGAATAAAAGATCTAAAATCAATTTTTACTTTCTGCTTTTCAGATAACTCAAAATACGGAGATGTTTCTGTCTTTGGCTTGGGTTGCGATACTAAAATTGTTTTCACTTTCATTTGTTTTCTTTTTCTAGTTAAAACATCCATTTAAACAATATAAATAGCGGTGCTATTTCAAAGGCGCAAAGGTACAAAATAAAATAAAACAACTCACTAAAAACCAGCTTTTTATTAATAATGACATGCAAGAGAAAACGTATAGAAAAAACAAATACTGAAAAATAAATTAAAAAAAGAATGTTTAATTGCGAATATTGAACTAAAACAAGGGAAATTAGTAAAAAAAATGCAGTAGAATAGAGATAAATAGTCTTAGAGATTATAAAAAAATAAACCTGTTTCTGTATGACAAATAAGTATGAAAGTACAAATTCAATAGCCCATTTTATCAAAAAATAGGAAGAAACAATACTTAAAACTTTCATGTAATTCGAAAAGTCTTGTGACGTCCAAAAATCATAAAATAATAAAACCTTATATATGACTAAGGATAAAACAGCCATCGTAAAAACAAAAATTACACACTTAAATAAACTGAAAAAAGATGTTTTTTCTTCGACTTCAGCCTTGACAAAAGTATGGTTTACAAAAGAAGATACCGTTCCTTTTAATTTTGCGTGACTCAATCCTTTTAAAAGAAAAACACAGGTGAAAAGGAACAAGAATAATAAAGTGATCCAATTCGTATCAATGAGTGTTTTTTCAATTGCTTGCACGTTTTGTGGTTTTGATAAGATTCGTACAAAATTAGTGATTAAATAACGTATATTTGCTTACTTACTTGATGAAAATTTTATTTATGTCAGACGCGTTAGTCATTATTCCCACCTATAACGAAAAAGAAAATATAGAAGTTATCATTAGAACGACCTTTGACCAAAAAAAAGAGTTCGATATCTTGATCGTTGACGATAATTCTCCGGATGGGACATGGAAAATCGTAGAGGACCTAATTTTAGAATTCCCGAATCGACTTTTTTTAGAAAAAAGAGCCGATAAAAATGGACTGGGAACAGCATACATTCACGGGTTTAAATGGGCAATTGCAAAAAAATATGAGTATATCATAGAAATGGATGCAGACTTTTCTCACAATCCAAAAGATTTAATTCATTTGTACAATGCTTGTAAAAAAGAGGGGAATGACCTCTCTGTTGGTTCTCGTTATGTAGATAATCAAGTAAATGTTGTCAATTGGGACATAAAAAGGTTGTTATTATCTTATTTTGCTTCTAAATACGTTCGTTTGATTACTAGAATTCCTCTTTTTGATACAACTGCGGGTTTTGTTTGCTGGAAAAGACACGTACTAGAAACAATTCAATTAGATAAAATAAAATTTATTGGATATGCTTTTCAAATAGAAATGAAATTCAAAGCTTGGAAACATGGTTTTAACATCAAAGAAGTCTCTGTTATTTTTACAGACAGGGTTGTAGGAAGCTCAAAAATGAGCAGCAGTATTGTTTCTGAAGCACTGTTTGGAGTGATCAAAATGAAATTAAAAGGATTGCCAAAATAAATTATCCATGAATCCAATTTATGTCAGAAAGGCTAATTTAAATGACTTAAAAACGCTCTTAGAGTTTGAGCAAGGGGTCATCAAGGCAGAAAGACCGTTGGACCCTTTTTTAAAAAATGGCGCCCTATCATATTATGACATCCCTAAAATGATTAGGAGTCGATATTCCCATTTAATAGTTGCTGTTTTTAACGAAGAAATAATTGCCTCGGGATATGTAAGAATAGAAAAATCCAAGCATTATCATAAAAACCAGCAACATGGTTATATCGGTTTTATATACGTAAAAGAATTATTTAGAGGGAAGAAAATTAGCAACTTAATTATAGAGTCGTTGAAAGATTGGGCAAGCCAAAAAAACCTCAAAGAATTACGACTAGACGTCTACAGTAATAATACATCAGCAATTAAAGCATACGAGCATTTTGGGTTTTCAAAAAGCTTGGTAAACATGAGAATAGATATTTAAAATATGAGCACATTAACTTTAATAAAAAAGGCAAGAATAGTAAATGAAAACAACACTTTTTTAGGAGATGTTCTTATTGAAAATGAAATCATAAAAGAAATTTCATCAGATATAAAAGCCCCTAAGAATGCTCAAATAATCGATGCAAATGGCGCTTTTTTAATTCCTGGTTTTATTGATGATCAAGTGCATTTTAGGGAGCCAGGCTTAACGCATAAAGCAACCATTGCAACCGAGAGTAAAGCTGCTGTTGCGGGAGGAATCACAACTTTCATTGAAATGCCAAATACCGTTCCTCAAGCAACCACTCAAGAGTTGTTGGAGGATAAGTTTTCAATCGCTTCAAAAGACTCCTATGCAAACTACTCATTTATGTTTGGAGGAACCAATGACAACTTAGAAGAGTTGCTAAAAACAGATCCAAAAAAAGTTGCAGGAATTAAATTATTTTTAGGGTCTTCTACAGGAAATATGTTGGTTGATAATGAAGCTGTTTTAGAGAACATTTTTTCTTCTACAAAAATGATCATTTCTGTTCATTGTGAAGACGAAACAACGATCAAAAAAAACACCAAAATATACACCGATAAATATGGTGAGGATATTCCCATCAAATACCATCCAATTATTAGAAGCGAAGAGGCGTGTTATCTCTCTTCCTCTAAAGCAATAGAACTGGCCAAAAAAACGGGTGCAAGATTGCATATCTTTCATCTTTCAACCGCAAAAGAAACTGCTCTTTTTAGAAATGACATCCCGCTAGAAGAAAAACAAATCACGGCAGAAGTTTGCATACATCATTTATGGTTTAGCGATGAAGATTATCAAGAAAAAGGAACCCACATAAAATGGAACCCTGCTGTAAAAACGGCAGAAGACAGACAAGGTTTGTGGAAGGCTCTTTTAGATGATCGAATTGATGTATTAGCTACCGATCACGCGCCGCATACTTTAGAAGAAAAAAGCAATGTATACACCAAAGCACCAAGTGGAGGCCCCCTTGTACAACACGCAGTAACAGCTATTTTAGAAAAAGTAAAAGAAGGGGTTATTTCTATTGAAAAAGCTGTAGAAAAAATGAGTCACAATCCTGCAATATTATTTCAAATTGAAAAACGCGGCTTCATAAAAGAAGGATACTATGCTGATTTAGTTTTGATAGATCCCAACAAGTCACAAACAGTTTCTAAAGAGAACCTTCTGTACAAATGTGGCTGGTCTCCTTTTGAAGGAACTACTTTTTCATCTACAATAACTCATACTTTTGTAAACGGAACCCTCATGTATCATCGAGGAATATTCAATGAAAAAACAAAGGGGAAAAGAATCACTTTTAATAGATAAAATGAAAAACACGCATTACATATTTGTCTTATTTTTTATATTTTCATGCACTAGTAATACTATTTTTGAAAAACCAAAAGACCTCATCCCAAAAGATAGCATGAGTCTTTTGATTCAAGACATGATGATTGCCTCTTCTGCCAAATTCACAAAAAATAAAAACAAACAAACAAAAATTAATTATATGCCTTTTGTTTATGAGGTTTATAACATTGATAGCAGTCGTTTTCAAAATAGTAATTATTATTATATGACAAACATCGATGTCTATGAGGAAATATTTTCCGATGCGAAATCAACTCTTGAAAAAAGAAAAAAAACACTCAGTAAATTAAAAGTAGCGCTAGACTCCATTAAAAAAGATTCTTTAAATACACGAAACAAACAGCAAAAAGACACCCAAATTTCTAAGAAGCTGCAGTAGGATAATTTTCTGCAACATCTTTAACAACCTCTTCGATTGTTTGAAATTTTAAAGAAAGTGTTTCTTTGATTTTTTTTGACGCATACAAAGAGGTACTATTTGCCGATTTTACTGCATATTTACTAAGCAAAGGCTCTTTCTTTGTAATGATCGATAAAAAGCTAGAAATTCTCCACAAAAATTCCATTTGCCATCGGTAGGCTTTTTTATGAGGACGTTTTTTATCAAACGCATCCGCAATTAAGAAAAGAACTTCTTTGTACGATTTGTTTTCAGAAACTAAAATAAATCGCTCATTTTTAATGGTCGAATTTGTAAGTTGAACCATCGTTTTTACAACATCCTTAACTCCTACAAAACCTGTAACCCCCTCTGTATAATATTTAAATCCGTTCAAAACTTTTGTAAATAATTGCCCTGAACCAGCATTCCAAAAACCACCTCCAAGAATAACCCCTGGATTGACAATCACCACATCAACTCCCTCCTGACTAGCTCGCCATACTTCCATTTCAGCACCAAATTTAGTAATGGAATACCCGCTGTTATCCTCTTGTGGGTTCCATTGATTTTCTTCTGTCAACAACCCTCCATTAATAGAATTCCCAATAGACGCGATAGAGCTAACAAAACAAATTTTATCAACTTTTGCATCAATGGAAAGATTTACGATGATTGCTGTTCCGTGAATATTTACTTTTCGCATTGCTCTATAATCTTTTGGATTAAAAGAAATAAAAGCCGCGCAATGATATACTTTTTTAACTCCTAAAAAAGCGGGGATCATGGAAGGAACATCGGTAATATCGGCCTTAAACCACTCTATCTTAGCAATTAATGAAACATTTAAGCCATACAAAGAAAAAACTTTTTGAACGTTTTCAATCGTATTTTCTGAACGATAAATTGCTCGCACAGGCTCGTTCGTTTGGACCAATTGACACAATAAATGAGCCCCAACAAACCCGGTAGCTCCAGTAACTAAAATCATACCACGAATTTAGTATATTTTACTCGATAAACTTATATTTGTTGTTTGATAAACTGTATACAATGAAGAATTTTATTGAAGAATTACAATGGAGGGGAATGTTGCATGATCATATGCCAACAACCGAGGAACACTTATTAGAAAAAATGAGAAGTGCCTATATAGGTTTTGATCCTACTTCAGATTCTTTACACATCGGAAACTTAGTCCCTATCATGTTGTTGGCTCATTTTCAAAGATGTGGCCACAAACCAATTGCTTTGGTGGGGGGTGCGACAGGAATGATAGGCGATCCTTCAGGAAAATCTTCTGAACGCAATTTATTGGACGAACCAACTTTACGCCACAATCAGGAAGCCATTAAAGATCAATTAAGCCACTTTCTAGATTTCACTTCTAACACAGAAAATGCTGCAGTATTGGTAAATAACTATGATTGGATGAAGAATTTTTCTTTCCTAGAGTTTATACGTGATGTTGGGAAACACATTACTGTAAATTACATGATGGCAAAAGATTCTGTTAAAAATAGGATTAGTTCTGAATCAAAAGACGGAATGTCATTTACAGAGTTTACTTATCAATTGGTTCAAGGTTACGATTTCTTGCATTTATTTCAAAAAAACAAGGTCTCTATTCAAATGGGAGGTTCTGATCAATGGGGAAATATCACAACTGGAACAGAACTGATTAGAAGAATTGGTGGTGGAAAAGGGTATGCAATTACCTGTCCCTTAATTACAAAATCTGACGGATCAAAATTTGGAAAATCAGAAGGTGGAAATGTTTGGTTAGACGCAAAAAGAACCTCTCCTTATAAATTTTACCAGTATTGGTTAAATGCCTCTGATAAAGATGCTGAAAAATATATTAAAATCTTTACATTTCTTGATCAGAAAGCAATCAATGCTTTAATTTCAGAACATAACGAAGCTCCTCACTTGCGAATATTACAAAAAAAGATTGGAGAAGAAGTCACATTATTAGTTCACGGAAAAGAGGCATATGATAATGCGATAAAAGCATCTAATATATTGTTTGGAAAATCGGTAGCTTCCGACTTAAAAGCTTTAGATGAACAAACTTTTTTAGATGTTTTTGACGGCGTCCCTCAAGCTACAATTTCTTTAAAAGATATTGAAAATGGTTTAGATATGATTGGTGCTCTAGCGGCAAAAACTAATTTTTTAAATTCAAATGGAGAGGCAAGGAGAGCGTTAAAAGAAAATGCAATTTCTGTGAATAAAGAAAAGGTTACCGCAGATTTTATCATTTCAAAAGCAGATTTGATTGCAAATAAGTATGTATTATTACAACGGGGGAAAAAGACATATTATCTATTAAACGTTGAATAATCCCAACAATATTTTCAACATAAAGAACTGCTTGAAACAACCATTTCTTGAATTTTTTTGTGAGAATTATTACTTTGATAATAAAACTTAACAACTTCTCGTAAAATCTTTCAATACACTAATTAATGCTTCTGTGTTTTCTATGTGACTCATGTGTCCATCAGGAAAAACAATTCGTTTTGAATTTGTGTTTTCAGCTTCTTCTGTCAATTTTTGAACCTCCAAAACAGGATCTTTTTTCCCGATAATAATCATTTTTTTGAAATTATTTTCAGCCAAAACATGATTTCTGTTTGGACGTAATTTCATACCTTCTTGTCCTGCGATATAGCCCTGAACAGAGGTTTGTAACGCTTCGTTTAAAGCCCTGTTTATTTGATCAACATACTTTTTTCTACTTGTTTCACTAAACAAATTTGTAAATGACATTCTGACTAAATTTGTAAAGTTCTTCTGAATCATTACATTGGCTCTGTCTCTCAGCTGTTTTCGTTCGTAACTGTCTTCATGAGAAGTTGAATTCATCAAACACAACCCTTTTACTTTTTGTGGGTTTCTCTCTGCAAATGACAACGCCACATACCCTCCTAAAGAATGACCAATCAATATGAGTCTTCGAATTCTCAACTGTTTTAATACCGCCTCTAGAACTTCCGCAAACAACTCCATAGAATGAACATATCCCAAACAATCTGAACTTCCATGCCCCAATAGATCTATGGTAACTACCCTATTTCTTTTGGAAAGTTCTGAGGCAATTTCATTCCACATTGAAGCATTTTCTAAAAAACCGTGCAATAAAACGATGGTAGTTCCCTTCCCTGTGTCTGTGTAAAAAACAGAAGCGTTTTTATAATTTAAAACCATTGAAACAAAGATACTATTTGATTCGTTTTTAATACTCTAAAACAACATAAAGTACTAACTATATTTTGAAAATAAATTATAAAAAAACCAAAAAAGATAGCCTCTTTTCAAGATTGATCTACAAGTTTTTTGCGTTCATAAGAATTAAATAGGTTATTTTTGTTTTTAATATTTAAAATGTTGTTTTGTTAAACTATTATTTATACCGACATACGTCCTCAAAAAATTGGGTAACTTTTGTTCATGGAGCTGGAGGCAGCAGTTCTATTTGGTTCAAACAAATACGGGATTTCAAAAAACATTTTAATGTTCTAATTCTTGATTTGCGTGGTCATGGAGATAGCAAGCCAAGCTTAAAAGACTCGTTCAATCCAAAATATACTTTTGACGCTATAACTAATGATATTGTTGAAGTAATTGATCATTTACAAATAGAAAAATCTCATTTTATAGGAATTTCCTTGGGAACAATTCTCATTCGAAATTTAGCAGAAAAAAAACCAGCACTAGTACAAAGTATGATCATGGGTGGCGCAATTATTAAATTAAACTTCCGCTCTCAAATTTTAATGAAAGTTGGAAATATCTTTAAATCGGTAGTCCCTTATATGATGCTCTATAAACTTTTTGCTTTCATTATTATGCCAAAGAAAAATCACAAGAAATCTCGATTGTTATTTGTAAATGAAGCTAAGAAATTGTACCAAAAAGAATTTATTCGCTGGTTCAAATTAACTGCAGAAATAAATCCGTTACTACGTTTTTTTAGAGCAAAAGACATTAAAATTCCAACACTGTACTTAATGGGTTCTGAAGATCATTTGTTTTTACCCTCTATAAAAAACATCGTTGTAAAACACATTACCTCGTCTCTTTTTGTCGTCGATAATTGTGGTCATGTGGTCAATGTAGAACAGCCAGAAATATTTAACAATCAAACCATCAAATTCATTCATTCCCTCACATAAAAGAGCCTATAAATACCTCTTTACAACATTAAGAAATTTATCCTAGCATCATCTCCTCAATTTCATCGGCTTCGATTGGGATATTTCTCATCAAATTAAAAGGAGCTCCATTTTCTTGTATCACCACATCATCCTCTAAACGAATTCCAAAACCTTCTTTAGGAAGATAAATCCCTGGCTCCACAGTAAATACATTATTCGCTTGCATTGGTTCATGCAATAAACCGTAATCATGCGTATCTAAGCCAATGTGATGGGAAGTGCCGTGCATGAAATATTTTTTATATGCAGGCCAATTTTTGTCTTCATTTTGAATGTCAGCTTTATCTAACAGCCCTAATTTAAGTAATTCTGAAGTCATTACTTTCCCTACTTCTACATGATATTCTTTCCACAAAGTTCCTGGAAGTAACATTTTTGTTGCTTCTTTTTTTACCCGATTTACAGCATTGTATACTGCTTTTTGTCTTTCTGAAAATTTACCCGAAACAGGGACCGTACGGGTCAAGTCGGAGGCATAATTTGCATATTCAGCAGCCACATCCAACAAAATCAAATCGCCTGCTTTACATTGTTGATTATTTTCTATATAATGCAATACATTTGCATTATTTCCTGAGGCAATTATTGGAGTATATGCGAATCCTTTGGAGCGATTTTTTACAAATTCATGAATTAATTCTGCCTCAATTTCATATTCCCAAACAGTTGGTTTGATAAAGTTTAAAATTCGTCGAAACCCTTTCTCTGTTATATCACAAGCTTGTTGCATTAGCTCTATTTCAATTGGATCTTTTACCGATCGTAGTGCCTGTAAAATAGGGTTACTTTTTGCAACAGCATGCGCGGGATATTTTGCCAATAACCATTTTGTAAAACGACCTTCACGCGTTTCAGTCTCAGTATTTGCTCTGTAATGTTCGTTCGTATTGATATAAAAAGTATCGCAATAGGATGTCATTTCAAACAAGATTTTTTCTAGATCTTGCAACCAATAAACCGTTTGAATACCAGCAGTTTTAAAAGCAGCCTCTTTGGTTAGTTTTTCGCCCTCCCAGACGGCAATATGTTCGCTTGTTTCCTTTAAAAATAACACTTCTCTTAAGTGTTCATTTGGACAGTCTGGAAACAACATTAAAATACTTTCCTCTTGGTCTACTCCCGATAAATAAAAAATATCTCTATGTTGCTGAAAAGGCATGGTGCTATCTGCACTTATTGGATAAATATCATTAGAATTGAAAATAGCCAAGCTATTTGGCTTCATGTTTCTAACAAAATTTTTTCGATTCTTTACAAAGAGCGCTGAGTTTATAGGCTGATATTTCATATCTATCTGAGTTTTAAAATCAAAGGTAGCAATATTTCTATTGCCACAAAGTCACTCAGTTATTATTTAATACCGTTTCTTTTTTACTCTACCCGATCTTCCGCTTCCTTGAGCAGTAACTGCTGATTTATTTTTATGAGAATGGAGTGGTTTTTTTGATTTACTTCCTTTAGAGGATATTGAATTTCTCGATTTATTTTTCTTAGAAAAAGAGCCTTTGCTTTGAGAAGCGGCTCTTTTTGGTGGGGCGGTATCTGTTGGCTCAAAACCTGCAACAATTGTAGAGTTTAATTTCTCTTTTAATAACTTTTCAATTTCACTTTGATATTCACTTTCTTCACTACACACTAAAGAGATGGCTTCTCCTGCTGCTCCAGCTCTACCCGTCCTACCAATTCTATGGACATAATCTTCAGGTACATTTGGTAATTCAAAATTAATAACATGAGGCAATAACGGAATGTCTAACCCCCGAGCTGCAATATCTGTAGCTACTAAAATTTTGATAGAATTGTCTTTAAAGTTTTTAAGAGCCTTGGTTCTTGCTCCTTGACTTTTATTTCCATGAATTGCTGCTGAAGAAACTCCTGCTTGAATCAATTTTTTAGTCAGCTTGTTGGCTCCGTGTTTTGTTCTCGTAAAAATTAAAACTTGGTTCCAATTATTCTCTTTTACTAACTTAATGGTAAATGCTGTTTTTTTCTTTTTATCAACTTTATAAACCTTGTGAGTTACTTTTTTTGCGGTTGAATTTTGTGGAGCTGTTGCTACAGAAACAGGGTTTTTTAAAATTCCTGAGGCTAATTTTTTTATGTCGTCAGAAAAAGTAGCTGAAAACATCAAATTTTGACGTTTATCAGGCATAAAACTAATTATTTTATTAATATCTCTGACAAAACCCATGTCTAACATTCTGTCAGCTTCATCTAGAATTAAAACATCTATTCTTTTAAAAGACAAGGCTTTTCGATCATGTAAATCCAATAATCTACCAGGAGTTGCCACCAAAATATCAACTCCCTTTTTTAAAGTGGCAATCTGTGGTTTCGCATTGACTCCTCCAAAAATAACAGCAGATTTTATATTTACATACTTGCTATATTCTCTAATATTGTCATAAACCTGAGCAGCTAACTCTCTTGTAGGTGTCAATACCAAGGCCCGTAAAGGCCTGTATTTTATATGTTTTGTTTCTGACAGATACTGTAAAACAGGTAGGGTAAAACCCGCTGTTTTTCCAGTTCCTGTTTGAGCAGAAGCTAAAATATCTTTACGGTTGAGTATATGAGGAATTGCTTTTTCTTGAATGGGTGATGGTTTGGTATATCCTTTTTCATCTACAGCTTTTACTATAGCACTGGACAAACCTAAATCTGAAAATGTCATAAAATTCATTTAAGAAACCTGCTTTCTGTAGCGGTTTCTACCAACAAATATACACTCTTTTAAGTTGAGTATTTACAAAAGTTTTAAAGTCATTTTTATGATAAAATTTTTTTTTTGGCATTACAAGTGGTAATTTCATCTCGTCGAATCAATCTAATCTCTCTTATGAAATTTGTTTCCACTTTTTTATGCTGCTTTTTTTCAGCAATTTTAATTGCACAAACCGCAACAAATTCTGCTACAATTAAAGAATCTTTGAAGAAAAAGTCTCAAATGACCAATTCTTCTTTGGTTAAAAATATAGCGTTTACAAACATTGGCCCAACTGTAATGAGCGGACGCGTTGCCGACATTGCTGTCAACCCACATAATCCAACTGAGTTCTATGTTGGGTACGCATCTGGTGGCTTATGGTATACCGACAATAACGGAACAACTTTTACCCCAATCCTAGACAACAGCCCTACACAAAATATTGGAGACATTGCAGTAGATTGGAACACGGAAACGATATGGGTTGGTACCGGAGAGAAAAACTCTTCTCGCTCCTCTTATGCCGGAATAGGAATTTTAAAATCTTCGAACAAAGGAGAGACTTGGAGCAATGTGGGTTTAACAGATTCTCACCACATCAGTAGAATTCTAATCAATCCTAATAACCCAAATGAAGTTGTTGTAGGGGTCATTGGTCATTTATATTCATCAAATGACCAAAGAGGTGTTTTTAAAACAATTGATGGTGGTAAAACTTGGTCTAAAAAATTATTTATAAATAAAAATACCGGGATTATTGACATTGCTTTTGCTCCTGAAAATTTTAATATCATGTATGCATCTTCATGGGAAAGGAATCGTAAAGCGTGGAATTTCGATGGTGATGGTAAAAATTCTAGTATTTACAAAAGTATCGACGGCGGAGATTCTTGGGTGAAAATTTCAGATAACAGCGGGATCCCAATAGGAAATGGAGTGGGTAGAATTGGTTTGGCTGTTTTTGATGAAAATATCGTATATGCTTTTCATGACAACCAATTTAGAAGAAAAAATGAAAAGAAAAAAAGTGCTTCAAATATATTGAGAAAAGAAGATTTTAAAAAAATGTCCGTAGAAGATTTTTTAAATCTAACCGATAAGAAATTAAACAGCTATCTAAAAACAAACGGATTCCAGGAAAAATATCGCGCTGAAAATATAAAACAAATGGTTCGATCTGGTGTTGTAAAGCCCTTAGACTTGGCAACGTATTTAGAGGATGCAAATTCGTTATTATTTGAAACTCCTGTGATTGGTGCAGAGGTTTTTAAAACCTCCAATGGAGGGGGTTCATGGAAAAAAACACATGAAGAATATTTAGACGATGTGTATTTTTCATACGGCTATTATTTTGGAGAAATTAGAGTTGATTTACAGGATGAAAATGCCATATATATTTTAGGAGTCCCTATTTTAAAATCGAAAGATGGAGGTAAAAATTTCACCTCTATCAGTAAAGAAAATGTCCATTCAGATCATCAAACATTATGGATAAATCCAAACAAAAAAGGGCATTTAATTGACGGAAATGACGGTGGAATTAACATCTCTTATGATGATGGAAAAAACTGGATGAAACTAAACCAACCTGCTGTTGGACAATTCTACTCAGTATACGCAGACAATCAAAAAAACTATCATGTATATGGAGGTCTCCAAGATAATGGTGTTTGGGTTGCTCCTAACAATGCCAAAATTGATAAATCTTGGCAGCAGTCAGGTAAAAATCCGTACCAATCAATTATGGGAGGTGACGGAATGCATGTTCAAGTAGATGACAGAAATCCAAATATTGTCTACACAGGATACCAATTTGGAAATTATTTTAGATTGAACAGAGAAACCGCAAAAAAAACATACATTCAACCCAAGCATCCTTTAGGAGAAGCCCCTTATAGATTTAACTGGCAGACACCTATTCATCTTTCTAAACACAACCAAGATATTTTATATTTTGGTGGAAATAAATTACACAGATCTTTAAATAAAGGGGATGATTGGGAAACTATTTCAGAGGATTTAACCCATGGTGGAGAAAAAGGAAATGTTGCATACGGAACAATAACTTCTATCTCTGAAAGCCCTCTTCAGTTTGGATTGATATATGTTGGCTCTGACGATGGCTTGATAAACATGACCAAAAATGGCGGAGGAAGTTGGAAGCAAATTTCCAATACATTACCCCAAAATTTATGGGTTTCCAGAATCATTGCGTCTAAATTTAAAAAAGAACGAGTTTATGCCACTTTAAATGGTTACAGATACGACGATTTTAACCCTTATATTTATGTTTCTGATGATTTCGGAAGCACTTGGAAAAATATTGGCAACCCTATCCCAACCTCACCAGTAAATGTTATTAAAGAAGATTCTGAAAACGAAAATATCCTGTATGTAGGAACAGATAATGGGCTATATATTTCTTTTAATCGAGGAGAATCATGGGAAGCATTTAGTAAAAACTTGCCAAATGTTGCAGTCCATGATTTGGTTATTCAGCCTTCGGCAAAAGAATTAATTATCGGCACACACGGACGTAGTTTGTTCAAGGCTAATATTGGTTCACTACAATTATTTTCAGAGACATTGGCAAAAAAATCTATCCATCTTTTTAAGATAAAATCTGTCAAAAAAAATAGCTCATGGGGGAGCTCTTGGAGCAAGTGGCTGGAGGTTAAGACTCCTAAATTAAAGATTCCTTTGTATGCAAATTCTACTAAAAAAATAACCCTAGATGTATTTTATGAAAAAACAAAAATAAACTCGATTTCTACAACTGTAGAAAAAGGATTTAATGAGGCTATCTATGATCTTTCTTTCTCTACAAAAGGCAGAAAAGCATTCCTAAAAAAACACAAAAAAATTCCTCTTAAAAAATCTAAAAATGGGATCTATTACTTACCCAAGGGGGAATACATGATTAAAATTGAAAACACAAAAACCTCCTTTGAGGTAAACTGAAATTAAACCTCTTTGGAAATTTTTAAATGAATCTCCGCATTTTTTTTAATTTCTTCAAAATGAGTAACAAATACTTTTTGATTGTCAAATGTAGCTTCTATCAACCAATACGACCCTTTAAAATAAGAATTTACAACAGTTGCTGTGATCGCTGATTGATTCGTGATTTTTAATTGATCAGGATATAACAAAAAAGTTTCATTATTAAAGGTGAATTCATTTACATCATCAAACAATGCTGCAATATATTTTTCTTTTGGATTTTTATAAATCTCTCTCGGAGAACCTTTTGCAATGACCTTATTATTCTTTATGATTAGAAGTTTGTCTGCAAAAGAAAGCGCGTCATTTTTATCGTGAGTAGCAACAATACAAGCAATCTTTTTTTCTTTTAAATATCTAAATAAATTTCTTCTTAAAGAGTTTTTTTTAAAATTATCTATTTGCCCAAAAGGTTCGTCTAACAATAATAATTCTGGTTCTTTCGCCAGAGCTCTTGCAATAGCTACGCGTTGTTTTTGACCACCGCTTAAGTGTTTAACTTTAGTCTTTGCAAAAGCAGTCATTTCTATGACTTCCAATAATTCTGCTGTTCGGGTTTCACTTTCCTCAGGATAAAAACGGGATAAAAATTTTTGAATATTTTCTGCAACAGAAATATAGGGCATCAAATCAAAATCTTGAGCAACGTACTTAAATTTTTCAAAACCTGGAACTAAATGATGTTTTGGACCAAAAATTTGTTCCTCTTTCCAAAAGATTTCACCTTTATTCAAGTCTAATAAGCCATAAATAGCTTTTAGTAATGTCGATTTTCCACAACCGCTTTCACCCATTATACATAGGTGTTCTCCTTGGTGTAAAGAAAAATCAATCTCTTCTAAAACAGATTTCTTCTGCTGGTATTGAAAAGAAATATCCCTAAGTTTTAACATTTTACAAAAATAGAATTTCTATTTGATATGATAAGAGTAAAAAATGTTACGTCTCTCTTATTTTAGCTTTTTATTTTCGATTTTGGAGGATTAGGCAATTGATCTAAGCCCATATTAAAGAGCGTAAATCCAAAAATATCTGAATACTGCTCAATGGTTTTTGCAACAGGAGTTCCTGCTCCATGACCAGCGTTTGTTTCTATTCGTATTAACGTTGGAGCATCTCCTGACTGTTTTTCTTGCAATTCTGCCGCAAATTTAAAACTATGTGCAGGTACCACTCGATCGTCATGATCGCCTGTTGTTATTAGAGTTGCAGGATATTTTACCCCTTTTTTTACATTATGAACAGGTGAATATCCCTTTAGATAAGCGAACATCTCTTTACTATCATCTGCTGTTCCATAATCGTATGCCCAACCCGCACCCGCTGTAAAAGTGTGATAGCGCAACATGTCTAAAACACCAACCGCAGGCAAAGCTACTCTCATTAATTCGGGTCTTTGTGTCATGGTTGCTCCGACCAATAAGCCCCCGTTAGAACCTCCTCTGATAGCAAGAAACTCTGGTGAGGTATAGTTCTGTTCAATTAAATATTCAGCAGCGGCAATAAAATCATCAAAAACGTTTTGCTTTTTCATTTGAGTTCCTGCATCATGCCATTTTTTACCGTACTCTCCTCCTCCTCGTAAATTAGGAACTGCATAAACGCCTCCTTGCTCCATCCAAACAGCATTAGCAATACTAAAAGAGGGAGTTAAACTGATATTAAAACCACCGTAACCATAGAGTATTGTTGGATTGTTTCCATCCAATACAATTCCTTTCTTGTGGGTAATAATCATGGGGACTTTGGTCCCATCTTTTGAACTGTAAAAAACTTGTTTACTTGTATATCCCTCGATATTAAAATCGATAGAAGGCTTCCAAAAAACTTCATAGACACCATCTGCTGGAGTAAATTTATACAGTGAACTCGGAGTATTATAATTTGTAAAAGAAAAATAAAGTTCTTTAGCCTTCTTTTTACCCCCAAAACCACTAGAAGATCCCACGCCAGGCAATTGTACTTCTCTAATTAAACTCCCATTAAAATCATACTGAAATACCTTAGAAATAGCATCAACCATATATTCTGCAAAGAAATACCCCCCTCCAGAATTCAAGTTTAATACATGTGGAGTCTCTGGAATCAGATCTTTCCAATTTTCTTGGGAAGGATCAGCAGCATCTACGGTGACCAATTTTTTATTTGGTGCATTAAGATTCGTAACCAAATATAGCTTGGTATGGGTGTTCTGTATTAGATAAGTATCACTATCAAAATGACCTACAACTATTTTTAATGTTGAATTCTCTTCAGTCAGATCTTTGATAAATAGTTTATTTCCAGAGGTGGAAGTTGAAGCAGAAATAACTAAATATCGATTATCTTCGGTTATATAACCGCGAACATATCTATGTTTTTCAGATAATTTTCCCCCAAAAATAACAGGATCATTTTTTTGTAATGTCCCCAATTTATGATAGTACAATTTATGCTGATCTGTTTTTGAAGACAGCTCACTTCCTTTAGGTTTATCGTAGCTAGAATAGTAAAAGCCCTCATTTTTATACCAAGAAATTCCTGAAAATTTCACATCAACTAATGTGTCCTCTTTAATTTTTTTAGATTCGGTATCCATGACAATAATTTTTCTCCAATCGGATCCACCTTCAGAAATTGCATAGGCAGCAGTTTTTCCATCCCTTGAAAAACTCAAAGACCCTAATGAAGTTGTAGCGTCTTCAGAAAAAGTATTGGGGTCTAGAAAAATTTCTGGTGCTGAAGTTCCTTTTTTTCGATACACAACATACTGATTTTGCAAGCCCTCATTTTTATAGAAGTAGGTATACTCTCCTTCTTTGAAGGGAGTTCCTAGTTTTTCATAGTTCCATAATTCTGACAAGCGTGCCTTTAACTGATCTCTGTACGGAATCTTATTTAGATACTGAAACGTTACTTCATTTTCCGCGTTTACCCAAGCAGCTGTTTCTTTGCTTCGATCATCTTCTAACCACCTGTAATTATCCACAATAACTTCATTAAATAGAGTGTCTATAACAGGGTTCTTCGTTGTTTTTGGATATTTCAAGTCTGTAAATGTTTGATTGATTTTTTCATTACATGAGAACAATAATATGCTTACTATGCCCAAAAAGATTAATTTTTTTGTCATGAATTTTTAAATATATACTCGTAAAATTAAAATTTATTTACGAGATTTTGAGTCGTTTACTGTGTTTTAACATTTAATTGTCAACGAGTATTTGCTTTGGATTTAAAAAAATAAAAAAACAACTACTTTTGTCAACAAATCATACGATAATGACTGTAAAATTAACAAAAGCCACTTTTTTAGAAAAAGTATTTAATTTCGAAGAAAATAAAGATTGGGTATTTCTAGGTAAACGTCCCGCATTGATAGATTTTTATGCAGATTGGTGTGGTCCATGTAAAATGTTAGCTCCGATTTTAGAGCAATTATCGGAGGAGTATGACGGAAAAATAGATATTTATAAAATAGATACAGAAAAAGAGCAAGAATTAGCAGCAGCATTTGGTATTAGAAGTATTCCATCAATGTTATTTTGTCCGATGGATGGAAAACCTCAAATGGCTAACGGAGCATTACCAAAAGTAGAATTAGAAAGAATTATTGCCGAAGTTTTAGAAGTTAATAGATAAGACTTGTTCCTTAAAAAAACCACCTCTACACTCGATTAAGTTTCTTTGATACATATACCTAAGAAATTTATGTATATATTTGTTACGTGAGCAATCAAAAACTATACAAGGGTTCTTTACAAACCATCATTTTAAAATTATTATCAACTAATGATAAAATGTATGGATATGAAATTACACAAAAAGTAAAAGAACTTACCAAAGGTCAACTCAATATTACGGAAGGAGCATTATATCCCGCGCTGCACAAATTAGAAGCAAATGAGCTGTTAGATGTAGAAGTTGTAAAAGTGGGAAATCGATTCCGTAAATATTATAAACTCACTAAAACTGGAGCTAAAGAAACTATCAATAAATTGGAGGAAATGCAAGAGTTTTTAAAAACAATGCAAGAGTTGGTAAGCCCTAAATTTAGTTTGGAATAATATTTTATAAGCGATGAAATTAACTGAACATCAAATTAATGAACTCTACATATTTACAAGGAAGCACTATGTGTATCATTATGATGTGCAAACAGAATTGGTAGATCATCTAGCCAATGATATTGAAAGAATTTGGATAGCATCTCCAAAAATTTCTTTTGAAGAAGCTAGAGATACCTCGTTTAAAAAATTTGGCGTTTTTGGTTTTATGGATGTTATTACAGCCAAACAAAAACAGATGAATAAACGTTATTGGAAAATCATATGGCGCTTCGTAAAAGAGTGGTTTACGCCCCCTAAATTACTGATTACAGTATCAATTTTTATAAGTGTTTATATTTTATTACAGTTTCCTATTTCATCTTATTTTATTCTGGGAGCATTATCAATAGGTGTTATTGCAGAAATAGTTATGCTTTTTAAAGTAAGAAAACAACGCAAATTCAAAGAGGAAAATAAGGAGAAAATCTTTTTACTAGAGGATATGATTGGATCAACAAAAAATGGGTATACCGGACTTGTTTTCATTAATCTTTTCAACATTGTTAGCACTTCACGATTAGATTTTTCAGATTCAGGATTATTTTGGCAACTCGTCTTTTCTGGGGCAATAACTTTATTAATTATTCTGTTTAATGTTGTCAATAACGTTTTGCCTCAAAAAGCTCAAGAATTGTTAGAAGAAAACCATCCAGAATATACATTAGTGAAAAAAATGTAACAAAAACGAAGAGTATTCTACTTATAATATGTCAACTATAACCAAAACTTATTTATGACTTTACATTTCTTAACCCTAGAATGGAAGCAATTTTTTCGTTCTGCCTCCTTTAATAAAAGTATTGGTGCTAAAATTCTTATTGGTTTTTTTGGTTTATACTTTGCTGTTTGTTTTTTACTAATTGGTATAGGAGGTTATTGGGTTTTAAAAAAACAATTCCCAGAACAAGATCCTTTAGTCTTGGTAAATTCATTTTTAATGTATCTCATTGTTGGTGATTTAATTTTCAGATACATTATGCAAAAATTGCCAATAATGAATATCAAGCCATTGCTAAGTTTACCGATTCAAAAAAGTAAGATTGTTCGTTTTATTTTGATAAAATCATCATTCTCTTTTTTCAATATTATGGGATTGTTTTTTTACGTTCCATTTTCCGTAGTTTTAATACTAGAAGGGTATGATATTGCCGGAGTTTTAGGCTGGTTAGCCAGCATGATTTTATTAATTCAATCTGCTAATTTCTTTAACTTTTTAGTCAATAAAAACAATGCGGTTTTTGGAGGTTTATTAGCCTTGTTAATTTTGGGTTATTTCATCCAGTACTTCCATTGGTTTGATTTACCAGGTCTTATCGGAATGGGTTTTGATCGTGTTTATCAATCTCCATTTCTTGCACTTTTATTTTTGTTTGTGTTAATTGGTTTGTACACCATGAACTATAGGCAACTAAGAAATGAAGTTTATCTAGATGCATTGATATCAGAACAAACCAAAGAAGTAAATTCAGCAGATTTATCATTTATTGAACGCTTAGGAGATTTAGCGCCATTTATTAAAAACGATATTCGTTTAATTTGGAGAAATAAGCGAACAAAATCGTCCGTTTGGATGATTGCTATGGGTCTTTTGTATGGTCTTTTTTTCTATCCAAACCCGGCTTATGCAGGCATGGAATTTATGTATGTATTGGTGGGTGTTTTTTCTACAGGAACATTTTTAATAAACTTTGGTCAATTTATTCCTGCTTGGGATAGTGGTTATTACAATATGTTGATGAGCCAAAATTTTAAGTATGAACGTTATTTAAAATCAAAATTTACAATTATGACAATAAGTGTTGTCGCTCTTTTTGTACTCGGAATTCCATATATTTATTTTGGATGGAAAGTTTTGTTAGTTCATTTTGCTGCGATGATTTATAATGTTGGTGTAAATTCACACGTAATTCTTTATGGAGGAACTTTTAACAGAAAAAAAATAAATCTAGAAGAAAAAGCAGCCTTTAATTTTCAAGGGACAGGAGCTGTTCAATGGATTATTGGCATCCCATTAATGATACTACCTATGGGAATTTTTGGGCTAATTAACTGGTGTGTTAATTTTGAAATTGCAACTGCAACTATAGCTGTCTTTGGTTTTATTGGTATTGCTTTACACAAAAAACTAATGGCAGCCATCACAAAAAAATACATTACTAACAAATACGTAATGATTCACGCATTTAATCAAGAAAATTAGGAAACAATGATACAAACTAGGCAACTTTCAAAAAAATACGGAAAAGCAGAAGTGTTACATATAGAGTCTTTGGAAATTCCCAAAGGACAAAGTTTTGGTTTAGTAGGTAATAATGGCGCTGGTAAAACCACCTATTTTAATATTTTATTAGATTTAATTAGACCCACTACAGGTGCAATTACCAACCACGATATTGTTGTCAACCAAAGTGAATCTTGGAAAAATTTCACAGGTTCATTTATTGATGAATCTTTCTTAATTGGTTACTTAACTCCCGATGAATATTTTGATTTTATCGGAGATTTGAGAGGAATGAATAACGCTGATGTAAAAATATTTTTACGTCAATTTGAAGAGTTTTTTAATGATGAAATCATTGGAAAGAAAAAATATTTGAGAGATTTAAGTAAAGGGAATCAAAAAAAAGCAGGGATTATCGCTGCAATGATGGGAAACCCAAAAGTAATTGTTTTAGATGAGCCTTTTGCCAATTTAGATCCTACTACACAAATAAGATTAAAAACCATTATTAAAAAATTGACCGAAAATAAAGAAATTACTGTTTTAATTTCTAGTCACGATTTAACACATATTACCGAAGTTTGCGAGAGAATTGTAGTTCTAGACAAAGGGGTATTAGTGAAGGATATAGAAACCTCAACAGCAACTTTGAAAGAATTAGAAAGCTATTTTTCGGTATAAAACTTGCATTCTTAATTTATTAGTATTTTTACACACTGAATTTATACTATATTCTCTAATTATTAGTTTTAATTAAGAGTTTTTAGTTGTTTAAAATTAAATTTTTAACTTAGAGATCCCTGTGTGAAAAACAATCAAAAAATAGTAGCTTTTATTTTTCTTTTACTAACTGTTGCTGCTTGTAGTACAAAAAAGAATACAATTGTCAGTAGAAGTTGGCAGTCTTTGAATACAAAGTTCAACGTTTTGTTTAATGGTAAAGAATCTTTTGCCAAAGGCATTGAAGCACTTCATGATACTTACAAAGATGATTGGTTTAACCAGTTGCCCATAGAACCCATTAAATTTGAAGAAGAAAAAATAACCGTTCGTCAATTAAACTCGAAAATGAGTAGAGGGTTTGGCGCTCCAAAAGACAACGAAAAGAAAAGCTCTAGTCCATTTGAGGTTGCAGAAGCAAAAGCTGTGAAAGCAATCCAAAAACACGGAATGAACTTTGAGGGTGAAGAACGCAACAGTCAAATTGACGACGCATACCTTCTCTTAGGAAAGGCACGTTATTACGACCAACGATTTATTCCCTCCATAGAAGCTTTTAATTATGTCATTGCAAGCTATCCATTTGCGAATTTAATCAATGAAACTAAAATTTGGAGAGCAAAAGCCAATATTAAAATTGATAATGAAGAATTTGCAATCGAATCATTAAAGTTGCTGCTTCAAGTAAAAGACTCGCAAGAAGCCGATTTATCCCAAAAGATCAAAGAAGAAGGTTATACTACTTTAGCAATGGCTTATGTTAAGTCAGACAGTCTTCAAATGGCAAAAAAGTCGCTGATGAAAGCGACTGAATCGATGAGTAATCGAGCGCAAGGAACAAGAAATTTATATGTCTTAGGTCAAATGTATAGTGCTGAAAATAAAAAAGATTCAGCTTCCATTTTTTTTAACAAAATTATCAACGTTGACAAAGCCCCCTATAAATATAAAATACATGCAGTTCTTGAATTAGCAAAAAATGCAGTCAATGATTCTGCAGCCACGGTTAGTTTAGAAAAAATGCTAAAATTAACCAAAGACCGAGAAAACAGACCCTATTTAGCTGAATTGTATTACCAAATTGGGATTTTAAACGAACAAAAAGGACATCTTGATATGGCCTCAGACTATTATCGTAAATCACTGAGAGTAAAGTCTAATAATGTCAAGCAAAAAACTTTTTCCTATGAAAGGTTGGCGGATATAAATTTTAAAAACTCCAACTATAAAATAGCAAATTCTTATTATGACACTATTTTAAAAATTTCTAAAGATACGTTGACCCTAAGAATCAGACGCATCAAAAAAAAACACAAGAACTTTGCTTCTTTAATTAATTTTGAAAATACCGTTACAAAAAACGATAGCATCATTAAAATGGCCTCCCTCTCTAAAGATGCGCAAGAGGCTTATTTCAAAAAATACATTGCTACTTTGAAAGAGTTGGATGAAAAAGCAGCGCAGTTAAAATCAAACCAATTGGCTTTTGGTGCCTCTTTTGGTCAAAACCTACTACAATCAAACAACAAGGGGAAATGGTATTTTTACAATTCTCAATCGGTAAGTTTTGGAAAAAATGAATTTGAAAAAACCTGGGGGAAAAGAAAATTAGAAGATAATTGGAGATGGTCTTCACAAATTCAATTAAATTCAACTGCGAAAAATACGACGCAAACACCCAAAAAAAGTGACCGATATAATTTGGCAAGTTATCTAAAAAGAATTCCTACTGACTCAAAAGTAATTGACACACTAAAAATGCAAAGAAATCAAGCTTTATATGAATTGGGAGTCATTTATAAAGAGCAGTTTAAGGATGATAGGCTTGCAATTGAACGACTAGAAAGAGTTGACAGTTTAGCCCCTGACGAAAAATTAATCTTGCCTATTAATTGGCATTTATACAGAATTTATAGCCTTTTAGACAAGGAAATAAAATCGACAAAACACAAGAATTTTATTCTCACAAAATATCCAAACACTACGTTTGCTCAAATCATCAAAAATCCAGAAAAGCCTCTTGCAGAGTCTATTTCAACAAATAAAATTGAAGAACTCTACAAAGAAGTTTACCTTCTTTATAAAGAGGATAATTTTGAAGAAACCATTTCAAAAATAAATGAACTCATTCCTACCATTGAAAATTCAAAATTAATTCCTAAATTTGAGCTGCTAAAAGCGTATGCCACAGGAAAGTACAAAGACAAAGAAGCCTATAAAGTTGCCCTTGATTTTGTAGTCGTTAGTTATGGAAGTACTGAAGAAGCTAAAAAAGCAAAAACAATCTTAAAGCAATTAAATAAATAACATGTTTCACACAGGTAAAACAGCTCAAAAAACAAAACTCATGGATAGAAATGTAATCGGTAAAAACACAACAATTGTTGGAGATATTAAATCGGATGGAGATTTTAGAGTGGATGGTACGTTAGAGGGAACATTAACAACCAATGGAAGAGTCATTATTGGTACAGAAGGATCAATTAAAGGGAAAGTCGAAGCAAAGAACGCAGATATTGAAGGAACATTTTCTGGAAATCTTTTGGTTTCAAACACCCTAACCATCAAGGCGACAGCAACGATCTCTGGAGAGGTTGTCATTGGCAAACTTTCTGTAGAGCCTGGAGCATCATTCAATGCTACTTGTGCAATGAAAGGTGCCATAAAAGAATTGAATTCTAACAATGATGAAAAAACACTCTCAGAAAAAACCGCTTCATAAAGCGCTTCAACTCTCGGGTGCAGGCTTGCAAATGGGATTGACTATTTATCTGGGTTTTTTACTGGGGAAATGGTTGGCAACAAGGTTTGAAATTCCTTTTTTAACAGAAATAACAACAGTAATCGCCATTTTTTTATCAATGTATTCATTAATCAAACAGGCTCATAAAATTAATGATTAGAAGCGCCTTTCTCTTTTCTATTGTGTTCTTTTTTGTATTTATAGTTGGCTTTTCAATTCATGAATTTTTCTTAGAAAAACAGCAAATAAACCTCCCTTTCTCTTTAAAAAAAGTATACCTATTTCATCTCATTTTTTCTCTTTTAGTTTGTCTCAATTTTTTAATTTTCTCATCTTTTGATAGCGTTTTTGAGCAGTTAGGATTTCTCTATTTGGGTTCAATTTTATTAAAAATTACTCTTTTTTATGCTTTCTTTTATGCTTCTATCTTTACAAAACAAGAACTCACACTTTCCTACAGAATATCGCTATTCATCCCTGTCATTTTATTTTTAATCCCAGAGGCAGCTATTGTTGCTAAAATTATGAAGAAAAAATAAAAAAATTAGCCTCAAAAAAGGTTTGTAATTTTGAATTATTCCATATCTTTGCGCCAAATTTAGAAAGCGTATTTTTACAATGAAGGTTGCACAAAACACAGTCAAATTTCTTTTTATCGTCTCAATAGCCTTGTTTTCAATAACAATTTTTGCCTCAGATTCTGAGACAAAACATGACAAACAAAATGATGGTGGACGTATCAACACAAAAGAAGAAGTAGAGGCTTATATTCTTCATCACATTAAAGATTCTCACGATTTTTCATTGTTTTCATACACTTCTGAAGAGGGAGAAAGAAAACATATCGGTTTTCCTTTACCAGTTATTCTTTGGTCTAGTGAAGGGCTAATTTCTTTTATGTCTTCTGAATTTCATCACAATGACGATGGGCATGTAATCGTAGAAAAAAACGGATTAAAATTTGCCAAGATTCACTCTAAAATATATGAGTTAGACAAAGGAGCAACCTCGATTAGCTTTGATGAGACACATCACGCAACAAACGCACATAAAATAGTAGATTTCTCAATTACAAAAAGTGTTGTTGGAATCTTGTTGATCGGTATTCTGTTACTTTTTTGGTTTTCAAGATTGGCAAATCAATACAAAACAAAGCAAATTCCTACTGGTTTTGCAAGAGTTTTGGAGCCATTGGTTTTATATGTTCGTGACGAAATAGCAAGACCAAATATTGGAGAAAAACATTACAGAAGATTTACAGGATATTTATTAACTGTATTCTTTTTTATCTGGGTATTAAACCTAGCAGGCTTGACTCCTTTAGGATTCAATGTTACTGGTCAATTAGCAGTAACGGGTTGTTTGGCCATTTTTACCCTAGTCATTTATACATTTAGTGGAAATAAAGACTATTGGATGCATATGATTTGGATGCCAGGCGTTCCTGTTTTAATTCGTCCAGTATTGGCAATTATAGAATTAGCTGGTGCCTTAATCATTAAGCCATTTTCTTTATTAGTACGTTTGTTCGCAAACATTTCAGCAGGTCATATTGTGGTAATGAGTTTGATTGCAATTATGTTTACTCTCAAAGAATCTCTAGGGGTTGTAGGAGCAACAGGATTGTCGTTCGTATTATCATTTTTTATAACATTAATTGAAGTTTTAGTCGCTTTTTTACAAGCATATATCTTTACAATGCTTTCTGCATTGTTTATTGGTATGGCAGTAGCAGAGCCTGAGCATCATTAATACAAGTTTGTTTAATTTAATATAAATACAGTTATTATGTACAATTTAATTGGAGCAGGATTAATCGTAATCGGAGCAGGAATTGGTTTAGGTCAAATTGGTGGAAAAGCAATGGAAGGTATTGCTCGTCAACCTGAAGCGACTGGAAAAATCCAAACAGCAATGATTATCATCGCTGCATTATTAGAAGGTTTGGCATTTGGTGCATTATTCTTAGGAAAATAATCCAAGCAAAAACTAAAAAACAGCATTCTGTAACGGTTGGTTACAGAATCTGTTTTTATGATTAAACAAAAAAACAAATTAATTAGTTTATAGAATGGAAACTTTATTAAACGATTTTTCACCAGGATTATTTACTGTTTCGTTAATTTTATTATTGGCTTTAATTGCTTTGATGGTAAAATTTGCTTGGAAACCAATTTTAAATTCTTTGGAAGAAAGAGAGTCTGGAATAGAAAACGCTCTGGCAGCAGCAGAAAATGCGCGAAAAGAAATGCAAAATTTACAAGCAGACAATGCTAATTTGGTAAAAGAAGCACGTGCAGAAAGAGAAGCAATGATGAAAGAAGCGCGAGATATTTCTGACAAAATCATTGCAGATGCAAAAGAAGATGCAAAAGAAGTAACGACAAAATTGATTGAAAACGCGCAGGCGGCAATCGTTCAAGAAAAGCAAGCTGCTTTGGCGGAAATCAAAAAAAATGTTGCAGAATTGTCTATCGGTATTGCAGAATCTGTCATTAAAAAAGAATTGTCGAGCAAAAAAGATCAACTAGAGTTAGTTGAAGGAATCTTAAAAGACGTTACTTTAAAATAAATAAAGTATGAAAAACGCAAGAGCAGCAATACGTTATGCAAAAGCAATTTTGAACCTTGCAAAAGATTCAAAAGAAGAGACTGCTGTAAATAACGACATGCTATTTATTTCTACTACAATTTCTGAAAACGAGGAATTTGAAGTAATGTTGCAGAGTCCCATTGTAAAATCTTCTGATAAGATAAATGTCTTAAACGCGATATTCAAAGACAAGGTCCATGCAATTACCTTGGGCTTATTTCATTTACTTCAAGACAATAAAAGAATTGCGATGCTTGCATCTATTGCAAAACAATATGCAATTATTTATGATTTTGAAAAACATTTACAAGTTGCAAAAGTAACAACCGCTGTTCCTTTAACAGCAGAAATAGAAGCTCAAATTTTAGCAAAAATTGTAGCCTTAACAGGAGACAAAGCGAATTTAGAAAACGTAGTAAACCCAGCTATTTTAGGAGGGTTTATATTACGAGTAGGAGATGTGCAATATGATGCAAGTATCTCTAATTATTTAAATGAATTGAAAAAGGAATTTGACAACAGTCATTATATTCCTAAAATTTAATAATACATCAAATTATAAAAGATGGCAAGTATTAAACCGGCTGAAGTATCAGCAATTTTAAAACAACAGTTAACAAATTTTGAAGCAAAGGCTACGTTAAACGAAGTCGGAACTGTTTTACAAGTAGGGGATGGAATTGCTCGTGTTTACGGTCTTTCTAATGTTCAATATGGAGAATTAGTAGAATTCGAAAACGGGTTAGAAGGGATCGTCTTAAACTTAGAAGAAGACAATGCAGGAGTCGTTTTATTAGGGGCTTCTACTTCTATTAAAGAAGGTTCTACAGTTAAACGTACAGAACGTATTGCTTCTTTAAAGGCAGGAGAAGGAGTTGTTGGTAGGGTTCTAGATACTTTAGGGAACCCAATTGATGGTAAAGGACCTATCTCTGGAGAAACATATGAAATGCCTCTAGAGCGAAGAGCTCCTGGAGTAATTTATAGAGAGCCAGTAACAGAACCACTTCAAACTGGAATTAAATCGATTGATGCCATGATTCCTGTAGGGAGAGGTCAAAGAGAGTTAATCATTGGAGACCGTCAAACAGGGAAATCTACTGTCGCTATTGATACCATTTTAAATCAAAAAGAATTTTACGATGCTGGCGAACCAGTATATTGTATCTATGTTGCTATTGGTCAAAAAGCATCTACAGTTGCAGCTATTGCAAACATGTTAGAAGAAAAAGGCGCTTTAGCATATACTACAATTGTTGCTGCGAATGCATCAGATCCTGCAGCAATGCAAGTATACGCGCCATTTGCTGGAGCAGCAATTGGAGAATATTTTAGAGATTCTGGAAGACCGGCTTTGATTATTTATGATGACTTGTCTAAACAAGCTGTTGCTTACCGTGAAATTTCTTTATTATTAAGAAGACCTCCGGGACGTGAAGCATACCCTGGTGATGTCTTTTATTTACATTCAAGATTATTAGAACGTGCTGCAAAAGTGATCAATGATGATAAAATTGCAAGTGAAATGAACGACTTACCAAATTCTTTAAAAGGAATTGTAAAAGGTGGAGGTTCTTTAACTGCATTACCAATTATTGAAACACAAGCAGGAGATGTATCAGCATATATTCCAACTAACGTAATTTCAATTACAGATGGTCAAATTTTCTTAGATGGAGATTTATTTAACTCTGGTGTTCGTCCAGCTATTAACGTGGGTATTTCTGTATCACGTGTTGGTGGAAACGCACAGATTAAAGCCATGAAAAAAGTATCGGGTACGTTAAAATTAGATCAAGCACAATTCCGTGAACTAGAAGCATTTGCAAAGTTTGGTTCTGATTTAGATGCAGCAACAATGAGTGTAATCTCAAAAGGACAACGTAATGTTGAAATTTTAAAACAAGCTCAAAATGATCCTTTTTCTGTAGAAGATCAAGTAGCAATCATCTATGCAGGATCTAAGAACTTATTAAAAGATGTTCCTGTAGATCAAGTAAAGAAATTCGAAAAAGATTATATCGATTACTTAAACGCAAAACACAGAGATACTTTAGACGTGCTAAAGTCTGGTAAATTAACAGACGAATCAATTGCTGTATTAACTGCAGCTGCTAAAGAAATTTCTAAGCAATTTGCATAAAAATAGTTGTCATTCCCGTGAAAGCGGGAATTTCAAAATTCCAATAGAATGGCAAACTTAAAAGAAATACGTAACAGAATTACCTCTATTAAATCAACAATGCAGATCACCTCTGCCATGAAAATGGTTTCTGCTGCAAAGTTGAAAAAAGCGCAAGATGCAATTAGTGCAATGCGTCCATATTCGTCAAAATTAACTGAATTGTTGCAGAATTTAAGTGCTACTTTAGAAGGAGATACTGGTGGGGTGTATTCAACTCAAAGAGAAGTTTCTAAAGTCTTGGTGGTTGTCGTAACTTCAAACAGAGGTTTGTGTGGTGGTTTTAACTCATCAATAACGAAAGAAGTTGTTTCTATTGTAAAAGAAAAATATAGCGACCTTGAGGTAGATCTTTATGCTATTGGTAAAAAAGGTGGCGATGTTTTGTCCAAGAAATTCAATATCATAGAAACAAAAAATACTATTTTTGATGCATTAACTTTTGACAACGTAGCCACAATTGCAGAAGAATTAATGCAGTTGTATTCTACAGGAACCTATGATAAAATTGAACTTGTTTACAATCAATTTAAGAATGCCGCGACTCAAATTCCACAAGTAGAGCAATTTTTACCTATAAAACCTATTGAAGGAGAAGGTGCAGCAGTAATGAATTCTGATTATATTTTTGAACCATCGAAGCTAGAAATAATTGAGGCATTGATCCCAAAGTCATTAAAAACTCAATTATACAAAGCCATTAGAGATAGTTTTGCTTCAGAGCACGGTGCCCGTATGACGGCAATGCACAAAGCAACAGACAATGCAAAAGAATTAAGAGATGAATTATTGTTAACGTATAACAAAGCACGTCAAGCAGCAATTACCAATGAAATTTTAGAAATTGTAGGTGGTGCAGAGGCATTGAATAATTAAACGTAGCATTTGCGTAGTTAAATTATAATAAGGCAGAAATAGCATTGAATAATTAAACGTAGCATTTGCGTAGTTAAATTATAATAAGGCAGGAATAGCATTGAATAATTAAACGTAGCATTTGCGTAGTTAAATTATAATAAGGCAGAAATAGCATTGAATAATTAACCTCTTTAAATGAATTAAAAAAAGCCTCACTTTTAAGTGAGGCTTTTTTTTATATATTGGTATACAATTTGTAACAGTTCTTACTATGAAAACTTTTTATCTACTCTTATTTGTCTTTGGTTTTTGTCAATGTGGAAGCACACAATTTGAGAAAAACCCACCATTTAAAATTATATCAGCAACCTATACCCCATGGGTTGGCGGTATTGAGGGCGTCAGTGGTAAAAGTGTAGAAATTA
>Ga0206677_10000525_pt1 | contig 36246 bp, 35 predicted proteins | sample M130m12015metaG_FD_155475 | JGI IMG/M metagenome (GOLD analysis project Ga0206677, IMG submission 155475) | Ammonia-oxidizing marine archaeal communities from Monterey Bay, California, United States - M1 30m 12015 | ecosystem: Environmental > Aquatic > Marine > Intertidal zone | place: USA...
ATTACTAATAGGTATAAAAAATTGAATAATTTATATGTATAAGCATTATGCTATACATGATATTAAAAAGGGGCCTCATTACGAGACCCCTTTTCATTTACAGGAATTTGTGGGTATGGTACGCCCAATTTATTTATTCCTTATATTTAATTCATCAACTGCTTTCTGTATTTCTTTAGGGTCTACAACTAACTGCATTGATAATCCTCCGTGCCATATTCTTTTTAACTTTTTATTTTTATCAAATAATATTATAGCAGGAACTGATTTTATGCTCTCTTTAAATTTCTTAGGCTGAGAGTCATAATCTACTTCTAATATCTTAACTCCTTTTATTAAGTTTAAAAACTTATAGTCATTTTTGTGATTCCAATCAGAATTCATATAAAGCAAAGTAGCTTGTTGTGAAAACGAGTTTAAGGAAAATAGAAATACAATTAAAATTAAAATATTCTTCATGGTTACTTGTTTATGATCTCAAATAGTTTTTCATCTATTTTGTCTAGTTTTTTACTGTTATTATCTACTTTTTCATTTATATTTATTATAGTTTCACGAATTAGTTGATCTTTTAAATCATACTCTGTTCTGTTTATTGTGGGTTTAGGTAATTCTTTAGCAAGTTCAATATCTGACTGTAAAGTAAAGTATACTGAGGCTATAGATATTGCTCCACCAACTATTATGCTTATAGTTTTCAAGTCTAAAGTTACTTGAGTATTTTCTGATATATTAGTCATAGTTTTTATTTGTACTTTTTAAACATTAGCTTATAAAGTAATTTATTCCAAGCTGATTGTAATTTGTCAATTATTTTTTTCATAATTTTTTTTATTCTCCGCATTTTTTACTAGGATCACCAACCTGTCTCCAGTCTTGTTTTACCCAGTCTTTTAAGTTTTTACTAGCAGTTCCAGTAACATTGCTTTTACTAGATCTTTTATAATTTCCTTTACTAGCTGCAGACTGTTTAGCACTTATAATTGCTTTACGCTCAGCAGCGCTCATACTAGCTATTTTTGCTTTTGGTAAGCATACTTTTCTAGTTCCACCACCTTTAGTTCCTTTGTTTAAAGGTGATGATGATTTTTTACAACTTCCTTTAGCTCTTTTCTTAGTACCAGGAACTCTTTCAAATCCTTTCCAGCAATTAAATGGAGAGTTTATTTGTATATAAGCCATTAGCACTTACCTTTACCTTGCTGCTTAGAAGCCCATATGTTTGCATAAGCTGATGGATATACTTTAAATTTCTTTTTTGCGGCAGCTTTACAACTAGCTGTTAATTTTCTATATAACGGAGTGTTCATTTCCGCTGGTGATCCTATAGTATAACCTTTATTACCCTTGTTACCTAGTCCTTGTAATCCAATTCCTTTTTTATTCATAACTTTTTGTTTTAGTATACCCAAAATACTTTAGGTGATTTATTTTTATCTATGTCTACATGAATAAATGTTTTTCCAACACCTATTCTTTTGAAACCTACTTCTCTTAATATATCATATAGTTTAAACCTATCTACTGAGTTGGTGCATTTTATATCTACAGCTAAACCCTTTAAATGCGATGATTCGGGTTTACCACCTACTTCTGCGTTTCGTTTAGGTGTTCTAAATCCTGAATTTATAGTCATCGATTTACCATACTTTTTACGAGCAATATCTAACATGTTTATTAGCTCATCACTTACATTGCTACCGCTACCTTCTAAGTCTGGAGAATCAAATTCTCCGTAAGTAAAATATTTAAACTTCATTTTTTATTTTTTTCTAGTATAAACTTTTTTAGTGTAAACTCTCTTTTCACCTCTTCTTTTAGTAGACTTTTTATTGTCATCTTTTTCAGAGTCAATACCTAGTTGCCATTCTGACCAACCAGAAAGTAAGGCTATTTTTTCCATGTAAGAAATATCATCTCTGTTAGCAGACATTATATTGTTTATTTTTTTAACAACTCTGTCTAATGGTACATTTGTAGTTGCTGATATAACATTCGCACCTGCTAAATATGCTGGATTATCTAAACTAAATCCTTTTTCTTTCATTTCTTTTTTATCCCAAGAATAAGATCTTCCAGCAGCTTTTATTTTAGTTATCTTAGAAGATATAGGTGGAGATATTTTTAACAGCTCTGTAGCTACTGATTCATATTTAGGATTTTTCTTAGCGTTTTCTTTTGATAGTTTTAAAAGTGCGTTTTTAACAGTAGATACAACAGCACCTCCAATACCCATACCTCTCAACAATGAATCAATCATACCATTAGTTACGTCAACAATTTTCTTTTCATCTTCTTCTTCATCTTCACCAAACGTTATAGCAAATAAAGCCTGTTGTAAAGCATTAAATATTAAATTCTGCGCAACGCCGTAGTATATGATCTTAGAAACATTTGTTTTGTCATCACCACGTCTGTTTTTAAGATCACTAGCAGCTTTTTTCATCAATCTAGCATACTGAGCTGGTGTATTAGCAAAAGCTAGTATAACACGCCCTAATGGACCCGCTTGTTGTTGACTAATTTTATCAGGTCTACTTGATTGTTGAGACTCTTCAGCTATTTCTCTAAAGTCACTTAACGCTTGTTTTTCTGCAGCTTGAGTATTCATACCGCTTTTTATCAACGCGTTTAATCTATTTCTATAAAAAGTAGCACCACCAGAAGCTATAGCAAAACTATCTGCTATTTGAGTAGGTGTAAAACCTACTTTTAATAATTTATTTATAACACCTCTAACACCTCTTTCTTTTGCAATATCAGCAATATCAGCTTCGTTCACATTCATCTTTAATCCATCACGCCTTTCTATAAGAAATTCAGAGTTAAATAATTTTTTAAAGTCAGTCCAATATTGTTTTTGGTTAGCAAAAGCTTTACCTGCCGCTAGTATGTTGTTGTCTCCAAAGTTAATGAAGTTAACTGCTGAAAGTGTTTGTAGTACAGCTGATCTAGTGTTAAAGAACATTATAGCACCAATACTACCTGTCAACCAGTCGGTTACTCTAGTGGTCAATGAATCTGTACCAGTAACTCTATTTCTACCAGTCTTCATTCTAGTTAATATATTTTCCATTGCTTTACGATACTGTTTACCGTATGCTGCTTCTAGTTTATTTAAATTCTTTTCAGAAAATATAATATCAACATTTTGTTGCCAAACCTCTAGGTACTGTTTTCTTTTAGTAGTATTTAAAGTTTCAAGTAAATCAGTTGTTATAGTACCTGTATTCCAAGAGTCGTTAGGAGACGTGTATTCAGTACCTTTATTTAATTTCATTATTTCTGTACCAAAAGTTTTTAGATCTGGTCTAGCGTTAATATAATCAACTAATGTTTTAATATCTGCATCGTCTAAACCTGGAACATCTTTACCTATTTGATTCCATATCCAAACACGAACAGCTTGTTCAACAGTAAACGGCTCGCCTGGTACTTTCTTTTTTAGATTTTTTGGTACTATTTTAAGAGTCTTTTTTAATGCTCTGAAATCTCTACCTAAAGCGTTTCTATCTCTAGATATGTTCTCCATTGCTCTTGCGAAAGGATTTAATAAAACTTTCTTATACCAAGCCATTTGAGCATCACCTTTAGAGCCTTTACCTAAAGTCTTGTAGAGTAATCCTACAAAATCTTCTGCAGATGGAGGTATTAAAAACTTAAACCTACCTTTACTAGCTCCAACAACTTCAGCTTTTACTTTCTTAAATTCTTTACCTGATGCAATGCCTGTTTTATTTTCTATTATATCATTAAAATCTTTATCTAAATTTAAAGTATTACTAAATTGCAGCTCGCTTTCTGTTTGCTGATTATCTAAGTCTCTCATTTCATCTAAGATTTGATCCATAGTAAAATCACCTTTTAATCTTTTCGACTTAGGAAGCATTTCATTGTTTGACTTAGACGCTTTGTTTTCTGATTTTTCTAAATTTACTATATTTTCTCCATTACTAACTACTCTTGAAAATAAAGTTCCACCGCTTGGTTTTTCGTTAAAACCATATTCTCCTGTTAAATTAAAAGATTCAATAAACTTACCATCTTTAGCTCTAAATCTAGCGCTACTAGGTTTTATTCTAAGATTTATAGTTGCACCTATCTCTAATTCATTTAAAGAATTAGACAGCTTACTTGTTTTAGAAGTGTTTAAAGTAAACATTTCTTCTCCAATGATTATAAAATCAACACTTTGTCCTTTGCTTCCTTTTTTGTTAGCATAATGTTTTTTTACTTGACTAATAGGTATTTTTACAGATCCTAGATCTGGTCTATTCAAGTTCTCTCTAATACTTAAAGAGCCTTTTTTAGATTCTGAAAAAGTAGTGAAAGGGAAAACAACATTATTTTTATATATAACACCATCTACTTCTTTAGAGTTTTCTAAGAATTTTTTTAACTTGCTTGTAATTTCTTTTTCATTATTTATAGATTCAATTATATCATTTGGTAATTTTTTTTCACCATTGTTATATTCAAACGAAGATGCTTTATTATTTCTATAAAACAAACTGGAACTACCCATTCTATCTCTCCAATTCTTTTTAACCTCAACACCTATATTATTACCAGATATATCTACAGCTTCTATATCTACAGCACTATTCCAAGTTTTAGGTATTAGTTTCTCTATACCTAAACTTTTTAAATCTTTACTATTATTTAATCTATGCCACATATAGTACTCATAAAGATTACCTGATGTTGACGTTGCTTTTGTTAAGTTTTTAATATTTATGTTAAGGTCTCCTTTAAAATTATTTTTGTCAAATAAATTAATCATGTCTTTTTCAAAATCTTGAAAAGACATACCTTCTTTAAATTTAAGTTTAGATTGCTCAAACATCCAGTTGGATTTTTTCAAAACTTGACCACTGGTTAATGTCTTTTTAGTATTTGAGTAGCTTAAAAGAGTTTTTGGATCTATTTGCTGCTCACTTATTTCATATGTTTGTGTCTTACTGAACTGTACATCAGACTTACCTGCTGCTATGTTTTGAGCTTGAGTTTCTGTAATACCTTCTAGCTGTCTAATCTCTGTGTTAGTAGCTAACTTACCAACTAAATCAACAATAGCTTTTAACCTTTGTCCAATAACTCTATCGTAACTACTAACGTATTTAAATTGACCAGAAGCGTCTTTTGTTATACCAAAACCTTCTAAAAAATCTTCTTTTGTTAATTTCTTAAGCTTTGCTATTTCAGCTTGACTAGTAAGCCCTTTACTTCTTTTACCTGTTTTTTCGTAAAAGTATTTTAATAAACTAGGCTTTATTTTTAAACCTGTACCTTTAACAGTCTTATATCCTTCAGCATCAACGGTTGCCAACTCAGGCGCAACGTTTTCAGCAGGCATTAGTCTTAATAACTCGTTTAGATTTGTTTTTACAAAGTCCTGTATTTTTCTAGCTTCATTCTTTATTAAATCACCTTCTTTAGCGTCTGGGTAATTTTCTCTAAATGCAACACTTTTTTTATCAGTACCTGTCATTAGTTTTTCAGTTACGATAAAATCTTTAAAAGCTAAGTTATCAGCAGGGTTAGTAACCTTATTCAAAGGTAGTTTTAAATATTTAGCAATAACCTCAGGAGCTAAGTCTGTTAGTTTACCGAATGTTAAATCTTCAGTACTTAAATTTAATTCTTTAAACGCTTTTGCTACAGCTTGTTTGTACTGCTTTATTACCTCAGGATCTTTTAATAAATCAACAGGTTTTATAGTTCCACCTTTTGGTTTTGTTTTCGATGTATCTTCTGTAATAGTTGTTGTATCAGCAGCAGTTTCTTTTACAGATCCAGTTGTTCCAGCTTCAGCATCCAAGCTTTTCTCTGCTATTTTTCTAAACTTTTCATACGTTTGCTGAGCCTTTGGAGCTATGTTGTTGTATACCCAAGTTGAAAACTTTGCTTCTTCTGGCTTGTAAGATTTAAGAATACTAGGGAGAAAGCCTCTCAAGTAATCTCTTACCTCTGTTCTATCGTAATCACCTTTTCTAGTATCATACTTTATAGCCTTTAAAGCCATAGTATCAAAAGAATCAACTAAGTCAGCTTCTGCAGCTGCTTTTTCTCTTCTAGTAGTTTTTTCTGATTTTATAGTTTCTACTAACTTCTCGTTATCATAGGTTTTTTGAGGGGTTTTTTCTTTAGCTGGCTCTTCTCTTTTTACCGCTTGTTTTTTAACTTTAACTTTAGCTGATCTAATCTTGCTCTCCAAGTTTGCTACAGCTTGATCGTATTCAAACTCATCACTAAAATCAAATTCATCTAAGTTGTCTAGCTCTTGCTGAAGATCTTGAACTACTCTTGACTCTTGTTTTTTAGTTTTAGAAAAATCAGTGGTAACACCAAGTTTTGGGGCAACAAATTGCTTAATATCTTTACTTATAGCGCCTTTTTCAGCAGACTTACTATATTCTCTCATAAAGTTGTAAACATCTTTACCGGTGTCAAACTTTAGTTTGTTAAAACCTATTGACCTAAATAAAGGCATTAGCATATCACCTATTTTAGTAAACAATGTTTCATTGTACTTTATTTCTTTGTCAGCAATAGCATCGGAAAAAACAGTAAGATACTCTTTGTTGTAGGTATTTTTGTTTTTTGTATACCTTCTAGCTTTCATCATGCCTTCCATGAAGTCTAACTGCTCTTTGGATAACTGATTTTTAAACTTTTCAACTATAACACCTTGTTGGTCAGCGTTACCTACCAAAGCATTAAGTATAGGATGTAATGTTTCGTGAGCTCCAACATTTAGTTGGTTTAATTCTATCAGCTTGTCTTTATTCATAAAAAACTCGCCATTTATAAAAAATCCACCATTACTTTTACTGTAGTCAGTGTTGTTTATTTCTTCTGTTTTTTTAGCTACTTTAGATTCTTCTAAGTTTTCATCTATAAGACTTATCTCAACTTCTCTAGCTTTCTTATTAAAATCTTCAGGACTTAAAGGAGTACTTTTTATGCCAAGACTAGCGGCATCTTCAGCAAACTGTAATGTTCTGGCTTTTCTTTCTTGAGCCAAAGCATCAGCCTTCTTTTTATACATTGAGTTTAACTTGCTGATGTTTTGTTCTTGAGTTTTCTTGTTAAGCTTAGACTGATCTTCAGTTAAATCTAAATTTTTAGCTTCAGATTTTAATTCTGTTTGATCTTGTAGTATCTTTAAATACTCTACCTTTTCATCAGAACTGAATCCATCAACTATCTCTCTGTTTCTAGCATTACTCTTAAGTAATTCGGCTTTTTTTAATGCAATTTTTTCTTTTATCTGGCTGTTATCTACACCTGTGTTTAATTTTTGTAATTCATCTATTTCGTTAGAAAGTTTAAGGTTTTGTTTTTGCTGTAAAGGTGACATCATTCTATCAGCTTCTAAAGCTTTTTGTCTACCACTAAGTTCGCCTGTAACTGTAACCCCACCACCTAAAGCTGCTGATATTAAAAAAGTATCAAAAACTCTAGTAAGAGCTGCTTTACCGTCAAAGTTACCATCTTGATCATAGTACTTGTTTAAGCCCCACATTTGGTCAATAGCATTATTAGCTTCTTGAGATGCAACTTCTGATGTTCCTTCGAAAAACATACCTGTAGACACTCTACCTAAAACATTTTTAGCTAAAGCTTTACCTTGAGCGCCAACCATACTTCCAACGCCTTTAAAAATACCTCTAGTTACTAGCTCAGAAGCTAGTTCTATACCACCTTGAACAGTGGATACACCTAACATAGCTAGTCCTCTTTCTTCAGGATTTTTTTCACTTTTTTCTTCATAATGTTGACCAGTTGAAGAAGCTCCAATTACGCCTAAACCAACAAGTCCACCACCAACTGCGGCAACAACAGAAGGCGCAGCTTCAAATACACCGGATAAAGTTCTATCTAAAGCCTCTAAATAGTTTCCTTCTTTTACAGCACCTAAAATACCAACACCATCTTTATCATCTCTTTTTGTTTTTAATCTAGACGAAGCGTCTGAAGCTATTCTTAATACATCATCAGCAAAAAACGTTTGTTCGATTATACCTGAAATAACATTTCTTTGCTCTTGAGTAACATCATTTTCTTCATCAGCAAAGTAATTGTAAGCACTTATAGCGGATTGAACAGGCGCTTCAATTAGCATTTCAGCAAAATCCCCAACACCCGCTAATAGCTCTGTAGCACCACTAGTAAAAGCAGCTATTTTGTCAACAATAAATTGACCCGCTTTGTTATCAAAGTTATAACTAACAGGTATATTTTCGTCAGCGTATTTTTTATAATTATCATATACAGACTCTATGTTAGCGTCAGCATCTATTACATTTTTCTTTTGTGATCCCAAAGAAGTATCCACCGATTTTAATTCCGTACCTTCTATTTCTTGATCTGTTAGTGCTACAACTCCCTCCTGCGACTTTGCATCTGCACTCGCTGCATCGTCTGTTATAAAATCTTCTGCAGGTGAAAATTCAAATTGAGTATTAAAATCTTCTAATGATCCAGTATAATCTCCAGCTTCATTCAAAGCATTGTATAAAGTTTGTGATTTTGTTGAATCTCCAAATTGATCTTTAAATTCTTCAAAAGATCCTGTATAATCACCAGCTTCGAATAAACTATTGTATAATTCTTCCATGTAGTAATATTTGATATTATTTATTTAGATTGTCGTATTTTCCTTTTCCTGTTACAGATATTTTTCTAGATAGTTCTTTTAAAACTTGATCAATTTTTACACCCTTTGTTTCTGAGCTACCTTCACCTCCTGATATTAAAGCTTGAGCTAATTTTTTTCTACCTTGAGCAGTGTTTAGATTTATTTCTATATCTGTTATTTCATTTTTATCATTAACAGTCTCTATTATAAACTTACCCATACCACCTTCTTTAGTTGGCTCTATGTACTCAGATTTTCTAATCTTTTCTGTACCAGTACCAAAATTTACAGCTACATCATTTGGTATTACTTTATTTGTAGCAAAACTTCTTATGTCATTAGCTATTCCTATAGAAGCTTCTTTTGTACGAGCAAACTTCTTGTCACCTTCACTAGGTTTATAATCAACAGGTTTTGTTGTTCCAAAGTTTTTACTAGTGTTAAACTTAGCATTAGTGTCTACAACGTAGTTTAAGTAAGCTTCTTGAATCTTAACTAAATCAGGGTCAGGTATTATATTACCATCCGCATCTCTTTCTTGTGACCAAGAGCTTTTCTGCTTCATATCCATGCTACCTTTAGATAATACATCATTGTAAAAAGTTATTGCATCATCTGTTTGTAGTCCAACTACAATAGCGTTGACGTCTTGTCTAGCTTGATCTTTAATGTATTTTTTATCAGGAAGTCTAGTGTAATAAATTGTACCGTTTTCAGCTCTAAATTGTTTTGGCTCTGAGTTAGCATACGCCATTGAAGTAACAGCATTTAAATCTAATTTATCTTCTAATAGTTTTTGAACATCAGTTGTCTGCTTAGATAAGTTTGGTACATACTCAGGTTGAGCTATACTACTCATATCTTTATTTATAATACTACCAACTAGTTTATTGTCTTTATTATATACGTCTATATACATAACAGGTCCATCAGCTCCAGACATATCATACCTAGCTTCTTTTCTACCAGGTGCGTCTTTAAAACCGTATAGTATATCTAATGCTTCTAAATTTTCAGGTTTATTAGCTAAAGAAAAACCACCCTGATTACCCATAGGTATAGATCTTTTTTCTAGATATTCTGCTTGACCAGCCGAAGTGTTTTGTAGTACGTCACTTATATGAGTGCCTGCATACTGCATGTTTCTAATAAAGTTTTTATCTTCTTGAGATCTTTCGTTTGCAGGTATTTTATATATTGAATTAAGTATATCTACTTGTTCATTTAAACCATTGAAGTCTATTGACTTATTTTTAGATTGAGCTTGATATATAGATTGAGCAGCTGCTTCAGATCTTTTTTCAGCTTCTCTTACCATTATCTCGTTCTTTCTAGCTCTTTCTTTGTTTTCAGCTGATATCTTATTTGATAATTTCTCAAACGAACTAGCCACTGACTGCTGCATTTGCCTAATGTATTGGCCTGACTGCGTGTCTACAATTTGTTCTGGATTTCTATAACTCATTTTTTATTTTTTTATTATCAACTTTTAAAAGCTCCTCCTGCTACAGCTGATCCAAAAGTAGAAGAAAGTCCACCAATCATACCTGTTAAAGCACCTGTTCTATCAGCACTAGCTTGTGCTTGCCTCGCTTGAGCTCCTGACAGTTGAGCAGACACTCTGTCTAGTTTCTGCATCTCCCTATCTTCTTTAGCACCAAACACAAAAGCCGCACCTTGAGCTCTAGCGCCTTGAACTCTCTGTCCTTCGCTTATTTGAATACCCTGAAGTCTTTGTTGTTCAGCCATTTTTTGTTCTTGCAACTGCTGCTCTCCTTGAGCTCTAAGCTTTTCGTTTTGAGCTTCTTGTTGTTCTATACTAGCAGATACACCTTTTTTACTTGATAAAGCTGCTTGAGCCAATGCTGTTGCACCACCTGCGCCAGAACCTGTAGCTCTTAATGTATCTAAAGTATTTGCTAAAGATATATCAGCTTGTTCTATCTCCATTTCAGCAGCCTGTGTAGCTACACTTAAGTTAGCCATGTTGTTGGTTAATTGACTACTAAGATCAGTTGCTAATCCAGCTAAGCTTGAAATACCAGCATAAGGATCTGTTATAGGTTGTCTATTGTTTTCTAAATAGTTTAATTTTCTATTAAGACGTGCTTTTTCTTTTCTAGCAGCTTTCTCTCTTCTTTTAGCAGCACCACCACCAAATATACCACTTAGTAATTGAACTCCTCCTGTAATTATTGAACCAACAGCCATAGCTGACAAAGGTTCTGCCATTTGGACGTTAGGGTCACCGTGCCCAAATAAAAATATTTCTAAAAATTCTATCATGTTATTTTTTTTATCTTCCGTAAGTTGCTCCCACTGCAAATAGTTCTTTTAATCCACCAGGATCAGTTGTATCATCTGTTTGCATAGTTACTGTAGCGTAATAAGCTTTAATACCTGTACTATTAGGTCCTAATATCACTTGACCAGCTAAAGGTGTTGGTGAATTATTTTTTATAGCAGACACATATCTATTTTGTTTTCTATCAAATCCTGCTCTATAAGGTATGTTGTTTTCAAAATAAAGACCTTCATCGTAACTATATATTTTATCCATAGTATTAGAATAAGAATCTATAGTAAAAGTACTTATAGCGCCTATACTACCATTATTTGGTGATATTGAAACTACATCTCCAATTGCGTAATCTATACCGTTATTAGCGACAACTGCACTGCTAACTCCACCACCAGCTACTATATTTACAGTCATTCCAGTACCTATACCAGAACTAGAAGTAGATACATCATTAGCTGTTGTGTAAAAACCACTTCCTGGATTTGTTATTGTAATGCCAGTCGTGCTACCTATTGTGGCTTGATCAACATTGTTTGTCCAAGTGCCATTCAATAAGTTAAAACCTGTTGCGTCAGAAACTAAAGATGTTACTTCCCAGCCACTTGTACCTTCATAGTTTATTGTTTTAAAAGTTTTAACACTCGTAGGTTCAGCATTAAATATAAACTTTATTTTAGATTTATTATCAATACCATAAAAATTAGCTCTTTTAACCAATGTTGAGTATTGTTTCCAAACCCCAGTACCGTTTGTTGTGAAAAAGCTTCCTTGAGAACTAAAACCAAAGCTAGGCTTATAGTCGTAGAAACTAACCCAACCATTAGTAGCTTCTTCAAAACTTAATGTTTTATATGTGTTATCGGATTTTTGTAATGATATTATATAGTTTTTATTATGTATATCATACGAACCTACAATTTTTCCACTAGAGCCTACACTTGAAAGTTGATCTCTAAAAAAGTCAACCATGCCATATTGTGATATTTCTGTAATACCATCCATAGATAATCTTAATATAGCATTTCTATTTTTATCAGAAAAGTATTTTTGATAACCATAAACAGCAAATGATTCTGGATTAGTAGATATACCGTATTCACCAGCATACGCTACTATCTGACCTATTACTAAGTTTGCTGTAGTTGTAATAGCAGAGCCTTCAGCAGAATATATAGCGTCTTTATCTATTAAAGCTCTATTTACTTTATCTTCTTGAAATATAATTAAGTTAGTATCTTCAGAATAAAGCTTCTGTATACTACCAGCTATAGGATCAACACTTCTAGTTATTTCCTCAGCAACACTAAATTGATTTGATTGATTTACGCCAGTTCTAGAATTAAACACGCCTGAATATATTAACGAATTTGATCTATGTTGTTGTTTATCGTTTTCTTCAACTATATAAGCTTTCACACCTAGATCAACAGACGTATTATTGTAACCACCTCTTATTCTAGACTCTTCAACATACCAATCCTCTTGTACAACCGCAGGTGTAGGTGCGGTATACGTAGATGAAGAAAGACCGTTTCCTTTAGGAAGACCTGCTAATCTCTTCATATAAAATGAGTTAAAATATCCTACTTCTAGTGTTATTGGCATATTATATTTATTACTTGTTTTTGTAATTTATTACAGTGGAGCGTTACCACACGTACCTGTGTTTGTAAAGTTTTCATCTCCAAAATTAAATATTAATTGATTAGTACCTTGTCCAACAGTTCCACAAGATTCACCTACTATAGGTGTAGTTAATATTCTATATTCTCCTGGCTCAGTAAAAGTATGCTTAGTACCAATTGTTGTTCCGTTTGTTGCAACACTTAAATTAAAATTATATATAGTATTACCAGTTGTAGTGTCTGTTGCTTGTTGCCAACCACCACCTGAATCAGGATTAACTTGTATTGTGTATTTAGTAGTAAAATCACTACCCACAGCAGCTCCTGAATTTGTGAACAAAGCTTTTATGTATAAAGTTCCTTGCTTTAGTTTACCAGTAGTAGGTGTAAATCCAGATGCTTTAGCTCTAACATTGTAAGTATCTGCAACGGTTATAGCTCCGTAAGCAACTGAAGAACCACCACCTGTTACTGTTGTGTTGGTTGTAGTTGGTGAAACTGTTGCGCTATCTAAAAACTGAACTTGTAAAGCATCGCCACAATTAGTTGCAGGAAAACTTCCTTTCCATCCTTCACATAGAGCTCTATTCACTCTTTGTGTTCCAGCTATAAAAGTAACTTTACACTCACCGCTAGCGCCAGCACCATTAACATCTGTCGCTAAAACCTCAACAGCATAATTTTGTGCGTCAACTAATGAATATCCAGATTTAACGCTTAATGTTCCTACAGCTGTGTCTGCAAATTCAAACTGATTAACAACAGTATTATAGTTAGTAGCTGTTGGATCAAGTGACCAAACTATTTGATTAGTGCTATTACCACCAGATGGATTACTTCCATTAACGGCAGTAAACGTATATATGTTAGTACTACCAGTTGTTATGTTCGTTAAGTTTATTACAGGTTGCCCAGCCACAACAGGAGTTACATTGCTTAATGAAAATTGGTTAAGAACTATATCGTCTGTTAAACCGTTGAAAGTAACATTAGCTGTTAAAGTAAAAACACCTGTTGAAGGAGTTGCAGCTACATTCGTATCATAGAAAAAATACTGTCCAGTACCTGTTTTTATTTCCCAAGTAGTTGGCGCTCCTGAAGTTTGCTCTAATACAAAAGTACCTGTAGGTAAAGGTATTGAACTTGTTTGATCAATAACACTTATACTGTTTATTACTAAGCCACTTGTTATAGCGGTTCCACCTCCGGTTATAAAATTAAAAGCCCCTCCAATTTTTGTACCTGGCGCTATACTTTCAGGAAATGTAGCTGCAGCAAAGTCAGCGCTAACAACACCAGCATATTGACTATTTATTAAACCGTTGACAACTGATATCTTACCTGACAAGGATGTTTCCCAGTATATATCTAGTAAAGAAAAAACAGGTTGTGTTTCGGCAACTGATAAAAACGGAGCCATAGAAAACACTGTTTGAGTTGCGCTAGGCGGTGCCGCTACAGCTGTTGCTGTTACATATGCTCCAATAGGGTTTCTTATTTGATCTGCTTGATTTCCTTTAACTATAAAAGGATTTGTATCTCCATTATAGAAGGCAGCATTACCAGGAGAAGTTCCCCAAGGTACTCTACCAGTTGGAGAAGTTGATTGAACTACCGTTGTTATTCTAGGTGGAGATGAAGTATCATATGCGTAAGAGTCGCTTGTACCTATAGAGCCATATTCACCAGAAACAGCACCAGCAACAAAAGGAATTCCTTGTATTTCCATGTCTCTCACTGTAGCTATTTGTAAAATCTCTTGAGATAAATTTCCAGGATAGTACTGAGCGTTCCAAGCTATATTACTTGGAAATGGATTTTTTGTACTTGCAGCACTATTATCTATAAGTTTGTTATTTACTCTTATTGATAATAACTCACTACTAGTATAGTCTTTATCAGTAGGTCCTACTTCTGATAAATCTCTAGGAATTTTGTTGACATTATCACCAAGAGCTGTAGTAAAAAAACTTTTATTTCTTTCAGAAGCACCTCCAATAACTGGATATCCATTTACAAATCCTGGTAAATAAACATTGTAATACTCTTGTTCTTGTTGCTTTACAACCACTTTATAAGAAAACCAACCTAAAGGATTAGTAGTTTCGTTATACAAACCAGGTGTACCTGTGGTTAAATTTGCTGTTGAGTTTATTGCAGAATCTAGTTGTATTTTTAAAGAATCACCAAGCCAATTTATTAAAGGACTTGAAGCGTCTTGATCTGTTGCTGTGTTATAAGCATTAAAAACAGTTGAACCAGGTATGTCTAAATCACTATCATAAGATGAAAGTATAACATCAGATTGCCTACCATATCTATCAGATAAAACAAATCCTATTTGGTATGTTCTACTTTGCTTTAATTGATGGAAAGGATATTGAGTATAATTGTCAAAACTACAAGACTTATCTCCAATTATTGCTCTAAAAGCTATTGAATCTGGAGCCGTATGTCTATCTCTATAATTTCCATAAACAATTCTATTACCAATAACCTCTTGAGCTAAAGCTCTAACAGGAACTTTGTCTGATACTCTTGTTACTTGATTGTTAGGTAATGTTTTGTATGGCTTAGTTGAAGAGTAGTTATAATCTAAAAATTTTTTAGTACTTACACCATGTATAGGATCATTAAAGGATATACTTGAAAAAGTTGAAGCAGCTATAGGTATTGTTTCTAATACTTTAACAGCTAACGCATCAGATTCTTTATAAAGAACATCAATATCTGTTATCTTCATAAGATTAACCATTTCTATTGAAGTACTTTTTTCCATTGGAATTTTTAGCAATATATTATTTATATTGTTTTCAAACCAAGAGACTATAGTTGATTTATAAGTATCATCCATGTCTTCAAGTGGAGAAATTAATCCGCCTCCAAATTGGCTATATTGTTTAGGTATAAACATAATTTGACTCCAAGGAGCCATTAAAGAGTATTCATTGTCTTCAAACTTAAATCTATAACTAAATCTTATAAATTTATCTTCTAAAAACTTAGCATCTCCACCCCAAGCAGCATCGTAGTTGGGATTTACACTTATTGATATTTGCCCAGAAATAGCTATTGTAGTATTTTTACTTAACGTTAGTTTTATTTGTTGAGTAATATTTCCTCCAGAGGTTGAATCTATAACTTGAACAGATGTGATTGATGTTCCTGCAGTAATACCTGTTCCAGTAACTAAATCACCTATTCTAGGTATTCCATTTTCACCAGAATATAAGGGTAATTCACCGCTTCCACTACTAACAGTATAAACAGCTGTCACTGGGTTTGGTGTTCCGCCACCTGCTATAGCTGTAACCGCTCCGCTAGAATGATTAGACATGTTAACATTATTAGCATTGGTCATTGTAGGTCTACTAAAATCTAATAGAGTACCATCAGGTGCAGTTATAGCAGAGGATAATATTAAAGTTGAACTATTTACAGCTATAACCGTTACTAAGGAAGTTATATTTTGAGCAGCTATTTTATTATTGTTTGTTACTATGTCGCCAACTTTTATACCAGTGACATTAGCAGGTGTAACTAAAGTACCTCCACTGCCTACACCAGTTACAGTTTTTGAAACTCTATCCATAACGAGTATAGGTTCCCACGGCGCAAACTTAGCTACAGATATTTGATCTTCAGTAGTGTAATAACCTGTTGTTAACGCACTATTCACGTTTATTCTTCTTGGTTGATTTAGGTTGTCTGTAAAGAATAATAAATTTTCTATTAAGTTAATACCTGAGAATACAAAAGATTTGTTGAAGTTAAGAAAAGAGCCTTGAACTAAAACATTAGGTGGGTTAACAGCGCTTAAATCTACACTTACTATATAACATTTAGCCGAATTAGAAGCTCTTACTCCGCTAGGTGAATCATGATCTGTTGCAAACAAATAGACTGTATTAGAGTTTTCATCAACAATAGATCCTATTATTTCTACATTTGCATTTGATCCTGTTATATCAATTAAATCTGATATCTTTGAGTTACCTAAAACATTCTCAAACTCACCTACAGTAGAGCTTTCTGATCTACTTATAGATAAATTTGTAGCTTCTCTGTATTCACCGTTAGGTACAATACGAGAGTCAAGATCTTGATTCATTTTTCCCTTAAGAAAAGTGTTTTTGATTTCAGCCATTTAATTCTAGTGTTTAATCCATTTAGATTTACCTCTCATTGTTTGAACTATTTCATCAAGCTTAATGTTTGATAATCTTATTTTTGCATTTCTTAATTTAGAGCTTCTCTCTTGCTTTAATCTTCTAACTATATATTCAGGTTGATTTATTCTAGAAGCTATTATAGCGTGACTTATATGAGCATATATAGCTTCTTCCGCCATCTTTGGTATCTTAGTTTCTAAATCATAAGCGAGACCATCAGAAATATACTCTAAAACTATTAACTTATCAACTAAATCGTTTGAAAAAGAAAATTTTCCTTCTCTATGATTTATAGTAAACCAACCGTTCATATTTGCATACTGTGGATCTATGCCATATTGTTGACCAAGACTTCTATCTATACCGTCAAATCTTCCGTAAGCATCAAAAGCAAATGCAGAATCATCTATTATATCTCTACCATTTATTAAATTGTCGTTTGCTTTAGACCATCTTTCTTCCGTGATTGAAGTACCTTCTGTGTTTTCTCCAAAGTTATCTTGAGTAGGTGTTCCTAAATCATCTTGTAGAGGTGTTGAGTAAGGATTTATAGTTAAATTATTTGCTGGGTATATAGGTCTTTTAATACCCATGTTATCTATCCAAGACATCTTAACATAGTTAACGTAATCTTGAGGTATAACAACACTTAAACTTGGTGGTATGGTTAATTCTTGAGACTTTACACTATTTAATGTATCATAGCTAAACTCTTGTAAACCTCTTTTAGCATGAAATATAATATCTGTTCTTTTACAGCTAGGTATTAATTTACCTGTACCCACATAAGCTACTTGAAAGTTATTTATAACATCATTTAATTTTATGTAAGAGTAACTGTCATAGTTGTCTTCAACAGCTTGACCAAAAGCGTCTCTATTCCCATATTGACCTCCGTTTAAAGACTTTAATTGAATTACTATACTTGTGTTAGCTGTTAAGTTTCCGTTTATAGTTATTATATTGTTAGCAACCGTGTATGGTAATATGTATTCAGTGTATGTTAAAACACCTGGTAAAGCTGTATATAATTTAAAATTATTTAAAGCATAATTAGTTTGCAACGGGTCGTTACTACCGAATACTAAATCAGTATCAAACGTAGTTGTAAATGTTTGACCAGCTCCCGCCGATGATAAGAACTTTTGAGAACCTGCGTAGTACTGCTGGTTTGATTCAGTTATTAATCCCATGTTTTATTATGATTTTTCATTTATGTCTTCTTGTTGTACTTGTTGCGATGCTACTTGTATTATGGTAGGATCTTGTATTATAACACCTGAGTATACTAATATACCTGATATTAAATCAACTTGCTCTGACGGATGTAGTTCAAAATTTACAGACGCAGATGGACTGTAGATATATTGACCAAAGCCACCTACATTATATCCCCAGTTTATTTGATTAGGTTTTTTTATGTAAGAAACATTAATATCAGAAACTATAGTTGTAGGAAAAACCTGTAGCTTTTCATCTTCATATAAAAATATTGGCTGCGCTTGTGTAGCAGCTGTTAATGGTGATTTTTGAATCAAGTAAAATTCATTACGATCTACCATTTGAACTAAAGTAGTATCTTTGTATATAACGGTACCTAATCTATAGAAGTCTGAAGGATATAGCTCTGCTGAGATAACATCGTTAACAGATGGTGCATTAACAAAAGTAATTATGTTATTTGAGCTATTGAAAGAATAAGCGCCTGGCGATGATTGTAAAACTCCGTTTTTACGCACTTTTATTAAAGCGGTTTGAGATTGAGCTATCGACCATGTTGTTATTGTAAATTGTGTATTTGTGGCTGGATTTGGAGCCGCTGGGACTGTAAACGATTGTGTTGCAGTTTGTGTAGTAGTTGTTGTTGGTAAGTTAAAATAAGGTGCATCATATGCAGCTGTACTTATTCTTTTAAAAATATCAATTTTTTCATTAATATTTTTTACCCTGTTAGCATATTCGCTATCATTTTCTGGTATACGTAGTTGTTGGTTTAGATCACTCATATATTTTTCAAATATACTTAACTGAACTTGATTACCAACTTTGTTAAATTCATCTGGAGTTATGTATCCTCTTTGTTGCTGGTTAAGTATTAGCAACACAGTTTTATAAACTAAATCTACGTTTATAGCCATTATTTTGTTTTTTTATTATAATATAACCGACCACATAGTGTAGCCGGTATATATTATTACATGTTAATCTAAGTTTTTCTCTACAGATCTGAATACTTCAACACCTTCGTCAGTCTTGAAATAAGCAGCCATAGCAGAATAAGGATTTTCATCGAAAGGAACTGTCATTAGTTTTCTTCCATTAGACCCCCAAGTAAATGTTCTTTGATCTTGAGATAAAACAACTATTCCAGCTTCTTGAGCTCTAATAGCTACATTTCTAAGATGCACATTTTCATCATTTGCAAGCTCTATAAACAAAGCAGGATTTCTTGTAGCAAACATAAGTAGATCTCTTTTAAGTTCCTTAGAGCTCATCTTACTAACCTCAGATCCAATCTCAACTCTCATTATTGCTTCAGCTTGATCTATGTCTATGTTTCTTGCTGCGTTTACAGCATCGTTTTTCAATAGTAAAATATCTAAATCATCTTCAGCTTGTTCAACCGCATTAAACTCATCATATAGTTTTCCTTTTAATGGGTGGTATAAACTTAATAATAGTTGTAAGTTTTTTTGTTCTTTACCAACCTTTAAGCTTCCATCCATAAATCTAATGTGTCCTAAAGTGCATTCTCCTTTTTGCTCATCAACAAGTGGTGAGTCTTGGTTTGTAGCATATCTTATTTCTCTTTGCCTACCACTTTTAGGATCAAAATACAACAAAGAATGCTTCTTTGTATGTTTTCCTGGTATTGTTAAAGTTAAAGGAGATTTATTTCCTTTTAAGTAATATACTCTATCTTTTATTTCCCAACTTGGTTTAGTTGGTTGTTTTTTTGTAGGGGTTTCTACCACTACTTCTTGCTGAGGAGCAACCTCAACTTTCTTTGCTGGTGCTTTTTTTGCAGCCATAATATAATATAATTAAATAATTTGTAAGTGTGACAATAGCCTATTAATAATAATAGTAAGGGGCTAATGTCATATAAGGGTAATTGTTACCCCCGTAGTTACAACGAGGGTAAGAATTACATTTGTTGAATCTTAGATTCCTTTGAATAATACAAAGTTGTTAGCAGCTTGAGTAATCAAACATCTTTCAGATAGGAAGTTTACTTCCATAGCATCTAAAGTAGATGTCTGTGCTCCACCAGCAGAACCAGTTAACCAAGATTTCATTCTTCTATCATCTGATTGAGAAGCTCTATATCTTACGTGTAAGAAAGGTCTTCTGATGTTAGTTCCTAATACTTGATCATAAACTGTAGAAGTTCCAGCAGGTACTAATACTCCTTCAACAGAACTAATACCATTGACTCCTCCACGCGTAGACGCATCGTTTAAGTATTTCCAGTCAGTCTTGTAGAAGTCATAAGAACCTCTTCTGAATCCAGAGAAACCTAAATTTAAAGCCATTTCTTCAGAGTTTTCAAATAATCCAAAAGCAGTACCTCCAGCGTATCCACCAGAAATAGAAGCTAACATATCGTCAAAATCCAAAGCTGTTTGTCTTTGTAAAAATAACATGTTCTCTTCAATAGCTCCTTGAGTATCTAAGTTCTTTAGGATAGCATCAAACTCGTCTAAACCAGCAGCGGCAGTAAATCCTACTTCTACGTTTCCACGTGATTGAATAGCAGCAAATAAACCTTCAGATCCTGGAGATGTAGTAGGTACAGCAGGTATTTGATTGTATTCAGCTTCTACCATACTCATTTCTAAATAGTCTTCAAAACGTAATCTAGTTTCAGATTCAGCTTTTAAATACCATAAGTATCCTGATGTTCCATCTTCAGTTGCAACTTCTACCCATCCAATTTGTGCCATATCAGAACCATTTACTACGTATTGGCTTCTTAATATGATAGGAGAGTTAGAATATTGAGTTAATTGAGGCTCAACAGAAATACGTCCTTGATTCGCTCCACCTGCAGCAAAAGCACCATTCATGCTTTGACCTTTTTGGTATTGAGAACCATATACAAATACTTTACATCCAACCGTTGCAAGTGCTGCTCCAATTTGAACATTATCAAAAGGTTGTACAACAATTGCTCCAGCAGCAAGACCAGATCCAGCATAAGCTCCAGAATCAAGCACTAACGCTTTACTTTCAGCCCCAGTTGCAGGGTTTAAAAATACAATAGTATCATTAATTGAAATAACATTCTGTAATCCAGCTGCTCCAGCAGCGAATAATGTAATAGTACTAGTAGTACCAGCAGCGTTTGCTACTGCAACACCTTGATAAGATATATGTAATCTATTTTGTTCAGACCAAATTACTTGATCAGAAGTCATTGGCATTTCAGCGCCAACCATTCTTAAGAATCCAGATAACGTTCTGTTTCCATAACGCTCTACTTCTTGTTCATAAATTTCTGGTAAATACTGCTGAGCAAAACTGTTTGTGTTCTGCGCTCCAGCTGCATTACTGTTAAATTGTAGGTAGTTACTGTTTAAAATCTCTTGCGCCTGCGAAGGGATTAAACTACCAAATTGAGGACTTAAACTCATAATAATAATTTTTTAGTTAAATTTTTTTGTTTTTATTTTTAATCTTGAAGAATCTTGACCGCTTATAGATCTAACTTTTAAGCCATTTATAAACTCACCTTGTTGTGCCTGTCTAGGTTGTGTGCTAGGATTTTTAGACTTACTTATGATATCTTTAGTAGCGTCTGATTTACCTTGCTCGTAAAAGTGATTAATAATAGTGTCTGCATTAGATGCCATAAACAAAGCTTTATGATAACCTTTAGCGTCTGTTACTTTACCTTCTTTGTTTAGAAACTTTCCTACAAAGTTGTTAATGTTAGACTGGTCTTCTGCGACTTTACTTGGATCTTGTACTCCGTACCTAAACTTTTTTCCACTAACATTAAATTCAAAACCTTTGAATTCGTTATTGAAATAGTCATCAGTTTGAGATTTAAAATCTTCATGCTGTCTGTTAGCTGTTTCTTGATCTTCATTGTAACGGTTGAAAAAATCCATAGCTTTTTGTTGTTCCTGAGTTACGCCGGGTCTCAACTTGATTTCGTCGTAATATTTACTCTTGGTTTCTTCCAAAAAGTTTTTAGCTTTTGCAACTTCTTCTTTGTACGCAATTTTCTTTTTGCGTATATCTCTATCCTCATCTAACTCTTCGTCATAAGTATAATCTTCTAACATTAAATCAATGTCTTCAGATTCTAGATAAGGTTTTGTTTTTTTATAATATTCTTTAATTAAAGCGTCTTCACTTACGCTTGAGTAGTCTGTGTTTAACCTAACGTAGTCATCTATTGTTCCACCAGTCTCTTCCATAAAAGAAACTAATTTTTCGATGTTTTCAGGCAAAGGTTTTCCTAATATTTTTTCATCTCTAACAGCTTCTTTAACTACTTTAGCTATTTCTTGTTTTTCTTCATTGGTTACTTCTTGAATCGGCAATTGCGTTTTATCATCTTCAATGGACTGTTCTTCTTCTTGTCCCACTTCTTGCAGTCCCACTTTGGGCTGTTCTTCGAGTAACACGCTGCTCTCTGTGCTTTGTTCTTGAATGGCATTGTTTTCTTCTTTTGGTATTACTACCTTTGTTACATCTGGCTCAAGATTAACTAATGGTTCTTTTAAACTAACCTTAGTTATCTCGTTGTTTTGTTTTGATAATTGTTTTGGTTTTTTAGATTTTCCTTTCAAACTAAAATCACCTTCCTGTTTAACAGGTTCATTTGTTTTTGTTTCTGACATAATATAATATAATTAAATAATTGTTTGTAATCTTATCTAGGTGTAAACTGCTCTAGTCCAAAACCATCTAGATTATCGTTTCCAGCAGACTCAAAATTAGTAGGTAGTAAATCGTTTTGTCTTTGATTTATTAATTCAGATTGTTGAGTTCCTTGTATTTTTACTCTTTTATCTTTTCTATCTTCTATTTCACTTTCTTTTTGCTGTTGAACTTTTGCAGTTGCTTGAGCTAATTGCATTTGGTAATTAAACTCTTCAGCCATTAACTCTCTTTTTATTTGAGCTTCAGCTTCCATTCTTTGTATTTCAAATTGAGATTTAGCTTGCTCTATACTTACTTTTTCCTGAGTTAAAGCTTGTTGTTTTTGAACTTCAAACATAGCTGCTTTTTCTGCAGACTCCGCGTTAGCTTGAGCCTGTGCTTGAATATTGGCCTGTTGCTGTTCTTGCTCTCTTTGCATTTTCTGAGTTTGTCTAAGTTTTATAAACTGATTAGCTAGTTTACTATTTTTAATCTCTCTAATATCAATAGCATCTGACAAAGCAATAGCACCTGTTTGTAAAGCCATTTGTATGTTTTGTTCTAATAAAGCTTTTTCTTCTTCTTCAGGTTCTAGCTGTATGTAAATACCAAAGTCATGTAGCTGTAGATTCATTAATTCTTCCAATGTCTTAACATTAAATGTACTTATAGAATTTATTAATGAGTTTTCAGTTAAAGGATTTTGTATTAAATCAGCAACTTTTAAACTTATATTTTCACATGTTCTAACTGTTAAGTACAATAACGACTCTAGTAAATGCTTTGTAGCTGTGTTAGAAGCGTTGGCGGCCATTTTTTGTAATCCAAGTAAAGCATCTTTATCTGGGGCACTACCATCTCTTGCCTCGTTTAAGCCAGTAACATCTCTTATCATTTGTAGATAATATTGATATGTACCAATTAAACTTTGTATTTTAGCTTGACCAGATGACGATGATAATTCTTGAATAGGTACTTTACCTCTATTTAACTCACCATCTTGTGTTAGTGATCTACCAACAATAGAACCTGTTTGGAAATACATATTTAAAGCTTCTGCTGGATTATAGTTTGTGCCATTACCTAAATCAACTTCGGCTAATCCGTCCATATCTAAAAACACACCATCTGGTACTATTCTAGACATTACTTGCTGTAGTTTTAAATGTGTTAATTGAATCATATCAGCAAATCCAGTAATTTTACTTACTAAAGATTCTATACGACCTTTATACATTCTAGGGGCAGATATACAATAATTCATATCTACTTTGGTTGTATCAGCTGTAGGTCTGGTCATATTCTCTGCCATCTTCCACTCTAGCATATAATTGTTACCAAGAACCTTAGCACCAGTATATAAAACTTCTATAGACCTAGAAACTCTATCGAAATTATCATTTTCTGGCGGATTAAATGTATCTGGTTTTTCTAGTGTCTTTTCTAAACCTTGATCTGTTTTCTTTATTTTAAATACTTGATCAATGTAAGTTTTGTATTCAAAGTACATTACCTGTACAGTGTTTTGATCATAGTTCGCCCAACCAGTAACATACTGAGAATTACCCGGCATGTTTTGTATTTTTTGAAGTTCTTCGTCTGGTATATTTGGAAATTGTTTTTTTAATTCAGCTATAGTTATAGCTTTAACTTCTCCTACATAATATATGTCTTCGAAGTTTGGGTCTTCTGTGTATGAGTAAACTATACGAGCTGGATCAACATATTCTATTTTTATTCCTTCAGACTCATCAAACCTTGTTTTTGAAGCTCCTATACCTAAAACTGTCAAGTCATAAGCTATTCTTCTTTTTGTTTGATCATATTTATTAGCACTTAATACATTGTTAATAACCTCTTCTTCAGCTATTTCAACGTTTTGCTTATAAGTCATTTGCATGTGAATATCAAGCTCTTCTTTACTTTGAGGCAAAGCTTCTAAATCTCCAGTTGCAGAAAAATCCATACCTAAATTTTGCTGTATGTTTTGCAAAGTTTCTTTAGTGTTCATGTCTCTTTCTACAGCAGCAGCATAATCTGTTCTACTTTTTGTAGAGAAAGGATCTTGAGCAAAAGTGGTTATATCATACGATTTGTTAGACATTCCATTTACAACTATATCCACAAACTTTGATATAACAGCTACTGGTTTCCAGTCTAAATTAAGATAAGATAAATCTCCATTTATAGATAATTCATCCTTGTATTTTTGAACACTTTGTTCTCCTCTAGCATATAATCTTAATCTATGAAAAGTAGCATAAGATTGAACATATCTATTACCAGCTCTACCTTCCTGAAACCATTCACCTTCAATAGCTCTACCTACCTGTATACCATAATCTAAGCTTGATTTTTCTTCCTCACTTACTACTTGGCTTGGAAATGAACTGTTAGTATTAGTCTGTATTCTCATTTATCTTATTATTTTAGACATAGCGCCTTTATTGTCGTATTTTTTAAAACCTAAATCTACAGTCTGTAATTGAACTTTAGCTCTAGGTATATACCTATTTTTATTACAAGCCATTAAAGCTAATCCAGAACTTATAGAAGCATCATGTTTTGTTCTATTATTTATATTAAATCTAGCCCAGTCTTCTAGTGTTCTCTGAAAATACATGTCACCATAACCATCTTCTTTTAATCCTACTTTAGTATTGATATATGTCTCTATAGCAGCAGCGTGGGCTTGTTTTATATCTTCACTTGAATTAGGTATTCCACCTATTTCTCTTTCAGTTGTTGATAGTTTGTTATATAATCTATCTGGTCTATTCATAGAGTATCCTCTATAGCCTCTTATTTTGAAATGGTATAATAACCTTGGTTTATTATTTTCAGCCAATATAGGCATACCATAAAATACACAAGCCATTAATACATCTTCAAAAAATATCTCTGCAGTTTGTGGTCTAGCTATATATTCTAAAAAGAAATGATCTGGTGGTACGTCTTCCATACTAAACTTAGTTAAGCCGTGTAAAGACCCGTTAGAACCTCTTCCGTCTACAGTACCTGATATATCGTAACTATCACATCCAAAAGCTCCACAATGCTCATTGCCAGGATATTTTTTTCCATTTTTAATTATAAATCTATTTTGTAGATTAACGGGTGGTACCCATGATATTTTAAATCTACCGTCTTTGTTTGGTATAAATATAACTCTAGAATCTTTAACAGCATTCTCCCATTGAAAACTACCCGTAGTTACAACAGCTGTATTTTTTAAATCAGCATTATAATCTATTTGTTCATATATCTTAGATAGATTAAATAAAGATTGTTTTGCTTCATCTCTAAAAGCATGTTCTTCTGTTCTTGGAAATTGACGATAAAATTCATTTAAACCATCTTGGTCTTCTTTTAAACCTTCAACTTCGTTTTGCCAGTAGTCAATAACACCTAAGTCTATTATTTGATCATCAGGCCCTTCAACTGGTTTTTTTGGCGTGTTGAATACAGGAAATCCATAAGAATCAATGTATCCCTCGTAGTTCCATTCCATAGGTATGAACAAAGAATATAATCCTGAGCGAGTCTGTCCATTGGCGTTTCTTTTTGTAATGTCGGAATCATAGTACAGTTTTTTATAATTAGCTCCACCTTTATCTAAGGCGTTCGATGTTGAGCCCATCATGCATTTACCTATTATTCTAGAACCTAATCTTAAACAGGTTTTAGTTACCCTCCAGTTATTTAATATATTTGTTGGTTTTTCCCACTTACCACTTTCATCGTGTACTAGTAGCTTTAATTTTTCACCGTCGTACGAGTTGTCCCCGGTGTTTTTCCAGTCGATCGTTGTATCGAGCCCGGAGATTTCCTGAAGTTTCTCATTGGTGTCAAGCTTTTTTCTGGTGAATTTTGATGCGGGTACTCTATAGGCGAGCTCCGTTTTCGGCCTGTCCATACCGTCCTGGATTGGTTTGAAGAAGAAGGGATAATTAACCGAGATGGGTACGACTTTATCAGTAAACATCTTTTTCGCATCTGGACCAGACTTTGATAAAATTCCGAATCTGGAGTCTGTGGATATTGTAGCTTGATTAACCGTTTCGCCTGAGGCCATGAAAGAAAACCCTGACCGTCTGTTCTTAAGATAGCACATTCCGTAACAACGTACATCTGATTTACAAGCTTCCCAGAATATAAAGAATAATCTGTTTGATTCCCTAAAGTCTGGCTGCCCAACATCAATTTTGGACCACTGCAAGAACATATAGTGAGTGCCAGTAATATAAGTAGGCTTGTCTTTGTTATAAAACCAAAAACCTTCTTCACGCCTTTTAAACTCTGTGTCAATATAGTCATACCATTTTTCTTTAAATTCAACGGGATATTCATCCCAATCAAAAACTGATTTAATTTTTTTAAGATCTTTAGGATACTGCTGGTACTCCCATTTATTAGATTTAAACTTTGTTACATTTTCTTTTTTTGGTAAACCTATAATTAACCCTTGTATGTTGTATATTTCTCCAACTTCACCAGTTTTACTTATAACAATAAGATCATGCTCTTTATTGTATCCGTACTTCCATTTTTTATACCTATTAAGTCTATTTAATACTTTAGGTTTAACGTAGTCTTTAACTACAGAGTATAAAGTTTGTTCGTACATTATCTTGATCTTCCTTCAGCAAATCCTTTAAAAGCTTTTTCTTCTTTAACTTCTTTAGGATTTTCATTTAATAATGCTTCCTCTGTTTCAATTCTATTAAGTATTTCAAAAGCGTCAAATATAGCTAACTTTTTTGTCGCCGCTGCGTTTTTTAATCTATCAGCAGTTATGTCATCACCTGAATCAACTATAGCTTCTTTAGCTACTTTAATTAATTCCTCAACTGCTTTTTGCCCAGCTTGGATTATACTCAGCTTCGTTTTCTTGGTGTTCATACTTAATTACAATATCATTAGATTTCATACAATAAACTCTTTGATTATCTATAATAAAATCCCATTCACTGTTTGGTGTAAATCCAACTACGTCTCCTGGGCTTATTTTAAGCGCTTTTAAGGAGCTATTACCGTATTTTAGTATACCAACAAGCTTTTGTTCTTTATCTAGACTTAAAGATTGTTTATTTTTCAAAGGCATTACAAAGCATCTGTCGCCAAATGATTTCCAATCTCCTGTATTTTTATACAAATATATTTGATCTACAGCACAAAAATATAAGCCATCTTTAAAATATGATCTACTATTTTTCTTTACACCTTTCATGTCATAGAACACTCTAAAAACGTTTTGATGTACTACTATTATATCTCCTTTTTTTATATTTGTTTTAAAAGCTTTTGGAGTTTCAATAACAACAGCTAAGTTGTTAACAGCTTTCCAGTTCTCTATTTTAGTATTTAAAACTAAAGTTTTGTCTCCAATCTTTATTTCGTTTTCATATCTATCCCCAAGAGGCTTGACAATAAAATCGTATAGACTTTTCATTAATATTCTAAATCATACTCAACGGATATTGCCATGTTAGAATTAAATTTCTTCCATGGCATAATCTCGTTTTCTTTCTTTATGAATATACTGTAAGAGCTAGTTTCTTGATTATACAATATTGCTGATATAGTATGGCCACCATAAACTTGTTGACCAACAGCATAATGCATTGCATCATTTTTATAATCAGAACCTATACTTATCTTTCTTACAACTGAATCCATTACTCTACAACTTCAAGATCTTTAGCTTCTTTTTCTACTTCAGTGTAACTACCGTCAGCTAAATTTATATTTATTTGACCATACTCTTTTTCTAGTTCAACTTTTATTTCTTGCATTTCTTTACCCGCTTCTGCGTTAGCAAAAATTAAGTCTTGTTTTCTAGCTTCTAAATAACCTACGTCTAATAATATAGCGTTGATTTTCTGTTGAATCTCTTTAATTGATTCTAATTGTTTTTCTGTAATCTTTTTTTCTTTTGACATTTTATTAAATTTAATTGTTTATACATAATATATAGTTACGTATATATTTACTATTTACACTTTATCTTAATGCTACCATACCTGTAGCTGCTGATGTGTTTAAAACATAATCAACCGACACTGGTAATACAGTTCCAGCTGGCACAGCTGTGAAAGTTATTTTTTGAGCAGCTGTTGGCAATGAGTCAACAACATTTATTCTAAATTGACCACCACTTCCACCAGCAATTGTTATTATATCACCTTGTCTGTATCCAGTTCCCGCGGCGGCTATTGCGCCTACTGTAATAACTCCTCCAACAACTGTTGTAGTTACTGTTAGTCCAGTACCTAGGCCACTAGCTGACGTAGTAGCTTGTCCAGCCCCAGCCGTGTAACCTGTTCCTCCTGAAATTAAACTTAAAGAAATAACAACTCCTTGCACACCAACCGTGTCTGCTAGTATAACGTCTATTGCTCCTCCTGATCCAGAATATATCTGAGAACCATTTAAGTTAGTTCCTACAACTCCTGATTGATTTAAAAAAGGCCATTGAGAAGCTGGCTGAATATTAGCGCTTCCGGTTATAGCTAAAGCTTTACCAAACGCTCCAGCATCTATTGCTTGTGATCCCATATTTTACTTATTTGTTTATTTGTTTTTATTGAATAGTGGCCCTAGTTTGTCCACAATTTTTTCACCACTTCTACCTATAACATAACCTCCAATACCTATTTCTAGTAGTTGCCAGAATTGAGGCTCTAATGTAGGTGTTATTAAATGTACAGATAACTGTGATATAAATTTTGTATATATTATTATGAAGCCAAACGAAAGCATAAGTATAGGTCTCCAACTTCTTTGCAGCCAATTGCCATTAGCTTCAGCTACAATAATTTCTGTTTGCATTTTTTGAAGCTCTAACTGAGCATCTTGTAACACTTTAAATATTGCATTTCTAGCATTAAGTCTTTCTTCTTCGCTAGTGAATAGGTTGTCAACCACATCACCAACTTGTTTGAACACTTTGGTACTGAAAAATTCTAATATTTTTTTCACTATTTTTTAGCTTTTTTTCTTGACTTAATTAATTCTTGTCTAGCGAACTTTTTATCGTTTTTTCTTTTTTCAAATGTTTCGATGTTTTGTAAATGCTGCTCGAACTTATTTTCTCCAAGACTGTATGGATTAGCTCCTTTGTAAAAATTTGATTTCATGAGTTGATTCTCTCTTGCTGTGATCTTTCTAGACGTAGCTATATTAGGCTTACCTGACATCGTATTTTTTGGAGATTCCGTATACGACTGACTAAACCTAGGTGTTTCGCCAGCTGCTGTTCTCCCGTATGTACTGTGCCCACCAAAATTCATGTTATGTGCATTTGATCCATAGGTAAAACTACCGTAATCTTTATCTATAGATGGTTTTTTGCTTAAATCAATTCTAGGTTTAGGTGTGCTTGTTGAAACTGGCTTTATACCCGCTGGCTTGCTTCCACCATACGAATAAGTTGTTGTTCTAGAGCCTGATTTACCAGCATTAAACTTTTTTGCAGCTGCTACGTCTCCACCTTCTTTTGCGAACTCTTTATAACTTTTGCTAGTTTTTTTACCATTTGACGAAAAAGGTTGAGTTACAGTAACTGTAGTTCTACCGCTTTGGTCCGTGGTAGAGCTCTTTTTCATGTCTCCGTATTTTACGTTACTTGGTTTTGGATCTTTTGGATCCGGATCTGGCATAGTTATTGGTGATGCCGGTATAAATCTTTGTATTTTAAATGCCATAATTTATTTATTAAGAATTACTTTTACGCTTAGCTCTTGCGTCTAACCTATCCGCTTTACGTTTTAACTGTGCTTTATAATCTGGGTTTTTAGATTTTTTTGCTTTTGCTGAAGCTGCTTCAGATTTAGATTTAGCTTTGTTAGCTCTCATCTGTGATTTAGATACACCTGCTGCTTTATCTGCTTTCTTTCTTTTTCTTATAGCTTTTCTGGAGTTATCTTTAGGCGCTGTTTTTACAGTAGGTTTTTTACTAACATTTACATCAGAAGCTTTAGGTGCTTCAATGGTCCTTTCTATCTTCTTAGCTTTTGGCGCTTGTATTGTTTTAGCTTTTGCTCTAGTTCTTGGCGGGGTTTTAGTGTTTGAGGTAGTTGTTTTTCTTTTCTTAACCTCTTCAACTGCTTTTTCACCAGTAACAAAATCAGTCCCAGCTTTTCCAAAACCTGTATCGAATCCAACATTTTGCTTTGGTCCTTGTATAGGTTTAGAAGGGTCTATTGGTGCAGGAGTTGTTTTTTTAACTGTACTTAATCTACCTTGAGCAGATTTGTATTTATTTTCTGCAAGATAATTTCTAACTCTAGAATGTTCTTTTGGATTATAACTACTGTAGTCTGATACTATTTTAGTATCTTTCTCAGGGCTGTACTTAGATTTATTACCTCCATTGTTAGCATAAGGATTTTTTGGGTCAAACTTAATAGGTGACGCTGGTATAAATCTTTTTATTTTAAATGCCATAATTTTTATTTGTTTTTTGTTTTAATCTTAACTACCCCTCTTTTATTTGTTTTAATTTTTGTCTTAACTTTTTTACTGCTTGCTGTTTTCTTAACAGTAGGTTTAGCTCTGCTTATTTCGGGTGAAGGAGTTTTTGTTTTTACACTTTTAACTCCTACAGGTTTAGCATTTGTAGACGTTGCTGAAGGCTTAGGTTTAATTGGTGCAGAATGTGCTTTTTTCATTTTACTTCCAGTGGCTTTTACTCCTTTTAGTTTTTTACTAGTAGCTTTTAACCCTGTAGGTTTTTTCTTGGAAGTTGGTTCTGTTTTTACCATGCTTGGTAATTTCTCTACTTTGGGTTGTGCAAAGGTTCTTGCAACATTTGCACCTAAGCTTGCTCCTCCTGTTATCGAAGCTGCTGCTCCTTTAATTAATCCTTTTCCAAAAGTTTTTAACTGCTTTCTTAAATCTAAATTTCTCATGATTATTTTGTTTTATTATATGCCTCAGCTTCCCAAGGTAGGTTTTTAGCTCCTTCTTTCATTTGAGCTCTTGAATATTTTTTACCTTTCCAATAAACGTAATTATTGTCATAGTCTAAGTCACCACACTTCATTTGGCATATATGTACCATTTCGTGATCTATAACACTTTGTTCTTTATCAGCACTTAAATTCTTATTAAGTATTATAGTACCATTGTTGTTGGCTTTACCTAAAACTCCGTCTTCCATGTCTACGTGATAGATAGGAGTACTGTCAAAACTGTAAGGTGGTGTGTTTAGTTTAAATGCCATAAATTGTTTTAAAAAAACCTCGCGGGATAATACACCCGCAAGATTAATTATAATTGTAAATTAACTAAAAGCTATTGCAGTGTAAGTTACATTTACTTGAGCAGTAGTGATCGGTTGACGTCCTTGTCCTCCGCTTTGAGCTAAAGGTACTTGAGCAGTTTGAACTGGTGATCCTAAAGTAGAAACAACTCCTCCTGGGTTTGCAGCTAAAGCAGAATTAAAAGCTTTTAATACATCTCCAGCAACTAAAGCAGCAGTATGCGTTACTTCGATAGTGTCAAATGCAGCAGCCGCGTTTAAGAAAATTCTTGTTTTTGTGGTTGGATTAGCTCCAGGTCCAGCAACATTTCCAGGTACTACAGAGACGATTTGGTCAATTGATACTAATTGTTCTGGTGTATTAGCCACTCCAGTAAGTGGGATCTTTAAAAATTTTGCCATTTTTGTTAGTGTTAGTGTTAAGTTAGTGTTAGTGTTTGGCGTTTTGAGTTTTAATACAGACCTCTACTGTTTTATTATTTACCTTCTCCAGCACCTACTTCTAGTGCCTTCTTTTTTTCGTAATTAGCAGCTTTTGTATCACCTGCTTTATAATCAGCAATAGCGTTTCTAGAGTAATCTTGTATTATTTTTTTATCTGTTTTTTTACAAGGACTCTTTTTCATCATCATGGCTGATCCGTATGATTTAGATCCTCCCATGTGCATCGGTGTTGACATATGTTTTGTTAAAGGATTCATGCTAAGTAGATTTGATCTTTCTTGAGAAGCTGACTCTTTTCCGTAACCTTTATTTTGGTTTTTCATTGGTGACTTGTGATTCATAATTATTTATTTATATATTCATTTATTTATTAACAATTCCATTTTCTTCTAGCAGCTTTACCCCTTTCTGATTTCCAACTTCTAGATCTAGCACAAAAAGACTTACGTCTTTTAGCAGCTTTACTACCTGGCTTTAATTCAGATGGTGGTTTAGTAACAGCTGTTTGTAATTTGCTACCAGGATTTCTTTTTTTGTATTCTTTAACCCCTTTACTAGTCATACCGCCCCCAGCCGCAGAACCTGTTCCACCGCCTTCTTTTACTTTAGCAAAATTACCTTCAGATTTTTTACGTGAAATAGGTTTACCTTTTTCAGCTTTTCTATTGGCTCTTCTTTCTTGACGAAACTCTTTACGTTCAGTTCTAGCAGCGCTTTTGTTCTTTTTTAAAAATGGAGAGTCATGTTGAATATAAGCCATGCTTTAGCCTTTTGCTCTTGTTGTAATAGGCTGTGAACTATAACTGCACGGGTATTTAGATACTTGCATACCTTTAGATCCAGAACTAGAACCTTTACCCATTGGAAAACCTGTTGTATCTAATGGTCCGTCCCATACAGCGTTTTCACCTACTTGTCCTTTTAATTGTGCTTTACCCATATCAAATTTATCTTTTTCTTTCATATTATATATTTATTTTTTATCAGGTTTAATCCAACCTTGACCAATCCCTACATCTTTTTGTGTAATCTTACCATCACCAGATAAATCTTCCATAAACAAAGGTCCTTCAATGTTACCTCTATTAGGCATACTCACTTGTCTTTGTTGTTGATTGCCAAATATGTTTTCACAATTTGAACTTTGTTGAGGTGAAAAAACAGATTTATTGCCATAACTAGCAGAATCAGTTCTTTGCTCTGGCTTAACTCTTTCTACACCTGGTTTAAAAAATGGGTCTCCAACATTAGCGTTAGCCCTGTATTGTTCTTGTTCTTGTTTTGCTAGCAATTTTTGCGTTATGCCTAAAATTCCTTTATATTGGGTACCTGATCCAAACATAATTATCTGTTTTTATCTTTATTAACTATTTCTATTGCTTTTTTTAAAACTTTATCCGTGTAAGATCTACCTGCTATTATACTATTTCTTCTACTCATAGGTATATCCTCTTCACCTAGCATCATTCGGTACATTCTACTTATTAGTTGCTTGCATTTAAAAGAAACTTTATATATATGGTATTTTTGTGTTGTTCTATTTCTTTTTCTCCATACAACTATCCAGTCTTCTTTTAATAATCTATTCCAACGCCTGTTATCCCAACTGTAAGAATAAGTACCTTCTATAAAATCATTTTTTGTAAAATAATCCATACAATCAAAATGTATAAGAAGTTCAAGATCAGCATCATTTAAGCCATTGTTTTTACAAGCCCATTTACGTATTATACGATAATGTTTTAGCAAGTTCATATCCTTAACATCTCTTGCTTCTAGCTTTTTCATAAAACAACGACTACATCTTGTAATTTTATAAGATGATATATTTCTTTTTCAACTTCTATTTTATGACCAGCATGTCTGTCAAAATACACTTTGCTACCTTTTTCTAAACCAGCATTAGAACCGTCTTCTCCTGTTGAAACAACTGTTGCTTTAGTATACCTTATATCTTCACGCTGAGTTTCAGCAAGAAGTAAACCACCTTTTGTTTCGGTGGTTCCTTCTTTTTCTTTTTTTATAATTATATTTCTACCTATTGCTTTCATCTATCCTCAAGTTATTGATTACACAATCGGTTGATAAAATAGTAGTAGCTACTGACACCGCGTTTCTAAGCGCGCTCTTTGTAACTAATAATGGATCTATTATTCCAGACTTAATCATATTCACTGATTTGCCTGTAACCACATTAAGACCTGTTCCTTGGTCTTTAGGATCTTTAATGTCCATTATACCTGCATTTTCAAGTATTGTCCTGTAAGGCGCCTTAATAGCTTCTAGAAGTACTGATTCACCTATAGACTTAGATTTTATTTTTGATGCTGCGTTTAATAACGCTATTCCACCACCTGGAACTATACCTTCTTTTATAGCGGCTTTAGTTGCACATATAGCATCTTCAACTCTATCTGTTTTTTCTTTTAATTCAATTTCTGAATTTGCACCAACTTTTACTATAGCTATTTTTGCTGAAAGCCTAGCTAATCTTTTTTCAAGTTTAATTACTTCGTGAGGGCGCTTTGTCTTTGTTATTTGCTTTTTAATATCACTTATGATATTTAAAATTTCTTCATTAGATTCTTCAACCTGAAGTATTGTTTCTGTTTGAGATGTCACACTTTTTAAGCAACCACCCAGATGCTCTACTTGGATCATATCCATATCGTCACCTAAGTCTTCGTTGATTATTGTAGCGCCTGTTAACAAAGATAAATCTTGTAAAACTTCTTGCTTGCTAACTCCATAGGTCGGAGCATTGATAACATTAACTTTTATATTACCTTTGTTTTTATTCATAGCTAGAGCAGATAAAACACCTTGTTCTAAATCGCCTATAATAAGCAAAGGTTTATTGTTTTTTATTACGTACTCTAGTATAGATTGTATTTGTCTTATTGTATCTACTGGTGACTCTATAAGTAGAACCAATGGATTATCCAACTCGGCTGACTTTGTTTGTTTGTTCGTTATAAAATGAGAATTTGTTAATCCTTTTTCATATTGAACTCCATCTACAATTTCAACAACAGTCTCTCCATCGGCAGATGTTTCCATCATTACAACACCTGTATTATTAACAGATCTAAAAGCGTCTGCTATTATCTTGCCAAGTTCAGGATCATTGTTTGTTGATATAGTTGCTATTTGATCCATCATAGTATTTTTAACTTTGACCGATACAGTCTCCAAGTAATCAATTACTTTTTCAGTGGCACTATTAATACCATCTTTTAATTCTCTTGAATTTTTTTTATCCGAAACTTTATATGCTTCCTGTAAAATTGCATGAGCGAGTACTGTAGCCGTGGTGGTACCATCACCTGCTTCTCGGACTGTTTTTCTCGCAGCTTCTTTTAAAAGAGTAGCTCCCATATTTTCCACGGGATCTCTTAATATTATAGAGTCAGCTACTGTAACACCGTCTTTTGTTATAATAGGGTTTCCAGCATGATCTTCTAACATTACACATTTACCGCTAGCCCCTAGTGTGGAGCTAACAGCATTTGTAAGTTTCTCTATACCTTTAAATACATTAACCCTGGCTTCTTTTCCGAAGTTTAGGTTCTTAACAATTGCATCCATGTTTATTTATTTAATTAGATTTGATTTATATCTTGTGATACAATTGTATTATTACCTAGTTTATAGATTTTTTACCTATTAATTACTCAACAGGCGGTACAGGCTCACCGATTACTAGTGTGATACTTGTAGGTGTTATTAAATCTTGAATCTGTTTTTCAATACTAGCTTCAATACTAGCTACTTGTTCGTCACCCATTGCTCCTTTAGTCCAAGCAACTACCTCGTCGTTTGTTAATTGATCAAACGGTATAAAGTTTGTTATCTGACTTGTGTCTAGAGTTTGTGTTCCAATGTTTGTAGCCGAGTAAGGGTTTCCTTGTGGATCA
>Ga0206677_10000528_pt1 | contig 36130 bp, 33 predicted proteins | sample M130m12015metaG_FD_155475 | JGI IMG/M metagenome (GOLD analysis project Ga0206677, IMG submission 155475) | Ammonia-oxidizing marine archaeal communities from Monterey Bay, California, United States - M1 30m 12015 | ecosystem: Environmental > Aquatic > Marine > Intertidal zone | place: USA...
TGTATCAATCACACCTGGGCTAATTGCATTGACACGAATCTTGTGTGGAGCCAGGGCAAGAGCTGTTGACTGAGTATAGCTGATAACCGCAGCTTTGGTCGCACAATAGTGAGCCACCAATGCTTCTCCGCGATGACCAGCTTGAGATGCTAAATTAATGATTGAACCTTGCTTTTTTTGCTCAACCATTGACATCGCACAGGCCTGCATCACCGCATAAAACGCGCGAACATTCACGCCGAACAACTTATCAAATTGATCTAAAGTGCCTGAATCCAAGACACTTCCCATCGCGAATAAGGCAGCATTGTTAAAAAGCACGTCAGGCTTGATCTCAGCAATCCAATCGCGACAAGCACCGAGCTCGTCATCACTCAAAAGATTAAATGGTTTGTAGGTCGCCAAGCCATCAAAAGAGTCAACAACATCTGTTGCGTAGACCGTGGCCCCAAGTGCTGCAAAATGAGCGACAGCACTGGCACCGATACCTCCGGATGCACCAGTGACCAGGCAAACTTTGCCCGCAAGGTCTGTAGGTGCAGCATTAAGGGTCACTTGACAGCTCCAAATGTGAGACCTGCGACAAGTTGTTTTTGGCAAAACCAACCAAGGATAACGATGGGTGCAACAGCGGCAGTAGATACAGCAGCCAGACGACCGAAGAACAATCCTTCTGGCGCACGGTTACCTTCTATCAATGTAGACAAGGTTGCAGCATCGATAGTCGTCAAGCGTACAGTCCAATAAGCTTCATTCCAGCAAAAGATGAATGTTAGCAATGCAGTAGATGCGATGCCACCCCAAGCTAATGGGATAAGGATGTCTTTGATTTCGCCCCATGTGTTAACGCCATCCATTTTCCCTGCTTCAATAATCTCTTTTGGAATCTCTTTGAAGTAGGTGAACAACATCCAAATCACAATCGGCAGGTTTATCAGACAAAGGACCAAAATGACCAAAAAATGCGTATCATAGATTTGAAGCATGTTTTTGGTCAGGAATGTCATCGGATACAGAACTGCTGCGGCCGGCAACATTTTAGTAGAAAGCATCCACATCAAAATATCTTTTGTATGACGACTTGGGTTAAATGCCATGGCGTAAGCCGCAGGCACACCAACGAACAAAGCAAACAAAGTCGCAAAGCTGGACGTAATGACAGAATTTGTTGCAAAACGCCAATAGTCATAATTCTGCGTCATATTCGTGTAATTTTCGAGCGTTGGCGTAAAGGAGAATAAGAACTCAGGCTTCACGGCATCTGCATCCGTTTTAAAGCTGGTGAACACCAACCAAAAAATTGGAAAGAAGAAGACCAACGCAATGATCCAAGCCAACGCAGGCCAAAGGACATTACCAAGTTTTGAGCTTTGAGAAACTGTTGCCATTTTCTTGTTCCTTAATCCATCAAACTCTTGCCAACCATGCGCAATAAAAAGATTGCGATGATGTTGGCAAGGATAACTGCAAAGATACCTGTGGCGCTCGCTGCGCCAATATTATTGTTGGTAAATTCACCAATTAGGTAGGGTAGGTTTTTGTTACCGCTGCCACGGCTAACGATTTCAATCTCAGCGTAAAGAGACAAGTGAAAGATTGATTGGATCATCACGACGATGGCGATTGGACGTGCTAAATGTGGCACCGTTAAATTGATGAATTGTGACCACGCAGACGCTCCGTCGAGTGTGGCAGCTTCTTTCTGAGATTCATCCTCGGACTGCAAAGAAGTCATAAAGATCAAAACCGCAAAAGGCGTCCATTGCCAAGCAACCATCATAATGACAGCGTATGCAGATGTCTGTGTCGCACGGAAAGAGATTGGCTCGAACGTCGGCCAAAGGTTAAAAAAGGCGCCAAGTACTGGGAAATCACGCAGTCCATCGATCGTGTTGTTGATACCACCAACAGCAATTCCTTGCAGACCCAACACTGGATCCAAAATCATGTTGATCCACAAAACAGCGTTTACAGCGGGCATAACGAAGAATGGTGAGATCAGTAGAACTCGAACAATTCCTCGACCGGGGAAGGACTTATTTACCAGGACCGCAATACCAAGGCCAAGCACCACGGTGAATATCAAAATGCTGCTAACGATGAATACGGAATTCTGAATTGCAAACCAAAAATCTTTTGCCTCCAGAACATATTGATAGTTCCCAAATCCACGCCAGTTGCTGAGAGATGGAGACATCCACTCAGGACGCCTCGAGCTATTCAGAACATAGCGAATAAAAGAAAAGTACAGCGTCATGCTGAGGGGAACGAGCATCCAGATGAGCAATAATATGACTGCTGGAGTCTGGAGTATGCGGGGGAGCGTTCTATTGGACATGGCTCAAGTAACCCTTGCGAAGCGGTGGTTTCATTAAGTGCGAATATTGGCGGATGTTCGTCTGTGGAGGCGATGATAACGATAAATAGCCGTCAGCCCAGAAAAACAGAATTCTTGTAAAAGATAGGGCCCAATGGTTTCCCACCGGGCCCTACTTTATTTAGTTAGATAGCTTAGTAGTAGCCCGCTTCAGACATGATTGCGTCTGCTGCAGATTGAGCTGCAGCCAAAGCGTCTTCAACAGATTTCGCGCCAGACAATGCTGCTGCGATTTCTTGTGCTACGGCAGAACCAACTTCCGGGAACTCAGGAATAGCTGCGAACTGAACACCAACGTATGGTTTGATGTCAGATGCGGCTGGAGCAGCTGAGTCGATTGCAGCCATTTCAGCAGCAGCGAAGCCAGCAGCAGCCTGGAACTCAGGAATTGCATATGTGGATGCACGTTGACCTGTTGGCACAGAACCCCAACCGAAGTCAGCGTGGTTACCTACAGCTTGTACATATGCTTTAGATGTTGCCCACTCGATGAAGTCGTGTGCAGCTTCTGAGTTTGGTGAACCTGTTGGAACAGCCATCGCCCACGCCCACAACCAGTTTGCACCAGCAGCAACACCAGCGTTAGGTGATTGTGCATATGCAACGTTGTCGTTCTCTAGGAATGAAGCAGCGATAGTAGCATCGATCCACATGCCGCACTTGTCTTCGTTATACAAAGCCAAGATCTCGTTGAAGGAGTTACCCTCTGAACCTGGAGGGCCGTATGAACCCAATAGATCAACATAGAAGTTTACAGCTTGGTTCCACATCGCGCTGTCCAACTGTGGACGACCTTCTGCATCAAACCATGCACCACCGAAAGAGTTAACAACAGTCGTTACAAACGCCATGTTGTCGCCCCAACCTGGCTTACCGCGCAAACATGCACCGTAAACACCATTGTCTGGGTCATGCATAGAAGCAGCAGCGTTCATTACGCGCGCCCAGCTGTCGTTGTCTTTGATTGTTACACCAGCAGCTTCAGCCAAATCTTTACGGTACATAACCATTGAAGATTCACCGTAGAATGGAGCTGCGTACAATGTACCTTCATGTGACAAACCAGCGCGCATTGCTGGCAGGATATCTTCAACGTCATAATCCGCGCCAAAGTTCAACGGCTCGATCCAGCCTGCAGCACCCCAAATTGGAGCTTCTTGCATGCCGATGTTGATGATGTCGTACTGGCCACCACCGGTTGCGGTGTCAGATGTTACTTGCTCACGAAGAACACCTTCTTCTAGTGATACCCAGTTAAGAGCAACGCCAGTGTCAGCAGTGTAAGCTTCAGCAACTTTTTGCATGTTGATCATGTGACCGTTGTTCACGATCGCAATTGTCAACTCAGTATGACCGTCGGCTGCAGCAACAGAAGCACTTGCGATGCCCATTGCTAGACCAAGGGCCGTATTACGTAGAGATGTCATTTTAGTCCTCCCAAAAAAGATTACAGATTCGTCTTTCTGTGCATGCAAATTGCTCGATTCTTCACCACCGCGCAAATACTTTAGGCACAAAAACGCATACGTTTTCATCATAATCTGAAGAAATTTTTACTATTGAGAGTTAAAAAACAAAATTGAAATGCTTAACTCACCAAGATGGATCACAGGAGATTAATGCCATATCTCACCAACGATACTGTAATGGCTATTCATCAGAAAAATAGAAATATTAAGCTTAGATTATTGAAAAATTTATATAAATTTGGGTTTGGAGAATATTTGATTGCTGATATCTGTAGCTAGTCTTATTGAAAGCGTTCAATAGAAAACTCGAAAATTCACCTCATCGCCCACAGTACGAGCGATGAGAAAATCTAAAGTCAGGTTATACGTTTTTGACCAAAGCAATCAATTTTTGATGATCTAGATCAAAAGAACGAATCCCACTCGCCATCAACTCAGTAGCCATCGGATCAGCGTTTATTTGATACCTAAATTCAGCCTCTGTAAGAGCCGTTGTTGCCTTTGTCAGATCTGATACTGGAGAGAGGATACGTGCCAAATCTACGGTCTCGTTTTCCAACTCATCCAGCAAAGAGGGCGCGATGGTGAGATTGTCACAACCAGCTAGCGCCTTTATTTGTTCAATGTTGCGGAACGATGCACCCATTACGATGGTCTCGATGCCTTCCGCTTTAAAACCGCGATAAATCTCACGAACTGATTTCACACCAGGATCTTCATTAGCATGATAGCCGTCGCGACCTTCGGCCTTTTTGTACCAGTCGGTGATCCGCCCAACAAAAGGAGAAATCAAAAATGCACCAGCCTGCGCAGAACCCAGCGCTTGCGCCATTGAAAAAACCAACGTCAAATTACAGTCGATACCTTCTTTCTGGAGAACCTCGGCTGCACGAATGCCTTCCCAAGTTGCTGCAAGCTTAATAAGGATCCGAGATTTATCAACACCACGCGCAGCATAATCAGCAATAATTTCACGCCCGCGTACAATCGAGGCTGCAGTATCAAACGACAAACATGCGTCGACTTCAGTAGAGACACGTCCGGGCACAAGTTTCGTCAATGTGACGCCAAAAGCTACTGTCAGTGTTGCACAAATTTCCTCAGCAGACAGGCCCTTATTCCGACCGGCAGCAACTTCAGCATTAATAATGTCCAAAGACGCTGGATCTTGTGCCGCCTTCAGGATCAATGAAGGGTTGGTGGTGCAATCGACAGGCGCATAACGTTTGACCGCGTCAACGTCTCCAGTATCTGCGACCACGGTGGTCATTTGGCGAAGTTGATCAAGGGTGTTGGCGATCATTTTAATGTCCTGTCAGTTTGCTATAAAGAATTTGTTGCTGCAAATTTTGGGTCAAGGCGGTTGCAGCTGTTTCAGGTTAGTTTCGAGGATATCCGGCGGGTTGTCCAGACCACCACAAGGGAAGTCTGGCAGCAAACGCCTCACTATACATTAGATTCAAATCCATAAAAATAATGAGTGCATGCATCAATGAACCATTGAATCTCTCGAATTTGCTTTGATCAAAAGAATACAAACGAAAGCAATTTCTGCGGCTTCATAGCAGAAAGTGTGCTCGGACTGGCTTTAATACCAATCATTTTTATAAATTATGAGCCCACCTTATAGAATTATATGTAGTAAATATAGAAGTCCCTCAGCGCCTCAGATGAAAGCCCCTCTGTCTTCTCGACTTCCGCAACCTTCATGAACACGTGGTTATCTACAAGACCTGCACCGACTGCATTGGATAGTGCAAAATCAGCTGACAGGTCTGCGATTGCAGATTTTAAATCTGCACCAACACCAACCTTTGCGTCTGTGCGCTCAAATCCATCGCCTGACTCAATCGGTTGTAAATCATAACCACTTTCCACGCCAAGCAACGCTGCTTGCAAAACTGCAGCTACAGCAGTGTAAGGATTGGACGATGCATCAGCCATCCGGTGTTCCAAACGAGCCTTGGCCCCACCTTCTGTACTGACGCGTACTGTTACGTTACGATGGTCGCCACCCCAATTTTGCCAGTAACCTGACAATGAACCTGGCTGTAACCGGTCATAAGAATTGGTTGTCGGCGCAATCAAACCAGCAAGACCTTTATGGTGGTGTAGTAAACCGGATAGGCATCCGCGTGCTAGATCGTTCAAATGTTCTGGCCCACCTTTGCCACCTGTCGACAGAGCGTTGCCACCACTTTTGTCATTGAAAGAGAAATTGATATGCATACCATTTCCGCCTGCTGCGACAATCGGCTTGGGCATAAAGGTCAATATCACGCCCTCAGCCAAGGCCACTTCACGAGCCATTTGGCGGAAAAGGATAACGTCATCTACAGCCTTAAGCGCGTCATCAAACGTAAGTGTATATTCAAACTGCGGACTGTCGTATTCAGCGGTGATCATATCAAGGTTGAAGCCAACTGTTTCAGCCACTTCCCAAATCGCGTCGTTAAAACCGCGGGGGTCAGTAAACGGGCCCGTTCCGTAAACGACACCACCAAGACTATCGTATGGCACAAGCTTGCCGTTAGCGTCGTGAATAAATGCAAAGGCCTCAAGTTCAATCCCGACTTTGGGAGTCAGTCCTTTAGCTTCCCAAGCAGCGATTGCACGCTTTAAAGCGCCTCGCGGGCACATGGATAGGGGTGAACCAGTGGTGTCATAAAGATCGCCAAGCACAATTTGTGTGCCGCTTTCCCAACATTCACGGATTTCGCTTTCAAGCCACCGAAGTTCCATATCTGGCAGGCCGTCCATCATCATGGAACCTGGTGCTGGCAACAAATCTTTGTCATAGTGCACGCCGAAAGTAGACCTGCAAAACCGTGTTTCATTATCACTAATTTTTGATTGTGGAAGGTACTTTCCACGCATTATACTAAGATGATCGCAAAAAACCGCGCGTAATCTGTCTTTCATTTTCTTCTCCTTTTAGGCACGCGTGACACGCACCGGAAGTGATTTTAGCCCATTCACGAAATTCGATCTTAAAAAATGCTGAGGCCCATCCAATGTAATCCCCGTAATCCGTTTGCTGAGTTCTTGAAAAAGCACCGTGACTTCAAGCCGCGCCAGCCACATACCAAGACAAAGATGTGGTCCACCTAAGCCAAAAGCGAGGTGTTTGTTCGGGCTTCGCATGAGGTTCACACGGTCAGGCTCATTAAAATAATCTTCGTCCCGGTTACCCGAGGCAAACCAATATAGAACCTTGTCACCTTTGAGGATAGTTTTACCATGCAGGTCGTAGTCTTGCGTGGCTGTCCGACGGAAATAGGTTGCAGGCGTCGCCCATCGAATAACCTCATCCGCCATTGTATCCCAGACGGCTCCTCCCTTTTTCATCTGGCCCAATAATTCGGGCTGTACGCACATCGCTTGGACCCCCGCCGCAATCGAATAGCGTGTAGTGTCGTTGCCCGCGGCCACAAGCAGACAAAAGAAATTTCGAAACTCTATCTCAGATATGACAGATCCATCATCACTCGGCTGCATGATCAGGTGTAAGATACCATCTGTGTCACCGCTAGAATTTTTTTCATCCATCAAATTCTTAGCATAGGTGTAGAGTTCCGCACCCGCAGGAGAATTGAAGGGCATCATCCTAAACTCTCCCGTTGTCATCTTATCAAGTACATGCTCGGTGAAGTCAGGGTCCGTATTAGCAATTAACGCGTCCCCTTTTTCAACCAGCCAAGGCAAATCTTCGTCCGGGGTTCCCAGAATTCGACCCAACACCATCATTGGCAATTGCCGTGCAATCTTTTTAGTGGCGTCAAAGCTTTCCTCCTGGAGGGCTTCGTCCAAAATACCGACGCACAGCTCTCGGATAACTTCCTCAAACCCAGCAATCACATTCTTGGAAAACGCCCGTGCTAGCTTGATCCTCATCTGCATATGTTCGGGAGGATCGGTCTCTTGGAAGGTGCGTCGTGCAAGGTATTCTTCATAGCTTTGGTCCTCCATTCGGATACCTTGGGCGGATGAAAATACCTTTGTGTTACGGTTCATCATCAAGATATCAGCATAGCGTGTTACTGACCAAAACCCTTTGCCGCCCTCCCATTCAGTCCAGCACAATGGATCGTCACGACGCATACGCGAAAAGGTGTTTAAAGGTGTGCCATCCAAGAAGGTGTCATGTGATGTTAAATCTGCAAAGCCGTCGTCTCTGGGGATCCATACGGTCATGAATTTACCTCTTGTGAATGCCACTTACTTAACATCATAAGTAATTACCTTTAGAACGAAAGCCCCAAAATGCGTCTTGCCCTGTTGATGACAAACACTGACGAAAGCGAGTTTGCACGACGCCATCCAAAAGATAGCGAGAAATTTGCGCAACTCATCAAAACCGTGCGACCCTCATGGCAGGTAACATCTTATGCTGTGAAAGATGGCTTGTTCCCCAAAAGTATCGGAATATATGAAGGCGTTATGATTTCAGGCAGCCCCGCATCTGTGCATGACACTGATCCGTGGATCGCAAAGCTGCTCGGCCTAATCAAACATATCTATACCCAAGGTGTCCCCATGTTTGGCGCTTGTTTTGGGCATCAGGCGATCGCTAAAGCACTAGGCGGCAGAGTAATGCCAAATCCCAAAGGTTGGGTTTTTGGGTTAACTCATTCTAAAATCATGCATAAAGCGGCATGGATGCAAGACATACCAGACATGCTAAAACAATATGGGGCCCATATTGAACAGGTCACTGTTCTGCCAAGAAACGCTGTGGCTCTATCAACAAATAACGCGTGTAAATATGCCGGATTTCACATTACTGACCGAGTTTACACAACACAAAATCATCCGGAGATGTCAGCCCATTTTATGAGAGCCTTGATCTCTGAATACGCACAAAAACTCCCAACAGACGTTGTCAAAGCTGCACAATCTTCACTTACTGAAACGGCTGACACACAGGTCTACGCCGAGTCAATCGCACAGTTCTTCGAGCGTGCTGTAACAATTAGCTCGTGCCCAAACGTTGAGCAGCGTCCTTAGCTGCACAGCGCATTGTCCGTGCAAACAAAGTCACATCAATCTCTATTGCAATGAATGTGGCACCGATATCGGAGCACTTTTCTTGTAGATCTTGATCCAAGGTCAATATACCTGCGGCCTTTCCTGATGCCACAATCTTGGAAATCGCTCCAACCACCGCATCTTTAACTTCAATAGCACCTGCCTGCCCAATAAAACCCATATCAGCCGCCAAATCTGATGGGCCAATAAACACCCCATCAATGCCGTCCACAGCTAAGATATCATCAAGGGCATCCATACCTTTTTGATTTTCAACTTGAACCAAAAGGCAAATTTCATCCCGCGCTGTGGTCAAATAATCCCCAATTGCAGAAAAATCTGATGCACGTGCCAATGCTGATCCAACGCCGCGCACCCCATGCGGCGGGTATGTAACCGCGTCGACAAGCGTGCGTGCCTGCTCAGCACTTTCTACCATAGGGATCAGAAGGCTTTGCGCACCTGCATCAAGGAGTTGTTTGATCATCCACGTTTCCCCAATCGGAGGACGCACAATCGCGTGGCAGTCACGCGCCGCGATCACTTGAAGCTGTGTCACAATGGAACGCAAATCATTAGGCGCATGCTCTGCGTCAACCAGCAACCAATCGAAACCAGCCCCTGCACTGATCTCTGCAGCATAGGAATCAGCAAGTCCCAGCCAGCAGCCCAACTGGAGAGTATTGTTTTTCAATGCTTTTTTGAACGGGTTGTGTGGAGCTGGCATGGAAGGTTCCTTATGCAAATGAAATATCTACCCGACCAAAGTCGCCAAAGTCGGCCATAATTTTTGAACCCCGTGGGCATTCAACAGGACGGATAAAGCTACCCGATAAGATCACATGCCCTGGTTCGATACTTTGTCCATACTGCGCCATACGCCGAGCCAGCCAGACAACACTTTCAACAGGGTCATCCAACACGCCTGCTCCCAGACCGGTCTCCTCAACCTCGCCGTTTCGCGACGTGATTGACCCAACCCAACGTAAATCAAATGCATCCACAGCATGGCGTTTTGCACCAAGCACAATACCGGCATTAGCCGCATTGTCACTGATTGTATCAAAAACTTTGCGGGTTTTACCCGTCTCAGCATCTGCGCGAATAATTCGAGTGTCGAGAATTTCGATGGCAGGCACAACATAATCCGTCGCCGCAAGAACATCTTCACGTTCAACATTAGCGCCACCCAATGGGGCCTTAAGAATAAATGCAATCTCAGCTTCGATCCTTGGCTGAATGAAACGACCATTAGGAACAGTTGCACCCGTTTCAAACACCATATCATCGAATAAAATTCCGCTATCTGGGATATCGATGTTCAAAGCATATTGCATGGCTTTTGAGGTCAGGCCAATTTTCCACCCTACAACACTGCGTCCCTGTGCGAGCTTCGCACGGTAAATTGCGTTCTGAATCGCATAGGCATCATCCATTCCCATGTCGGGATAATCACGGGTTAACAAACCGATTTGTTCGCCTGTGCGCTCGGCTTCTAACAAAGCCGCAGCGGCGGTTGCGTGATGTTCTGGCGTCATAGAGTTTCGTCCGCAATAGTGTTACTTAGCGTCCCGATACCGTTCACTTCGACTTCAACCACATCACCCGGCTTTAGATATTGTGGTGGATCAAGGCGTGCGCCCGAACCAGTTGGCGTACCTGTCACGATAATATCACCTGGCTGAAGTGTCATGAAGGTCGAGATATATTCAATCTCGCGACGGATCGGATGCATCATGCGCGACAACACATCATCTTGGCGCACTTCGCCGTTCACACGGGTAATGATACGGGCTTCATCCAGTTGCTTGGCATCCTTGAACGGCACAAGCCACGGACCAATTGATCCAGAATTGTCCCAGTTTTTACCTTGGGTGACGTTGAACTTTGCATGGCGTACCCAATCGCGAATAGTACCCTCATTGCACAAGGTAATTGCTGAGATATGATCGTAGGCATCGGCCTGCGTAATTCGACGGCCGGCCTTGCCAATCACAATAGCAACTTCACCTTCATAATCTAAGGTTTTGTTTTCAGGTGGGCGAATTAATGGACGGTTATGGCCCGTGAAACCACTGGCGAAACGTGGGAACAAGGACATATATTTGGGTTGCTCGGACCCGTCTTTGTATTCTGCATTTCGGTCGGGAAAGTTCACGCCGACACACAAAATACGACGTACGTTTGGCAGAACCATCTCAAACTCGAAATCTACGTGAACGGCAGATTTTTCAGACGCAGCGGTTTCAAGCGCATCCAGACCACCAGCCTGAACAACATCATAAAGCGTGGGCCATTGTGGAAAATCCTTGTTCAACGGGATCATTCCATCATCGGTAACAGCCCCATAAAAAGTCTCACCGGCCGTAGAATACGTTGCATACTTCATTTGATTTTTTCCCATACTTCTTGGATGACGCTATGCGCTATCATCACGTCATCACGTGTCGTATCAAATTGGCCGACCTGAAATCTGATAATTTTTTGTTCCCTAAAACTACCCTGTGTTAAATAGATGCGACCATCATCGTTCAACGCATCCACCAACCGTTGTTGATCTGCATCGTCGCCAGGGCACCGAAAAGAAAACAAACTGAGTATTGGCTCGGTCACAATCTCAAAACCAGCAAGTTTACGAATTTCTTCGCAAACCTCTTGCGCCCATGTGACGTGATTTCGAATCCGTAAGCGAAGTCCCTCTAACCCATAAGACCGGATCAGGAACCAAATCTTCAACGCCCTAAATCGGCGACCTAACGGAATCGTCCACTCGGAATAATTGGTGACGCTTTCGCCCGTTGTCTTTAGATATTCAGGCTCAATCTTAAGCGTGTTAAGTTGTGGTTGAGCATCGCGCAAGAATTGAACCGAGCAATCAAACTGCGCCCCCAGCCACTTGTGCGGGTTGAAAACGATACTATCAAACCCATCCACATCAGCCCAAAAATCGCTGTGAAGTTCTGGGCAAATCATAGCAGAGCCGGCCCATGCGGCATCAAGGTGCGTGTAGAGATCTTCATCCCTCGCGACCTGCAGAATAGGGCCAAGCGTATCACAGGCACCAATGCCTGTACCGCCCGTGATCGCGATAATACCAGCAGGTGTATGCCCAGCAGCACGGTCTGCCGCGATGGTCGAGCGTAATGCGTCAACATCCATGCCAAAGCGGTGACCCTTAGTTGAAATCTTTATCAAGTTAGCTTGGCCAATTCCTGCAACCCAACATGCACGGTCAATTGAGGAATGCACCTGATCAGAGCAGTAAATACGCATGTGCCCTTTGGTCGCCAAACCATCACGATTGCCAGTGTAACCAGTCGCTTTTTCACGCATGGTCAGCACGGCGGAGAGCGTCGCCGATGACGCACTGTCTTGGATAACACCAAGATAGCCCTCCGTAAGCCCCAGGGCTTGGCGCAACCAATCAACCATGACGGTTTCAACTTCAGTAGCAGCTGGTGATGTCTGCCACAGCATACACTGCGCGGCAATCGTACTGACTAGCATTTCCGCCAACATTGAGGGAGGAGCGGCATTAGCCGGGAAATAAGCAAAAAATCTTGGGTGCTGCCAATGGGTTATACCAGGCATCACGATTGTTTCGAAATCTCCCATTATTGTATCCATGGCTTCAGCCCTATCAGGCGGGGAGAGAGGCAATTGCGCAGCGGTCTCGCCAAATACGGTTTGCGAGCGCACTGGCCGGTCGCGCAAGGTTTTATGATAGTCCGCGCTCCACTGGGATATATGTTTTCCCCAATACTCGAATTCATCCCAATTCATAACCTAACCTTTTTGTATCCGCGAGAACCAAACCATTGCATTTTACGCCCAAGCTATCATTAAGGCGCAATGATCGGGCTGGCCTTGATGGACGAATCTTCAGTATCTATTCCAGCAAAATTAGATCCATGTTTGAACCAGCTTTCCGGTGCTGCAGCGCCCCAAAGCGTCTGACGTTGTGGGTCTTGCAAGTCCCATTTAATTGGTTCCAGATCAGGGTCGACGGTTTGGTAATCAGAGCAATAAATTTCAATCCGGTGCCCATCTGGATCGAGGATATACAAGAAAAATGCATTGGAAATTCCATGGCGACCTGGGCCGCGCTCGATGTTATCCACGTAGCCTGTCGTCGCCATTAAATCGAGCAAATCAATGATGTTCAGCGGTGTTGGCACCCAAAACGCTACATGGTGCATTCTTGGGCCCGTGCCATTGGTAAACGCCATGTCATGCACGCCGCCCTTACGGTGCATCCAAGCGGCCCACAATTTTTTGCTCTCGTTATCTTCGGTGTATTCTGTCACGCGAAATCCAAAGTCACTATAAAAATCTACCGATGCGTCAACATCATTGCTAAAGCAGTTAAAGTGATCGATGCGTAGCGGTTTCACACCTCGATAAAGCGCGTACTTCTGGTGAATGGGAGAAAGGCGATCCATCTTGTGATAGAATTCCAACGGGATTCCCATATTGTCAGAGGTTAGCAGCGTGCGGCCCTGATACGGACGTTTGACCCACGATGTTGGGCGGCCCTTTCCTCTAAAGTATGTCTCAGCCTTATCCAAGTCTGTTTCATCAAAGGTTTTAAACCCCATGGTTTCAACTGTGCCCGGCTGATCAGATTTTTGCAAAATGATGCAGTGGTGCCCACGTTCTTCCATTGCACGTAAATAAATATGGCTTTCAGATTCATCCGTAACTTGAAGACCAACAATGTCAGTATAAAATGTTTTTGACGCTGCTAGGTCTGTAACGTTCAGGCAGACATGGCTTAGCCGAATTGTGTTAAAATCGGGATATAGGTTTGGCGCTGGTACAGGCATTAAAGGTCTCCCAGTTTGGTGATTTTATGCTGTCCGGTGGCAAAACCAATGTGCTTTTGTTCCATGTAAAATTCAAACGACCAGTCCCCGCCATCACGGCCAATACCGCTGGATTTAACACCACCAAATGGTGTCGGCAGATGGCGGACGTTTTCTGAATTAACCCAAATCATCCCTGCTTCAAGCGCTTCGGTGAACCGTAAGGCGCGCGTAAGATCGTTGGTCCAAACATAGCCAGTCAACCCATAGTCCGTGTCATTTGCGATACTCAAGGCTTCTTCTTCGGTTGCGAACGGAATGGATGTCAGCACGGGGCCAAAAATCTCTTCTTGTGCGATACGCATCCCATTTGTGGCATTAGTGAACAGAGTTGGGCGAACGAAAAAGCCTTCTTCCCCAACTTTAACACCACCGGCAGCGACAGTAGCGCCATCTTCGTTCGCAATATCGAAATAGCTAGTAACTTTGTCGTAGTGTTCCTGAGTGACGAGCGGTCCAATCTCTGTCGTAGGATCAAGCGGATGACCAACTTTAATATTGTTAACCCGCGCAACCAACTTGGCCTCGAACTCTTCCCGAATAGTGTCTTGAATTAACAAACGCGAAGATGATGTGCAGCGCTCGCCATTAATCGAATAGATCATAAAGATTGCGGCATCCAAAGCGCGATCCAAATCAGCATCATCAAAAACGACCACAGGGTTTTTACCGCCAAGTTCAAGGTGATTACGCTTGTGCGTATCAGCACCTTGCTTAGTGATCATGCTACCGGTCCTGCTCTCCCCAACGAAGGCGATTGCTTTGATCAGGGGGTGTTCACATAGCGCCTTTCCCGCGCCTTCACCAAACCCATTCACAGTGTTCAGAACACCAGCCGGCAATCCTGCCTCTTCTGCAATTTCTACTAACAAACGTGCGGTCAATGGTGACGCCTCCGCAGGTTTATGCACAACTGTACAACCCGCAGCCAACGCAGGAGCAATCTTCCAAGTGGATAACATGAATGGTGTATTCCAAGGTGTAATCACACCAACCGGACCGATGGGTTTACGCGTTGTGATGTTCATCAATGTTGGAGATTGCAAGTGTTGGCCGTCCCGCGCCTGTACAACTTGATCCGCAAAATAGCGGAAATTTTCCGCACCACGCAACGCAGCCTTGGACATGAATTTGATCGTCTGGCCCGTGTCCCAGCACTCACATAATGCGATCTCTTCCGCGCGAGCTTCAATCCCTTCAGCAATTCGAATCAATATTTTCTTTCGCTTAAGAGCGGGCATATCACGCCACGCTGCAAACGCCCCAGCCGCCGCCTTCGCAGCCGCATCAATATCTCCAACAGCGCCATGGGCGACATCGCAAATCAATGATTTATCAACAGGTGAAGTTGTTTGAAAAACACCTTCGCTTCCAGCTACGTCCACACCCGCAATACGGTTTGGAATACCCATTTCACGAAAGCGTTCTAGATAGCCATTAAGCCTAATAATATTGTTGTCGAGCACAGTCATGCTGGGTCCTCTAGATGGTCTCGGATATTGCCGAATTTCGGGGATAGATCAGCATCAATGTCACGCATCTCAGCGGATAGGGCGACGGAATGTGTCTCCATCGTCGGTGCCATAAAATCAGTCAGTGCAGCAAAAACCTGAGTGATGGCATCGTGCTTCACATTTTGTGGGCGGCCTGCACGCAATCGAACAGACAGATCAATAAACCCATGTTTTGGATCGCCATTTGCTACAGCTGAGTAATCAACCCTAGTCGCCCTAACTCGAATGCCAGCCATTGGAAACGTATCAATTTTTTCAGCCTGTGCGCGAACCGTTTCACACAACTGTCCAATGTCTATGAGAACCTCAAGGTTGGCAGAATATTCGATGTGAAAGTGCGGCATACTGCTTCCTTAACATGTTAAGTATAGTGAAATTAGATAATTTGAACTTGCATTGTCAAGCTCGACTTGACAGCAGTGGTTAAGCTAAACAACCTATTCGAGTTACGCATGCATTCAAAGTTACCATCCACGTCACGTTCTCTTCCAATTGCGCTGATCCGGGCACGAGAAGGTGTGATGGCACCCATTCGTGAAATGCTGTCAAAAACAGGCATTACCGAACAACAGTGGCGTGTATTACGCGTGTTGTCCGAACACGGACAACTAGACACGACAACTCTTGCTGAGCGTTCTAGTCTTTTGTTCCCAAGTCTTACTCGCATTGCCGCCACAATGCGAGAAAAAGGCCTAATCACCCAGACACGTGACAAAATTGACAGACGCCGGCAACTTATCCAAATTACGGATGCTGGGCAAAAAATCATCGACGACCGTACATTCCAATCAACCCAGATCGTTAAGGACATCAAAGACAAGTTGGGAGCTGATAATTATGAAAAATTGCTCGATCTTCTTGGTATCTTAGATTTGAATTCAAACGATTAAACCGATTGTTCGCCATTCATCAAAAATCTCCAATGCCTTTGTTGCGAATGAGGCATCGTTGATGTGACTGTCGATACGGTGTGCCTTGACATTATCCGATAGCGTATCCTCAAGTTCCTTTAGAAATACGCCGAGTCCCGCTTTATTGTGTAAATCGGCCCCCTCGCGATCCCATTCGCCCAAACCCCGTTCGGGCAATATTATCGCCACTGGGCCTGATGCCGTAGCAAGCTGCACACTATGCGCACGTGCAACCTCTTTACGTTCCCCTTCATCCAACACGATCGAGGTAAGCAGGCGGTTATGTTCGTGCCTTGGATGTTTCGACCATTTTTCAGGCAAGGGTTGCCAGCCCACAATATCAACCAAGTCGTAACAACCTGGCGCAACGATCTGAGGCGTCCCCGATTTACCTGCATTGGTTAGTCGGTCCATCCCTGCTGAAATGTTAGAGCCATGCACCTCGTTGCCCAGCTCTTGAGTACAAAAATCAAACACACAAGCAAAGGCTCCCTGCCCCGCGAGACTTTCGAACGCGCGTCCGCCCATACCTGTGGCGTGAAACACAGCCACCTCAAACCCGCGCGCCTCAAGTGCTGGCTTTAATGGGATCACATATTTTAAAGCCGATGTTCCAAGAGACATCATACCAATCAGTGGCTTGTCTGGGTCTGGCATTTGTACCGCCCGTGCAGCACCCAAGACAGCGCCAGCAGCTTGGCTAAGCGAAGCTTTGCAAACCGAATTCAGTCCGTATAGGCCACCAGCCCACAAAATCATCTGCGTGTCAGCGGCCAACCGTTCCGCAGGGATCAAGGGTGAGAACGAAACTGTTGATACAATATACTTTGGCACGCCCAGAGGCAGCGCTGAGCATACATCTAGCGCTAGGTCAGTGCCCATCGTTCCACCCAGCACAATGGTGCCGTCAAACTTACCTTCAGCAAACAAACGAGCCGCTAGTAGAGACGCTCCATTGGCCATGATTTGCATAGCTTGATTTTCGTCACCAGATGCAATTGCGGTCTTGATAGAGCTACCGCCCTCAGTTGCAACATCATGTTTGGAATAGTCAGTAGGCGTGGACGGATCACCCAGAACGGACACATCCATAGTTAAGGTTTTCCCACCTTGGTTTTCAATTACGTCAGCAAGGAAACCAAGTTCATCTTCTTTGGTGTCATAAGTACCAATAACAAGGATGGTCTTGACCATAACATTTCAGCTCCCTTACAGCTTGATCCAAGCAGTTTTTAAATTAATATACTTTTCTATCGCATGCATAGATTTGTCTGAACCGTTGCCAGATTGCCCAACGCCACCCAAAGGGACGGTACTATCCGCACCACCATATGTATTCACATGCATGACACCTGTACGTACTCGCCGCACCATTTGATGTGCGCGGCTAAGGTTGCTTGTCCAAACAGCGCCAGCCAATCCGTATACCGTTGCATTGGCAAGGCAAACTGCATCTTCATCCGTTTCAAAAGATGTGACTCCTAGGACAGGACCAAAGACTTCTTTTTGCGTCAAGGTCGCCTCTGGAGTCACCCCAGTCAAGATTGTTGGAGCCATATAATAACCACCAGTCTCTTCCAAAATACGCTTGCCGCCAAGCACGATCTCACCGCCCTCTTTCACAGCCGTATCAACATAGCTAAGATTATGGCTCAGTTGGATTTCCGAATTCACCGCACCAATCGCAGTGGACATGTCAAGCGGATTACCAACAAGCATATTTGACGCGGCTTTTGCCACTGCCGCAACAAATTCATCATGTATGGACGCTTCAACAAGTAAGCGTGATCCTGCAACACAGACTTGCCCAGAGTTGCGAAAAATGCCTCCTGCTGCAACTTTTGCTGCTTCATCAAGGTTGGGCGCATCCGCAAAAATGATGTTGGGAGATTTACCACCTAGCTCCAAATAAACACGCTTCATATTCGAACGAGCCGCATATTCCATCAAACGACGACCAGTGGCACCAGATCCTGTGAATACCAAAACATCAATATCCATGGAAAGGCCCATCGCCTCACCAACTACTGCGCCCTCTCCTGTTACCACATTTAGAACGCCAGCAGGAAGACCCGCCTCTAGAGCAAGCTCACACATACGCATCAATGATAGCGAGGCTGTCTCAGAGGGTTTCAACACGACTGAGTTACCCATCGCTAGTGCAGGACCCAGTTTCCACGCACCAATCATCATCGGGAAATTCCACGGAATGATTGCACCAACTACACCCACTGGTTCTTTATGAATCATTCCCAAAATATCTGACGAAGTGGGGGCAATTTCGCCGTAAATTTTGTCTAGTGCTTCGGCGTAATAACGAATGGTACCCGCGGCTGATCCCGGTTCTGCCTTGATCGCCATATTAATTTCTGTGCCATTATCACGGACACCCAAGACTGCCAATTCAAGCGCATTGGCTTCAATCAAGTTTGCCCATTTCATCAAGATCTTTTTACGTGCGACAGGTGATTGCCCCGCCCAGCGGCCATCTTCGAATGCCGCACGGGCTGACGTTATAGCCGCATGCATATCAGTGACGGTGCCCTTGGCGGTGGTAGTGAGGACCTGCCCATCAATGGGCGACAGAATTTTCATAGTGCCGCCATCTGAGGCAGGGACACGTTTACCGTCAATCAAGTGCAAAAAGGCTGGAACGGGTTGCGCACGAAGCGCATCGATTTGGATCTGGTCCATAGGGCTACCTTGTTTGGCTGTCATGTAAATCGTGATCTTCGGGTTTTTGTTGTGACCGATATTCCTTAACCAAAGTGCGTAAATGCAACGACAGAACTAGAATAATTATCGCAAACAGGAACAACGAAATCGGGCGGTCGATCATATCGAAGGGTGTCTTAAGTCGTGGCATCGCAGAGCGAAGTTTGACCTCCATTATACCCCCGAGAACCATGCCAAGGATGATCGGAACTATCGGTAGATTCAGGCGTTTCAGAATAAGTCCAAGTACGCCAAAAACTGCCGAAATCATGCAATCAGTCAAAGAGTTACGCAGTGAATAAACCCCAACAAAAGACAAGGTCAGGATCACGACGCCTAGGAAGCGAGTGGGGACACGGATGATCTTAGTAAGCAAATTTGTGGAGAATAACAAAAAGATCATAACGATTACATTGAGCAGGATCAGCGCAAAATACAGCCCATAGACAAGATCAATATTGTTCTGAAATAGTTGGGGCCCAGGGATCACGTTGTGTACATAAAATACAGACAGCATCATTGCCGTTAGTGCTTCACCCGGTATGCCCAACGCTAAAAGGGGTATCATAGCAGCTGCTGGGACTGCATTGTTCGCGGCCTCTGATGCGACTAAACCTTCAGGGCTACCTTTGCCAAATTTCTCCGGGTTTTTGGATGTTTTCTGCGCATAGGTATAACTCATAAATTGCGCAGTGAATTCGCCTGTGCCCGGGATCATTCCGAGGACCACACCCAAAGTGGACGCAACCGTTGCCACTCGTTTATGCTTCATCAACTCTTTAATACCAGACGTCATTTTCCCTTGCACTGGTTTCGCATCGGGGACGCTATCTGGTGCAGTTAAAAGAAAGAAGGCTTGACTAAGCGCAAACAACCCCAGAACTGCAACGATAAGGTTAACTCCTGAGCTCAAGAATGAGTATCCAAAAGTATAACGCTGCGTGTATGTAACAGCATCAAGTCCAAGAGTTTGCAAAAAGATACCAAACATTGCGAGGACACCCGCGGCAAAAATTTGCCCACGGTGTGCAAGGACGACCAAAATAATCCCGAGAAGCGCTGCTAGAAAAATCTCACGCGAGCCGAACATTGGAGCAACAAGAGCGAGGACTGGAGACAATAAAATTAAACAGCCAATCCCAAAAATTCCCCCCCAGAAAGAAGCACTGTAAGCCAGCGAAATAGCACGGTGTCCCTCCCCTTTTTTGGTCATCGGATACCCATCATATGACGTTAGCGCATTCACCGCCGTGCCTGGAGTATTGATCAAAACCGCGGGTATCGCACCGCCATACATAGACGATCCATAGATCCCCAGGAGCATAGTTAGCCCGACAATCGGATCAAGCGAGAATGTGGCAGGCAACAAGATGGCGATGGCAACGGCGGGACCAACACCGGGAATCGCACCAATAATAACACCACCGATTGAGCCAATAAACAGAGCTAGAATAACGTCCCAACGCGCCAACATTTCGAGGCCTGCATATAAATTTTCCATTGCTATATCCAATCAGAAATATGTCAGCATGAATTGTCGCAAACCGTTGGGCAATGTCTCGTAGATCAAGCCAGCAGGAAGATTTACCTTCAAAACGACCTTGAACAACACTACTATTACAAACGAGCAAAAGACGGCAGAAATCAGCATGCGCGCACTACGATAACCCACACGCAGAGAAAGCACGGTTACAAACAAGACAGTTGTTGGAAGATACCCACCATATGGCACTGACGCCGCATAAGCGATGAACCACCCCGCGTATTCAAAGGCGGCAACCCATGAAAGCACCTCTCGCCAACGACCCTCGATACGGTCAGACAATGCTGATCCCAAAAGATGAAGCGCAGCAAAAACAGTCATAAGACCCAAAGAAATAGCTGGCCAAAAACGAGGTTGTGCAAATAGCTTGCCACCATTTTTATAGGTTGTTTGCTCACCAATCTGTGACAACATGAAAATTGAAAAAATCAGAATGAGCCATGCGAAAACGATATCGCCGGGTCGGCGATATCGTTTAAACAAAGATTGAAGCGTCTTGACCCGCAGCATGGCAGTCACCTCCGTTGGGCAAAACAAAAAAGGTCAGGCAAGCCAAAGCTGCCCGACCTGAAGACGTCTAATTACTCAGCAAGCAACGCTTCGATACCGGCAAGCGTATCGATGTCAGTCGCGATTTGAGACTTAACTTCATCTGCAGACTGCCAGTATACAAGCGCGCCCGTTTCAGCCGCCAAAGCCTGTGCACGATCAGACAACACAGTTTTTTGAGCGACAGCAATGATTTTTTCCTGAACGTCTTGTGGTGTGTCAGCGTGAACGAACAAACCATTCCACAACGCCACATCAAGGTTTGGCGCAAGCTCGGCAACTGTTGGAGCGTTAGGTGTGAGTGAAATACGTTCCGACCCGATCGATGCCAAAACTTTAACATCATCCAAGCATGGTAAAATAAGTTGCAAAGTTGTGTTGATCACATCAACGTCACCAGATGCCAGCGTGTTACAATCAAGCGCATCAAATGCCGCGTCAGACGCATATGAGAAGCCCATTTCTTTTGCCAGACCAAAAGTTACCTGCGTTGGAACAAGTGGCGCACCAAAGTGGCCTAATGCAACTTCGTTTTTGGCGGCATGTGCCGCCAATCCAGCCATATCATCATAAGGTGCATTTGCGCCTGCAGCGATTACAAACGGATAAGTTAGAAAATTGCCCAGCGGTACAAACGGATCAGGATTCAACTCTGGAATGCCGATCTGTGGACCGACAACAGGAACAGCAATGATAAACGAACCAATTGTGTAACCATCAGCCGCCGCATTCGCTACTTCGATCGCACCAGGGAACGGGCCACCGCCTCCACCTGGCTTGTTCACAACAGCAGTTGGAACGCCATACATCTCGCCAAAGTCTTCAGCGATCATACGTGTTAATATGTCTTCCAAATCGCCAGGAGGCCACGGCACGACAAACTCAACTGTCTTCTCTGGGTATTCCGCTTGCGCAGCTCCCGTCATCGCTGTCAACGCAAACGCTACAGCGGTCACAGATTTCGTAAATTTCGACATTTCTTTCTCCCTATTGTGGTTCAAATAATGAACCGATGGTTTTGGAAAAAGGTTGCCTTGTTAAACAACCTGTGTCAAACTTTTTTTAATTTATTAGATTTAATTGAAAGGCATCCCTCAATTGTCATCTGCCGCGAAAACCCTTGAGCTACTGAGGCATTTTTCGACCACGTGGCCAGAGATCGGGCTGTCTCAGTTGTGCAAAATGGCAAAACGAGATAAGGCAACGACGTACCGCCATCTACAAGCACTCGAAGAAACGGGACTGGTTGAGCAAAACCCACTGACAAAACGGTATCGCCTTGGCCCTGCAATCTTACAATTGGCCCAAACTCGTGAAGCAACAGTACCGCGAAAATTAGGTGTCCAAGCCCCCTTGTTTGAACTTGCTAACGCTACAGGCGAAACGAGCCATGTCACTGTCTTATCCGGAACGACAGTATACGAACTGTCCTCTTGTAATTCGCCTAAACATGCGACGCGGGCGATAATCGACATTCAAACATTTCCACTGCACGCAACTGCGTCTGGCCTATGTACCTTGGCCTTTGGCCCTGAAACACTTATGGACACCGCCTTGAATAATTTGCACAGGTTTACAGCAGTTACCGTAACAACACAGCACGAGCTAGACGCAACGCTGCAAGCAATCCGAGACACGGGGTTTGGGCGCGCAAATCGCAGTTATGAAGACGAAGTGCAGGGCATATCAGCGCCCATATACGATCAAACTGGCCACTTAGCTGGAGCAGTCTCAGTTGCAAGCGTTGCAGCCAGATTCACACAAGAATTAGAACGCTTAATTCAGAGCCAGCTTGTGATTGCAGCAAGAAAAATTAGTAAAAGTTGGGGTGGAATGGTCCCACACCATATTGAAGCCCTTTGGGCAAAATCTCTCGTCCAAGAAAATGCATTGGAAACAGCCTCATGAAAGACTCAAACTTTCTAAAAGAACACAATGGCCGCCTGATGTGGCACCCAATGACATCTCCACAAGACAGCATCGACAACCCGCCAAAGATCATCACAGGATCAGACGGTGTGACCATAACAGACCTAGACGGCCATTCCGCTGTCGACGGCGTCGGTGGTTTGTGGAACGTAAATCTTGGGTATTCTTGCCAACCAGTCAAAGACGCCATTACAGCCCAGCTAGATAGGCTCCCTTACTATTCCACATTTCGCGGCACATCCAACGACGTTGCGATTGAGCTGTCATATGAATTGAACAAATTTTTTGAGCCGGATGGCATGAGCCGTGCGTTCTTTACCTCTGGTGGATCCGACAGTGTGGAAACCGCGCTGCGCCTTGCGCGTCAGTATCACAAACTGCGCGGCGAAGCAGGGCGTACCAAATTCTTGAGCCTTAAAAAAGGATATCACGGTACCCACATTGGTGGCGCATCCGTCAACGGCAACGCTAACTTCCGCTCAGCATATGAACCGTTACTGCCAGGTTGTTTCCACATTCCCGCACCCTATACCTACCGCAATCCATTTAATGAGAGCGATCCAGAGAGGCTGGCACAATTCTGCGTTCAGGCCCTGGAGGATGAGATTGCCTTCCAAGGTGCAAACACGATCTCTGCTATGATTATGGAACCAATACTTGGTGCAGGTGGTGTCATCCCACCGCACAAATCTTTTGCACCGATGGTGCAAGAAATCTGTAACCGCAACGGAATATTATTGATCACCGATGAGGTAATCACCGCTTACGGACGTACAGGCGCGTGGTCTGGAGCGCGACTATGGGGCATCCAGCCAGATATGATGTGCACGGCCAAAGCCATCACCAACGGCTACTTTCCCTTTGGGGCTTTGATGCTGGGGCACCGCATGATTGAAGTGTTTGAAAACAACCCAGATGCAAAAATCGGCCACGGGTATACTTACTCGGGCCATCCCGTTGGCGCCGCCGCCGCACTCGCCTGCCTTGCCGAAACAAAGCGCCTCAACGTCATTGAAAACGCAACGGCGCGCGGTGATCAGTTGTTCGCAGGTTGTCAGGCACTGATGCAGAAATATGATATCATCGGTGACGTCCGTGGTGGGCATGGCCTCATGACAGCCATCGAAATGGTGTCAGATCGTACAACCCAAAAACCAATCAATGCGGCCACAGCTACAACAATCCAAGAGGTCGCATACCAAAACGGCGCTATGGTGCGTGTCTCTGGCCCAAACCTCATCCTGTCCCCACCATTGGTAGTGACAGAAAACGATTGCAACATCCTCTTGTCGGCCATCGATGCCGGGTTTGCAGCCACGTAAGGAACGACTATGTCTGATAACTATGTTGCTCTTTTGGGCACCAAGGGCGGGCCATCTGTTCGCCCTGGATCATCAATGCCCACATCGAACTTGTTTGTCATGAACGGGCAGCACGTGGTGGTAGACTGTGCGCTTGGGGTCACCCGTGGGTTGGTGGATCAGGGCGTGAACCTAAAAAACCTCAGTACAATTCTCATCAGTCATCTGCACTCCGATCACTATCTTGAGCTGGGGCCTCTGATCCACACCTCCTGGTGCTCTGGCCTCACAAGCATAGTTAATGTCTACGGGCCTGCTGGATTACAGGAGTATTGGGATGGATTTGTTTTGTCGATGAAGGCCGATATCGACCTGCGTATTGAGGACGATGGACGCGATGATTTGCGTGATTTTGTCCGTGTCCATGTCATCGATGAAGGCGTCGTAATGGAACGCGATGGCCTTACGATTTCAGCTGTCCGGACAGAACACCCCCCCCTGATCGACTGCTTCGCATTCTCCTTTAAAACGGCGAACCATCATGCCGTGTTCTCGGGCGACACCGCTCCGATCAAAGCATTGGAAGACTTCGCACGCGGGGCCGATTTGCTGATCCACGAAGCGATGTTAGAAAGTGCCCTTCCCTCATTGTTGGAACGTATTGGAAACGGCAGTGATAAATTGATGGCGCATTGGTTGCGTTCACACACCTTTGCCCATGATGCAGCCAAAACTGCAACTAACGCGGGCGTGAAACGCTTGGCCCTGTCTCATCTCATTCCATCAGACGATCCCAACTATGGACCTGAGGATTGGCAGGAGGCCTGCGCCGATTATTGGGATGGTGAACTGATTGTTGGAGCCGATGGCATAAAGATAAATCTATGAGCAGAACCATACCAGAATTGATTGCAGCCCGCACAAAATTGATGGGCCCAAATGTTACTACATTTTATGATGATCCAATTCATTTCGTCAAAGGAGACGGGGTTTGGTTGTGGGACGCGAATGGGCGCAAGTATCTAGACTGCTATAACAATGTGCCACATGTCGGCCATTGCAATCCTCGCGTCGTCGACGCTATCTGCCGCCAGGCCAGCACATTGAATACCCATACGCGTTATCTACATGATGGTGTGTTAGATTATATCGATCGGCTCACGGCAACCATGGTCCCTTCACTGGACACAGCAATTATGACATGCACCGGATCCGAGGCAAACGACATCGCCCTACGCATGGCCGAGGCCGTCACGGGCAAACGTGGAATCATAGCTACCGACGCCTCGTACCATGGTAACACCTCACTGGTTAGTCAGTTGAGTAAATCTAATGTTCCAACCGTTGGCTTTGGATTGGAACAATATTTTCGTTTCGTGGAAGCACCAGATAGTTACCGCACACCTGATCTTGACGGCACACAATTCGCCGCCCAAATTGCCAATAAAATTGACGCCTTAGAAGAAGACGGAACAGGTTTTGCTGCACTAGTCATATGCCCCTATTTCTTGAACGAAGGGTTCCCTAATAACCCCGACGGTTGGCTAAAACCTGTGGCAGAAACCGTCCGTAAGGCGGGCGGTCTTTTGATCTGTGACGAAGTTCAATCGGGCTTTGGCCGAACAGGCACACATCTTTGGGCACACGAGAAAATGGGTGTTGTTCCTGATGTTGTGGTCCTTGGTAAACCAATGGCCAACGGGCATCCCGTGGGCGGTGTGGTTGCAGCCCGTGATACAGTTACGGCCTTTCGATCAGGATATCGCTATTTCAACACCTTCGGTGGCAACCCCGTGTCATGCGCTGCGGCGATGGCCGTCTTAAACGAGATCAAAGAAAAAAATCTTGTCACAAATGCCATGAACGTCGGTGATTACGCTAATACGAGGTTAAAAACGCTTGCCCAAAAGTATGAGGTCATCGGTGATGTTCGTGGCTCTGGCCTGATATTTGGTGCAGAACTGGTTCTTGATCGCGGCAGCAAAGCACCTGCTGCGGATTTCACCGATAGGATAATCAATGCGATGCGACATAAGGGTATCATCCTCTCCAAATTAGGCCGCCATAAAAATACTCTTAAAATTCGTCCTCCAATGCCATTTTCTATCGAAAACGCGGGCCTTCTATTTGACATTCTGGACGAGGTTTTGGGCAAAACACCGATGCCAACGTGAGTGATGTCATTGAACAGGCCCTTGCCCTTTGGAGCTTGGACGGAGCCACCTATAACCTTATCGCTGCGCGCGAAAATGCGGTCTATAAAGTCGAGACCGAGACGCAAACTTTCGCACTCCGCCTTCATCGTAGAGGGTACAAAACAGACGCCGAAGTGCGATCTGAGTTGCAATGGATGCAGGCAGTTTCATCTGGCGGAATAATCGTCCCTTCGCCAGTTCCAACCCGGACAGGGACTTTGACTGAAACTATCAAAAATTTGCAGGTCGATGTGCTATCTTGGGTTACAGGTACCACATTAGACGAGGTTCTTCGTGGATCACCTAACCGGGCAGCTCTGTTTGAACTTCTTGGGCAACAGATGGCACGCATGCATGAGGTGTCAGATGCGTGGACACCGCCCGACAATTTCAAGCGTTGTAAGTGGGATCTAGATGGGCTGCTTGGCGATGCACCACTTTGGGATTGTTTCTGGAAAAACCCTGCCCTTACGCATTCGGAAAAGAACTTATTCTTAATACTACGCGAAAAGGCACAAAATCATCTGCAAAGCCTCGAGCCTGAACTTGACTATGGACTAATACACGCCGATCTCGTTGCAGCAAATGTAATGGTCGATGGCAACGCAATCAAAATAATAGACTTTGATGACGGCGGGTTTGGCTATCGTTTGTTCGACATCGCGACAGCTTTACTTAAACACTCCGATGCAGCTGATTTTGCAGCATTACAAACTGCTCTCTTAAAAGGTTACGCATCGGTACGCCCGATAGATTTAGATCCATTGGATTTGTTTATGCTATTACGCGCAGCGACCTATGTGGGCTGGAATATCAAACGTATAAACGAAGATGGCGCTGAGGGCCGCAACGCGCGTTTCATCGAAACAACAAAACGTCTTGCTGCAACCTATCTCAAGTTCTGACCAGCCTTACCGCTGTTCGATCATGAAAGTATCAAAAAAGCTTGAAACTTCTGCGTGTGCTTCAACAGGCAAGATGGATGCGATGTGCTGATCTGGCCGCACAATCACAATGCAACCATTCTTGCGGTCAATCTCGCGCAAGTCATAAACATCGTTCCCGACTTGAGCATAAAACGCTTTTTCATAATCACGCAAACCATATTTCCCTTTTGCAGGCCAGATGTAATCGTGTAGATCATGCATCGATAGGTGTTGTTGTTGGAAGACCGCATATGTGTCGATCACCGCATCAACATCCTGACCTTTCGGTGTGTATTTCAGTACGGGTGATGATGGATCGTTTGCCAGAAAATCAATAAATTGATAGGCTAGCGATGAAGCGTTTACCGGGTCTTCAGCACCGCCAAACAAGAAAATCCGCCAGCGGCCATCCGCTTTTACCAAGTGGCCCAAATGCTGACTCATCCCATCTGCCAACCGCGTTGCTTGCGCTGAGTGGAACCGTTGACCAATTTTATAGCCTAGAGCCAAATGTTGGTTCTCTTGCCCCATGCAAATGTACGACGGATAATATTCAATTGATGTCCCACTGACAAAGCCGCTTTGACGCTTCATAAAAGCTTCGATTTTTGCTGTATCCACTTTGGCATCATTTTGCTGATCGCCAGTGGTTGGCCGTGTCGCAACAAGTTTTGACAGCTCTTTATCCGCATTAATCAATTGCTGCGCAACCTTACGCCGCTCTGTGCCATAGGTGCTAAGCAGTTTTGGAACACTCTTACCTTGCAAAACTGCAGCCATTTTCCAGCCTAAGTTGAATGTGTCTGGCAACGAAGTATTCAACCCCCAGCCACCTTTAGGGCTATGGGTATGGCAGGCATCACCCGCAACAAATGCACGGGGAATAATGTCATCGGTGGATCCAACTGGACGATTGTCGAAGCGCTCAGCAAGACGCTGGCCCACCGAATAAATCGACCACCATGCGACTTCTTTTACGTCCAATTTATATGGATGGAAGATTTTTTGCGCCTGCGCAATGAGATCTTGTTCGCTTAATTTAAGATCTGAGGCGCGTTCAGCTTTGTCAATCATGTCCAGCTCGACATAGAATCGACATAGGTAACCGCCCTCTCTAGGAATGGTCATAACTGCGCCGTGATCTTTGGATTGGATGAAACTTTTCACACGAATGTCTGGGAAGTCCGTATTCAAAAGTATATCCATGACACCCCACGCTTTATTGGCAGAATCACCTTCCAATGCGATATCCATGCTCTTGCGCACGCGGCTTCTGGCACCATCACTGCCAACAACAAACCGTGCTTTAACGGTCTCAATCTTGTCTTTACCCGCCTCATCAGTACGTTTGAAAGTCGCCTTGATCGGATACGCCTTCAGATCCTGCGTGAGGTCATCATCAATGAACATATCAACCAGTTCCCGACTATAGTGCGGACGTAGGTTTGAAACCGTATTAGACATGCCATCGATCAGCAACTCGTGCAGGCGTGCTTGATTGACAATGCCATGGGTAAATTCGGAAAGACCAGCGCGAGCATCATTGATCTTTTCTGTACGTTTAATCTTTTGTGGATCTGTCGCATCCGGTTCCCAGAATGTATTTTGCTTCAAGTGGTAGGTTTCTTTGACCACCATTTCGCTACTATTGAAGGCTTCCATAATCTCGATTGTGCGACACGAGATACCGTCCGCACGACCAAACAAAAGCGGGCCAGATGCCAAATCAACAATGCAGGTATCTATGTCTTCAAACTCAGACATTTGTCGTGCCATTGTTAAGCCAGCCGGACCCGTTCCGATTATCAACACATCAACTTCGCTTGGCAAATCTACGATTGTGGGATCAGGGTAGGGTTTCCTTGCTGCATCAGGAATCTGATAATTACCTGGCTTGAACCCATTCAGGTGAAACTGCATTACAAGAAACTCCCTATGTATCCGATCAAGTCAATTAAGACACTATTACTTAACATGTTAATTGGTATAGCTACTTTTGGTATACGACAAGTAGTTTTAGATAGTTTTGCTATCACAACCTGCAAACAGATTTTTGAAATGAAAAGGTAAAATAAAAATATATTCAATAATGAATTTTGATTTCAGTTTTTATCAGTGCGTCTCTTTTTTAACTAATTGAGCCACCCTAAAAGGTTAGTGGCATTCAACACCTCATCTTCGCTAACAATTGAGGATTTTTCACAAAGCGAAGACTTCAACAATCATCTTAAGACGGCTTGCCTGTAGAGCAAGTCATCATTCGGAAATTATTAAATGTCCTGCATTAGATAGATGTCGGCCCACACAATAATAGAACATCAAGACAGCTGTTCGCTTAGACACAGTCTACTCGGTATAAAAAGAAGGTTTTTGTTTATCCTAGTATTAAACGGCTGCAATAAAGCTGAAATTAAAGTTTAAGTTTTTGGCCTACTCGCCATTTTCCTTCTGTCACATGAAATCGAGGCCACCCACTTTATAGTTTAGGTTGTCTTTTGGCCTTTTATAGCCTGCTCTTGTTGTCTAAAAGCAAAGATGCCCTGAGTGTGGACAAAGATTTTGGCAGAACCTCGAGAAAATCCAACTTTCGATGGTGCCCGAGAGAAATTTAGAAAACTTTACACAGATTTGGAGGAGCTTTTAGCGAATAGGTCAGTGAGTGCATGTCTTTCTCAATTTTTAGCAGTCTGCAGTATGATACTTTATAGCAGACGCGCGGCCTTCTCCTAATGCTGAGTCTTTTGAAAGTGAGCTAGCTCGAAGGCATGTCTGCAACTATTTTACAGAACACCAAAAGAACGCAACACTAGATTAATTAATCGAGATCGGTACCCCTTGCTCGAGAGATTTAGCGGCCGCATCTGCGATAACTTGTGCCTGTAAGCCGTCTTTGATTGTGGGAATGGCGACGGTGTTGTCCTGCAGGTGAGCAACGAACGAGTGCATCTCGATGGCGTAGGCAGCCTCATAGCGTTCCAGAAAGAAGTTCATCGCGGGTGCAGCACGGAACCCGTCTGCGGTTGCCACATCGACTGTGTTTGCCAACACATTTGCGGCGCGGAGCATACCACCGGAGCCGTGCACTTCGATGCGCTGATCGTAGCCATAAGTTGCACGACGTGAGTTGCTGATTTGGCAGATTTTGCCCGACGCGGTGGTGAGAGTCACAGCCGCCGTATCCACATCGCCCACTTTGCCGATTTCTGGATTAACGAGGGATGAGCCAACGGCGAAAACAGACAAAGGGTCTTCTCCGAGCAGGAAGCGCGCCATGTCAAAATCATGGATCATCATGTCGCGGAAAATGCCACCAGAGCTTTTGATGTAGCTGATTGGAGGCGGAGACGGGTCACGCGACAAGATGGTAACGATCTCAACAGAGCCGATCTCACCAGCTACAATACGTTTTTGCACGTTTGCAAAGTTTGGGTCGAAGCGGCGATTAAAGGCGGTGAAAAAAGCGACGCCCGCGGTTTCCACATGCCCGATTAGTTTGCGGATGTTGTTAGCGGACATATCTACGGGCTTTTCACAAAAAATCGCTTTGCCTGCTTTCGCAGCAGCCTTGATGATGTCAAAATGGGTGTCCGTAGGTGTACCAACCACGACAGCATCAATGTCTGGACTAGCGATTATTTCATCCGTGGTTCGTACATCGGCTTTGCAGCTTTCTGCAAGTTTTTCAGCAGCTTTAGGAAAAAAATCAGACACTGCCACAACGGTTGCACTATCCATGCCGCGCAGTGTGCGCGCGTGAACTTGGCCGATGCGGCCACAGCCCAAAAGTCCGATGCGGATCATGTGGTTTCTCCTTTGAAGGCGCGCAAGACGCTGCGTGTCGCCGCAACCAAGGGGTCGTGCGTGTCTTTAAGGATGGTGTTGCGATCAAAACGGTTCGGGTCGCTGTGCACCGCTGCGCGCAGCGCTGTCCCAAAGGCCATGCGCAACTCTGTGCCAATGTTGAACTTGCAAATGCTGGACTTGCGCGCGAGGGATGTGCGCTGCGCGATACGCACACCGCTTCCGCCATGGATTACCAGCGGGATGTCAGCCACGGCCTCGATCGCTCTGATGCGCGGTTCATCCAGCCCGCCATCTTTGTCTTGTCGCAGGTGCACGTTGCCGACGGATATTGCCATAGCATCGACACCTGTTTCAGCGGCAAATTTGGCGGCCTCTTCAGGGTCTGTGCCAGTACTTTTTTCACCGCCTGCATAGCCGACAAAGCCGACTTCTCCCTCGCAAGAAATGCCCGCTGTATGGGCCATTTCGGCGATTGCAGCGGTCTCGTCGATGTTCTGATTCAGTGGCTTGCGCGAGCCGTCAAACATCAACGAAGTGAAACCAGACTCCAGCGCCTCCTTGCAGTCTTCGAACGTATAACCGTGATCAAGGTGCGCGACGACGGGGACACTCGCACTTTCGGCCAAGTGACGAAACATCTTGCCCAAGACCGGGAGAGGTGTGTGTTCGCGACAGCCCGGACCCGCTTGCAGAATGACGGCGCAGTTTTCGGCCTCGGCTGCGGCGACATAGGCGCGCATATCTTCCCAACCAAGCGTAACAAGCCCTGCAACGGCGTAGCCATTCTTCAGTGCAGGCTGAAGCACATCTGCTAACGTAACAAGCGTCATTTGAACTTGGCGATCATGTCTTTGATCCCAGGGATTGTTTCAATCTGGTTGGCAAAGGTTGGCTGGAAGAACTGAACGAGGCTGCGCTGGGACAAGCCGCCAAGTATGGTGAAATAATACATCTCATAGCCGGGCATGACGACGCAGGGATGGTAGCCGCTGCCCAGCAAAATGGTTGAGCGGTCCATCAATTGATGCGCATCGCCGGGTTTGCCGTCTTCGTGTTGGATAATCTGCACGCCAGATCCGTGGTTTGGGCGGAAACGGAAGTTGTAGGTTTCATCATGGCGAGTTTCAATTATATTGCCATCTGCGTCTTTGCGGTCTGTGTCGTGCTTGTGAGCCGGGAAACCGGACCAACCGCCTTGGCCAACTGTGAACAATTCGCTGACCAACAGACGACCAACCTTGTCGTGATATTTCGTGCCCAAGATATGTTTAATCTTGCGGTGGGTCTTTGTGTCGTCGGAGCCGTATTGCACTAAGTCGAGATCGGCTTCGCGCACATCAAACGGGTCGAGCACTTTGTCATACCGCGCGCCTGCAATGAAAACTTCCGTGTCGTTGACTGCGACCATAATGGCTTTCGCCCCGGAGGGGACATAAACGCCCTCAGGTTCGCCGTCCCACACATCGGTGCCGCGATTGCCCAAAGCCTTGAACGGGACGCCTTCGATGTCAACATCCACGGTGCCAGTAGCGGGCGCGATGCAGGTTTCGTAGCCCGGCACCTGATATTCGAACGCCTCACCCGCTTTCAACTTTACGATGTTAAAATAGTTCAGCGGGACGGTTGGGTCGTCCGCATCAACGATCGGATTGTTCTGGTTGTCATGGGGCGCGATATGCATGGGGCGGTCCTTATTTGGCTGGGCCGGGGGTGGGGCCAGGATGGTCGAGCAGGAATTGCTCGAGCTGATCTGTGTCGGGCATGGCGGGGGCGCAGCCTTCTTGCGCGACCACGATGGATGCGCAGGCAGAGCCGCGCAAAATGGCGTCCTTAATTGGCCGGCCTTCGGCAAGACCGGCCATGAAACCCGCCATGAAACTGTCGCCTGCGCCTGTCGGTTTGACGGATTCGACAGTGTAGATGCCAGTGGCTATTTCAGAACCAGCGGCAAAGGTTATTGCACCCTTATGGCCCATCTTGTAGACAACGATATCACATTTGGTGGTGGCCAATTCGCGCGCCCTGTCGAGGCCCTCGGCGATGTCACCCGCCATAAATCCAAACTCTTCGTCGTTACCGACGATCACGTCCGACATGGCACCCGCGCGTGACAACACATCGGCGGCGACCTCTGGTGAAGGCCAAGAATAAGGGCGGTAATCTACGTCAAAAATAATGGGAATGCCTGCGGCGCGAGCGAGTTCAAACGCCCTGAACGCGGCGGTGCGCGATGGTTCTGCCGCAAAGACAGTTCCGGCGGTGATTAGCGCCGTGAACTCGCAATAATCGACGGATTCGACGTCTTGCAGGGACATCTGAAAGTCAGCGGCGTTGTTGCGATAGATTACCGACTGGTGGTTTGCGATGCGTGTTTCATACACGGCGAGGGACGTGCGCTCTTCGCCTTGAATTGTACGAACATGGGTCCGCCCGACGCCGTAATTATCCAATTGGTTCAAGCAGTACCGACCCACAGCGTCGTCAGAAACGCAGGTCACTAAATCAGCGGAAAGGCCAAGTTTTACCAGCCCAGCTGCAATATTTGCAGAGCTGCCACCCATGGCCACAAACATGTTCGTCGCCGTCTCCACCTGACCACGTTGAATTGGAGAGAGGTCCATCCCGACACGCCCCACGACGATGAACTTGCCACCCTTAATGCCGTCTAAAGCGTTCATGCTCTACCTTCCGCGTTACCCGGTTCGGCGGCGTCCAAAACCTCAGGAAAATGGTAATTCATGCCCAAGAGTTGACGAATATCAGGGCTGGCCCCGTCGAGCAGTTCCTGCACAATTTCATCGGCATCGTACCTGTCTGTGGAGTAGGACGCCATCAGAGGCCCTGACGCTGTTTGGGTCGTGTGGATTCCCAGTCGCCATGAGCGTCACGCACTTTGGCGCTCTCGGACACCTCCGGAGTGCCGACTTCCCACCATGTATGGCCTTCGGTTGTCCAGCCGTCATAGGCATCGACGTTCATGACGATGACTGAAGTCTTGTCTGCGGCCTTGGCACGTTTGAAAGCCTCACCCAGTTCGGCAGGGTTTGACACGGTTTCGGCGTTTGCACCCATTGCGGCGGCATGGGCTTCAAAATCCACACCAACCTGATGGGTCGCCGTAGGTGTGTCCACGATCAGGTTGTTGAAACTTTCATTGCCGGTATTATTTTGCAGCTTATTGATGACGGCAAATCCACCGTTATCAAGCACGAGGATGATGAGTTTTTTCTGTGTCAGAACCGAGGAATAAACATCCGAGTTCATCATCAGATAAGACCCGTCACCAGTGAAGACGATTGTGTCTTGGTCAGGCTCGCGTTCGCTTTGAGCGATGCGTGCACCCCAGCCGCCTGCGATTTCATACCCCATGCAGGAGAACCCGAATTCAACGTCCACGGTGCCAATATCTTTAGTGCGCCAATTGGCGGTTACTTCGGCAGGCAGCCCGCCAGCGGCAGCGACCACACGGTCACGCGGGTCACACAAGTCGTTCACAACGCCGATAGCTTGGGCGTAGGAATTCGGGCGGTTGCCGGGTTTGACATTTTTGGCAACATAAGTATCCCACTTAGTACGCTCGCCCTTGGCGAAATCGGTCCAGTCGGTCGGTGCTTGGTAACCCATCAGAGAACCCGACAAATCCGTCAATGTTACCTTGGCATCCCCGACGACAGGCAAAGACATGTGTTTCATCGCATCGTGCCGCCCGACATTCACGCCTATGATTTGCGCGTCTTTGGCAAAGGCTGTCCATGATCCGGTGGTGAAATCTTGCAGGCGCGTGCCCACGGCTACAATCACGTCAGCCTTTTCGGCCACCGCATTGGCACTATCGGACCCAGTGACACCGACAGGGCCGATGTTCAGCGGATGGTCGTTGAGCATGTTTGCGCGGCCCGCAATGGTCTCGAGCACGGGGGCACTTGTGGCTTCGGCCAACGCCGTCAATTCGACCACAGCATCAGAATACTGCACGCCGCCCCCTGCAATGATAACTGGGCGTTTGGCGGATTTGATCAACGCGGTGGCTGCCGCAATTTCGTCCATGTCTGGGCGTTGGCGACGAATTTTGTGGACCCGTTTCTTAAAGAACGCTTTGGGATAGTCATAGGCCCAGCCCTGCACGTCCTGTGGTAGCCCGATAAACGCCGGGCCACAGTCAGCAGGATCTAGCATTGTCGCCAGCGCATTCGGCAAAGATTGGATAACCTGAGCGGGATGCGTAATGCGATCCCAGTAACGGCTGACAGCCTTGAAGGCGTTGTTCACACCGAATGTCGGGTCGTTGAAATGTTCCATCTGCTGCAAGACGGGGTCCGGCAAGCGGGTAAGGAACGTATCCCCACAAAGCATCAACATCGGCAGGCGGTTTGCATGAGCCAGACCTGCCGATGTCAAAAGGTTTGCAGTCCCAGGACCAGCAGAAGCCGTGCAAAACATGAAGCGCTGACGCAGCCATTGCTTGGCGTAACCAGCCGCTGCAAAACCCATACCCTGTTCATTCTGCCCACGGTAAAGCGGTAGCGTCTCGTGGACTCCATAAAGCGCCTCACCCAAACAGGTCACATTGCCATGTCCGAAAATGCCAAAACCACCGCCGCAGACGCGCAATTCTCGCCCATCGATCTCGATAAACTGATTATTAAGGTAATGAACAATGGCCTGCGCTGTGGTCAGGCGTTTCGTTTCGTTTGCCATACCCATTTCAGCGGCTCCCATTGAGATGTTTTTCCCCAAAACTAATTGCGGCTTGTTACTCTGTTATTTCATTGATACTTATTTCGCAACCGGTTGCAAATAGATATTCAAAAAGGATGCCATCGTGACTAAAATAGGGATTGGAATTCTAGGTGGCGGCTATATGGGTAAAGCCCATGCCGTTGCGATGACGGCAGTCGGGGCCGTGTTTAACACAAAACTGCGCCCTCACCTTGAAGTTGTTTGCGCTAGTTCACCTGAGAGCGCTGAACGCTATCGTGCCGCCTATGGTTTCGCGCGCGCAAC
>Ga0206677_10000537_pt1 | contig 35944 bp, 27 predicted proteins | sample M130m12015metaG_FD_155475 | JGI IMG/M metagenome (GOLD analysis project Ga0206677, IMG submission 155475) | Ammonia-oxidizing marine archaeal communities from Monterey Bay, California, United States - M1 30m 12015 | ecosystem: Environmental > Aquatic > Marine > Intertidal zone | place: USA...
AATAACTCAACACATTGGTGCATATTCTGTGGTTCTCAAGAACAAACAAAAAATAACATTTTTAGATACTCCAGGTCACGAGGCATTTACTGCCATGCGTGCTCGTGGTGCTCAAGTAACGGATATCGCTATAATAGTTATCGCTGCGGATGATGATATTATGCCGCAAACTAAAGAGGCAATTAGTCATGCTCAGGCAGCTGGTGTTCCGATAATTTTTGCAATTAACAAAGTCGATAAAGAAACCTCAGATCCAGAAAAAATCAAAGGAGCTCTCGCACAAATGAATCTCATGGTAGAGGATTGGGGAGGTAAAGTTCAATCTCAAGACATCTCTGCTCTCAAGGGTACAGGCGTAAAAGAATTATTAGAAAAAGTATTGCTAGAGGCCGAATTACTTGAATTGAAAGCAAATCCAAATCGAAAATCTAAAGGAACGGTAGTTGAAGCCTATTTAGACAAAGGACGTGGATATGTGTCTACAATTCTTGTTCAAACAGGGACTTTAGAAATTGGCGATTATTTACTTGCTGGTAAACACAGTGGAAAAGTTAAGGCCATGTTTGATGAAAGAGGTAAAACAATTCAATTTGCCCCACCTTCAACACCGGTTTCAATTTTAGGTTTAGATGGTGCTCCACAAGCCGGTGATAACTTTAATGTGCTTGAAGATGAAAGGGAAGCAAAACAAATTGCAGCCAAAAGAACACAATTATTACGAGAACAAAATGTACGTACTCAACGTCATATTACCTTAGATGAAATTGGTAGAAGAATTGCGCTGGGTGACTTTAAAGAACTCAATATGATCTTGAAAGGAGATGTTGACGGTTCTGTGGAAGCTTTGACTGATTCTCTTCAGAAATTGTCTACAGAGGAAATTCAAGTAAATATCATCCACAAAGGTGTTGGGGCTATCACAGAATCTGATGTCTTGTTAGCTTCTGCTTCCGATGCAATTGTTATTGGATTTAATGTACGTCCTATGGGTAATGCCCGAATGCTTGCTGAAAAAGAAGAAATAGACATTCGTTCTTACTCAATCATTTACGATGCCATCAACGATGTAAAAGATGCGATGGAAGGTATGCTTTCTCCTGAAATGAAAGAAGAAGTTACTGGAAATGCAGAGATTCGAGAAACATTTAAAATATCCAAAGTAGGTACTATTGCCGGATGTATGGTAACAACAGGTAAAATTTATCGCAATTCAAATATTCGAGTTATTCGAGAAGGGGTAGTTCAATACACAGGAGAATTAAGTTCCCTGAAACGCTTTAAAGATGATGTTAAGGAAGTAGCCAAAGGATATGATTGTGGGTTACAAATCAAAAACTACAACGATATTCAAGTTGAGGATGTAATTGAGTTCTACCAAGAAGTAGCCGTAAAGAAAACTTTATAAATTATTAGGTTCAAGTAAAAATGCTCCAGGATATGTTTTTTTAATTTCCTCGAGTAATATGTTTGCTTTGTTGATGTCTTTGAACCTTCCCACACGTACTTTGTAATTTGGAGTTTCAAAAATCAGAGAAGTTACAGTATCAGGAAAATTCTTTTCAAATTCTCTAACAATATTTTTGGCAGCAGTATGATTTCCATAGTACAATTGTATGGCATAATATTGAGCATCATAGCGTTCAGAATCAATTTTTTTCTTGATTCCAACCATTCGTTCTATCTTGGGATCCTGATTGATTACAACCGTTTTGGTTTGTCCAAAAACATTTGAGGCAGCCCCCCAAAAAATAAGCAATGATAACAAAGCGTAGAGTTTATTTTTTTCCATAACACAAAGAAATAAAAATTGATGATTTGATTGAAGAAGTAGAACGAAATTAACACACTATTTAGACTGAGTATAAATTAGAGAAGTGCAAGTCATAACCTTTTAACAAACGAAGTCTATGTCTTATTTTTGCACTAAAATAAAGTTAAGAAACAAGTTGATTAACATTAAATTTTACACATAAGCATGAGGAAGCCAAACCTTTACGCTCTTTTCACCAGTAAAATCATCGCGGTAACCGTAGTAGCAATGCTCACTATACCCCAATTATTTGCGCAAGAGAGTGACCCCGCTGCAGGGAAAAAATTATTTAATGCAAATTGTGCAGCATGTCACAAACTCAACAAAAAAGCCGTTGGTCCTGCGTTAAAAGGAGTTTCTTCTAAGTACGATAGAGAATGGCTATATGCTTGGATAAAAAATAGTTCGGCCATGATCAAATCTGGAGATGCTCAAGCCATAGCTATTTGGGAAGAATACAACAAATCTGTAATGACTGCGTTTCCTCAACTTTCCAATGCAGATATTGACAACATCTTAGCTTACACCGACTACACTCCACCACCACCTCCACCAGGAGAGGCTCAGGCAAATACAACTGCTGTTGTATCAAATGGAGTTTCAAATGATCTAATACTTGCAGCTCTTGCATTGGTTTTTGCCATTCTAGTAGTCATGTTGTTTCTTGTAAACAAGACCCTACAAAGAATTGCTACAGCTAGTGGAGTTGAATTAGTGGCTAAAGAAGTTAAAGAACCGAGAAGACCTCTTTGGGACGCCTTTGTCAAAAACCATTTCTTGGTGTTGATGTCCGTAATATTATTACTACTTTCGAGTGCTTATTTTGCATACGGATACCTCATGCAAGTAGGTGTTGACCAAGGATACATGCCTGTTCAACCGATCCATTATTCTCACAAAATACACGCAGGAGCCAATCAAATAGAGTGTAAGTATTGTCACTCATCTGCTCGAGTATCTAAGCATTCTGGAATACCCTCTTTAAATGTATGTATGAACTGTCACCAAAACATTGCAGAATACAACGGAGAGGAAGATCTAGAAAATGGATACACCAAAGAATTCTACACCAAAGAAATCAAAAAGCTTTATGCAGCAGTAGGTTGGGATGAAGATAATCAAGAATACACTGGAGTAACAGAGCCAGTAAAATGGGTTCGTATTCACAACCTACCAGACTTTGCATATTTCAATCATGCTCAACACGTTCAAGTAGGTCAAATTGATTGTCAGAAATGTCATGGTCCCGTTGAAGAGATGGAAGTGATGTATCAATACTCTCCTTTAACAATGGGTTGGTGTATCAATTGTCATCGAGAAACAAACGTAAAGGTAGAAGGCAATGAATATTATGCCAAGATACACGAACAATTATCAAAAAAATACGGTGTTGAACAACTCACTGCTGCTCAAATGGGCGGTTTGGAGTGTGGAAAATGTCACTATTAAAAAAAGAATAATCTAAGATTGTCTTATGGCAGAAAACAAAACCTATTGGAAAAGTACTGAACAATTAAAAGTTGAAAGCCCCATAATTGATCAGCTTGAGCAAAAAGAATTTGCTGAACACATTCCAGTAAACGAATTTTTAGGAGACTCAGAGACCCTTGAGGAAAGTAACACTTCGCGAAGAGATTTCTTGAAATATGTAGGATTCAGTACAGCTGCGGCAACTCTTGCAGCTTGTGAAGGCCCAGTAATCAAATCTGTACCTTATGTTGTTCAACCCGAGCAAATACGTCCCGGGGTAGCTAATTTTTATGCAACTGCTTTTAACAACGGATTTGACTTCGGTTCTGTATTAATCAAAACAAGAGAAGGTCGACCAATTAAAGTAGAAAACAATACCGATGTACCTGTGTTTGGTGGAGCTAATGCAAGAGTCCACGCTTCTGTTTTATCCCTCTACGATGTTCAGCGATTACAAGGCCCAAAAGCAAATGGTTCTGATGTATCTTGGGAAGAATTTAACCTTCAAGTAGGAGCTAAATTAAAGGCACTTGCTGCAACAGGAAAAGAAGTGGTACTATTAACTCAGACTTTTGCGAGTCCGACTACTTCAAAAATTATTAAAAACTTCATCGCAGCTTATCCCAATGTAAAGCATGTAGTGTATGATACAGTTTCAGAATCTGCAACTTTAGATGCCTTTGAATCTGCATACGGAACCCGTGCTTTAGCGGATTATGATTTTAGTAAAGCCGCTACTATTGTTTCTGTAGGTGCAGACTTTTTAGGAGATTGGCAAGGTGGGGGATATGACAGTGATTATTCTAAAAGTAGAGTTCCTCACAAAAATCACGGAAAAGCTACGATGTCTCAGCATTTTCAGTTTGAGGCCAATATGACTCTCAGTGGTGCAGCAGCAGATTTTAGAGTACCTGCAACCCCCAGTCAACAAAAAAACATATTAGCTCATCTTTACGCCAATTTAACTGGCAGTAAAATTTCCGGCTCATTGGAAGCAGGAATTCAATCAAAACTTGACAAAGCAATTGAAGCCCTTAAAGCAGTGGGTTCAAAGGCCGTTGTTGTTTCGGGGATTCAAGAGGTTGGAGCTCAAAAATTAGTTTTAGCAATAAACAACTACCTTCAAAGTGAAGTAATCAATGTAGATGCCCCAAGATTGATCAGACAAGGTAGTGCTTCAGAGGTAGCATCGGTTGTAGATGCAGTAAAAAATGCTTCAATTGGGGGGTTAATTACAGTAGGTGTTAATCCAGCGTTTACCTTAGCAGATGGTTCAGCTTTTGCAGAGGGACTCAAAAAATTAGATCTTTCGGTTGCATTCTCTTTAAAAGAAGATGAAACTGCACTTGCTTCTCAGTACACTGCTGCTGTACCTCATTATTTAGAGTCCTGGGGCGATTATGAATTTAAAGTTGGAAACTTTGCTTTGGCTCAGCCAACAATTCAACCCTTATTTGACACTAAACAATTTCAAGATGTTTTACTTTCTTGGACAGGGAATGACCAAACTTATTACAATGTAATTCAAGAAAATTGGGCAGAATTCATTTTGGGTAGCTTCAAATGGAACAAAGTCTTACATGATGGTTTCTTTGTTGTTGAAAACAAAAATCAAAACAGTTATCAAGGATCTGATTTAGCTGCTGAAGCTTCGATTCTAGCTGCCGCAAAATCAACTGAACTAGAATTGGTTTTGTACACAAAAACAGGAATGGGCGATGGTCAACAAGCTAACAACCCTTGGTTACAAGAATTTCCTGATCCAATTACTCGTGTGTCTTGGGACAATTACATAACTGTTGCAGCTACGGATGCAGCTGCTGCGGGTCTAAAAAATGTTAATGTTGCTAACGGAGCTTTGAATGGAAGCTATGCCAAAGTAACTGTTGGTAAAACTACCTTGACAGTTCCTGTACTTATCCAACCAGGTCAAGCAAAAGGATCTGTTGGTCTTGCTTTAGGATACGGTAAAAAAGAAGGTTTACAAGAAGAAATGCAAGTTGGATTGAATGCTTTTCAATTCTACAATGAGTTTAACAATGTGCAGAATGCAAAAATAAGCCTTGCCGAAGGATTTCATGAGTTTGCTTGTGTTCAGTTGCATAATACCCTAATGGGAAGAGGAGACATCGTTAAAGAAACTACTTTAGAGGTCTTCAATACAAAAGATAAAGAATACTGGAATGCAATTCCGATGGTATCAAAAAACCATATGGAAGAAGAGGTTACTTCAGAGGGAGTTGATATGTGGCAAAATTTTGATCGCTCAATTGGTCATCATTTTAACCTTTCTATTGACCTGAATGCATGTACAGGATGTGGAGCTTGTGTAATTGCTTGTCACTCAGAAAATAACGTACCGGTAGTAGGGAAAAAAGAAGTAAGAAGATCACGAGATATGCACTGGTTGCGTATTGATCGATACTACTCTTCTGAAACAACCTTTGATGGAGATAACCAAACAAAAGATAATATTGATGGTCTTAGTGACTCTTTATCAACTTTTGGCGAAATGGAACAAGCCTCAGAAAATCCGCAAGTAACCTTTCAGCCCGTAATGTGCCAGCACTGTAATCATGCACCTTGCGAAACAGTTTGTCCTGTTGCTGCATCATCACACGGTCGTCAGGGTCAAAACCACATGGCATACAACCGATGTGTAGGGACAAGATATTGTGCTAATAACTGCCCTTACAAAGTACGTCGTTTCAACTGGTTCTTGTACAACCAAAACGATGAATTTGACTATCATATGAATAATGATCTAGGACGAATGGTATTGAATCCAGACGTAGTAGTTCGTTCTCGTGGTGTTATGGAAAAATGTTCGATGTGTATTCAAAAAACACAGAAAACTATTCTTGACGCTAAATTAGAAGGGCGTCAAATTAAAGATGGCGAATTCCAAACAGCATGTTCAAGTGCTTGTAGTAATGGAGCAATGACCTTTGGAGACATCAATGACAAAGACAGTGAGATAGCTCACCTTAAAGATAATGATCGTATGTATCACCTCTTGGAAAGCGTAGGGACAAAACCTAACGTGATGTATCAAGCTAAAGTGAGAAATACTTAATTTAAAAATTATAAATCAATAGCGTATGGCCTCGCATTACGAAGCACCTATTAGAAAACCCTTAGTAACTGGAAACAAGTCGTATCACGACGTTACAATAGACGTTGCAGCTCCAGTTGAAGGCAAAGCAAACAGTCAATGGTGGATTGTTTTTGGTATTGCACTTTCTGCCTTTTTGTGGGGAGTAGGATGCATAATTTACACCATATCAACTGGTATTGGAACTTGGGGTCTGAACAAGACCGTGGGTTGGGCTTGGGATATTACAAATTTTGTTTGGTGGGTAGGAATTGGACATGCAGGAACTTTGATTTCTGCAGTACTGTTGTTGTTCCGTCAAAAATGGAGAATGGCAATTAACCGTTCTGCTGAAGCCATGACCATATTTTCGGTAATTCAAGCAGGTTTATTCCCAATCATCCACATGGGGCGACCATGGTTGGCGTACTGGGTGTTACCAATTCCAAATTCATTTGGATCATTATGGGTAAACTTTAACTCTCCTTTACTCTGGGATGTATTTGCAATTTCAACCTATCTTTCGGTATCACTCGTTTTCTGGTGGACTGGTTTACTTCCAGATTTTGCTATGATTCGAGATCGTGCTGTTCGACCTTTTCAAAAGAAGATTTATTCCTTATTGAGTTTTGGATGGTCGGGTAGAGCTAAAGATTGGCAACGTTTCGAGGAGGTTTCACTGGTTTTAGCTGGTTTAGCTACACCACTTGTACTTTCGGTTCATACCATTGTATCTTTTGACTTTGCTACATCAGTAATACCAGGTTGGCACACCACGATTTTTCCACCATATTTTGTGGCTGGAGCAATCTTCTCTGGTTTTGCAATGGTAAATACACTTCTAATCATCATGCGAAAAGTATCGCATCTAGAAGATTACATTACCATTCAACACATCGAATTGATGAATATTGTTATAATGATTACTGGTTCAATTGTTGGAGTAGCATACATTACCGAGCTCTTTATTGCTTGGTACTCCGGGGTTGAATACGAACAATATGCATTCCTCAACAGAGCTACTGGTCCTTACTGGTGGGCTTATTGGGCAATGATGAGTTGTAATGTATTCTCACCTCAGTTTATGTGGTTCAAAAAATTACGTACTAGTATCATGTTTTCTTTTGTGATATCGATTGTTGTAAATATCGGAATGTGGTTTGAGCGTTTTGTGATCATCGTAACCTCATTGCACCGTGATTACCTTCCATCATCATGGACCATGTTTTCACCAACATTTGTTGATATTGGAATCTTCATAGGGACTATTGGATTCTTCTTTGTGTTGTTTTTATTGTACGCAAGAACATTCCCAGTGATAGCACAAGCAGAAGTAAAAACAATTTTGAAGTCTTCGGGCGAGAATTATAAAAAATTAAGAGACGGAAATGAGTAATCAAGTTTTACATGCACTTTACGACGACGACGACGTGCTTTTGAAAGCCGTTAAAGAAGTTCGTGAGCAAAAGCATCACATCGAAGAAATTTACACACCATTCCCGGTTCACGGGCTAGACAAAGCAATGGGATTAGAGGGAACTCGAATTGCCATTATGGCATTTATTTACGGTTGTATCGGTTTTAGTGTAGCAATTACAATGATCAACTACATTATGATCGAAGATTGGCCTCAAAATATTGGAGGAAAACCAAGCTTCAGTTTTTTGTCAAATCTTCCAGCATTTGTTCCCGTAATTTTTGAAATGACAGTTTTCTTTGCAGCTCACTTAATGGTAATTACTTTTTACATGAGAAGTAGACTTTGGCCTTTTAAGGAAGCTGAAAATCCAAATCCATTGACTACTGATGATAAATTCTTAATGGAGATTGAAATCAACGGAAATGAAAAAGAATTGACTGCACTGTTGAAAAAGACAGGTGCAATTGAGATTAATATTCCTCAAAACCACGAAGAATAATGAGAAAGATACTTTACATAACACTCAGTAGTTTACTTTTACTTGGTTTAGGCTCATGTCAAGACAATAGCAAACCAAATTACCAATATTTTCCGAATATGTATACCCCAGTAGGATATGAGACTTATGCAGATTCGGATGCATTTTCTAATGGAATTGAGGCACAACTCCCTGTAGAAGGATCTATTGCAAGAGGATGGCAGCCATACGATTACCCTGACACCAATGAAGGATATGAAGCTGCAAAAGTAAATCTCAGTTCTCCCATAGAGAACAGCTCAGATCACCTGGAAGCTGGAAAAGAATTATATGGAGTTTATTGTGCTGTTTGCCATGGCAAAAAAGGGGACGGGCAAGGAATCTTAATGACACGTGAAAAATTTCTTGGAATTCCTAGTTATGCTGATCGTGAGATTAATCAAGGATCTATTTATCACGTTTTGATGTATGGTAAAAATGCAATGGGATCTCATTCAGGTCAAGTAAATGAAATAGAACGCTGGCAAATTGCACAGCATGTTATGGAACTAAGAGGAAAACTTCTTAAATAAATTTAGAGGATAAAACATATGTACACTTTTCCAAATAAACTCAAAAATATAGCTAGAGTCCTTATGTTACTTGGATTCATTGGATTGGTTCTAGGTTTCTTAGGAGCACCAAAAAATGTAGCAGAGGCAAAAGCCATGGCTGCTACAGAACATCACGGTGAAGGTCATGGCGAATCTGGCGATCACCATGAGGAAACTCATGTTGATGAATCCCACGCCGAAAAGTCTCATGCTGAGGAAAATCATGGAGGTGAAGCTCATGGAGAAGGATCACACGACAGTTCTCATGATGAACATTTATTGCATCAGCTACAAAACAAACCTTGGGCAGCACTTTATGTTGCAGCCTTTTTCTTTTTTATGATTTCTCTTGGAACATTAGCATTTTATGCAATTCAACGTGCAGCTCAAGCTGGTTGGTCTCCAGTACTTTACAGAGTGATGGAAGGAATAACAGCTTATTTGTTACCTGGAGGTATCATCGTGATTGTTATTCTAGCTTTATCGGGAATGCACTTCAACCATCTCTTTATTTGGATGGATCCAGAAGTCGTGGTACACGATAAGTTAATTGCCGGGAAGGTAGGATTTCTTAATGTACCTTTCTTCTTGGGAAGAGCTTTTTTCTTTTTGGCAGGCTGGGCCTTGTATCGTTATTTTTCAAGAAAATTTTCATTGGCCCAAGATGAAGCCAATGATATTTCGAACCACAAAAAAAACTTCAGAATTTCTGCAGGATTTCTTGTCTTTTACATAGTAACAGAATCCATAATGTCTTGGGATTGGATCATGTCAATTGACCCACATTGGTTCAGTACATTATTTGGCTGGTATGTTTTTGCAAGTATGATTGTATCTGCGGTAACTGCAATTGCCTTGATAACTATTTATTTGAAATCACAAGGCTATTTAGAGTTTGTAAACGACAGCCATATTCATGATCTTGGAAAATTTATGTTTGGCTTCAGTATTTTTTGGACCTACCTGTGGTTTTCTCAATTTATGTTGATCTGGTATTCAAACATTCCAGAAGAGGTTACCTATTTTATTACCCGAATTGAAGATTACAACATCACATTTTTTGGAATGATTGTTATGAACTTTTTATTTCCATTGCTTGTTTTGATGAATAGTGATTACAAACGAACAAACTACTTTATCATCATGGCTGGGATAGTTATTCTTTTAGGTCATTATTTGGATATTTTCAATATGATAATGCCCTCAGCAGTTGGAGATCAGTGGTTCATTGGGATAGCTGAAATAGGAGGATTTTTATTTTTCTTAGGTTTATTCCTTTACACAGTATTTACAGAATTAACGAAAGCACCACTTCTTGCAAAAGGAGATCCTTACATTGGAGAGAGTGAACGTTTTCATTATTAATAAAATTAAATAGAAAGACATAAATGACGGCAATATTAACCCTTACGGTACTTGTTTTAATTGCTATTTCCCTGTGGCAGGTTGCTAAAATTTTTGAAATGTCTCAAACAACAAGAGATGATTCACAAGTGGCGAACGATATAGATAACGACATCCAAGGGAAGTTGATGTTTGCTTTTTTAGCATTCCTCTACATTCTTACCTTGTATTCTTTTTGGGAATGGGGGGATGTTTTGTTACCAAAAGCGGCATCCGAACATGGAAGTGATTACGATAGTTTAATGTGGATTTCATTTGCATTGATTTTTTTCGTTCAAACCGTTACTCAAGCACTGTTACACTATTTCTCTTACAAGTACAGAGGTGAACCAGGAAAGAAAGCGTTATTTTATGCGGACAATAATCGCCTTGAAGCTATTTGGACCATTATTCCAGTGATAACCCTAGCTGGATTGATATTATTTGGTTTGTACACATGGACCAACATCATGACGGTTGAAGAAGATGATGATAGCTTGATAATTGAACTTTATGCACAGCAATTTAACTGGAAAGCACGATATTCAGGAAAAGATGGTGTATTGGGAGATGCAAATGTTCGTTTTTTACAAGACTTTGATGGAAAAAATTTAGTGGGTATCGATGCAACAGATCCCAATGGCTTGGATGATGTTGTTGTTCAGGAATTACATTTGCCTGTGGGTAGAGAAATTATCTTTAAAATGCGTTCACAAGATGTATTGCACTCTGCTTACATGCCACACTTTAGAGCACAAATGAACTGTGTTCCTGGTATGATTACTGAGTTTGCATTTACACCCATTACGACTACAGAGGAAATGCGTCGCGACCCTGATGTAATGGCTAAAGTCAAGAAAATAAATAAAATAAGGGTAGAGAACAGTAAAGAATTGGTAACAAACGGTGAGGAAGCTTTAGAACCTTACGTTTTCGATTACATCTTACTGTGTAATAAAATTTGTGGGGCATCACATTACAACATGCAGATGAAAATCATTGTTGAGACTCCAGAAGAATATCAAGAATGGATAGATCAACAGCAAACTTTTGCCCAAGTAATACAATAAATTAATCAAATAAAATAAGATATGTCAGCATTAGAGCACAGTCACGAGGAGGATCACGGGCATCATCATAAGGAGACTTTTATGACTAAATATATTTTTAGTCAAGATCATAAAATGATTTCTAAACAATATTTAATTACCGGACTTTTCATGGGAATTATCGGGATTGCAATGTCACTTATGTTTCGTTTGCAATTGGCTTGGCCCGAAAAATCTTTTGGAATTTTTGAGGTTTTGTTAGGGAAATGGGCCCCTGATGGAGTTATGGATCCTAATGTTTATTTAGCATTGGTTACCATTCATGGAACCATTATGGTGTTTTTTGTTTTGACTGCTGGTTTAAGTGGAACTTTTAGTAACCTTTTGATTCCATTACAAATTGGAGCTCGTGATATGGCCTCTGGTTTATTGAACATGATTTCTTTTTGGTTATTTGCTTTGTCTAGTGTAATAATGATAATTTCACTCTTTGTTGAAGCAGGACCTGCAGCAGCTGGATGGACTATTTACCCTCCGCTGAGCGCACTACCACAGGCTCAACCTGGGTCTGGAATGGGAATGACACTGTGGTTAGTTTCTATGGCAATTTTCATAGCTTCTTCATTGCTTGGATCATTGAATTATATTGTAACTGTAATTAACCTCAGAACCAAGGGAATGTCTATGTCTAGACTTCCACTAACAATTTGGGCATTTTTTATCACAGCAATAATTGGTGTGGTTTCTTTCCCTGTTTTACTTTCTGCTGCTCTACTTCTGATTATGGATCGTAGCTTTGGGACATCTTTTTTCTTGTCCGATATTTTTATTCAAGGAGAGGTCTTGCACTACCAAGGGGGATCACCTGTTTTATATGAACATTTGTTCTGGTTTTTAGGCCATCCTGAAGTTTATATTGTACTACTGCCTGCTTTGGGGATTACCTCAGAAATCATAGCAACAAATTCAAGAAAGCCTATTTTTGGATATCGTGCCATGGTAGCTTCAATCATAGCAATTGCTTTCTTATCAACTATTGTATGGGGCCACCATATGTTTATCTCAGGAATGAATCCTTTCTTAGGTTCAGTATTTACCTTTACAACCCTATTAATTGCGATTCCATCTGCAGTAAAAGCATTTAATTACATCACAACCTTGTGGAAGGGTAATCTTCAACTGAATCCCGCAATGCTTTTTTCAATTGGCTTGGTTTCCACTTTTATTTCAGGAGGTTTAACAGGTATTATTTTAGGAGACAGTACCTTAGATATAAATGTTCATGACACCTACTTTGTTGTAGCACATTTCCATCTTGTAATGGGAATATCAGCTTTGTATGGTCTTTTTGCTGGTGTTTACCACTGGTTCCCAAAAATGTTTGGAAAAATGATGAACAAAAACTTAGGGTATGTTCACTTTTGGGTAACAGCAGTTTGTGCATACGGAGTATTCTTCCCTATGCATTTTATTGGAATGGCAGGTTTACCAAGAAGATACTACACCAATACGGCATTTCCATACTTCGATGACATAGCAGACATCAATGTTGTTATCACAATATTTGCATTGATAGCAGGTTTGGCTCAACTCGTATTCCTTTACAATTTCTTGCATAGTATTTTTTATGGAAAGAAAGCTGAAATGAATCCATGGAAATCCAACACAATGGAATGGACCGCTCCTGTAGAACATATGCATGGAAATTGGCCTGGTGCTATTCCAGAAGTTCACCGCTGGGCATATGACTACTCCAAGCCAGGACAAGAAGAGGATTGGGTTTCTCAAATTGTACCCCTTAAAGATGGAGAAGAAGAATTACAGCATTAACCCTTCTTTTTGATAATTGTTCCAAGAGACGCGAAAAGCGTCTCTTTTTTATGAACTAATGAAATACTTTAGGCAATCAGATTTCCACTATATTTGTTTGAATGAATGAAAACTTAGATCCCAGCAACGAACAATTTACACCAGAGGAGAAAGACTTTGACAAGGCTTTGAGGCCTTTGAGTTTTGACGATTTTGCAGGTCAAGAAGCCATTCTGACAAACCTCAAGATCTTTGTTGAAGCAGCAAATCAGCGCGGTGAGGCGTTAGATCACACCTTATTTCATGGCCCTCCAGGACTTGGAAAAACAACCCTAGCCAATATCTTAGCAAATGAATTAGATGCTGGAATTAAAATGACATCAGGCCCCGTTTTAGACAAACCTGGTGATTTAGCAGGACTTTTAACGAATTTAGAGCCTAGAGATATTTTGTTCATTGACGAAATACACCGACTAAGTCCTATTGTGGAAGAGTATTTATACTCTGCAATGGAAGATTATAAAATTGATATTATGATCGAGACAGGACCCAATGCACGTACGGTACAAATTAACTTGAATCCATTTACATTAGTTGGAGCAACCACCCGATCGGGACTTTTAACAGCCCCTATGCGTGCACGATTTGGTATCAGCAGTCGTTTACAATATTACAGTACCGAATTACTCTCAACGATTATTCAGCGTTCAGCAGAAATTCTCGAAGTTCCTATCATTGAGGCCGCATCCATCGAAATTGCAGGAAGAAGCAGAGGAACTCCCAGAATAGCAAATGGTTTGTTGCGAAGAGTACGTGATTTTGCACAAATAAAAGGCAATGGAACAATTGATTTCGAAATTACCCAATATGCTCTAAAAGCATTACAAGTTGATGCAAATGGTTTGGATGAAATGGATAATAAAATATTAACGACTCTAATTGATAAATTTAAAGGTGGGCCTGTCGGAATAACTACTTTAGCCACTGCTGTTTCCGAAAATGGTGAAACCATAGAAGAGGTTTATGAACCCTTTTTGATACAACAAGGATTTATCATAAGAACCCCTAGAGGCAGAGAAGTTACTGCATTAGCATATAAACATCTGGGTAGAATCAAAGACAATCAAGAGGGATTATTCTAGAATGAAAACGCCTGCAAGAAATCATGCACAATGGATTAAAGATGAAGCGTTAAAACTAGGTTTTCTTTCTTGTGGAATTTCAAAAGCAGGGTTTTTGGAAGAAGAAGCACTTCGCCTTGAAAATTGGTTGAATAGCAACAAGCATGGCAAAATGGGCTACATGGAAAATCATTTTGACAAACGTGTTGACCCCACCCGTTTGGTGCCTGGAGCTAAAAGTGTAATTTCTTTGACTCTTAATTATTATTCTCCAGAAAAACAATTAGATTCAGAAGCCCCAAAAATATCACAATATGCCTATGGGAAAGACTACCATTTTGTGATCAAAGATAAACTCAATAAATTATTATCGCTGATAAATAATCATATTGGCGAGGTTGATGGTCGTGTATTTGTTGATTCTGCCCCAGTAATGGATAAGGCATGGGCCGCAAAATCAGGTTTGGGTTGGATTGGGAAAAACAGCAATCTTATCTCAAAGCAAGTTGGATCTTTTTTCTTTATTGCGGAACTGATTTTAGATCTTGAATTAGAACCCGACCACCCTGTAACTGATCATTGTGGAAGCTGCACAGCATGTATCGATGCATGTCCAACAGATGCAATTAACGAACCTTATCAAGTAGATGGGAGTAAATGCATCTCTTATTTTACTATCGAGCTCAAAGAAACATTGCCATCAGAGTTTAAGGGAAAAATGGACAACTGGATGTTTGGATGTGATGTATGTCAAGAAGTATGTCCTTGGAATAAATTTTCAAAACCGCATCAAGAACCTTTATTTAATCCTCACCCTGAGTTACTTCATATGACCTCAGAGGATTGGCAGGAATTGACAGCCGAAACGTTTCATAAAGTTTTTAAGGACAGTGCAGTTAAGAGAACCAAATATGGAGGTTTAACCCGCAACATTAATTTTTTGAAACACACTAAGTAGATTTTCGCTCGACTAGAGATGTTTCAATTTCATATTTTTGAAAGACAACAGGTTCGTTTCTTTTTTTAGTGTCTCTTTCTTCCAGGAAAACCTTAAATGCTTTACGCCCCATCAATTCTCCGGGTTGATCGATGGTGCTCAACGAAGGAGTAATTAGAGATGAAATCATCCAATTACTGAAGCCCATCACAGCGATTTGATTAGGAATTTCAATGTGGTTTTCCAATAAACATTTTATTGCTCCGATAGCAGGAAGATCAGCTACTGCGAAAATAGCATCAACATCCAGCTTTTGATCTAAAATATTCTGAGCATGATCGAAACCCTCTGAATCACTGATTTCATCACAAATAAACACTAAATTTTTGTCGTATTTTATATCGTGATCTTCCAGAGCTTGTTTGTAACCCAAGAATCGATCGATTGAGTTTTGAGGAAGAAGAGGACCTCTAAAATGTGCAATACGTTTTTTACCTTTATTGATTAAGTGTTTGACTGCAGAGTAAGCAGCTTTTCGATCATCAATTACAATACTAGAGCATGGAGTTAGTTTAGAGTATTTATCGAAAATAACTAAATTAGTGCCATTATCCATGATATTTTGAATATGTGCTAAATCGTGGGTTTTATCTGCTATTGAAAGAAAAATCCCATCCACATTTTTACTAAGTAAACGTTGGATTTGGACTTTTTCTAACTCATAGGATTCCTCAGAACACAAAATAAAAGTCATGTACTCGTGCTTTTCAGCCTCAGAGATAATTCCCCTTAAAATGCTACTAAAGAAGTAGTGATTTAGTCGGGGAATGACAATCCCAATAGTTTTTGACTCATGAGTTCTTAAATATGCAGCAAAAGAATTTGGAGTAAAATTCACTTTTTCGGCATATTCTTTTACACGCTCTTTAGTTTTTACACTTACATCAGGATAGTTTTTAAGTGCTTTAGAAACAGTAGTAACCGAAATGTTTAATGCTGCTGCGATGTCCTTTAAGGTTAGATTTTTCATGAATATGTCATATTTACAATAACAATATTAATATAAAAACAAATTTAACCTAAACTTTTAAGAAATAACACAAATAAATTAAAAGTGATTTATTTAAAAATAGAGATTTTGGTTGTTCAAAAATATTAGAGCTAAATTATGATTGAAAATATTGATTCTGTGTCTAATAAAAGTTTTAACTTGTCCCATCAAAATAGAATTTAAATTTCAAGATGCTCCAGAAAGACAGCCCGTTAATCATCGACCAAAATAATTTTATTTTTAAATTATCTTAAGAAAAAAATCAATGAGAGTATTTCATGTACTGCCTCTAGTTTTACTGATCCTTATTTCCTTTTCATGTACTCAAGACGAGTCTTACAAGTCAAAGATAAATAATCCAGAGTTGGTTCAGTCAAATGTAAAAAACCTTACTGATATTATCGTGTATGATATTTTTTCACCACCTGTTGCCAGCAGAGTATACGTATATCCTTCAATCGCTGCTTATCAAACAATGCAACTGGCAAATAAAGATTCTTATGCTTCTTTGAGTGGTCAAATAAAAGGTTTAAAATCTCTAGTCGAGCCTCAAGACGAAAAAGTTGATCTAAGTATAGCTTCATTGCATGCCTTTAATGAAGTAGGCAAAGCGATGATTTTTTCACAAGACAAAATGGATGTACATCAAGAAAAACTTGATGAAGTTTTGAAAGAGAAAGGAGTACCCCGATCTGTTCTTAAAGCCTCCAAGAGATATGGTGATCAGGTTGCAAAGCATATTTTAGATTGGGCCAAGGGAGATTATTACAATCAAACACGGACTTATCCTAAATATACTATTAAAGAAGAAGAACATTTTTGGAAACCAACCCCACCAGATTACATGGATGGTATTGAACCTCATTGGAAGTTGATTCGAACAATGGCTCTAGATTCTTCCAATCAATTTCCGCCAAAGCCACCTATTCCTTTTGACTTGACAGAGGGTAGTCCATTTCAAACTCAATTAAACGAAGTATACCAAATTGGCAAAAGCATAACCGACGAACAATTAGAAATTGCTAAATTTTGGGATTGTAATCCTTATGTAACTCATCACCGTGGACATGCAATGTTTGCAACCAAAAAAATTACTCCAGGAGGGCATTGGGTTGGGATTACATCCATAGTAACGAGGAAAGCAAAAAGTGATTTTCAAGCCACAATTAATGCTTATGCTAATGTAAATATCGCTCTTTTTGATGCTTTTATAAGCTGTTGGGATGAAAAATGGAATACTCTAGTTGTAAGACCAGAAACTCTGATAAATAAGTATTATGATGAGGAGTGGTTGCCAATATTACAAACCCCTCCTTTTCCAGAATACACAAGCGGTCATTCTGTTATTTCGAGAGCTGCAGCAATAACTTTAACGGACTTGTTTGGTGATAATTTTGCTTTTGATGACACAACCGAACTAGAATATGGACTACCTGTTCGATCCTACGGTTCTTTCATTGAAGCATCAGAGGAGGCTGCAATTTCAAGGCTCTATGGGGGAATACATTACATGATGGCTATTGAGGAAGGTGTATCTCAAGGAGATCAAGTGGGTAGACACATAGTTGACAAAATTCAGACCTTTACGGGGAATTCAACTGAATTAGTCCTTAAATAAGGCCTTGAGATATTTTCCATTGAATAATAAATTCAATCTGATATGGGTAAATTGATTGTTGAGAAGAATCTTTTCTTTGAACTGTACTCCAATTAAAAAAACAAGAATTTAAACGTTTTACTAAATATTACTTTTCTAATATTTAGCCTTTAAACATTTGTAAGTTCTACAGTCTTCCTACATTTGTTGTTCGACACATATAAAAATGAGCAAAGAACGTAAAAGAAGAGAGGCATTAGTTTACCATGCTAAGCCGAGACCAGGAAAAATAGAGGTAATCCCAACAAAAAGTTACAGTACCCAGCGAGACTTAGCTTTGGCTTATTCTCCTGGGGTTGCAGTACCCTGTCTGGAAATAGAAAAAATAAAAGATGATGTTTACAAATATACTAACAAAGGAAACCTTGTAGCTGTCATTTCAAATGGGACAGCTGTTCTTGGATTGGGTGATATAGGGCCTGACGCATCAAAACCAGTCATGGAAGGAAAGGGATTATTATTTAAAATTTTTGCTGGAATTGATGTTTTTGATATTGAAATTGATGCAAAAGATCCTCAAAAGTTTATTGAGGCAGTAAAAGCAATTGCACCAACTTTTGGTGGCATTAATTTAGAAGACATCAAAGCACCAGAAGCCTTTGAAATCGAACGACGACTTAAGAAAGAATTAGACATTCCAGTAATGCATGATGATCAACATGGGACGGCGATTATTTCTTGCGCTGCATTGCTAAATGCTTTAGAACTGGCTAATAAGAAAATTGAAGACGTACGAATAATAATATCTGGAGCTGGAGCTGCTGCAGTTTCATGTACTCGACTTTATAAATCTTTTGGAGCGAAGGATGAAAACATTATCATGACCGATAGTAAGGGAGTGATCCGTAAAGATCGAGAAAATTTAATTCCTGAAAAACAAGAGTTTGCAACAGATATTGATGTTCATACTCTTGAGGAGGCTATGATTAATTCAGATGTGTTTATTGGTTTGTCAAAGGCCAATATTGTTGATCAAGACATGTTGCTCTCTATGAATAAAAACCCTATTGTTTTTGCTATGGCAAATCCAGACCCAGAGATAGAGTATGAATTGGCATGTTCTGTTCGTGATGACATTATTATGGCAACAGGTAGGTCAGATCATCCCAATCAAGTTAATAATGTTTTGGGTTTTCCGTTTATTTTCAGGGGAGCTTTAGATGTTCGAGCAACAAAAATTAACGAAGCGATGAAAATGGCAGCAGTTGAGGCACTGGCTGAATTAGCAAAAAAACCTGTCCCAGAGCAGGTTAACATCGCCTATCAAGAAAGGAATTTATCTTTTGGATTGGATTACATCATTCCAAAACCTTTTGATCCTCGTTTAATAGAAGAAGTACCCATTGCAGTAGCCAAAGCTGCAATAGCATCTGGAGTAGCAAAAGAGCCCATAGAGGATTGGGAAAAATACCGAGTTCAACTGGCCGAATTCATAGGGACAGATCGAAAAACTATTCGATTGATCCACGACCGAGCGAAGTCCTCACCTAAGAAAATTGTCTTTGCAGAAGCAGATCAATTGGATGTTCTCAAGGCCGCCCAAATTGTAATTGAAGAAGGGATTGGTCAACCGATTCTTTTGGGAAGAAAAGAAGTCATTACTGATCTTATGGAGTCTATTAATTTTAGTGGTGAGACATATATTTTAGACCCAAAAAGCGATGCACAGCGAGACATGAAAGATAATTATGCTGAACTTTTTTGGAATGAACAAAAAAGAAAAGGAGTTACTTTGTATGAAGCGCAGTCAATGATGCGTGAGCGAAATTATTTTGCTTCTATGATGGTTAAAAACGGGGATGCAGATGCAATGCTTTCGGGATATTCTAGAAATTATGCATCAGTAATTAAACCTGTAATTAATGTTGTCGGAAAAAATAAGGGAGTTTCAAAAATTGCCGCGACAAATATGATATTGACCGATCGTGGACCAATTTTTATTTCCGACACCTCAATCAATATCGAGCCAACTGCCAAAGAGTTAGCAAAGATTGGTTTTATGACCTCAAAAATTGTTGAAATGTTTGGGATTAAGCCAGTAATGGCGATGCTTTCATACACCAACTTTGGTTCTTCAAAACACCCAAACGCTGAAAAAGTAACCGAAGCGGTAGCATATTTGCATCGTTATTACCCAGATCTGGTTATTGATGGTCCTTTACAGTCAGATTTTGCTTTAAATCGCGAGATGATGGATAAAAGATATCCTTTTTCACAATTAGCAAAAAAGAATGTCAATACCTTAATTTTCCCTAATTTAGAGTCAGCAAACATAACCTATAAATTGATGAAAGAATTGAATAAAAATCAATCTGTGGGGCCAATTTTATTAGGACTGAAAGAACCAATACATGTACTTCAACTAGGTGCAAGTGTTGATGAAATTGTAAATATGGCGGCAGTAGCAGTTATTGATGCTCAGCAAAAGCAGAAAAAATGATTACACAAATCAAAGGAAAATTAATAGAAAAACACCCAACGCACGTTGTAATTGATTGTAATGGTATTGGCTACATGGTTCATATCTCATTGCACACCTATGGACAAATAGGCGATGGAGAATTGATCAAGCTATTTACTCATCTTCAGGTAAAAGAGGATTCACATACCCTTTTTGGTTTTCATCAAAATATTGAGAGAAGTATTTTTAGACTTTTGATTTCTATTTCTGGGATAGGGGCTAGTATTGCCCGAACCATGCTTTCATCAATGTCACCCGAAGAAATACAACATGCAATTTTGAGTGAAAATTTAGCCGCAATAAAAGCTGTTAAAGGCATAGGGCTTAAGACTGCACAACGTGTTTTAATTGAGTTAAAAGATAAAGTCCAAAAAACTGAAGGAATTGACGATATTCCTGTTCTTCAAAGCAATAGAATCAAAGAAGAAACGTTATCAGCTTTAGAGGTTCTTGGGTATCCAAGAAAACAGTCTGAGAAAGTAATTGATAACATCCTTCAAAGCACCCCAAATAGTTCCATAGAGGAATTGATTAAAATCGCTTTGAACAAATTGTAAATACCCTTTGGTTAAAAATAAAAGTGACAACTTTTTTATACTCTGCCATTGTCTACTTACTGCCTTTTTTTTAGGGGTTGTTTTTAGTGCTACACTTTATGGTCAAAATGCAACGGAATCTGCTTATGATTTGGGGACACTCTCTTTTCCTAAAACTCAAAGTCCTTTAGATCACTACGTTTACGATACTGAAAAAGAGGTTTACGTTTACGTACAAACCGACGGAAACTATCCTTTAAATACCCCATTAGTTTTAACTCCAAAGGAGTATCAGCGTTTGTTGTTAAAAGAACAGATGAACACCTATTTCAAGGATAAAGTAAGTACAATTTCACAAAAAAAAGGGACTAATCAAGAGGCAGCACAAAGAGACCTTTTACCAGAGTTGTACGTAAACTCTAAGTTTTTTGAATCTATTTTTGGAAGCAATGAGATTGATGTTATCCCTCAAGGTTCTATTGGAATAGATTTAGGAGTTCGTTATCAAAAAACAGATAATCCAGCTTTTTCACCCAGAAACCGAAGAAATTTTGGTTTTGATTTCGACCAACGAATCAGCCTTAGTTTACTGGGTAAAATAGGGGAACGACTTCAAATAACGGCTAATTACGATACAGAATCTACTTTTGATTTTCAAAATCTTGTAAAATTACAATTCAATCCTCCAAGAATAAACCAGCTGGAAGATTATCTACCTAGTTCGGTAAATGATTCAAGAAATAAATTTGAGGATAAAGCTGGTAGGATCCTAGATAAAGCATACGGAGTAGCTAATAAAGTTTCCGAAAAAGCCTTAGGCGTTGCAGATAAAATTAATAACAAAATAACCGAGGTAGAGGATAAGGTTTTTCAAATCAACGACAAGGTATCAGCTGTTCAAAATAGAACAGATGAATATCAAAATAGGATAAATGATTTTTTGAATGAACCTGCTTCTGAAGATGCAATACTTCAAAATATTGATATTGGGAATATCAATATGCCGCTCAATAGTTCACTTATTTCTGGAGCACAAAGTTTAATGGGAGTAAAAGCTGAGGTAAAATTTGGAAGAACTAATATTACAGGAGTTTTTGCCGAACAACGGTCTCAATCTCAATCTGTAATTTCTCAAGGAGGAGGAACTCTTCAAGAATTTTCATTGTTTGCGTTAGATTATGAGGCAGATCGTCATTTCTTTTTAGCGCATTACTTTAGAGATAATTATGATGTTTTTTTAAAAACCTATCCATACATTAACTCTCCTATTCAGATAACACGTGCCGAGGTATGGGTCACCAATCGTCAGTCTCAGACTAACAATATTAGGAACATCATTGCACTTCAAGATTTAGGGGAGAGAAATCCAGAAAACACAAAAGTAAACGAGCTAACCAATTCTTTTTTTAATAACCCAACCCCACGGGGAATTCCAGCTAATGAAGCAAACAAATTAGATCCAAAATCCATAGGTTCAGGATCTTTTATTACAGATGATATTCGCGATGTTGCTACTGTTCCTAATGGTTTTGGGGTATTGAATGGACGAATAAAAGAAGGATTTGACTATGCTGTTTTGGAAAGCGCAAGAAAATTACAACCCACAGAATACACGTTGCATCCACAATTAGGGTATATTTCATTGAATCAACGCTTAAGCAATGATGAAATTTTAGGAGTAGCTTTTCAATTTACATTTCAAGGAAAAGTTTATCAAGTTGGAGAGTTTTCCAACGGAGGGATAGAAGGGACTTCAATTACAGGAATAAGTTCAACCACTCAAATCCCAGCTTTTTCAACAAATAATTTAGTTGTTAAACTATTGAAGAGCACAATTACAGATGTTCGTCAGCCTGTATGGGATTTGATGATGAAAAATATTTACAATACAGGGGCATTTCAACTTGAACAAGAAGACTTCCGTCTGAACATTCTGTATTCTGATCCCTCACCAATTAATTATCTTACTCCAGTTGATGCAGCAATATTTCCCAAAGCTTTGACCAATCAACTTTTGTTGCGAACTCTTAATCTAGATCGTTTAAATTTATACAACGATCCCGAACCCGAAGGAGATGGATTTTTTGATTTTGTTCCTGGGATAACGGTAGACCAGCAATATGGACGAATTATTTTCCCAACAGTTGAGCCTTTTGGAGAAACCCTATTCAAGCTGTTAGATAATCCAGAGGTGTCTAGTGAGCAATATGCAAATGAAACGACCTACAATGCAAATCAAGCAAAGTACGTATTTCGGGATATGTATGCTTTAACCCAAGCAGGAGCTCTTGAAACTTCTGAACAAAACAAATTTGAAATTAAAGGTCGATATAAATCTGCTGGTGGAGATGGAATCGCTATTGGAGCTTTTAATGTCCCAAGAGGATCTGTGAGGGTTACAGCTGGAGGAAGAGTGTTACAGGAAGGGATTGATTACACTGTAAATTATCAAATTGGGAGAGTGAAAATTTTGGATCCAGCCATACAAGCTTCTAATGTTCCTATTCAAATATCAGTTGAAAACAATTCTTTTTTTGGCCAACAAAATAAACGCTTTTCTGGATTTGACATAATCCATCAATTCAATAATAATTTTGTTGTGGGTGGAACATTAATCAATTTAAGTGAAAATCCATTAACTCAAAAAGCAAATTACGGGACAGAGCCAGTGAATAACACTATGATCGGAATAAACACAAATTTTTCGACAGAAATGCCTTTTTTAACTCGTTTGGTAAATAAGCTTCCAAACATTGAAACTACCGTACCATCTCGAATTTCATTTCGTGGAGAAGTTGCAACATTTATTGCGGGTAATCCAAAAAACACTCAGCTTGAAGGAGAGGCAAATGTATATCTTGACGATTTTGAAGGGGCTCAAACCAATGTGGATGCAAAAGGATTTTTTTCTTGGAATTTGGCAAGTGTTCCCTCAGAGGGTTTTGCAGGCTCACAGGCAGGTGTTGATGATTTGAAGTCAGGATACAATCGCGCAAAATTATCTTGGTACAGTATTGATCCAATTTTTTATACTTCACAATCGCGTCCAGCTGGAATCGGAAATAATGATATTTCGTTAAATACAACTCGTCGAATTTTTATCAATGAAATTTTCCCAGAACAAGATCTAGTTCAGGGGCAATCAACTTTTCAACCTACTCTTGATTTAGCGTATTTCCCAAATGAAAGAGGGCCTTACAACAATCAAAAATTAGACACCTTTATTGAAACTCCAGAAAAAAATTGGGGAGCAATTATGCGTTCCATAAATGCTACAAATTTTGAGCAATCCAATGTAGAATTTATTGAGTTTTGGCTCCTCGATACTTTTACAGAATTAGAAACTCCTGATGAGGATTTAGGCTCTTTGATCTTTCATCTTGGTAATATTTCTGAAGACGTTCTTAATGATGGGAGAAAGCAGTACGAGAATGGTTTGCCTGGGGTTGAGCTTTCAGCAACACAAGAATCCAACTGGGGTAAAACACCTGCCGCCCAATCTTTGCTTTATGCTTTCAATACAATAGAAGAAGATCGAAAGCTTCAAGATGTTGGTTTTGATGGTCTTAATGATGAACAAGAGCGCTTATTTTATCCCAATGGTTCTGTTGAAGATCCGGCAGGAGATAATTATGAATACTTCGTTCAAGCCTCTGGAGGAATAGTTTCACGATATAAAAATTACAACGGTACAGATGGAAATTCACCCATAGCATTTTCAGACACCAATAGAGGAAGTACATCAGAGCCAGATACAGAGGACATCAATCGAGATCAAACGATGAATACGATTAATAGTTATTTTGAATACCGTGTTCCAATTTCAAAAAATATGACCGTAGGTAATCATCCTTTTATCACAGATGTTCGAGAGAATGTAACGGTTGGTCTACCAAATGGAAAGCAACTCACAACCCGCTGGATTCAATTTAAAGTACCGATTGATAAACGCTACTATGAGGGCACTAATTTTAACGCGTATTTTGATAATATTAATGGGATTAATGATCTTCGATCGATTCGTTTTATGCGGATGGTTTTGAGTGAATTTAAAACCCCAGTAGTTTTTAGATTTGGAACTTTAGATTTAGTTCGAGGTGATTGGAGGAGATACAACCAGTCCTTAAATAAAGAGTTAATAGCCAACGTTAATACCACTGTCGATATTAGTACCGTAAATATTTTAGAAAATGAGAATAGAATCCCTGTAAACTATGTTTTACCACCAGAAATTCAGAGGGAACAGATCAATAATAACAATACCATTGTTAGGCAAAATGAACAATCATTATCTTTTCGAGTTTGTAACTTACAACCAATGGATTCTAGAGCAATTTATAAAAGTGTTTCTGTGGATTTACGTCAATACAAGAAATTAAAAATGTTTTTACATGCAGAATCCACGAAAGGTCAAATCCCACTTCCGGGTGAGGGAGCACTGGAAGAATACGACAAAAGAATGGTTGGGTTTATCCGAATAGGAACCGACTATAAAGACAATTACTACCAAATAGAGGTACCCTTGAAACCCACTTCTTTTAAAGAAGGTACTTCTAATAAGTTGAGTTCTCAAGAAGTTTGGCAGCCAGATTTTAATTCCATAGATGTTTCTATTGAATTTCTTTCAAAACTCAAAGCTGCGAGTATTGGAAAAATTTCTAATAAACCGCTTTATTATGACGAAGATTTGAATATTATTGATGAATTTACCCCAATAAGCTCTTTACCTGGCGGTAAAAGATATAAATTTTCAATTCAAGGAAATCCTTCTTTGGGATCTATCAAAACCATGATGATTGGGGTAAAAAACCCTTCCAAAACTTTAGGTGATGTGTTGTGTGGTGAAGTATGGTTTAATGAACTTAGAATTGCAGGAATTGATCGACAAGGCGGTTGGGCAGCCATAGGGTCATTAGATGCAAACATCGCAGACTTTGCTACCATTAGTGCTTCCGGTAAGATATCAACTATTGGTTTTGGTTCCATAGAACAATCACCCAATGAAAGAAGTAGAGAAGACCTTGCTCAATATGATATTGTAACCAACATTAATGTTGGGCAGTTATTACCCAAAAACTGGGGTGTTCAAATTCCATTAAATTACAATGTGGGAGTAACAAAAATCACCCCTGAATACGATCCTTTTTATCAAGATTTATTTTTAAAAGATCGCTTAGAAACTGCTTCAAGTGAATCTGAGCGAAAAGCAATAGAAAATCAAGCAATTGATTACACTCAACGCAAAAGCATAAGCTTAATAGGTGTACGTAAAAATGGGGTAGCATCAAAACCTCATTTCTACAACATTGAAAACTTTGATTTTTCTTATGCCTACAACGAACTCTCACATCATGACTATGAAATTGAAGACCAGTCCAACAAAACCATAGCACTGGCTGCAAATTACAATTACGGCTTCAAACCTTTAGAAATAAATCCTTTTAAAAAAATTAAAACTTTTAACAGGAAAAAATATTTACAATGGCTTCGAGAAGTAAATTTTAATTTAGCACCTAGTAATATTGCAATCACTTCTAATATTAATAGATTGTTCAATAGTCAGCGATTTAGAGAAGTATATACCGAAGATATTGATGCAACGCAACAACTAGCCTTACCCAATTTGCAACAACGAAATTTTTTGTTTGATTGGACCTATAGCATAAATCATAATCTGACTCGGTCATTAAAAATGAACTTTACGGCTTCCAGCAATAATATCGTTGGTAACTATTATGATGAAAACGATGAGGGAGAATTTTTTGTTGATAAAAGTAAGGGGATATGGGATGGTCTTTGGGATATTGGAGACCCCAATAGACACTTCCAAACTTTAACATTAAATTACAAACTACCTCTAAAATACATCCCATTTTTGAGCTTTATTGATGCTAATTATAGCTACACCGGAGATTTTAGCTGGCAACGCGGATCAGACGTACTTGCAGATGTAGAAGACGAAAATGGAAATATTTTGGGGATAGTGAATACGGTTCAAAATGCAAATAAAAAAACTCTAAATGGCTCCATATCGATGAATCGAATTTATCGCTTATTTGGACTTCAAAAACAAAAACATAAATTAAAACAAATTCTTCCCAAAAAAGGAACTTTCCAGAACGCATCAGCCGAAAAAACAACCCCTAAAAAGAAAAAGAAAGTCCTTCAATCGATTGCAGATGCTTTATCCATAATGAAAAGAATTCAATTTACTTACAGTGAAAATAATGGAAAAGTACTTCCAGGATATTTACCAGGTGTAGGTTTTGGAGGAACGTTGCAGCCTACTCCAGAATTTACTTTTGGGAGTCAGGCTGATGTTCGTTATGAAGCTGCTAAAAACGGTTGGCTTACCGATTTTCCGGATTTTAATCAACAATTTACCCAAATAAAAAACAATCAGTTAAAGGTTACTGGTCAATTGGATTTTGGGAAAGGGTTGTTGATTGATTTGACTGCTGAACGCAATTATTCCGAAAACTTCTCTGAAAACTTTTCAGTAATCAATGGAACATATCTTCCACTCAATCCAAATAGCTATGGGAATTTTGGAATTTCAACCTTGCTCATAAGAACAGCATTTGATAATTCAGTAGGTTCTTACAATCCCAATTTTGAACAATTCAAAGCGAATCGTTTGATTGTAGCCAAGCGCCTTGCTGCACAAGCAGGTATTCCATTAACTGATGTGGATGAGGAAGGTTTTCCTAGAGGGTATGGAAGGTCAAGTCAAGCTGTAATAATACCTTCATTTTTAGCTGCTTATTCTGGCTCCTCTGTGGACCATATTTCATTAAACCCCATTAAAAAAACACCTCTACCAAACTGGAATTTAAAGTACACAGGGTTGATGAATATCAAGTCCATAAAAAAAATATTTAATAGATTCTCTTTAACCCACGCTTATCGATCCAGCTACACAATCAATAACTTTCAAACAAATTTAGATTATGACCCCTCATTTCCTAATCTTGTAGATGACGGAGGAAACTTTATTCCCTCAATATTGTATTCCAACCTGAATTTAGTAGAACAATTTAACCCGCTTTTAAGGATTGATTTAGAACTTAAAAACTCCTTCAAGTTTTTGGCTGAACTTAAAAAAGATCGTGCATTATCATTGAGTTTAGATAATAATTTATTGACCGAATCTAGTGGAGAAGAGTACATCATTGGATTAGGATATCGCATTAAAGACTTGAAGTTTAAAACACGAATAGGAGGAAACAGAACAACCTTAAAAGGAGATCTAAACCTAAAAGCAGATTTGTCTTACCGAAATAATATTACAGTTTTAAGAAACTTAGAGATTAATGACAATCAAGTTACAGCGGGTCAAACCCTCTGGTCAATCAAACTTACGGCAGATTATAAATTGTCTAGAAACTTAACCAGTCAGTTTTTTTATGATCATAATTTTTCAAAATTTGCTATTTCTACAGCATTTCCTCAAACCTCAATTCGTTCGGGCATAAGCATTCGATATAATTTTGGGAATTGATAAACAAAATCTGTTATATTTGTTTTTGTAAAATCAAACACTAGATGAAAATACCCGATACACTCCAGTACACCAAAGATCACGAATGGATCTCCATAGAGGATGGAGTTGCAACCGTTGGAATCACAGAATTTGCTCAAGGAGAATTGGGTGACATTGTTTATGTTGAAGTAGAAACCTTGGGCGAACAACTTCAAATTTCTGAAGTATTTGGAACCGTAGAGGCCGTTAAAACAGTTTCAGATCTTTTCATGCCTATATCTGGCACGATAATTAAGTTTAACGAAACATTGGAAGACGAACCCGAATTGATTAATGACGACCCCTACGGGAAAGGCTGGATGATCAAGATTAAATTAGACACCTTAAGTACTCAAACCAGTGAACTTTTGGATGCAAAAAGTTATAAAGAATTGATAGGTGCCTAAATATTTTTTTTCTATTGTTGCTTTTAGCATTGGAATTTTCATAGTCTTTCTTTCAACAGTTCGCCTATCCTTCCCTCAATCAACAAGTTTGTTGATTGGAACGGACAAACTGGGACACATTTTCGCATATTTTTGTTTCTCAATATCCGTTTTCGGATCATTAGTTGCGGAATGGAAGTTAAAAAAACCATTAAAATGGTCAGTAATTACTTCTTTATTATTGAGTATTAATCTTGAAATTATTCAAGGAATCTTTTTAATCCACCGCAGTTTTGAGGTTTATGACATATTAGCCAATGTACTTGGAATTATTTTGTTTGTTTTTTTGGCAAAAAGAGTTAAAAAATTATTGTCAAATGCTGTATTTTTATAAATTAGCTATCTAAATTTTGTTCTATGCAACTCAAAAAAAATCCTAAAGCTGACTTGTCCAAAAACAGTAGCTTATATTTCGCCATTGGTCTTGCCCTGGTTCTCTTCATTTCTTGGAGATCCATAGAGTGGAAGACATACGAAAAAACAGCTTTCGATTATCAGGCGCTTAATGTTGATGATGAGGACGATGAAGAAGTTCCGATTACTGAACAACTTAAAACTCCCCCACCACCCCCCCCTCCACCACCAGCTCCAGAAGTAATCGAGATAGTTGAAGATGAAGAAGAGGTTGAGGAAACCGTAATAGAATCTACCGAAACGGATCAAGAAGAAATTGTTGAGGTTGAAGACATTGAAGTAGAGGAAGACTTTGACGATGTTGATGTTCCTTTTGCGGTAATCGAAGATGTTCCTCTGTACCCTGGCTGCGAACGTGTAGCAAAATCTGAGCGAAGAGCATGTTTTCAAGATAAAATTAACAAACATATACGTAAAAACTTCCGTTATCCAGAAATCGCACAAGAAATGGGTATTCAGGGAAGAGTTTACGTAAATTTTATTATTTCCAAAGAAGGATTAATTACTAACGTAAGAATGCGTGGTCCAGATAAGAATTTAGAAAAAGAAGCTGCACGAATTATTTCAAAGCTTCCAAAAATGACACCCGGGAAGCAAAGAGGTCGTCCTGTTCGTGTGCCTTTCAGTATTCCAATTACTTTTAGATTAAATTAGAAAAATATTGATATCATCAAAAAATGCCCGAAGGAAACTTCGGGCTTTTTTTGATGTATCCTACTTAAATGAATAATGAGTTATTTTTTAATTAAATAAAACACTCCCAAAAAACTACAATCAATTTGATAACGCTAGACATCAAAGTTTAAAAAATTTTAGATTTAAATGGAAGTATTTCAGCAGTCTCAAAATCAAAGAATTTTGATTTCAGTTTCTATGGTAAATAGGGGATTGTACACTACCTTTGCCCTTTGATTATGGATGTAGAAATGAATCGTTTAAAAACCCCACAAGTGTCTTCTTTTTCACTTTTCGTGGATGATTTCAAACAGTTGACAAAAGTCAGACTGGCGGTTAGCGTTGTTTTTTCTTCAATTTCAGGATATTTCTTAGCTGCAGACAGCCCTGTTCTTATTGATGTAATCTTGTTAGCTTTTGGTGGTTATTTCATGGTTGGAGCTTCTAATGCTTTTAATCAAATCTTAGAGAAAGATCTCGATGCATTGATGGATAGAACAAAAAACAGACCCCTTCCTTCAGGAAGAATGTCTGTTCGATCGGCTTTCCTTGTAGCATGCATACTAACTGTATTAGGATTATTGGTGCTCTACACCATTAATACCAGAACAGCTTTTTTCGGAGGTATTTCCGTGTTTTTATATGTGTTTTTGTACACACCTTTAAAAACTAAAACACCCCTAGCTGTCTTTGTAGGTGCTTTTCCTGGAGCTATTCCCTTTATGCTAGGTTGGGTGGCTTATTCAAATCATTTTGGAATTGAACCAGGTGTTTTATTTATGATTCAGTTTTTTTGGCAGTTTCCTCATTTTTGGTCAATTGGATGGATGCTTGATGAAGATTATAAGCGAGCAGGGTTTAAAATGTTACCAACTGGAAAAGCTGATAATGCAACTGCCTTTCAAATTATTTTTTATACACTTTGGATGATTGTAGTTTCCGTACTTCCAGCGACATCTTACACAGGAAGTTTTGATTTGAGTATTTCGGCTGCCATAATTGTAGTTTTTTTAGGACTCATTATGTTATTTTTTGCACTTGAATTGATGGTTCAAAAGACAACACTTGCAGCTAAGAAACTAATGTTTTCTAGTGTAGGATACATTACACTGATTCAAATAATATATGTAATTGATAAAATTATTAAGTAAATGGAAAGTACCCTTCAAGAAAAAAATTCTAGAACAAAAAAAATGATGCTTTGGTTTGCTATGATTAGCATGACCATGACTTTTGCAGGTCTTACAAGTGCTTACGTGGTAAGTAGTTCAAGATCCGATTGGCTGACTTCGTTTGAACTACCCACTGTCTTTTCATACAGTACATTAGTAATTCTTTTGAGTAGTGTTACTTTTTATCTGGGAAAGAAAGCATTAAATGATGGAAGACTAGTCGCACAAAAATTGTTGTTATGGGCAACTCTGGGGATGGCTTTACTGTTTGTGTATTTGCAATTTCAGGGATTTTCACAGATCATTGATCAGGGTTACTACTTTACTGGAGCTGAAAGTTCGATAACAACATCTTTTCTTTATGTTCTTGTTTTACTTCATCTTGCGCACGTTTTTGGTGGACTGATTGTTTTGTCAATTATTATGATTAAAACATACAAAAACACATATTCTCCCAGTCAAAAATTGGGATATGAATTAGCAGAATTATTCTGGCACTTTCTAGATTTTTTATGGATATATTTGTACGTTTTTGTGACGCTGAATAATTAAAAAAAATACTATTTTTGTAAAATTAAAATTTGACACTTTTTATGGAAGTTATATCAAACAATATTAGTGAAGAGTCGAATGTTTGGAGTGGAGGCAACAAACCACTTGGAGCAAACTACGGAAAAATGATGATGTGGTTTTTCATCGTTTCTGATGCTCTGACTTTTACAGGTTTTTTAGTTGCTTATGGTTTTTCTAGATTCAAAAACATTGATTCATGGCCAATAGCCGATGAAGTGTTTACTCACTTTCCATTCTTACACGGAGTAGATGCTCCCATGTACTACGTAGCTTTGATGACTTTTATTCTAATTTTTTCATCAGTAACTATGGTTCTTGCTGTAGATGCAGGACACCATATGAACAAGGTTAAAGTTACTTTTTACATGTTACTTACCATTATTGGTGGGGCAATCTTTGTAGGGTCACAGGCTTGGGAGTGGAAAAATTTCATTAAAGGTGAGTACGGTGCACTAGAAACCAAAGGCGGTCAAATTCTTCAGTTTATGGACACAGAAACTGGAAAACGAGTTGCATTGGAAGCCTTTGCCACAAATATTGATTCCCCTAGAACTACACATGAAAGCAGTAATGGTATCTGGTTTGTTTCAGAAACATCTTTGCCCAGTTTCAGTGTAGAAGAGGTTGCAGCAGGTTTTGAAGCAAATAAAAACTTAGTAATCAAGAGTGAAAAAATTGACGAATCGGGTCACAAAATAATCCTTTCAAGAGAAGAGTCTTTGCAGAAAGTAAAAGAAGCCATTAATGTGGTAGAAGGTGCAAATCTAGTTCATAATGAATATGGGAATCGTCTTTTTGCGGACTTCTTTTTCTTCATAACAGGTTTTCACGGTTTTCATGTTTTTTCTGGAGTTGTAATAAATATCATAATTTTCTTCAACGTAATCATGGGTACTTATGAGAAAAGAGGACATTATGAAATGGTTGAAAAAGTTGGGCTTTACTGGCACTTTGTAGATTTAGTATGGGTATTTGTATTCACCTTCTTCTATCTCGTTTAATTAACATAAAATAAATATCATGGCACACGATACAGAAAACTTAGCCATTTTTAGAGGGCTATTAAAATTCAAATCAAATGTTCAGAAAATCTGGGGTGTTTTGATTTTCCTCTCAATAGTAACAACAGTAGAGGTAATATTGGGAATTTTGAAACCTCAAAGTCTTATGAGCATGTTTTTAGGAATGAAAATTTTGAACTGGATATTCATTATCCTTACCATAGTCAAAGCATATTACATCGCTTGGGATTTTATGCATATTCGAGATGAGAAAGGTAGCCTCAAGGGGTCAATTGTTCTCCCACTAGTAGTTCTAATTCCCTATTTATGTTTCATCCTTTTATTGGAAGCAGACTACATTTACGAAGTGATGCGTACTGGATTTGTTAGCTGGAACTTCTAATCGTATGCAATGATCAATAATGCATTTAAAAAGTATGTAGTTTTAGGGATACTTTTTGTTTTTCCAATTGTCATCTATTTATTTTTTGCTTCAGGAATAAATAATTTTGCTAAATTACCCGTTCTTACAGAAAACCTTCCCGAGATATCTTCTTGGACTACTTTGCGAAAAGACATCGTTCAATTTAAAGACCGTATTACCATAATAGGTTTCTGGGGAAGCGGTATTGAAAATAAAAAAGGAGACGCTTTCAATCTTAATCAAAAAATTTACAAACGTTTTTATCAGTTTAAAGACTTTCAGTTTGTTTTTGTCGTTGAGGATGGACGTCAAGAAGAAATAAAAACTATTTTATCAGAATTACAAGAAGGGGTTGGTACCGACATGGTCAAGTGGAATTTTATTTTTGGTTCAACTAATCAAATCAAAGCCCTGTTCGAAAGTTTTAATTCCGATGTGACTTTATCGCCTCAACAAAGCACATCAACCGTTTTCATAGTTGATCGTTCACTCAAACTGAGAGGTCGTGACGACGATGAAGATGTAGGCACTCTTTTTGGCTATGAAGCATCCTCAGTAGCCGAATTAAATAACAAGATGACCGATGATGTCAAGGTTATTCTTGCTGAATACCGATTAGCCCTCAAAAAAAACAACTCTAAAAGAGAAAAGTAAACTAGTGTTATTTTAGGGAGTTCTATTTTATGATAGATTGAGTATCTTTGTAACATGAAAAAGAACTCTTATTACGGACTTTTATTTATCGTTTTTATTTTCGCTGTAATTGTTGTACCCAAAATTTTTAATCGATTAGCAAACGGGTATACTGTAGAAAGTAGCCGTTCCGTAAAACCAGGATTCAAAGCTCTTGACTTCATCAAGATAAATGGAAACTCCAAAAAGGTACCTGAATTTCTTTTTCTGAATCAAGACAGTTTGTTCATATCAAATGAAGATTACTTGGGTAAAGTTTATGTTATTGAATTTTTCTTTTCCCGTTGTCCATCCATTTGCCCAATTATGAATAAAAACATGAAAATTCTTAATGATGCTTATGGAGCTATGGAGGATTTTGGCATCGCCTCTTTCACTATTGATCCCGATTACGATACTCCCTCAATTTTAAAAAAATACGCTGAAGGCTATGTTGGTCAAAATGATTACTGGAATTTTTTAACAGGATCTAAAACATCTGTTTATGATTTAGCCAATAAAGGGTTTAATATTTTTGCTGAAATTAATCCAGCAGTGGCAGGGGGCTTTGAACATCAAGGTTATTTTGCTTTGATTGATAAAAATGGATTTATTCGATCAAGGGAAGATTCTCACGGCAATCCAATTGTTTACTATTCTGGACTTGATCAGGAAGATGTTGAAGAAGCAGGTGTAGATATGCTCCTAACTGATATCAAACTATTATTAAATGAAAATTAATTTTTATGAGTGTAAAAAAATCTTCTCTTAAATATAAAAACTGGATTATTGTGATTTCTGTTGCAATCCCAGTTGTTGTGGCAATTCTGTTCCGTATTCGTCTAGAAAATGTTAAACCACTTTCATTTTTACCACCAATTTATGCTGCCGTTAATGGTTACACAACAATCATACTCCTTTTTGCATTATGGGCAATAAAGAATCGTAAAATTAATCTGCACGAGCAATTAATGAAAACAGCCATAGGGCTTTCCTTAGTTTTTTTGATTATGTATGTAGCATACCATTTGACTTCGGACCCCACTCCTTTTGAAGGGGAAGGATGGGTTAAAAACGTTTATTACTTTATTTTAATATCACATATTTTGTTATCAATTACTATAATCCCTTTAGTTTTAATTTCTTATGTTCGGGCAATTACACAGCAATTTACCTTGCACAGAAAAATCGCACGAATTACCTTTCCAATTTGGTTGTATGTAACGATAACAGGAGTAATTGTATATTTAATGATATCACCTTATTACAACTAAGATCACATGATTAAAAAAATCATTTATCTAAGTTTTATTTTGTTTTTAATCACACCTATCGATTTAGAAGCTCAGTGCTCAATGTGTAGAGCTGTTTTGGAATCAGAAGAAGGGCAACAAACAGCCAAAGGAATCAATGATGGTATTGTATATTTAATGGCAATCCCATATGTTTTGGTAGGTATTGTAGGCTATGTAGTTTTTAGACTATTAAAAAAATGATTTTTTTTGTAACATTTCGTTTCAACCGACGTCTTACAAATAATTAAAAGTCATTTTTTATTTTCTATACATGATAAAAATTAAAAACCTACACAAGTCCTATAAAATGGGCAACTCATCTCTTCATGTCTTAAAAGGCATTGACTTTGAAGTAGAGGAGGGCGAATTGGTTGCGATTATGGGTTCGTCAGGTTCAGGGAAATCTACACTTCTCAACATACTTGGTATGCTAGATATTTTGGATGAAGGTTCATACAGCCTTGATGATGTTTTGATAAAAGACTTAGATGAAACAAAAGCGGCTAAATACCGAAACAAATTTTTAGGTTTTGTTTTTCAGTCTTTTAATCTGATTAATTACAAATCGGCACTCGAAAATGTATCTTTACCTCTCTACTATCAGGGAGTAGCTCGAAAAGAACGTCAAGAACAAGCACTAGAATATTTGTCAAGAGTTGGCTTAGCAGACTGGGCAACACATTTACCAAGTGAACTTTCTGGTGGACAAAAACAACGTGTAGCAATTGCAAGAGCTATGGCCTCAAAACCCAAAGTGCTTTTGGCGGATGAACCAACAGGAGCACTAGACACTAAAACCTCTTATGAGGTAATGGATCTGATTCAAAAAATTAATGAAGAAGGAAATACAATTTTGGTGGTTACTCACGAAGAGGACATAG
>Ga0206677_10000541_pt1 | contig 35827 bp, 55 predicted proteins | sample M130m12015metaG_FD_155475 | JGI IMG/M metagenome (GOLD analysis project Ga0206677, IMG submission 155475) | Ammonia-oxidizing marine archaeal communities from Monterey Bay, California, United States - M1 30m 12015 | ecosystem: Environmental > Aquatic > Marine > Intertidal zone | place: USA...
ACACAAGGTGTGAAATCCGCAAATCTTTTCGAGACAAGTCTTCACGCTGTCGATCAATCTTTGATTGCTGAACAGAAATCACTTTGCGCGCTGCGTTTAAGTTGTCGAGCAACTTATCAATTCGTTGCTGGCTCATAATATATCCCACTTCATTCCTGTTACTCTAATATCGCGACGGACAGTCGCCTCGGATACGCCAAGCCGTTTGGCTGCTTCGGCGCGTGAAATACCGCACGTAGACATTTCCAGTAGTATAGCGCGGCGCTCTTCCAAAGCCGCTTGATACATAGACGGCTCGTTTTTATTCCCCGCTTTCAGCTTAACGCGCAAAACCTGCGTATCCACACGAATAGTGGTGACAGCTACGTCAAGTATCTCAGCAACCTCAATGGCTGTCAGTTCGCCCTCCTCGGCGTACTGTCGGACCTTTTCACGACGCTCACGGGCAAGCTCTTGTCGCCTAGTGTTGCCCATTGACCGTGCGTGGCTCCACTTGCTGGGGTTGGCGGTGCGAGGGCAGTCTAGTGCCGCCCTCAACATAGCCATGCCAAGCCTTTGCTCGGCGCGTTCCGCTGGCGTTACTGCTGGAGGGACCGCTGCAACATTTCCAGTAGCGCACGCTGCTCTTCCAATTGCTGTTTCAGATTGGGCCTGTCCCTGACTGAGCTTTGTTTCAGCATTATGTCGTTCCCCCGCAAAAGCCTGTTGATAATTATTTGCTCTGACACTTCTAAACTCTCCAAATAAGTTTACCATTATTCATCCTCCTCAATTTCGCCAGTGCCGTAGCACCAGTCACACTCTTCAATGCGGGTTTCTATGAACCCTACATCTCTGCTATTGTTGTGTGGCATGGCATAATCAACTTCCATCTCACCAGTGCCGCCACATTCAATACATTCCACAATAAATCCTCCCATTATTCTTTGTATTTGCCGTTGGTGTCAGTGAACCACATAAACCCGTCATTTATAACAGCGTGGCCTGCCCCGATAAGCGCGTCCACAGCTTGCTTGTAGACTGACCGTGGATTGGACGATGAGGACACTTTGCCAGCAAAGTGATCCTTCACCGTTTCCTCTTGTATCATCCAGTGCGTGCGAGGTTCGGGGAATCCTGCTCCGGCAGGGTTAGGCTGGCCTATGCCCTCGCCGCGCAATTGAGTGAACACTTGCCGAATTAGGACTTGATTCTTGCCCTTGATGCGTGGGCGGTTGGCTTCCTCGATCTCACTCTCGGACGCTTGCTGCACGGTACACGTGGTCACTGCATCGCCATCCTCATCTATTCCAAGCTCAACTACGTTCAACTTGAATGAAAACAATGCCCCCGTTTCCATGTCGCGCTGCTTCGTTGCCTTTGCCGTGCGCATACCGTTGTTCTCATCATAGTCTAGTTCAATCTCGGTATCCGTTGCCGCTCGAAGTGAGCTGTGACCACGCGCACCCGCGGCCTTGTCCTTGCCTGAGTGGTGAACGATTGCGACGTGTGCGCCCGTCATGGTTCTCATCTTGTCACAGTTTCCGATAAAGCGCGTCATATCCTCTGGCGAGTTTTCGTTGCCGCCAGCCATAGACCGACTTAGCGTGTCCACAACGATAAGTTTGACTTCGCCGTGGCGACGCGAGACTTCGCGGCAAAGCTTTTCCAATGCGATCATATCGACTTCGCCATCAAGCAAGTTGACGGGCGCTGGTCGCACCGCAAGCTTCACGTCTTTATGGTCGGGATACTGCTTGCTTAGCGCAACCACGCGGTTGTGAAACGCCATGCCGCCCTCGGTTGCCAGATACAAAACTGAGCCGCCTATAACCTTGTGGCCGTTCCATGTCTCGCCACACGACACGTGCCACGACATATCCAAGGCAAAGAATGATTTACCTACGTTGGACGGGCCATAGATCACTGACATTTGCCCCTCGCCCAGCCACCCCTTCACAAGATAGTTGCGGCTAAGCTGTGGAACGGCGTCCCCAGGCATGAATACTTGATCCATGACGCTCTCAACAGTGAGGGCTTTCTTTGTCGCCTCTGGGCCTTGCGCAATCCACAAGTCTGAGAAGTCCCACCCGTCCTGCTCCGGCAAAACATGGTCTACGCCATGCTCTTCAAGGGCGCGCTCACATTCCTTAATTCCGGCGGCGTCATTGTCGCCAGCAATAACTAACTCTGCGCTAGGTTTTACCCTCTGGAGTGCCTCGACCACCGGGACTATGTTACCCGCGTTCAGTGCAAACACACATGGCTTCCCAGTGGCCTCGTAGACCGTGGCTGCGGTAGCCCAGCCTTCAGCTATATATGCGAAGTCATTTATAGGGCCACCGATGACGCTAAAGTTGCCGACCACGGGTAGCTGGTAAGAGAATTTTTTACGGCCTTCTGTGTCGATAGACTGAGACCCGACCTTGCGACCCGTCGCGTCGATCACGGGGATGATTAGACGGTCGCCCTCAATCTTTGCATTGTGCAGGTTGAGGCGCTTCTTTTCGAGGTACGGGTGGTTGCTCATAGGGTCGCGCTCCGGCCAATCAATGTCAGTCTTCTTTTCTGCTGACTGAGATACGTGGCCCTCCTCTGGCCATAGTGACATATCGCGGAGCCTATCCTTGATTGATTTGTAATCGTTGCACTTGCGACAATTGACCATGACTTCACCGTGAAACTCCTTAATCCAGAACCTGTCAGTGCCGGAACATGATGGGCATGGCCCATGGAACTCGCCTTGCGCGGTTTTCTTTAGGTCCAGATTGGTAATGATGCTGTGGCCAAATTCGCCCCAACTTGCTGTCGGGTATCTGGTTTCGATTGTGTTTGCCATTGTAATGCCCTTCCTGACTGCCTCGTTTCGGTTAAGGGGGTGCCGACTTGTCGAAGTCATTACCCCTTAGTGGATATGTCCCGACACATAGCGCCGGGACATAATATTTTTAAAATGGAATTTCGTCATCCAAGTCGTTGATTGATGGTGTAGCGGTTGTAGCAGGTAGTCCGAACGGATCATCGTTTTGAGCCGAAGGGCTGGTGGTGAAGCCGCCAGCAACTGCGGTGAACGGGTCATCCGCACCTTGCATTTCTGCAAGCTCAAGAACCTGCACAGCACGCAAGCGAAGTGAAACTCCGTTGAGGCTTCCCGTATTATACGGGACTACAACCACGGCAATATTGCATTTGCTGCCCGTCGTAAGCATGAAGTCGTCAGGCAGCTTGTTGCGTGCTGCGTCAACCTGCTTTGGCGGCTGTGTCTTGTCGCCACCATATGCGCCCTTCAGCTTGCACTTGCCGATGACTTCGCCGTCATCGTTGCGCTTGTACGGAAGGTTAGTTGGCTTCTCTGGCCATTTGCGCTTCGCATCCAAAGCAGATGCGTTCTTGTAGGCTTCCAAGCACAAGTTGTGTAGCTCTTTGGCTGTCTCGTCTGACATGACGAATGACATTTCGTATGCAGCACCATCATCAAATGGATTACATTTGACTGATTTGTTCTCCATGCTGTCGAAGCGATAGGTACTGTTTAGGCGGGGATAGCGGGCCGTAACCCCTGTTAGCATATGTTGCATTTGCAACTCCTTTTGTTGTGCGTAGCACCCCTACGCTGGGATAAGTTAAAAGGCGGTTTCGCTGTCCATCCATGCAGGAAGGTGAACCGTGCCAAGGTCGGGCCATTGTGTGCCGTAATGGTCCTCGTCTTGCGCCTTTTTAATTAGCTGTAGCGTGTCCATCACGCGGTTGTGCGCGTGGCGCAAGTACATTTCGGACAACTCGTAACAGGCTGTGACGTGCGGCTTATCTTTTTCTATGCCGATGAAGATAAAGTTATCAACACGAACGTCGCAAAGCTTCAAGACATATGTATAGAAAGCGGCCTGCAAATCGTAGCCGAAGTTGCGAATAGTACGATCAAAGCCTTGCGGTGACACGTCTTGGGTTGTTTTCACGTCTAGCACAATGCCAGAGTCTAAGATCAAGCCGTCTGGGCGCGTCTTTAGCTCCAAGCCCGTCTCTGGGCAGGTGGCGAAGAATGAAGCCTCGGCGACCATTGCAGGGTTCATCAGCAAGTGATTGGCCATGCGGTTATCAAGGCAAGCGCTGGACATATCCTTGGCCAAGTCGAAGTCGGATTCGGTCAAGAATATCTTACCGTTTGCCTCGGCTTCAGCCTTGCCCTCAGACCATGCCTTGCCGCGCCGTGTCTCTGGCCCGCGAACAAGCAATTGCTTTTCTGGCTCAAGTAGCTCGGCGTGTACTGCGCTGCCTAGTGCAAAAGCTGGGCTTTCCTTGCGCACTTGGCCCTTCCAGTGTGCCAGCGACTTGGTTGCGACTGTTTTGATTGATGATGATCCAAGCGCGTGGTGTGCGTGGTATTGTTCGTTTGACATTCCATCAGATGTTATCATTGTCATTGTGTTCCCTTCTTTTCGTAGTATGCCATGCTTGCGTCGAGGCATCTTTGATAATGCGCTCCTGCGTCCCCATCAATGTCCTTCCAGATGTCCATTTGCGCTATATCTCCGCCAACCCAGCGATTGTCGGCGATAAGGCAACCCTCGGCATTGTCTATATTAGCAAGAGCAAGGCCGACCAGTGCAATTCCGTCTGGAAGCTCGTAGCCAGCTATTTCCTGAATAAAATCGTAATCAACATTTTTCTCCCAATCGTACTCCATATTTTAACCCCTTTAATGATTGTTTGCATATATATTTCATATATTCAAGTGCAAAGTGCAACTGGAATCCGGTGTCACACGTAGTCAATGAAGCGGTTTTGATCCTTGGCCCACATGACATATGAGGGGCGGCGCATACCCACGCGGCCATAAACCTCGGCGCGAGAAACAAGGCCAGCATTAAACGATCGCATAGCGCTATTGCCGACTGTCTTATGTGGCAAATCTAAATGCTCGCTAATCTCAGAGGTCGTGCAGAAAGTTGTGGCCTCGATAAACTCAAGTACCTTTCCGTCAATTTCCTCGCGAGATAGTTCCTGCGGACGCTCATCATCTTGATTGATAGGCACTTCAAAAGCGGGTTCATCCTGGTTGTCATTCTCGTTTAATTCGTCGGCATTTAATAGAGAAACCTTAACGGCCATGTATGCCGTGCCATTGTTGGACTTGTCCGCATAATTAGGGACAAGCACAGCCTCCACTCGGTCGGATGGCTGCAAATCCATGCCAGCAGCAACGTGTGCCGGAATAAAAACCTGCTCATTTACAGGCTCAATTGCGTGGCCAAAGCAAAAGCCGCGCGTGTGGCTGTTGGTTATGATTACTGTAGCTTCCATTGTATTTCCTTATTTATATTTTAAGATTTGATGTGCGAGCGGCAAACCATAGCCGCTCAAGTGGTGATAGATCATCTTGATCCATGGCCCAGCCTTTGCCGTGGCCTAAATCAAGCTCTACTGCCTTTTCCATGAATGTTGCCTTTGATGCGTAGCCAGCAACATTAAACTGGTCTGGTCTTAGCTGGCAGACTAGAACCGCGCAGTCCGCTTTGAATGACTCCTTTTTCTTAAACAGTAATCGCCCGCCCTTGTGGAACGTGGCCTTCACATCAACTGATATGTCATCAAGCCAAAGGTCGTGGCCGTCATCCACACCCATGGAATAGTCGTGGTCAAGGTTGAAAACCTTGGACACGGCTACCTCCGCTTTAACCCCAAGCAAATCAAGATCAGCATCGCTTCGCCCATTGTCGCGCCGTTGATTAGCAACACCTGACGCCCTTGCAAGCTGCCAGCGCAATGCCGCCGCCTGATTACACTTGGACATTTCCTTGGGCGAAAGCTTTACCAGCATGATTTGATCCTTATTTTAAAGGGGTTTTGTCTAGCGCTTATGGAGGAAACTAACGAATTAGGCGGCTCATTACCTCCATAAAAGATTATTCATTAAGTATTCTGTGAACGATCATGCGGTGGATACCGCTATCCCCGTGTATATCCAGACCTTGCGCCAAGTATTCGTTGTGGATGCGGCGGCGGTCCTTAATCGAGGCTGTTGAGAATACTTGCTTTTGCGGGTTGGAAATTTTCCAGAACCACGCAATCCCCATGTAGTCGGGCGTGCCAACTAGATTGTGGTCCGCTTCGGTCAAGCTTTTCAACGCGCCGATGGTTACGTCCGGCAAATCAATATTAATTGTCACGAACCTTGCCCTCCCATGTTATGCCAAATTCTTCAAAGCGCTCAATTTGGTACTTGTTTGGCTCACATTTGAGGTACTGAAAGATCATGCCAGAAATGGAGCTGAAGTCTCTGACTTGACGAAGTGAAAGGCGAGCATCGTGCATCTGAATAAGCGCGGCAAGGTCTGAAGACGTTTTTGATATGCGGCGCTTGTCCTCGCAGAAATCATCAAAAGATGGGTTCCAGTCGAATTGCTCCGAAAGCAACTCAGCGGACCGGATGAATACAACCAAATCGTCGTATTCAAGGTCTAAGAAATAATCGACTGACTCGGAAAGGCTTGCGCTTGAATGAAACAGGTCGTTCAGTGCTTCAAGCTCATCGCTGCCAAGCGCGGCAATATCTTTTGCGCGGGCGATATAACCAACCTTAATATCATCCCAGAACTCTTTGGTGTTGTGCGGGTTAGTTGTCATTGTGTTCTCCATGTTTGTTTGTGTTGTGCTTATCTTAAATCAGAACCGCAATATATTTGCAATAGCTTATTTCACTTGCCTGCATATCCCAACAATATATGATCGAACCAATGGAAAAAGGGGTTAAGCAATGAATGATGTGAAGAAATTAATCGGGTTCAGCGCCACAGCGAACGCAGCAATCTCGGAAGCCGCGCTTAAGGTCGGGCTAAGTTTTAGCGCTTTCACACGTAGCGCTGCGCTGAAAGAGGCCAGCAAAATCGTTGAGGCGCAAGAGCCGAAGGTGGACTGATGCTGATATATGGTATTGATCCGGGCTTTACGGGCGCAATCGCCCTATACTGGCCCGACACCGGCAAGCTGGAAGTCCACGACATGCCAGTGATGAAAAACCCAAAGGGTAAAACGATCATCAACCCGCACGGCGTCCTGGACATACTCGCAAACGAAGGCGGCAAGTCATTGGCCGTGATCGAGAGCGTGGCGGCCCGGCCTGGCCAGGGGGTGTCGTCAGTCTTTCGTTTCGGTGAGGGCTACGGGCATTTGCAAATGGCTTGCGCTGCCTGCAAGTTGCCGCTCCAATATGTAACGCCAGCAACATGGAAGCGTCATTTTGGACTGACCTCTAGCAAGGGTTTGAGCCGTGGACTTGCGATGCAACGCTTCCCAGATCAAGCCCAGAACTTCAGCCGAGTGAAGGACGATGGAAGGGGTGAAGCTGCCCTAATAAGCCTGTACGGTGCTGAAAAGCTAATTTGAGGTTTTTCCGGTGTGTAATAATTTGTATGAATTAGGGGGGCATTGTTTTTAAAGGGTTTTATGCTCTGCAATTCATACAATTCATACGAATTATTAAACTATTCATACAATCGGTGCATGTGTATGAATGTATGAATATACCTTCAGGTATTCATCCAATTCATTAAGCACACGAAAATGAGGTTGATTAAGATGGATCAAGAAAGAGAAAACAAGATCAGGGCATGGATCAACCACGGAATTAACACGAAGGGAGCAATAGTACATCCTGCCGGAACACATAAGGTTTCGCCAAAGTCCACGTTCCAGCAAAAGCTGGACAGCATCAAAACACTGGCCGAGCTGGAAGGATTTGCAAATCGTCGCTCGCTCTACGATCCAAGCTTGCCGCGTTGGACAGAAAACGAACGCGCGGCAATCATCCACAAGAAAACAGAAATGCAAAACGTGAAGCGCAAGCGCAAATGATGCAGGGGCTTGATATTAGCCTCTCTGAAGGGCTATGAAGGGTTGCGGGCATCCTCCCTTCGTCAAACGCCCGCACAACTAGCTAGGCGGCTTCCCACGGTCGTCTAGCGCCTTTGCAAAGGTTGAGCCGATGGCGTTTGAAATTGAATTAAATATCATGCTCTCGAATTGCAAAGCGGATGAAGAGGCTAATATCGAATTGGATATGCTGGTAGATTACTGCGAGGGTCGATTAGGCGAGACAACACCCGACAGGCTGCTTCAAGCCCTCGCTGAAGCAATCACGGGGCTTCACGAATCAGAGACGCTCTGGGATAGCACCGAAACAGTCCATTAAAAAAGCCCCACATGATTGCGGGGCTTTGCTTTACTTTGTGGGGCGTGCTTTAGGCCTAAGTGAGCCAGACGGCGTATCTGTGGGGATACATTGCGCCATACTGTCGTGGTGCTGAGTGCGTAACGCCTCAAACATGGGGTCCATTGATGCGGCGCAACTTGGTTGATCCTTGAACGCTATTCGGGAAACATATTCTTCCCCGTTGATCGTGTACGTCAAGACAAGCATATGGAAGAATATCATGCCAGCACCAAAGGCAAGAATAGGGCAAGGCTTGCGGTGATACCCATAAGAGCGCCAATGAAAACATTAGACAGGATTGCGTTGCGTTCTTTGCGTAGTTTGCGCTGGCGGCTGGTCATGCTGCTACCTCGCTTGCTTCAAAGATTGACCAAATGGCGGACTGAATACGCGCTTGAATTTCACCATAAGCGATGATGCTAGCGAGATCGTCATAGGACTTGCCGTGTTCGCTACCATAGCAATCAGACAGGAAATCCTCACCTTGATCAGTGTTGCAATCTAAGCAGAGCTTGTGCGCCTTATATGTGTAAATTACGTGTTCAGAGCTATCAGCGCTTTCCGTTGCCCAGTCCATAGCTTGGTCAATGTCGGACGCGTCGCGTGCAATATCAGTGGCGATGCCGTTGCAGTATTCTGTTAATTGATAATCGTTCATTGTTTTATTCCTTGTGTTTTGTTGTGTTGATTAAGCGGCGTGCTTCGCTTCGTATTCTACCATACATTCAGCGGCCATCTTGCACATGTTGACCTGCTTGGCTGTCATGCCTTGCGCAATCATTTCAGCGTATTGAATGCACTCACTTGCTTGCTCTTCTGTGGCGGCTGTGATTGCCAGCTTAAGGGCTAGTGTCAGCGCGTCTTCTTTTGAGTTGATTTCCATTGTGTTGCTCCTTGTTTGTGTTGGGCAGACTTTGCGCCTGCCCTGATTGATTATGATATAGCTTCTGAAATCTTGTCAAACAACTTGATGGTGATGAATGGTCCGGCAACCATTCCGACACCCAAGCCTGCTAAGCCCAAATTGGGGCTTATTAAGTATGCGGTCCAAGAAATCAACGCTGGTGATGATATTGTAAGAGCTGATTGAATCAGCGCGATAGTGATTTCGGATAGTTTTCTCATTGTGCAACTCCTTGTTTGTCTGTTTGTACCTCATGTATATACAATAGATATACACATTGCAACACCTAATTGTAAATAAGATGAATAAAGTTGTATCAACACACATGCCGAACACATCGCCGCGCATGTGCGCTCGCGTACGGATTAGCCCGCTGCTTGTCAATATTGGTAAACATATTTGACCAATTGCCTGACAGGTTGCCGATCAAAGACCCCCCCCGTCTCGCTTTTCTAGGGGTAGTATTATTATTATACAATTCACGCACACGAAGCACCCCCCCTACCCCTATTGCCATACATATGTATTTCCATGTAAAAAAATATAAAATAGGAGTTTGACATATGGCGGGCAATGCTTTGCGGAGGCGTATCCTTGATGACATTAAGAAGCGTGGAGGCGCAGACTATCTAGCAGACAAAATTGGATCAGGCATGACTGTGACTCAACTGGCTGCTCAGTATGAGTGCAGCCGTTCTTACTTTAGTCGCTCAGTAAATGAGGTGCCAGAATATGCTGCCGCGATGAGTGACGCGCGGCACAGTTCGGCAGACGCGCTAGTTGAGCAGGGCTTGGAGATGGTTGACGCGCTTGACGGGGAAAGCACGACGCAGGAAATTGCTGCTACACGCGAGAAGGTTCAGTGGCGCAAGTTTATGGCTGGCTCGTATAACCAGGCGCGCTACGGTAATCGCCCCCAGACCAACGTGACCATATCTGTGAGTGACATGCACTTAGATGCGTTGCGCAAAGTAAATTCGGATATTGCCGCGCTTGAGGCTGATGATCGGCAGCGTGAAGCGTCGGCTATTGATGCGGATTATGCGGATTATGAGGATGTGACGGATGACTGAAGCTAACCCGCTAGAAGAGTTTGTGCTGCGTTACAAGGATGACCCTGTTCTGTTTGTTAAGGAGGTGCTGGGCGCGACGCCGTATGATTATCAGGCTGAGTTCTTGGATGCACTGGCCACTGGTGAGCGTAAAATGTCTGTGCGGTCTGGTCACGGTACGGGTAAGTCTACTACGTCGTCATGGGCTATGTTGTGGTATGTTCTGCTGCGCTTTCCGAATAAGGTTGTTGTAACTGCGCCGACCAGCGGTCAGTTGTTTGATGCGTTGTTTGCTGAGTTGAAGCGCTGGATTAACGAGCTGCCGCCACAGTTGCAGGTTTTGTTGACGGTTAAGTCTGACCGTGTTGAGCTGGCTGCTGCGCCTGCTGAAGCGTTTATATCTGCGCGTACATCGCGAGCTGAAACGCCGGAGGCATTGGCTGGTGTTCACTCTGAGAATGTTTTGCTGGTTGTGGATGAGGCGTCGGGTGTTCCTGAGAAAGTGTTTGAGGCTGCTGCTGGTTCGATGTCTGGCCACTCTGCAACGACGATTTTGCTGTCTAACCCTACGCGGTCAAGCGGTACGTTTTTTGAGAGCCAGACTAGACTTGCAGACACGTGGTGGACACGGCGTTGGTCATGCGTTGATAGTCCGTTGGTGTCTGAAGAGTTTGTTGACGAAATGCGGCTTCGGTATGGCGAGGATAGCAATGCGTTTCGTATTCGTGTGCTTGGCGAGTTCCCAATGGCCGATGATGATACGATTATTCCGTTTCACTTGGCTGACAGCGCGATTAGGCGTGATATTGAGATACCTGAAGACACAAAGCCAATTTGGGGTTTGGACGTTGCACGCTTTGGCGCGGATAAGACTGCGTTGTGCAAGCGGTACGGCAATGTTGTGACTGAGATTACGTCGTGGCAGGGTTTAGATTTGATGCAGACTGTTGGCCGTGTGATGGCTGAGTATGAGGGGTTAGCGCCATCTGTGCGTCCCAGCGAGATACTTGTTGATAGCATTGGCGTTGGCGGTGGTGTTGTTGATCGGCTGCGTGAGCTTGGTGCGCCTGTGCGCGGGATTAATGTTGGCGAAGCGCCTGCTATGGGTAACACGTATATGAATTTGCGGGCAGAGCTTTGGTTTAAGACTAAGGGTTGGCTTGAGGATCGTTCGTGCAAGCTGCCCAATGACGATCAATTGCTGGCAGAGCTGACGTCGATTAGGTACGGTTTTACGCCTGGCGGCAAAATGAAAGCTGAGAGCAAGGATGAAATGCGCAAGCGTGGGTTGAAATCGCCTGACTTGGCCGATGCTTTGTGCCTGACAATGGCGTCTGACGCTGCAACGGCTTTGTCTGGGTCAATGTCTACGTGGAAACAGTCGATTAGGCGCAATTTGCGGGGGATTGCATGAAACAGGTGCCGTTTGACAAGCTGACGCCACATTTGAAGAATATTGTGATGAATAAGTGGATTAAGCAGTATATTGCGCGAGGTTTGAGCTTAGAAGACGCACAGTATGCCGCGCGATGGCGATCCGGCACTTGGAAGCTAAATGACCGTATGAAAAAGGTAATGGCAGCTTTGGACGAAGTGTGATACGTTTCCCTTAAATTTATTGAGAAAAGGCGGTTTACCGTGAGCAATGGGTTAAGAAAAGGACTACTTGATTTAATTAACGGCGGCGGAATTGGCGCAGAGGGCGACAAGTTCCAAGGCGGTGGCTTGCTGTCTGTTTTGGCTAACGCTTTTGCGACACCGTATGGTTCTGAAGATCGTGCTAAAGAAGCGCTTGCTGCTGGTTTGCTTGGCAAGACACGTCCGCAGATGCGTCCTAATCGCCCAGCGCCTGGCTCTGCTCCCGCTCCAGCATATACTCAGCCTATTAGTCTTTCTGAAATGTCGCGCAAGTTAGATGTGCAAGACGCGCCTTTGACAAAAATGTCTCAAATACCTGGCGGGTTTAACCCTGCAAGCGCTGCTCCTGTTCAGGTTGCCAGCCTGGGGGACAATGCTGGATTTGGGTCGGGCTTGCAGGGCGTAGATCAAAGCCCAAACTATTTTGCGCCAAAAGACCCTTATATTGCACAAATTTCACCGACCAATCTTCCTAATGCTCCTCAACAGAGCGCGTTGCCGGATATGACGCCATCTATCGGAGAATTTGTTGAATTTCTAAACCGACATTATGACCCAGCTTTTGTTAGAAGGGTCACTTTAGACTCGGATCGATTCGAAGACGCATACAGACTGTTTGTAAACAACGGCGGAAAGTTAACACCATGAAAGCACCAGTATTTAAGCCGATCAAAGGTTGCCCGACCCCCGCTGCGTGCAAGCGTGAGGGTCAATGTCTTGGAAAGAAATACAAGTAATGTTTAACGAGGGCGCAACTTTTGGATAATCTAACTCCATTTGCCAAGTTAATGCAGGCTATTGCTATGCGCGAAAGCAGCGGCGATCCGACAAAGACGTCTGACGCTGGTGCAATTGGGTTGCTTGGCATAATGCCAAAAGACGCAATGCAAGGTATGCGCAGAAATGTTCCAAACGTGTTTGACGCTGCAACGGCTCTTGGTTTTGACTTTCCAGACCGTAGCCAGCAAACGGCCGAGGCTTTGTTGCGCGATCCGCAAATTAACAGTATGATTGGTGAAAAATACCTTACTGAGCTTGCTAATAAGTACCAAGGCGACCCGGAAGCCACATTAACGGCTTACAATGCTGGCCCAGAAAAGTATGACCGTATTGGCTCTGCTGCTGGTATGGACATACCAGAGCAGCGTGATTACTCAGCAGCGGTTGCGCGTGATTACATGGAGTTGTTTGGTGAGCCTATGCCAGAAAACTTAGCAACATTGCAATCGCTTCGCCCGCGATTGCGCCCGCAAAGAGGATTGTTAGACTAATGGCCATAACAACATACGCAGAGTTGAAAGCGTCAATTACTGACTTTCTCAACCGCGACGACTTAGACACAGTTACGCCGACGTTTATTTCGTTGGCTGAATCTGATTTGCAGCGCCGCATACGTCACTGGCGCGGCGAAAAGCGCAGTTCTGCTGAAATTGACACGCAATACAGCGCAATTCCTGCTGATTTCTTGGAAGCCATTCGTTTTTACATCACTGGCGGCGATACGCGCCCGCTTGAGTTGATTTCGCAGAATGAGTTGCTTGACCGCAAGTTTAAAAACTTAAACACCAGCGGCCAGCCTGCATATTACGCGATTACGGCGGGTGAAATTGAAGTTTACCCAGTTCCAGACGCAACTTATACGACTGAGCTGTATTATAACTCCAGAGTACCTGCTTTGAGCGACAGCACGACGACAAATTGGCTTTTGGAGTATTATCCAGACGCATATTTGTACGGTTCGCTGGTTCACTCGGCACCGTATTTAAAAGAAGACGCACGCCTGCAAACTTGGGCGGCGTTGTATCAAAGTGCAGTTGACGCAATCAATAATGAGAGCGAAAGCAGCAAATTTGGCGGTTCTGGCCGCAAACTCAAAATTAGGAGCTACTGAGCATGAGTTTTTCAAATGCAACAGAAACGCTGGTGCTAAACTGGCTTTTGACTACTGGCAGCGCAACGCGGCCTACATCTTGGCACCTTGCGTTGTTTACGAGCAACCCAGCAGAAGATGCGAGTGGCACAGAAGTTAGCACGTCTGGCACAGCATATGCGCGTCAGTCGGCTGCGTTTACTGTTTCTGGCAACACAGCGTCAAATACGTCTGCGATTGAGTTTCCGACAGCCACTGCGTCATACGGCACAGTCAGCCACGTTGGCGTTTATGACGCGTCTACTGGCGGTAATTTGCTTGCATACGCAGCATTGACCACAAGCAAAGCAATCGACACTGGCGATGTGTTGCGCGTACCTGCTGGCGATCTTGACATCACGCTAGACTAATAAATGACAGATGTAGTCTACAGGACTGGATTTGGTACTAGCGCTTTCGGTGTCCGAGCTTTCGGCGTTGATGGCGCGACTAAAGCCGTGGCCAGCACTGTTGTTACTGTAAGCGCTACGTCGTCTGCATCTACTCGCGTTAGGCTATCTGCATCTATTGTTGCGGCGTCTTCGTCAAACACGTCTTCGTCTGCGCGCGTTCGCGAGATTGCAGGCACTGCGTCAACTTCAGCAAGCACTGTAAGCGCCGCCCAGCGCGTTAGACTTGCAGATGGCGACGTCAGTGCTTTAGCATCCACACAAAGCGCATGTGAGCGCGTACAGCAGCCCTCTGCGTCTACTGACGTGTCAGCATCCGCTACGGGCGGTGTTGAGCGCGTAAGGCTATCAGACGGCTCGGCTGCTGCCTTGGCCAGCACATCAGTCAACACGGTGTTTATTTATGTGTTTGACGCTGCATCATCTGTATCGGCTGTGTTTACGCCGACTGTTGAGCGTGTGCAGTTTACTGGCTCTAACATTGCGCTGACGTCTGCGTTTTTGGCCAATGCGGTTGAGAAGTGGGAGCCTGAAGCTGGCACTGATGAAACATGGACTACACTTGCGGGAACACCAGAAATATGGCAGGATGCACCCAACGCATCCGGCGGCTGGACGGCGTCTCCCCTCACATCACAGGATTGGACAGCAGCCCCGGCGAGTGCTGACGATTGGATTGCTGCGGCATAGGAGAATATCATGGCGGATACAACCACAACAACATACGGCCTAGTTAAACCAGAAGTCGGCGCGTCAGAGGACACGTGGGGCGAAAAAATTAACACAAACCTCGACAATATCGACAATCTGCTTGACGGCACGACGCCTGTAACTGGCATTGATATTAACTCTGGTACGATTGGCGGCGTGACTGCTGACGGTAACATTTCGTTTGGCGACAATAACAAGGCCATTTTCGGCGCAGGGTCTGACCTACAGATTTACCATGATGGGTCTAATAGTTATATTGATGAAACTGGCACTGGAACGCTTAGAGTAAGAGGGTATAATCAGGTTCGTATAACAGATACATCTGATAATATTGCGGCTATATTTAAAGGTGATGCTGAAACAACTTTATACCACAACAATGCATCCAAACTCGCCACCAGCAGCAGCGGTGTAGACGTCACTGGGACTTTGACCAGCGATGGGCTGACTGTGGGTGATGGGCATACGATTGGCGACGATGGATTTGACAATCTTGTCATTGCATCATCCGCAGCGGAAAGCATTATTCTGAATAGCAACACATTCCCTACAGTTGTTAAAACAGATGCGGAATTTCGTGTAGAAACAGACTTTGGAACTGATCGTTTTAAGGTTGATACCTCCACAGGCGACATCAGCTTCTACGAGGACACAGGCACCACGCCAAAGTTCTTCTGGGATGCGAGTGCGGAGAGCTTGGGGATTGGAAATGCATCACCATCATCTTTCCCATCTGCGGCTAAAGACCTTGTTATTGGCAATACCACTGGCTCTCACGGTATTACAATTCAATCTCAAAATTCTAGCAACGGAAACATATACTTTACTGACACTACTACCGCTGCAAGCTACAATGGTTTTGTTCGTTACTATCACGGAGACAATGCACTTGGATTTGGAACGAACAACGGCACAGAACGCATGCGCATCGACAGCACTGGTGTAGACATCACAGGCACAGTGACCAGCGATGGGCTGACTGTGGATAAAGCAAGTTCCCCTGCAATTACTTTACAAGAGACTACAGGCACTTACGGTTATAAAATCCACACAGCCGTTTCGAGTTCAACTGATTATGGCTTGCGATTGAGAACTTTGGCAAATAAAGAGTTGGCCATTTTTAACTCCAACGGCGACGTCAGCTTCTACGAGGACACAGGCACCACGCCAAAGTTCTTCTGGGATGCGAGTGCGGAGAGCTTGGGGATTGGTGTTACAGACCCAGATAGTGGGCTTGAAGTTCAATCCTCTGCAAGCGGTACTAACTCTGTGCATCTATCCAACACAAGTTCAACTGGGTACGGTGCAAAGTTTGTGGGCGGCGGCAATACTTCAACACGATATATTGCAGATTTCCGTGATTACTCTGGTACATCAAAAGTTAAGATTGATGGTGATGGTAATGTTGGGATTGGTGTAACATCTCCAGATAATCAACTTTGCATAGCCTCTGGGAGTGACGGTACAGGGGTCGGAGATGGGATTGCCTTTTACGGAGCGGGGTCTAACAAGCAAGCTGCTATAGAAAGTTATAACGCTGGCAGTTACAGTGGTGACTTGCGTTTTTATACTGTTAATAAAGGACAAATTGATACTAATGTGTCAGAAGCCATGCGCATCGACGCCAGCGGTAACTTGCTGGTGGGGACTACTACATTAGGTCTTTATAATCAGTCATCCGAAACAGGTTTAACATTTGGCTCTAACCTTCAGATTGCCCGTGATGGCGGCACGGTCGGGTATTTCAACCGCCTAACCTCTGACGGCAACATCGTTCAGTTCCGCAAAGACGGCGCAACTGTGGGGAGTATTGGTGTAATTTCTACTGACAATCTAGGTATTTTTGGGACTGCCTCTAGTCATGCTGGCCTTGTTTTTGGCACCAATGTAGTTCTTCCTGCTGTTAATAGCACCTATCTTACAAGTGCTGTAGACCTTGGGAATGAAAGCACAAAATTCAAAGACCTCTACCTCTCAGGCGGTGTCTACCTCGGCGGCACTGGTTCGGCTAATAAGCTGGAGGACTATGAGGAGGGGACTTGGACTCCGGCATACGCTGGGTCAAGTACTGATGGGACTTACACATATAGCGAACAACAAGGACATTACATTAAAATCGGAAATCAAGTCACCTGTTGGTGGAATATGACGAACGTTGCAACAACCACTGAAGGGACAGGAACTGTAAGTATTGAAAACCTACCGTATGCTGCTAACTGGGCAAGCGGTTTTAACGGCGAGGCGATTGGATCGTGCCAGTTGAATGGGTTTACCAATATTGATGGCGATTTTATATCTGTAAAAGTAAATGACGGCGAAACCCGTATTCTAGTCTACAAGCAAACAGGTTCGAATAACAGCACAGAATCTGTATCTATCGGCCATAAAGTTAGTGGCGGATCGGACGTTAGGGGTTTTGTTACTTACTACGTTGGCGGATAGTCGCATAATCACCCCTGTTGGATAACAGGGTAGTCAGTCCAACCATCAAAGGAGATAAACGATGGCACTAACAGAAACAACAATAGACGATAAGATCGAAGTGGTGGGCGAGTACAAGCACGTACAAGTTCGCACTGCACGGGTTATCTACGACAGCGGCACAGAGATTAGCCGTTCATTCTCACGCCGTGTAATTGCACCAGATGCAGTGATCACAGGCGAAAGCACTGAGCTACAGGCTATCTGCAATGCAGTCCATACACAGGCAGTCAAAGACGCCTACGCAGCACACATCGCTGCACAATCTGTTTAATAGGAGGCTGACATGCCAAACACACACACTTGGACTATCGCAAACATGGAACGCAACGTATCTGACGATACGGTAACTGTCGCTCACTGGCGTTGTGACTCAACTGACGGCACTAACTCTGCTTCAGCATACGGCACCACAAGCCACACTGGCACACCGTCCGACGACGATTACATTGCTTATGCTTCCCTTACTGAAGCAGACGTATTAGGCTGGGTCCACGATCAAGTTACCCAGGCGGATATTGAAGCTGCAAACGATGCAAAGATTGCATTGCTGGCAACACCAGTGTCCACAACGGGTAAGCCTTGGTAATTTAACCCTAACCAAAAGGAGATCACGATGGCCGAAGATAAAAAGGTAATCACGATCAACGACGTTGAATACACTGAAGACCAACTGACGGATCAGCAAAAGGTGATGATTAATCACATCAACTCTTTGCAGCAAAAGATCGGGTCAGCCGAGTTTAACTTGGACCAGCTTAAAGTCGGCAAGGAAGCCTTCGTCAACATGTTGACAGCTTCGCTCGATGAGCCAGACGAAGCTGAGTAAAGTCAGCGACATAACGCAACTGGCCAGCTATAAGCTGGCCTTTTGCATATCTAGCACAATGTGTTATATTGCCGATAACGCAGCACCTAAGGGGCAAGAATGTCACTAATTGATCTTAATATTCCCGCAGGTGTCTATCGCAATGGCACAGACTTGCAGAGCATGGGCCGTTGGCGCGATGCAAACCTTGTACGCTGGATCGACGGCACTATGCGCCCACTCGGCGGATGGCGCACTCGATCAGACACGGCAGGAGGTGCAAAGCTGCGCGGTATGCTTACGTGGTCTGACAACTCATCTGACCGCTGGATTGCTGCTGGGTCATATGACAGCCTCTACATTTGGAATACAGGTGGCACGCGCTTTGACATCACGCCGACTGGCCTGACCGATGGCCGCGAAGACGCAATCGCGTTTACTGGCTTTGGTGGCGGTTTATTCGGCAGCTACGGATACGGCGTTGCCCGTCCTGACACTGTTCGTATTCAGCCAGCGACAAGCTGGGATTTGTCTGCATGGGGCGAGGATTTGCTGGCGTGCAACGAAGATGATGGCAAGATTTATCAGTGGGAACTAGACACGGCAACTGCCGCTACTGTTTTGAGCAACGCACCGACTGGCAATCACGGCATTGTTGTAACTGAGGAGCGTTTCTTGTTTGCGCTTGGAGCGGGTGGCAATCCGCGCAAAGTGCAATGGTCTGACCGTGAAAACAACAACACATGGACGCCAGCGGCAACCAACGAAGCGGGTGATCTTGAGCTAAACACGTCTGGCTTTTTGATGAAGGGCTTGAATGTTCGCGGGCAGACTTTGCTGCTCACTACACGCGATGCACACGTTGCAAACTATATTGGACCCCCATACGTTTACGGTATAGAGCGGGTCGGCACATCTTGTGGACTAGCTGCAAAGCAGGCTGCAATTGTTGTTGACCAGGGTGCATATTGGATGGGTGTAAACTCATTCTACGTGTATCAAGGCAGCGGCGTGCAAGAGCTTCAGTCTGACGTGTCGGATTACGTGTTCAACGACATAAACAAAGCGCAGATAAGCAAGGCGTTTGCTATGTCAAACAGCATGTTTGGCGAAGTTACTTGGTTCTATCCATCGGCAGCGTCTACTGAAAATGACAGATACGTCACGCACAATTACGTTGAGAACACATGGCATATTGGTGAGCTTGACCGCACTGCTGGTTATGACCGTGGCGCGTTCCGTCAGCCAATGATGATTAAGGCGTCTGACAATAAAATTTATGAGCATGAAATTGGCTTTGATTACGGCGGTTTAACACCGTTTGCTGAGACTGGGCCATTTATGCTTGGCTCTGGCGATCAGGTTGTGAGCGTTGTTGAAATGCTGCCTGACGAGAAAACGCAAGGCGACGTGGACGTTACGTTTAAAACACGCTTTTACCCGAATGGCACTGAAAGAGATTACGGGCCATATAGCATGAGCGCCCCGACAAGTTTGCGCTTTACTGGGCGTCAAGTTCGTATGCGTATTGAGGGGCAGCGTTTGTCCGACTGGCGTGTGGGCGTAAACCGCATTGATGCAATTGCAGGCGGGCGTCGATGACACAGCAGCAGCGCGCACCAGAGCCATACGGAGAAGACTGGAAGACATGGGGTCGACGCCTTATGCAGCACTTGGCTCAGATACGCTCGCCGTTGGTTCAGCAGACTGGCAATGAGAGCGCAGCCGACGATGGCACGCTTATGTGGGATCGCACAAACAAGTATCCCGTTGTCAGCAAGAATGGCGAGTGGCGTCAGATTGTGCTTGAAGATGGCCACGCAGATTACATCATTACGGCAGATGTAACGGCGGCTGCGGCCAATACCGCCTACAAGCTGACTTATGATGCGCTACCGACCAATCACGGGATTACTTTGGGTACACCAGCGTCTCGCATTATTGTTGAGGAGGGTGGCCAATACGTTTTTTCATTCTCAGCGCAGGTTTCATCCACCTCATCCAGCACGGTTCACTTTTACTTTTGGCCAAGCATTAACGGAACCAACGTGGACGATAGCGCAATGGCAACTGCACTTCACCAGAACAATGCAACGCTGGTTACGTCAAGAACGCAGGTGTTTACTTTGGCTGCTGGTGATTACCTTGAGGTCAACTGGATGGTTGATAGCACAAGCGGCTTCTTGAATTACACGGCTGCGGCGACACCTCGCCCTGCTTTGCCAGCTTCAACTTTATCAATAACGAGGCTGCATGGATAACGAGTTAAAGCGCTGTAAGGACTGGATTGAGGCTGCTTTAGAGTATTCTGGCGGCACTCACGACTTCGAAGACGTTGTTCGTGGCGTATATTCTGGTACTATGCAGCTATGGCCAACGCCAAAGGGGTGTATCGTGACCGAGATTGTGATATACCCGAAAAAGAAAGTGTTAAATGTATTTTTGGGCGGCGGTGAGCTGGAGCAGATTATGGACATGCACATCGACGTAATAGAATGGGCCAAAGCGCAGGGCTGCTCTGCCTTGACAATGACAGGACGTCTTGGCTGGAAGAAACCACTGGCAGTACACGGCTGGAAGCCGCTGCACATGTCATATGTTAAGGATTTTGAATAATGTCAGGCGGAAAAGGCGGCGGATCAACCACAACGGTCGAGGTTCCAGAATACATTGAAAAGGCTGCACAGCGTAATTTAAACAAGGCCGAGGGTATTTCCCAGATCGGCTACACGCCATACTACGGCCCAGACGTTGCTGCGTTTACTCCAATGCAGCAAGCTGCGTTTCAAAATACAGCAGACGCATCAAGTGCATTTGGCATGGCAGCGCCGACAAACCAGCAGGACATCATGGGCGGCATGGGTGCGCCAACTACATACGCAAGCGGCGTATCTGGTTACTCGTCTCAACCGATGTTCCGGCAGTCATTGGAACAATTGCAGGCAGAGCGTCCTGGTCAGTTTGATTATATCAACAGCTTCTTTATTGACCCGTTTACTGGCCAAGCTGGAAGCCGAGTGTCTGCGCCAGTTAATTATGAAAACTACATGACTGCTGCGGAGAGTGGTCGCGTGCAAGCTGATGCTGATCGCGCAAACGACTTGGCGATTGCGCAGGCTCAAGCGAGCGCTGGCCCTGAGTCTTATTACAACTACAACAGTGTTGACTACTCCCCAACTTCCAGCGCAAATTCATACATCACAAACCCTGCGGATGGAATTACAGACACCTCAGAGCCTAGCTTTGGCGAAGGAGCGTTTAATGATTTCTCGGAGGCATTAGTCGGGATTGGCGGTTTATTCGACCCAACCCTAAAGGTTGGAGCAATTAACAATCCAATTAAAACTCCAACTGTAGATGAAATGGTTAGTGCTACCCCATCTGACATGGATTACGACCCAACAACAGGTGCTTATGTGTCTAGCACCTCTGAGGGGCCAGAAAGCTCACCTCGCCCAGTTATGCGCCCAGCAGAAACAGATGATGAGGTTGACTTGCCTGGAAACGTAATCTCAAGGGCGTTAAACATTGGCGCGGGTAAAAAAGATGACAGCGATGACGGCTACGTTGGAAGCGCTGACGACGGCTGCGTGGTCGCTACTCATGCAGTTGGAAGCGGTGCGTTTACGCCAAGCATGAAGCGTGAAGCTGTTGTTTGGTGCATGAAGGCGCTGCACGGCAAATGGTGGGGTGAAGCTGTCCGACGCGGATACCGTCACCTTGGCAAGAAAAAAATTGAACAAGGTAAGGCCCGCGAGCATTACCAAGAGTTCCGCCGCTACATTGCGTTTGCAAGCGGCAAAAAGCGTGACGCTCGCGGCGCAATTACATTCGCACTCCGCACTGCACAGTTTTTCGCAGTCGGCCTAATTAAGAAGGACGCATAAAATGGCAGGTTCAGCATTAGCAGGAGTGGCCCCCGCAGTGGCTGGAAGCCTTCCAGGTCAAGGCCCAATGCGGAACGGGGTGTTTCAAAACCCTAACATTGCGCCTGAACCCGCCGTGGCGCCACTTCCTCAAAGCACTGCGACTCAACCCGCCGTGGCGCTACTTCCTCAAGCGCCCAGCGTTACGCCTCAATCCACCGTGGCGTCGTTCCCTTCCATTTCGGGCAAGGGTGGAGCGAGCGGTCAGCCAGCCATGCCAGCGCCGACGCAAGGGCAATATGCTCCGCTGGCCCCGCAAGGCAACTTTAACGTAAACCAAGCCTCCGCTGGCGCTTTGCAGCAGTCTATGCAGGGTGCGCAGGCTGGCATGGGTTTCCAGCCAGGTACGATCCGTCCAACTGGTTATCAGGCAAGCACAGCGCAAGCGACTGGATACAATCCAAGCGCGATGAGGTCTCAAGGTTACGGTGCGTCAACAATTGGCTCATCTCCAACTGTTCAGGCTCAAAACGTGCAGGCGGGCCAGATTGCTGGAAGAGACCTCAGTGCCTACACCAACCCATATGAAGATCAGGTTGTGCAGCAAACATTGTCCGACCTAAAAGGTGCGCAGGAAAAAGAGCTAAACCTAATGGGTGCGCAAGCAACAGCAGCAAACGCATTTGGCGGATCTCGCCAAGGCATTGCTGAAGCTGAGACGCGAAAGGGCTACGCAGACAAGGCGGCGCAAGCTGTATCTGGCCTGCGCCAAGCTGGCTTTACGCAAGCGCAGCAAATGGCTCAAGCTGACATTAGCACAGCGCAACAGGCTGCGCTGGCCAACCAGCAGGCAAACCTTGCCGCAGGCACGACCAGCGCAGGGTTTGGGCAACAGTCAAACCTGTCAAATCAAGCAGCATTGAACGCAGCATCCCAGTTTGGTGCGGGTGCAGCAAATCAAGCAGCAGCAACAAACATGGCTGCGCAAAACGCTGCGGCTCAGTTTGGTGCTGGCGCGGCAAACCAAATGGCACTGTCCAATATGGGCGCGCTAAATGCTGCATCCCAGTATAACGCTGGCAACGCAATGTCCGCTCAACAGCAAAACATTGCTAACCAAATGGCTGCGCAGGGTATGCGTATGGGTGCTGGCGCACAACTTGGCCAACTTGGTCAACAGGCGTTCAACACAGGCCAAACGCTTCAGCAGAACCAAGCGCAGCAAGGTCTATTGCAGCAAGGCTTGCAGCAAGCACTTATTGATGCAGCTCGCGGCCAGTACGCTGGTTACACAGGCGCACCAGGCGCAGCATTAAACGCACCATTGGACGCGCTTGGCGTAACGCCTACTCCTCAGTCATCGACGCAAACAAACCAGCGCGGCCTGTTTGATTATCTTGGCCTGGCTGCTGGTCTAGGTGGCTTGTCAGACACTCGCTTGAAGACTGACATAAAGCCAGTTGGCACGCACAAGGGCATTAACCTTTACACTTGGGACTGGAATGACGAAGGCAGGCACATTGCAAATCCAGCACAGCCGACTATCGGTGTCATGGCGCAAGAGCTTCGCGAGACGCATCCGCACTTGGTTAAAGCGGGCGAGGATGGTTATCTGCGGGTTGACTACGTTGGCCTAAATAGCGAGCTGGAGGCAGCTTAATGAATATCACTGACCGCGAGCTTTTGGCGAGAACGCTGCAAGCTGAAGCTGGCAACCAAGGCTATGGTGGCATGTTGGCTGCTGGCTCGGTCATAATGAACCGCGCAAATGCTTCTGGCTACGGGAATGGCCTGCGCGGTGTTATTTTGAACCCAGGCCAGTTTTCCGCTTGGAATAGCCGTACGGGCTATGCAGGCGGCGAGCAAGGTCAAGATATGGCTAACATGCGCGCCAGTGATGAAGCATATAAAGCGGCAGACGCCCTTATGTCTGGCGGATATGAGGATGTAACTGGCGGCGCAACTCACTATTACAATCCATCAATTTCACAGCCTGATTGGGGTCAAAAGGCTGGCGGCGATTGGAGGAAAATAGGCGATCATGTTTTTGGCTTTGCCAACGCTGGTAAAAAACCAAACTTAAATAAAGCCATTGCCGAAGACACTATGCGCGTTCTGGGCAAGCAACCCAGGGGTTTGCTGGCAGCAGACCAAACTACAAATAAAGCGGAGACCAAAATGATACCTGAAGAGAAACCAAAGGGTCTGCTCGGCTCGCTCGGAATACAAAAAATGGTAGAAGGCGCGGAAGGCGAAGCCGGACAACGCTTCTTCCAGCGTGACACATTCAAAGATACGGCGGCCAGAATGGCACCGCTTTTAGCGGCTATGGGCAGCAGCCCAGCCTTGCAAAAAGCCACTGCTGGCATTGCAGCACAGCGGACCGAGAAAAACGCGCGGAATAAGACGATTGAATATTTGCGCAGAAACGGACGCGACGATTTAGCTGGTATGGTTGAAGACGGCTTAATTGGCGGCAAAGAGGCAGCTACGGTTTTGCTTGGAAAGCCTAAAGCCGGAAAGGTTGCAACTGCAATCGAAGAATTTGAGTATGCCAAGGCAAATAACAATCTTCCTAAGGGCGTGACTAGTTTGCCTGAGTATAAAAAGTATATTGCTAGGGCTGCACGCAATGTGCCTGATGTCACTATGCACCCATCTCTCGACAGGCCATTGTCTCCAATGGAGGTTTCAATAGACAATGAAATCGCCAAAACATTTGGTGACATTGCTATTACAGGAATTGGAGCGGCTAACAGAAATGCTGCTACAATCAAGTCCGTAATTGACAGGCTAGGCAATGCTGAAGAAGGTGAGGCTTTAACAGGCCCATTAAAAGGTGCGCTTGGCTCCTTTGGTCGTAATATCTTTGCGCCAACTTCTCAAGCAATTTTAGATGACGTTGGTGGGGTTGTTCAGCAGTCCCTCCGTGAAATTCTCGGCGGTCAATTTGCTAAAAAGGAAGGGGAGCAGCTTATTGCAAGAGCTTACAATATTTCCTCTCCACCAGAGGTAAATGCTGCAAGATTAAGAGCGCTTTATGCGCAGTTGGAATCTATCTCCGCAAACAAAGCCGCTCTTGTCGATTACGTTAAAGCAAACGGTACTAGCGCAGGGTTTGCTGGAGCTACAACAAATCCGAGCGTAGACACATTCTACAATGCAATGAAGCAAGCGGAATCTCAAATGGGTGTAAGCAATGAGCAGGGGCCAAAAACTCCAGAGCAGCAAGCAGACATTCAGCAGAAGCGTGTTGCGGCAATGCAAAAGTGGCTCAAAAGGTAAGGGGGCAAAATAATGGATTATACATTTGAAGAATTGGTTGATGCAGCACTAGCGGCTAAAAATGCTCTTGAGCCAGACATGGAGTCCTATAATATTTTAATGGAAATGGCTTCCGAAATTGCGCCAGAAGAGGCTCAGGTTAAAGAGCGTCAGGGGTGGGTCAAGGATTGGCTTGGGACGCCGCAATCATTATTTGAGGAACCTCAGACTGCTGGCGGCATTGCGCTAGATACAGCTAAAGCCGCTGGTGCTGGTCTTTTGCGGGGTGCGCAAGGAATAGCTGAAACTCCTGAACTTTTAATAAAGGGAGCGGGCAGGATTGGGCAGGAGGCCAAGTACGGTCTTGGTAATGTGCCTGCTGAAGAGGCTATAAACCCATTTAATACTTTTACGGGCGCTGGTGCTGATTTTCTTTTTGACAAAGCAGGTTTAACAAAGGCTAGAGATTACCGAAGCGAGGGGGGTTTGGCTTCTCTGGCTGGAGTTGGTGGCGAATTTGGTGCTGCCGGTATTAGCAAAGCACCCAAAACAATGGCAAAAGCGCTTCCTAAAATGTTTGGCTTTGGAGTAGCAAGCGAGGCTGCGGGGCAAGCACTGGATGAGTCTGGTTATGGCGACGTAGCTAGAATTGGTGTTGGCTTAGCCGCACCTAGCACCCTCTCAGCAGTTAGAAGGCCAATCAATCCAATTGACGGTCAAAACTTATCCGACGCAAGGTTCTTGCAGGGTAAAGGGGTAAAATTGGGCTTGTCCGACATAACTGGAGGTAGACCGGCCCCCGGCGCAAGTGTAGGATTAGAAAAGGGCAAAGATTACACCCGTTCTATTCTTGAAAGTATTGGCATTAGGACTGGAACAACCATTTCATCATTTGTGGATGACGTGCCAAAATTAATTACTTCTAGGCAGCAGCAACTTAATTCAGAAATGAAAAATGCAACTCAAGGACTGAATATAAAGTTTGACGGCTCAGAGCAAAGGCAAATTTCAGCTATTGGCGACAGATTTAAAGCTAACAAAGGGGTAAGCCCTACAGTTGATGAACCGAACACTACAATTAAAAGACTGAAAAAAAGGTTTCTGAAGGTAAACGAGCCTATAAGTCGTGATAATTACATGTCCATGCGGTCAGATTTGAGCTTGCTTACGACTAATAATAATCCTGCCGTTTCAAGGGCTGCGAACGAAATGTTGCAGGTTTTAGATGACGCTGTTGATAGGACACTTGTTCAGTCTGGAAACGTAGATAGTGTTGGTATTTTGGCTAAAAACCGATCAAATTTACGCGACATTTACGCAGTGGTTGATTCGCTTGAGGGCAATAGCACTAAAATTATTGACCCATCTGCATTAAACCGCTCCTTAAATAGACAAAACTCAAATCAAATGTTTAAAGGTGAGCGCGGAGAACTTGGAGAGCTTGCAAGTGCTGGTGATCGTTTAATTCCCGGTGTAAGGCCTCCTAAAGGAGATCAAAGCTTTTATGAGGGCGCAAAACAATTTGCCGCAGAGACTAGCCCTTACACAATGTTAGGCGGTGGCGCGACTCAAATGTTAGTGCAGTCAGGGCAGGGCAATTTAATTGGTCCGGTTCTTATTGCACTTGGTATTGGTTCAGCAGCGTTTAATAAACTTGCAAAAACTCAAAAGGGCCAAGAGGCTTTGATAAAGAGAGCGTTAAGGTCAGATATGGGAACACTGGGCGAAGACAAAATTAGAACTATAATTGCTACCGCAGCATCCCAAACAATAGATGAGGACCAGCAATAATGGAACTTAAGCCAAAATCACGCACCGAGGTTGAGGGCATTGTCCAAGACGCAATTTCAAGCGCAGTAGACTTTGTTGAAAGCGAAATCAGCGAAGACCGCATTAAGGCGCAGCGCTATTACGATGGCGAGGTTGACTTGGGTTATGAGGATGGTCGCAGCAAGGTTGTGGCTACAAAAGTACGTGATACCGTGCGTGCCGTGAAGCCAAGCCTGATGCGCATATTTCTCAGCACAGCCAAGCCTGTTGAATACGTGCCTCACGGCCCCGAAGACGTAGCTATGGCCGAGCAGGCCACTGAGTTTATGCACCATGAGTTTGCCCGATTGAGCGGGTATCGCGTGATGAATGATGCGTTTCAAGATGCTTTGGTTAAAAAGCAAGGCATAGTAAAAGCATACTGGATGACTTACCCAGAGGCTGAGATATACACATTTTCAGACCTGTCAGACGATGAATATGCTTACTTGATTGGTGACGACGACGTGACTGTGATTGAGCATAGCACAGAAATATCAATGTCGATTGATGAAATGGGCATGGAAATTGAAATGCCAATCCACACTGTCAAACTTAGCCGCCAAAAAGAAAAAGGCGAGCTTTGCATCGAAAGCGTACCGCCGGAAGAGTTTTTCGTAGACCGTGATGCGCGCAACCTTAAAAGTGCTTATTTGGTGGCTCACCGCACAGAAATGCGTGCTGGCGACTTGATCGCAATGGGTTTTGAGCCTGACGATGTGTTGAACTTAGATAGCTTGGAAAGCGGCTCTGAAATGACAGAGGCCGAAGTGTTTGAGCGCCGTGGTTACGACATGGACACGTCGGAAAATGACGAACAAGACCCGTCAATGAAAAACGTAACGGTTACTGAAGCTTACATGCGAATTGACGTAGACGGCACAGGCATACCCATCCTGCACAAAATTACTTGTGGCGGCTCTGCGTATGAGTTGCTTGACTTTGAGCCATGTGATGAAATCCCATTTGCCAAGTTTGAGATAGACCCAGAGCCTCACACGTTCTATGGCCGTTCATTGGCTGAAATCGTTATGGACGATCAGGACGCGGCAACGTCTGTGCTGCGTTCTATCCTTGATAACGTGGCGATGACGAACAACCCGCGCTTGGGCATTGTCGAAGGCGCGGTAAACATTGATGACGTGCTTAACAACGAAATTGGCGCTATTGTGCGGATGCGCCAGCCTGGCGCTGTGCAAGAGCTGTCTGTTCCATTTACTGCGGGCCAAACACTTGGCGCATTAACTTACCTTGATAGCTTGGTTGAAACTAAAACTGGCGTATCAAGGGCATCTATGGGCCTGGACCCAGACGCAATGCAGTCCACGACTAAAGCGGCAGTCCAGGCCACTGTTCAATCTGCTGCGGGCCAAGTCGAAGTTATGGTGCGCAACCTTGCAGATGGTATGCGTGACCTGTTTGGCATTATGCTTAGATTGGTAAACAAAAACGTAGACGAAGAGCAAATGATGCGCATGAACGGCATGTTTGTTCCTGTTGACCCGCGCGTATGGGATTCATCTTTTGACGTAAGCATTAATGTTGGTTTAGGTACTGGCCGTGAAGAAGAAAAGATCATGGCTTTGACGCAAGCTCTGCAAATGCAAACGATGGTTTATCAGACCTACGGCCCGCAAAATGGGTTAGTAAGCCTGACCAATATTCGCAACACGCTTGCGGATCAACTTGCGGCTACAGGTATCCGCAATGCTGACCGCTACTTTGCGCCAATTACGCCTGAGATTGAGGCTCAAATGTTGCAAATGCAACAGCAGGCTCAAGAAGCTCAAGGCCAGCCAGCCGATCCAAATGCTGCGTTCTTGCAGGCAGAGCAAATGAAGGCTCAAGTCAAGATGCAGTCGGATCAGATGAAAATGCAACTTGAGGCTCAAAAAGCTGCTGCTGACGATGATTTAAAGCGCGATCAAATGGCGCAGGATTTGCTGGTTGATGCGGCAAAGATTTACGGCGAATATGGCACGAAAGTTGACGTTGCCAGAGTGCAGGCCGAGCAAGATAAGGTCCGCATGATTGGCGGCATGGCCCAAGGGAACGCACCACAGTGAGTACAGAAATCCGCATAAAGGCCGAAGAGGCCAAGCGGCTAAAGAACGACCCCGCCTTTAAAGGGGTTATGGCATCTGTTCGTGAGACACAAATTAGTGTATTTATGAACAGTGAGGCAGATGACGTATCTGCCCGCGAAGAGGCGCACGCAATGGTTCGTGCGCTAAACCAGATCGAAGTGAACCTTGACGCTGCAATTGCGGCAGAGACACTATTAGATCGCAAACAGAGAAAGTAGCACCGATGGAATCGACTACACTAGAACAAGCGGCTGAGAGCCTGCTATCCACTGCCCCAGAAGAAGCTGGCGGCGATAATCTGAGCGAAGCAGTAGAAGAGATTACTGAACCTGAAGACGACGGTCCAGGTGAGGAAATTGAGGCTTCTGACGAGGGCGAAGATGACGTCGATGTATCCGACGAAGACCACGATGATGCAGAAATTGACGACGACCTAGTAGATGTGGAAGCTCAAGACACCAGTTTAATCCCCGTTAAAGTTGACGGTAAAGAAGAAAACTGGACACTGGATCAGTTAAAGCAATCTGCGGCGGGACAAGCGGCAATTAATAAGCGTTTCCAAGAAATTGCTCAAGCGCGTAAGCAAATTGAGCAGCAGGCGGAAACGTTAGCACAGCAACGGAAACAAGTCTTGCAGATGCACCAGCAAATGCAGCAAGGCGCTATCCAACAGCCAACGCCACCATCGCGTGAGCTTTTCGAACAAGACCCAATTGGGTTTATGGAAGAAAAACTCAAGTATGATGAGGCGAAAGCTACATATGACAACAGCATGCAGCAAATGCAGGCTATGCAGCAACAGCAACAGCAAACTCAGCAAGCGAATTCACAAGCGTACCTGCAAGAGCAAGCTGAAATTCTGAAGCGACATATTCCGGCTTTTGCTGACCCAGAGAAGGGTGCCGCACTGAAAAGTGCGTTGGCCGAGACTGGTATGGCTTACGGGTTCACCCAAGCTGAAATGCAGAACGTCATGGATAGTCGTCAAGTATTGGCTCTGAATGACGCACGTAAGTGGCGCGCATTGCAGGCCAGTAAAGGCAAAGCAAAGCAAAAGGGCGAAAAGGCTCGCCCAGTTGTGAAAGCTGGAGCAAAAAGACGGCAAGATGGAAACGCTGCAACTCGCAAGAAAGCGCAATCGCGCTTGCAGAAAACTGGCTCAATTGACGATGCAGTCAACTTGATCTTTAACTCCTAAGTCTTTGAAAGGACTAAATAAATGGCACAGCCGACCAACACATTCGACTCATATGATTCCGTAGGCATCCGTGAGGACTTGTCCAACGTAATCTACAACGTGTCTCCAGAGGAAACACCGTTTTACTCAAAAGCCAAAAAGTCTTCTGCAAAGAACACTTTGACTGAGTGGCAGACTGACTCACTTCGTGCATCCGCTGCAAACGCTCACATTGAAGGCGACGCAACTGCTGGCGAAGCTCGCTCTGCGACAACTCGCCTGGGCAACTACACACAAATCTTCAAAAACGCTGTTGTCGTTCCTGACACAGACGAAGGTTTGGACAAGGCTGGCCGTGCAAAAGAAGTTGCATACCAAACTTTGAAGATCGCTAAAGAGCAGAAATTGGACATCGAAAAAGCACTTTTCGACAACAATGCTCGCGTTGCTGGCTCTTCTACAGCGGCTCGCGAACTTGCAGGCGCTCCGTCTTGGATTGCTACTAACACTGACTTTGTTACTGGCGGCACAACAGACGGTGCAAACCCAACTGGCGACGGTACAGACGCACGTACAGACGCTGTAGGCAGCTTGACAGCGTTCTCACAAGCCAAGTTTGACGGCGTTATGCAGTCAATCTGGGAAGAAGGCGGCAAGCCAGACACAGTTTACTTGTCTGCTTTCCAAATGAACAAAGCTCTCGGCTTCACTGGTAACAACAACCAGCGTTCAGCAGTACAAGCTGGCGACGAGCGCGTTGTTAAATCTTTGGCTGTTTATGTAACACCTTGGGGTACTGTTGAGTTCATGCCATCACGCGAAAACCGCGCACGTGACGTGTTCATCATGCAGGACGACATGTGGGAAGTCGCAGTATTGCGTCCAACCAAAAATGTTGCACTAGCAAAAACTGGCGACAACACAACTCGCCAGGTTGTAACTGAGCTTACACTTTGCGCGAAAAACGAAAAAGCGAACGGCATAATTGCCGATAACACAACTTCTTAATTTGTGTTAACTTGGGGGCAGCTTATGTTGCCCCCTTACCCTATTCGGAGACTGATATGAAAAAAGTAATTGTAAATTCGATTAAGCTGATTTGCAGCAAGGGTCGGATTGAAAAGGGCGAAACCGTTGTCCTAGATGACGCAGAAATCGCAAAGATTACAAAAATCAGACCTGACGTTTTGACTGTTTTGGAAGAAGTTAAGCCAGAGCGCAAAGTCGCCTCTAAACCTGCAACAAAAACAGCACGGAAATCGTCCAATGCAAAAGTCAAATCTATCAAATAAAGTTGATGAAAAGTATTTCTTTGAGGATGATATGCTCCTCATCAAGAAAACTTTTGACGCGAACCCAATGCTTGAGGACGCAAAGCACGCCCGCGAAGTTACAGAAAATAGCTTTGGCAGCGATTATAAGCATGTCGGCAATGTCGATATGGGCTTGCTGGGCGCTTGGTTGAAAGAGGCTGGCGTATCATGGGATGATACCGCCGCCGTTAAGGATGTCTTAAAGCGCAAACTTATGTCAAATGAGTTTTCGGCACTTCGCGTATGGGAAGGGACGTACTGATATGACCGAAGATTGGCACCTATCAAAGTCAGTACCGATAACCGTTCTTGTGACCATCGCCATGCAGTCACTTGGACTTGTCTGGTATGTGTCAACTCTCGACGCATCGGTGGCAACCAACGCCCGCGAGATAGCTCGCCATGAGGTTCGTATTATTGAGATTGAAAAAACGTCTCAGCTACAAGAGGTCATGCTTGGCCGTATAGATGAGAATATAAAGGCTATACGCATGGTGATCGAGAGTCGAGACAGAAAGTGACCTTGCATGGCAGTCCTTGAAACCATTGCCGCTGCAAACGCGGCTTATTCGGTTATAAAGCAATGCCTTCAGAATGGTTCTGAAATCAATGGCCTTGTTGGCCAAGTCGGCAAGTTCTTAACCGCCGAAGATGACCTCAAAGAAGCTGTCAAGCGCAAGAAAAACTCTCCCATTGCGGCCATAACTGGTGGCTCTGAGGGTGACTGGGAAGAGTTCCAGGCACTAGAAGACCTTAAAAGTAAGCGCAAAGAACTTGAGAGCTGGTGTAGATTATATGGTCCGCCTGGCACTTGGGATCGCTGGCAGCAGTACCAGGCCGAAGCGCGTAAGGCTCGACGCGCAGCGCAAAGACAAAAAGAAAAAGAACGCGAGGAACTAATGGAGGCCATTGCTTGGTGCCTTAGTGGGCTGGCTGCTATCGGCGGTGTTGGCGCTCTCTTATATTTCCTAGGCCGATATATGGAGAAGTGGTAATGTGGGTGCTGGTGTGGATGCAGCTAACCACAGTGGTTAGCCATTTTGAGATTGGGCAGTACACATCTGAGCTTGATTGCTTTGACCAAAAGAAAAAAGCATCTGTACTTGTGACCAAAAACAATGAGTATCTCCATTGCTTTGAAATAAAAATAGGAGACTAGCATGAGCGATGCAGAAATCGTTAAAGTGTTTGATAATAAATTAGAGGCTATCATTGAAGATTTGGCCTCCAAGTCGGGGCGTGACTTTGCAGAGGTTATAAAACTTTTACAATTGAAGAGGAGTTGAGCGATGACAACTAAACTTGATGAATGGAAAGTCTTGCCGCGTCTAATGATGCTGGTGACAACCATTATGTATATACGCTGCTTAGAGTGGGCGCTGTCGCAGCCTGACCTTTCTGTATCTCAGGCTGGATTAATATCTGTCGTAACTGGAGCCTTCACTGGCTCGTTCGGCATATGGATGGGAAAGGAGTCTAAATAATGCTGCAAGCACTATTGGGGCCAATAGGGTCACTGGCAGGCACTTGGTTGTCATCCAAGGTCGAGACCAAAGCCGCTGAGACACGTATGAAGGTGTCGGAGGCCGACGCAAAGGCAAAGATCATGTTGTCCGCTGCAACGTCTGAGGCTGATTGGGAGCGCATTATGGCTCAAGGCACTCAGAATAGTTGGAAAGATGAGTATCTTGTGGGCCTCTTCTCCATACCGCTCATACTTTCATTCTGCGGAGAGTGGGGCAGACAAACTGTGGCGGATGGGTTTGAGGCGCTGTCAACAATGCCAGATTGGTATCAATACACTCTGGGCGTCATTGTCGCCAGCAGCTTTGCCGTGAGATCGGCCACTAAATTCTTTGGGAGAAAGTAAATGGCGACACCAAGAAAAGGCAAAGCCAAGGTTAAGGTTACGGCCAGCGGCAAAAAAGTCAGCTATGGGCAGGCAGGTAAAGCCAAGGGCGGCGGACCTCGCGTAAAGCCAGGCACGTCAAAAGGTGACGCTTACTGCGCAAGGTCTGCGGGGCAGAAAAAGAGCCACCCAAAAGCAGCGGCTAATCCAAACAGCCCACTCAACTTGTCGCGCAAACGCTGGAAATGTTCCGGCACGAAATCGAAGAGGTGACTAAATGAGCTTATATCGCAATATTGCCGCGAAGAAAAAACGCATCAAGGCTGGCAGTGGTGAAAAGATGCGCAAGCCAGGCACAAAGGGCGCCCCCACAGCAAGCGCCTTCAAGAAGGCTGCGAAAACCGCAAAAGGTAAAAAGAAATGAGTAACGCAATGAAGCGCCTGCAAGAGAAAGCAGGGGTTGGTGCTGACGGAGCCTTTGGCCCCAACACGGCCAGAGCTGTTGCCAAGCATTATGGCCTGTCACCGGAGCGTGGCGCACACATCCTTGGTCAGTCGCACCACGAAAGCGCAGGCTTTAAGCGTGTGAGCGAGGGGCTGTACTACTCTACACCCGAACGTATCCAAGCTGTTTGGCCGTCGCGGTTTAAGACTGTTGCCGATGCAGAGCCTTACGCAAAGAACCCAGAGAAGCTGGCCGACAAAGTATATGGTGGTCGCATGGGTAATGATGGCGAAGGCTATAAATGGCGTGGCCGTGGGTTCCTGCAACTGACTGGCAAGGATAACTACTCTCGCTTTGCCGATGAGATGGGCATTGGCTCCGTTATGGAAAACCCTGACTTGGTCGAAGACGAATACGCCTTTGACACAGCCGTCTGGTTCTTCAAAACGAACAAGCTGTTTAATATTGCCGATGAGGGTGTGACCGATGCTGTCATCCGCAAGATTACTAAGCGTGTGAACGGCGGCACACATGGTCTGTCTGACCGCGAAAAACAAACCCACATGATCTATAAGTGGCTTGCAGCCGCTTAATTCTGGGCTTAAAAAAAGGTGTGGTCGGGTTTTCTTTTAACTCAATCTAGTTGAGCGCTATGCAGAATCCAATACCCCGACCACACGACCACATTGGCACTGGCCGCGCAGGCGAGTTTTTAGCTGCGTCCAAGATTGAGGCCGCTGGTTTAGAGACTTCCCACACAAATGCCTCATGCGATCTACACGTCACACTTCCTAGTGGTCGGGTTTTGCGTGTTGAGGTAAAAACTTCATCCAAAATATCAAAATATGGCAGCTACAGGTTTCACCGCGGCGGAAGCAATGCTGAAGTTTTTGTGTTTGTTTCCTTGCCGCTGTCTTTGATCCGCATATTTGACGTGGCTGAGATCGAAGGTAAAAAAACAATTACTATTCAGCCCACCGATTTCACGCAGCAGGCTGAAGATGAGGATATAGCAGGTTTATTCTTGCATTGATATTTCGCCTGCAAGTGCGCAGTAGCCAGCCAGGTCCACATAGTTATCACCATGCTTACTGTTGCCAGCAATGCGGCCAATCTTGAACAAGGCCATCATCATGGCAACGTCTTCTGGCTTCAACTCGCGATCAATAATATCGCGATTATCGAGCCACCATGACCACAGCTTTGCTATCTCTCCGAAGCTGTCCTCTGCATCGCCGTGAGTTGCCGCTCGGTCTACGTTTATGCAGTTCATCGCTTCAGAAAGTATAATATCTCTATTCATTGTTCTCTCCCATGTTTCTCTTCCTCATACGCATCACGCACCAGCTCTCCTATAAACTCTGCAATAGTCGTGCATCCGCAATCCTCCGCGTTCTGGAACAACCATTCAACCTGATCTATCGAAAGCTGTTCTTTAATTTGGCCAATGAACCCCCAAATGCAGGGGCTTTTATTGTAAACCGTTGTAACAGTTTTCGCTTTCAATTTGGCGTGGCCTGACCTTCGACCTCGATTGATGGCAGCGCTGACAACGGCATTTGATACACCCATTTTTTCTGCAATCTCCTTTTGACGTGCGCCGCCATTATGCAGCGCCCAAATATCTTTTGTGTGCTGCTTGATTGCGTGGCGTTTACTTTTTGACACTGTAATGCGCCTCCCGAAGTTCGTTCAGTTTGGCTGTCATTTCACGCTTATCGGACACAAGGTGTGAAATCCGCAAATCTTTTCGAGACAAGTCTTCACGCTGTCGATCAATCTTTGATTGTTGAACAGAAATCACTTTGCGCGCTGCGTTTAAGTTGTCGAGCAACTTATCAATTCGTTGCTGGCTCATAATATATCCCACTTCATTCCTGTTACTCTAATATCGCGACGGACAGTCGCCTCGGATA
>Ga0206677_10000543_pt1 | contig 35754 bp, 24 predicted proteins | sample M130m12015metaG_FD_155475 | JGI IMG/M metagenome (GOLD analysis project Ga0206677, IMG submission 155475) | Ammonia-oxidizing marine archaeal communities from Monterey Bay, California, United States - M1 30m 12015 | ecosystem: Environmental > Aquatic > Marine > Intertidal zone | place: USA...
GTGCATCATTACCGTCGTCAATCCAAGGGTAGGTCGCTGTTCCACAATCAACAGTGCCCGGCAGGGTGGCATCTGGGAATGTGGGCTCTTGCGTGGTATTGGTGTCGTTCGTGCCGTTGCCATCTGTAGTTTGATTGGAGCCCGTATCCGGGCCGCCAGTGAAGGTGAAGGTGAGTGGGTTCATTGAAGGAACAATCCATGATTTTGAAGCATCGGAAGTGAGGACAAGCGTGTCGGTAGCGTTGGCCGTTCCTGAGAGGATGATTTGCCCGCCCTTGACCTCCACATCACCAGTGCTCGTTACGTTGCCGCTCGCGTCCTTTTGTTCCCATGTGTAGACAAGGCCCTCAAGGTATGTGTTTTGAGTTGGTAACTCAGCGGCGATGTTCACTTCAAGATCGAAGACGCCCTCGTCGTCAAGATTGAGTTGAGTCCCTTGCATGGTAACGTCTGCTCGCAGAAGTCCGAGGCCCTGTATGGTCAAGTTTGCAGCTTCGGCCGGTTGCATGGTTGGTGAACCTGATGTCCCGAGGTATTCAATTGTCATTGAGGCACTGTCAAAGAAGGTGATGAACGTCCCGCCAAGTTCGGTCAGGTCTTCGACTTCGATCGCCCGCCATACCCCTGATGAGTCAGTTGTTCCAGAGAGTTCAACATCGACGCCTGATGCTTCGATAGTAAGGCTGAGGGGTTCTCCTTCAAGGGGTGCGCCGTCTGCAGTCAAGGTGATGTTGAGGAAAAGGGAATCAAGCGCACTCAGGCCAAACTCACCATCGTTGTACGTGCTTGAGGTTGAAAGATCATACTCGATCAGCGCAGTTCGTTGGGAATTGTTGAGGGAGATTACAGGCCCGAGGGCACTAAAGGAAGCGGTTGCATTTCCGTACTCATCGAACGCCACGACTGCAGCATAGTAATCTGTACCGTCAACAATCGTGAGCCCCTCATCGAGCGTTGAAAGAGCCATGATCGGGTTTTCAGTCGAGTGTGCAATGGTGGCGATCGGTTGCAATGCGTCAATTGTTTCAATCGCTTGCGTTTCGAGATAGACACCATACTCGACGGCCCCATCAATGGAAATATTCCAAGAAAGATCGAGCGAGCCCCCCTCGTCACCAGGGGTGTCGACGAAGTTGAATCCTGTCACTGCTGCAGGAGGAGACGGGAACGGAACGGTTACCGATAGGGGGGCTGACATGTTGCTCGTCACCCCATAGGAATGCAGCGAGCGAACGCCGTAAACATACGAGGTTCCATGCTCGACATCGCCATCCACTGTCGTATTGGCACCAGATGTTGTGTAGGGGGATGTCAAGTCAAACGAAACGCCTGGAGCCGTCCTAAACACTTCAAATTCAAGCAAGTCTTCACCGAAATCAACCATGTCTTGCCATTCGAGTTGAACGCGTTCTGAAGTTAACTCAGTCACTGAAACAACCGGTGTTGGGGGCAACGAGATGTTCGGTGCGCCGGGGCTGTATTGAGCAACGAGGCCAGACACTGCAAAGAGGCCAGAGAGCGTTGAATTCACTGGAAGGGTGACAACAAAGTTACCGACGCCTGCTGTTTGTTGTTGATTGATGATGTTGGTGAGGTTTCCTGCCGAAAACGGATTGTTCTCAACGATGAAATCTGCATCGTAGCCGATGTCCATCGAGGAGAGGTTAAAACTCCCATCGCCCATATTGGCGAATGAAAAACTAACACTGCAGAGACGCACGCCATACCCATCAGTGTTGTATGGTAGAGCATTCGTCAGCGGCGAAAGCCTTGAGGTCATGTTGCCCAATGGATCGAGAATGTACAATGGTTCCATGCCATAGAGGGCGTCACCGGCATAGCCGATGGCATGAAGGTCGTCTTGACCATCGCTGTCAATGTCCATTGCAATTTGATTCCAAGCGCCAATGAACAGACCGAGGCTGCTGTCGCCTGCTGGAACGATGTGCTCGAGCAGGCCATCACCATTCATGTCAACCCCGAGGGCGTTTGTAGGAACCGACCATGGTTGAACGACCGACGAGACGTTTCCAATTTCGGTTGAATTCAAAAAATAAGCCGACAGATTTCCGTCGATGGTTTGTGTATTTCCATCGTCTGCGCCCGGGTATGGCACAACGAGCGAATTCACGCCGTCACCGTCGTGATCGAACACTGAAGCATTGTTCATGGCGCTCGCAGAAGCGAGGTCATTCGTTGCCAAAATATTGCTTGCGTTCCATTGCAAGCCCATGTTCAAGGCAATCGTGTAACCCTGTTGATTTGTACCAATAAAGTCGATATCACCATCGCCATCCACGTCTCCTGCAATTGGTTGAGAACCCAAGCCATCGAAATGGTTCGGGTTTTCAGTGATGCCACTGGCGTTTACCCAACTCAAGGGCGTGCTGTGGCCGAATAAATCCGTTACAACGACACTGAACGTTGTGGAATTGTTAGCAAAGACGCCCGCAGTCAAGAAACTGAGTGTTGTAGCAGAAGTTGTACCGTTCATGTTGACCGTGTGGGTAAGATTTGCTCCGAAACTGCTTGTTTTGCTGTTGTAGGTGCGCAGAGCAAAGGTGCCGCCTGAGTGTATTGAAACGAGGTCTGCGGAACCGTCCAAATCAAAATCACCGACAGAACCTGAGATGCTGTTGCTGTAAAGAGCGATGCTTTGTGCTGCGCCAATTGCTCCTGTTGTAGCGTTCATGAGGTGCACGCACGCAAGGTCAGAACCGTAATCGAAAGCAACCAAATCATCATGGCCGTCACCATTGAAATCGCCGGTAGCGACTTCGGAAGAGCCAGCGCATGTTTGGGTCCATGAAGATGTGTTCAATCCAGCGTTCAACGTCCAATCAACAATCATGAGGGCGGCGTTGAACCCTGTGGTGCTGGAATCCCTCGAAAGCACCACGACTTCAGGCAATGTGTCGTTGTCCACGTCCCCTGGTGTGTAGTCTTCCACAGACCCAATCGGTAGCAATCCACCATTGACATCAGGGGCGAATGAGACATTCACATCAACTGAATCAATCGACGCCCCAAACGGCAAGAAGAGTGGCGGTGACATGATCATCCCTGTCGAATGGAAATCGACCGATGTGTTGCCATTGAAGAAGGAATTCTGATGGCCGAGGTTTCCATACCCAGGCCCTTCAAAAGCCCATTCTTTAACGCCGTCCTGACCGATGTCAATGTACACCTGTCCTGGTGTTGCGACTTCATCCTTAGCACTCACCAAAAAAGAGGCGGAATCGAAGGTAACGTTTCTTGGAACATCGATGCCGAGGGATGTGTCGATCTGCCCTCCCGTAAGGGTGAGCGTCGGGCTTGCTTGCCCGCCGTCAAAGGTACTCACGGTACCGCTCGTTGGATTCGCAGCAGCCGGCGAGAGTGCCACAGTTTGGAAGAGAAGGAGGAGAACGAGCAGGAATGGGCCTGTGCGGTTTGGGTGTTCCATGGTGTTCACAGGGCGACTGTGGATGGACGCCCTTCAAGTTCCTTACGGCGAAGTTGGAGAGGATATGTCAAAATACCGTGTTCTTCTGTTAATTCGGGGGGTTTGTCTGCTGACGAGAATTCTAAAGGGTTATACGACACAGGTTAGAATTAACAATTGAGGGGAACACCTTGGAAGCGACCACAAAAATTTCCGTCATCGCTGGTGACATTGAAATCGATCTTGAAGGAGCCGCTATGGAAGTCGAGGAGCAACTGCTCCTCCACCGCCAAGACGACACATGGACCATCATGCTCGGACGGCTTGCACAAGCAAGAAGCGATGCGCTCGAAGCCGCTGTTTCCGCTGCTAAGGAAAAGGGCCTTCCGGAGCGTGGTTCGGCGTTCAGAGTGCTCCTCGATACATGCTCACTTGAACGAAAACCCGACCAAGTCTTGGGCGCCATTCACTACCTACGTGGCGTCGAGGGCGTCGATGATAGCCCTCCAAGGGTCATCAATCAACTGTTTGAAGACGCAAAAATCGCCCCGCCCGGCAACCTTTCATTGTACCTAAACCGCTTGAGAGAACGAAATTTCTTGATGATCCCGCCCGGAAAGGAAGACAAGAACCGTTTTGCCCACCTTACTGAAGAAGGAAGGGCACACCTTGACAAACGATCCACTGCGTGAGGCGGAATCATGGTCATGTCCGGTGGGGGGAACGACGACCCCCGGGAATCAACTGGAGAGGGCGATGCTGTTGTCCTCGATTGGTCATTTCAAAACCATGCAAAAGAGATTCTACGGAAGGGGCGTCATGCTGGCTCCAATTTCAGGAGAGGGATTCTCGACGGGACGGACCTGACTGAAGGGGACTTCTCAAATTGTGATTTTCGTAAAGCTTCGATGTATGAGGCAGATTTGATGAAATCTGCTTTCGATGGTGCAGATTTCCGCGGTGCCGACCTTCGTAAGGCGCGGCTAAATCTTTCGAATTTTAGAAATTGTAAATTCGCTGGTGCAGACCTGCGTGGCATACGCGGCAGATACGCCATTTGGCAGGGAAGCGATTGGTGGAACGCAACGATGGATGAAGGATTGGAAAAGGCACTTGCCAAGAAATGGCCACGTCCCTCAGACCAGTGAACTTACTCTTCCTGATCAGCCACAACCACGACTTCGGGATTCGGGTACAGCGCAAGGCGGGCTCGTGCATTCAACAACGGAAGGCCAGCCAAGCCGATGCAAGTGAACATACACACACCACAGAAATACATCAAAATCTCGTAGGTGAGAAGAAGCGGCCCTGCAAGATTTGCTGTTGCAGCCCCCCCAACCAACCAACTCCCGATGACGCCGGAGCCAAGACCGATGACGGCCCCAGAAACATTTAGCCATGCTCCGAGTGGTTTGAGTCGGAACAGCAGGATTGAACCAATGAACATCAGGGAAACGGCAATACCAAGTCCAACTGCCCTCAAAAGGTAGCCACCGCTTTCACGCGCAGCATCGTGAAAGGCTTGATACTGCTCAATCGTAACTTCATCCTCGTCGCCAGCTTGACTGTTCGGCGTTTGCAAAAGGGTGTTGATTTCCTCCTCAGAAAGATCCTCTGCGCTATGAAGTTGGTAATCCCCATACGCCTGAAAGGCCAAGAGAAGTGCACCAAGAAACATAATCACCGCGACTGATTTTGGTCCCTTTGTATCGGGGCGAACGGCAAACATGTCGACTGGAGCGGCTGGCACAGCAGCTTCATCATCCATTCGCATTGAGAACCCAAGATCAAGGTCAGTCATGCTTCCGCCTCCAACAGATGCTCCTGTAGGCCTTGGCGAAGATCATCAGGGATTGGTTGTGATTCAAGGGTGTCCATGTTGACACATACGGTGACTTGACTGCTTGTCCAAAGCAAGGTGCCGTGTTGATTGTGAAGAAGATATTTCCAGGTGCACGAGGATGTGCCGATGCGCTCAATGGCGAGCGTCGCGTCAATCGTGTCGCCATATCGCAAAGGGGTGATGAAGTCTGTTTCCACATGAACAACTGGAAAACCGATCTTTCGTTCGTTGATCATCACAGGGTATGATACCCCGCACATTGGCTCCCATGCTTCCTCAAAAAAACGGTGTGCTAAGTCAAATATACGCGGGTAATAGGCGATGTTTGCACCGTCCAACATTGGGTAATCGACCCTACGAGACAGGTTAACGGCCATGCTACAGCCAAAAGGTTGGGCGTGAAGAAGGCTTGCTTATGGCAGCGTTTGGTTCCACCAAAAGGCAACCCGTTGCGCTTATATCCAAGCGGTCGGTGGACCGAACACCAAGGCCCTATAGTGTAGCTTGGATATCACGCCGGCTTGCGGAGCCAGCAACCCGTGTTCGAATCGCGGTGGGGCCGCTCTTCTCTGTTCCTTGCGAACGCTTTGTCTCAAATTCGCCATTCATGGCAAGGCCATTTATGCTCCTTCGCAAAACGGTTGAGTGGGCCTTCTGGATTGATCGCCACAGGGTTGCCGGTGATTCGCATGAACCATGAGTCAGCCATCGTGTTACCATACCCATAGCACACCGCGAGATCGTGGCCGTTTTCTCGAGCATCGGCTTCAACCACAGGAACCTTTCCTTTGCGACGTGGAACCGACCATCCACGCTCTGAACCGCTCAAGAGACCTTCTCGAACCTCAGGGCCGCACCCATAGACAGCATCCATTCCAAGCACTTCGCCCATCGCTTCAGCCATAGGAGCGATTGTTGCGGTGACAAGCACGAGACGGTGGCCTTGACTTCGATGCCATTCCAATTTTTCTTTGGCCTCATTCGTCACCCTCATAGCTAATTTTTCTTGTGCCAGGCGGGTTGAATACGACTCAAGGACATGCCATGAAGCAAGCGAGAAATGGCCTCTGTTTCGAGCGGCGTCATACACCGCCCGCCCCCTCAGGAGGTTTCCGATGAAGCCAAGCGTCCAACTGACGGTTCCAACAGGAATGCGCCATGGACGGCGCTTGGCGAGTTCTGCAGCGAGGGTCTTCTCGCTCGAGGCGTCCAAAAGCGTCCCATCCAAGTCGAAGTAGGCTGCGACCGGTCCTGCCATAACCAAGGCGGGAAACCCACCGTACATGAGCGCGACCCCATTTTTCGTGCCCACATCAGCGTTTCTGTGGTGCTTGTTCGCAACCAAGTTCGCCATAAACGCGACGTCCTGCCCGGTGATCTTGCCACCACTCAAGTCGATCACCAAGATGACGAGGAATGAAGAAGCCAACTTTACGGGGAGTTAGCCCGTGATTTCTCATGGACTTGTCATTGGAAAGGCAAGCGACAATCGATTGTGCTGAACACCCAGGGTTCGCGCCCACAAAGCGCATGATCTCAATCTTAAGGCGTTCAAAGCGTGCTCGTTTCTGGGAACCTTTTCCCTCTCTGCGTGGTGGCATAGCGAGAAAATCGCATTGAACCGATATGAAAGAAACGGTGGCAGTCCCACCTAAAAACTGGCTCAAAATCACTCAAAAGTGACTTTTTGTGTTGTTTTCCAATTCGCAGTGGCAAGTTTCTTGGCTTTTCCATCTGCAATGATAGGGTGAATTGTTTTCAGTTCGCCGTGCATGCCACGGACTTGGAATTTAACCCTCAACTCTGCTGCTTCATCTCGAACGACTGCTTCCATTTGCTCTTCATCCAAATCGATGGTTGCAAGCGTCGACCCGTCGGTAATGCTTGAGATGGTGAAGGTCTTTCCGGCAACGGAAAGAGTGGGCCTGAAATCCATGTCGTTGGGGTGATTCATCCACACTGAAACATCGAGAGATAAGGAATCTCGGATGTTGACTCGGCTGATTTCGACAGTATCGACCATGGCAATCATCTCATCGGAAGGGTAGGGTATTGATACGCCTTTCCATTCAGCAAAGTGGTCACTCGTAGGCAATTTCCACCAATTCTGGAACATGAATCTTGACCATCACTGTCAACGTCCAATCGTTGCCTGGATCGGGGTCGGGTGCCCCAGCGAACAGTGGATCCGGATCTGCTTGTTGTGCAACGACTGTCCACACCCATTCCCCTTGCCCAGAACGAGCGTTCGGATTTGAAAGTAAAAATTCCATGAGTGCCTCTGCTGAGTCTGAATCAAAGATACCATCTTCTCCAAATCCGTTCAAACCTTCGTCTGCCACAGTTGCTGTGGCCGATTCGTTTGAGGTGATGTTCTCGCCTGCCGTTTGCTCAGTGCGTTTGTAATTATCATCGACGATGTAGAGGTTGAGTGTGAAGTTGTCTTGAGGTGCGATTACATCTTGCGCCAAGGTAAGCACGCCCTCGTAATCGAGGATTCGGCCCTGAACGCCCGGTGTAATGTTGCCTTGCCATTCCTCTCCTTGAGCAAGGTACTCGTCCCATGAGTATTCAACTTCCACCGTTTTCCATGTCACCTCATAGCGACGCGTCATGATTTCAAGTTTGAACACTTCTTGCAGTGTGGCGCCGTTTCCATCATCCAAAAAGATACTTCCAGTGATGGTTCCTGATTTGTCTGTTGGCACCAACACGGTATCGGTTATCGCATCGACATCGTTGCGTGGGTCGCCGTCGTTATCGCTGTCCTCGCTCCAATCAAGGTCCCATTCAAACATGAGATCCTTACCTTCTGGGTCGTAACTTTCACTGGCATCGAGCAAGGCAGAGTCGCCTGAACGGATCGATTCTGGGAAGGTGAGATTCAGTTGTGGAGCGCCATTCACAAAGACGATGGTGGTGATGTCGTCAGTACCACCTTGATCGTTTGTGATGGTCAACTGAGCGTTGAAGACTCCAAATGAAGCGTATGTATGTGAAGTAAATCCAGAGACCGTTTCTGAGGATTGTCCGTCTCCAAAGTCCCATTTGTATGCGGTGATGACGCCTTCGATAGCATCGGAATCACGGGCATCGAACGTCACGGTTTCTCCCTCTTGGATTTGAAGAGGGTATGCGTTGAGTGAAGCGCGTGGGTCGACCGTTGTGTCCAAAACACCCGTACAACCTGCGAGTGATGTGGTCGCCATCACGAGTGCGGCGAGCACAACAAAACCAACCCGATAGGGGCCTTGAGCGCTCGACATAAGTGAGAGGAATCGCCCGCCCTTTCTAACGCTTGGGGGGGCTGGCATAACTTGCATCGGGGTTCAATGGGGTTTCAAAGGCCGCCACATCGACTTGGAGGGAGATCCATAATGCCGGTTGTCCAACGCCAAAGACATCGTTTGAGCACGGTGATATTGAAAGAGGGACAGCGATGTCGACCTGTCATGGCCCCTGATGTCTTTGATGGCGAGCGAGTGCTCGCTTTCGATTTAGAGACCACCGGGGTATCCACTCAATACGACCGTATCGTCCAACTGGCCCTGATTGGAGCTGATGAAACCGGTGGCGAGGTTCATTACGAACGATTGGTCAACCCTCGACGTCCAATTCCAGCTGGAGCCAGTGGCGTCCACGGTATTTACGACCACGATGTACGGTCGAAAGGTGATTTCTCGACCGTGGCTGATGAGGTTGCTGCATTGATTGAAGGCGCCATCATCGTCGGTCACAACGTTCGAAAGTTCGACATGGCGATGCTTGAAAGCGAGTACCTCAGATTAGGAAAAAGAACACCGAAACCGAAGGCAATTATGGACACCTATGAATTGGTAAGGCGGCTGAAAATAGGCCGCCCTCATGGCCTGGGCGCTCAATGCACTCGACATGGAATTGCCCTCAAAGACGCCCACACAGCGGCGGCTGACGCTGCAGCATCGATGTTGCTGTTTTGGCGGCTGTCGGTGGACCATGCCCCCTCATTTCGAAAGTCCATCGAAGAAATTGAACGGTGGGCAGTTCATGGCACCGTCGCCTCGGATTCTTCTGAACTTGGGCGTGGTTTGGGCGATCTCGAACCGGTGGACTCACTTGGAAAAATTCGCATTGATGATGGGCACATGGTGCTCGCCTTTGGACGGCACAAGGGCCGCCACTTGAGCGAAGTGCAGTTTGAGGACCCGCGCTACATCCATTGGTTGTTGTCGCCAAAAGGCATCGAAGATGAAGAGGCACGCGAGAAGGTCAAGGTTTACCTCGAAGGTGTTCAATAATTTCTTTCTCAATCCGTTGCGCACGACGACCGGGCTATCTGTGATGCTCCACACCATCTGGCAGTGGCGACCACGGTAAAACATCGCACCAGTGTCCAACGCGCCACACCCTGTTCTGCGTCATGATTGATCCAAGGAACAAAGCCCCTTGATGGCCGGATGCCAAGGTCTCTTGGAGCGCCTCCTTCCCTCTGTCGGAAAATTTAGCCGCCTGTTGAACTCCTGTTGGAACAGCACGCCCTTCGGCGTTGAGGGGCTCACACAATTCAAGAACTGCCGCACCAGAAGATGGATCGAATTCATGTAAAAGCACAACTGCGTCCGAGAAATCACTTTTGTGAAGCGTGCCGTTTTCGTGACGCCACTGCCACCAATGCGGGCACCAAGCTTTCCAATCACAAAATCCACCACACGAAGCATCACCCACTGTTGGCTCCATAGGCATGGGCGTTGGAACCGTCGCTTGCCAAGCAGCATAGGCATCTTCGAGCACATTGTCTCCAAGTGCTGCCCACTTTGAAGCGTCGTGTGTGTACCAGCCTTCGGTTCGTACTGGCGGGGCATCTGGATTATTGGCCAGCAGAATGTCCCTATACATTCGCAATTGGCGATTCACGTCCACTTTGAGTTCGCCATCGGGGATTCGGCCCGTTTTCAAGTCAGCAACAAGCCACCCTTTCGGCTTTCCATCTTCCCCAAGATCAGCCATGAGCAGGTCAAGGCGACCCATCAAGCGGCCATCTGAGGTTTTCAATTCGCCTTCAACAGCGATGGCTGTCGATTGAATTCGACGCCATAGCGCAGCGGTGATTCTGTTGTGGTCAAGGCCTCGGACACCAACATGGTCGAGCAGCATAATGATGCCACCACGCTGGTGTTGAAGCGCATCCTTCCACTTCTCTTCCTTCCATTTTGGCCGTCGGGGCGTGGCCATAAAGGCGGCTTTCTCTTCTTCCCAACGACGTTTGAGAATTTTTTCAGCCTCTTCAACGAGCCAACCGCTTTCTGAATCAGGCTTCCCTGTGATGTCAATTTGAAGCAAATCCTCAATCGAGGCGTGGACCGCAGTGCCGACTGATGCTGCCATACCAGCTTTTCTTGGGAGACCTTGGCGACTCAACCAATACATCCGAGGGCAAGTCTCGTACCGGTTCCATGCAGATGGTGAAAGCATGTGAGGTCGTGCTTCATCGGCCATGCTGCGTGCTTATCCTCAACGAACATGAAGCCACCGGCTCCATCTTATGGAGGCAAAGTGTTGATACAGAAGAGGGAGTGTGTGAAGCGCATGGAAGGTCCAAAGGTCCGCATAACAAAAGACGTCAACACAGAAAATGCTCTTGTTGTGGCATGCTTCCCGAGCATCGGCATGGTTTCAAGTGTAGTCGCACACTTCTTGATTGATCACCTCGATTTGGAATTCGTTGGCGCCGTTGTCGACAATCGCTTGCCAGTCATCACGCTCGTCAATGATGGTGAGCCGCTCCCAGTTATTCGAGCCTATGCTGGAAAACCGCAATGCACAATCGAAGGATGCGATCAAGTCATTTTGTTAATGAGTGAACTCGTCATTCCAGAACCGCTCATCAACGATATTGTGTGGGCAATGTTCGAATGGTCAAGAGAAAACAACATTGTGGCTGGCGTTGTCATCGATGCATTCGCTAAGGAAGGCATGAAAGGAAGCCTCAACGGTTCAGAACCTTCGATTGAATACGAAGACACAGAAGGCGTGGATGTTGTCGGAATCGGTGCGAATGAGAAGGTCCGTGGAATGCTCAAGGAACTCAACATCCCATTGCTCAATCAAGGCGTCATCAAAGGCATCAACGCAGCGATCTTGAGTGAAGCCCGTCGCCGTGGCCTCGATCTCATGTCCATCATGGTTGAGGCGGACCCTCGCTTCCCAGACGCTCGCGCTGCAGCAACGCTCATTGAACACTTGAACGCGTACCTCCCTGCCATCGATTTGCCTCACCAGCCGCTGATCGAGGAAGCAGAATTCCTTGAGGCCCAGATTAAGTCAATGATGGATGGAGCCGCGCTCCCAGAGCCAACTCAAGACAACTCGATGTACGGTTAAGCGTTTGAACGCAGCCCAAATGTGGTGCATGCGATTCCAACCAAGAGAAGAAGAGCACTCAGTGCCATCGGCATAAGCAACACCTCGCCGTACGGAAGGTGCAACCAATCCAACAACGATTCGCCGCGCGAAAACGTACCACCGGCCGAAGCGGTGAGCAACATGAAGCCGACCGCTCCTAGGCCTGACACAGCTTGTATGAGACGAGACCGTGCCTCATCCCAAAGAGAAATTCCAACCCGCCAGCGAGCGAGGAGAACACCCGAGGCGAGCCCAAGGCCGCTCATCGAAAACAGCATTTTATTGGCAAGAATTGGACTGCTCATTTCGCCACCCGGCGCAGAAGAAAGCCCTGTCCAAATGGCAAACGGCGTCGCAATCAACCCAAACAACATGGCTGAATGGGCCACTGCATCTAATGAACGGTATGATGAACGGATGGAAACGGGAAGGTATTGATGCGCTAAGCACAACAGGAATGCGACACCTGAAAGCGCAAAGGCGCCAACAACAAGTTCAGTGGCCACGACGTGAAGTGTGTTTGCCGAGATCATTGTTGTCCATCCCCATAGGTGCCCGCGAGGTATTCATGCCCATACCATTGCCATTGTTCATCTGTCCAGCCAGGGGGAAGGCCTCCCTCCGGTAACGGCGCAATCGAGGATTGAGATTCTCCTGCACCCTCTGCTGGTTGAAGAGCCTCGATGGTTGGCGTTTCATCGTAGATTTTCAATGGGTCATCGGTTTGTCCTGTGGGTCTCTGCAAGGCTAAAACAGCTCCAAAGAGCACCAAACCCATCGCGAGACCTTGGAGATAAATTGGCAAAGCATCAACCTCATCCGGCGTGATTTGAGCGCTTACTGCAAACCAAGGCGTAGTTTGCGAAGGGCCTTCACCCGAAAGTGCAGCTCTCCATTCAATTGTGGATGGGGAAATGGCTGCTGGTAACGTGAATTGCCAATAATTGGCCTCTGTTGAATTGACCGTGGCTTGGATGACCGCTCCATCCTCAGTCCGCCATTCAACCTGCGCAGCATCGGTGTATTTTGTGTGAAGTAAAACGGTGAGGTCTTCACCAACTTCTCGTGTTGTTATGGGGGTAAAGTCCTCATGAATGCGAGCCAAGTCCTCCGGCACCGACTCAACATTGATTTCGAAGCCTTGTGATGCACCAAAGAAGGGCCTGCCCTGTGATGGACCAGTTGCATCAGCGTGGTGGACGGCTGCATACAGGGTCTTTACACCGATCGCATCAGGCCTCAACACCCATGTATGCTCTAAAATGGAGCCAGTTCCATCGGTCGAACGTTCGACATAATTACCGGAACCTCCTTGCCCATTCGAGAGGATTTCCCAGCCGTCTTCCAATGGCGTATCTCCATTGGCATTGGTGGAAGACAACAAGAAAAGGCCAATCAATTGTTCATCATGGGCGACATCAACGCCATCTACAACGATGCGAACCTCTGCAGGTTGTCCGACCCAAACATGCTCGGGATATTCGATTGAAAGAGTCAGCAGGGAGGTAGCGTTCTGTCCAGCGTCGCCATGACAGGCCCCTCCACACTGCATATCACGCAAGCCATCTCCATTGCCCCCGGGTTCGGCGGCTGAAAAGGTGGTCGAGGCAACGAGAACAATGAGCAGAACGAGGACCTTGGTGCGTTGATGAATCACGTTCAGTCCCTCCTCTCTAGGAAAATTAGGCTAAGTGAACCCACGCCAATGAGCAACAGAACAATGCCGAGGATTGAAGCGCTGAGGCCTCCTTCGGAGGATGTTGAATCGATGGTTGCTGGGACTTGAACAGTCACGGTGGACGATGCGCCATCTTGCAGTGCAACGCCTTCGATGATTGGCCGAATTGTGTAGACGGTGTCGCCAGATGTTAGTGGTGTATCGACATAGTTTAACTCGGTGACTGAATCAAGGACGATGCCGTTTCGCTCGATGCTAAAACTAGCATTTGGCCCATCATATGCCCATGTGAAATCGATCAATTGGCCGTTCAATGTCCAATCCAAGTCTTGAATGGTGGGGCCTTGCACTGGCGTGAAGGAAAACGTCGTCGATGCTTTGTCGCCTGAATCATCCTGGACGGTCAGTTGGACCGTTGTGATGGTCGTTGGTGTGAATGTTGCTGTGGGGCCTGTGGCGGTTCCACTTCCCCCTGCAGTGTCTGCCCAAGACCATGAGAACGTGACGATTCGTCCATCAGGATCGGTGGAACCGCTCCCGTCGAGCGTGAGGACTTCACCAATCCATATGGTGGGTGTTAGATTCGTGATGACTGAAGTGGGGGCGAGGTTCAGAATCGTAACCGTCTTGAGAACTGGAAGAGAGGAAGTTTCCCCATCGTGGGCAATGACTTCCGCCGACCACAGTTGATTCGGGCCAAGCAACGCGATGGGCACCGATGTTTGGTTGGCCAGTGAGGCTTCGAGGAATCCGTTTCTGTACCAATCAACAGAATACGTCACTGCATCTTCATCTGGGTCAGTGGTGCCAATGATGGCATTCAGTCCGTTAAGGCTCGAAGCATCATCATTCAACTCCAAGGAGGCCGATGGTGCAGAGTTGAGGATCGCAATGGTTGCTGTCAGTGTATTTTCACTCAGGTCCACACCATCGTTTGCTCGCACTTGTACCGTCCATTGCTCGCCTTTCGAAGTCTGCTCGGAAGGGAGATTCAGACTTTGATCGAGGGCAGTTATACGAACACCATCCTTGAGCCAAACCACATTTGGAGCAGCCATTGCGTCCCCATCGATGTCGGTTTGGGTGATGGTAATGCTGGCGCTTTCCAACGTGGTTAGGCTTGTCTGTGAAACCTCCAGCGAGGTTGCTTCTGGAGCGGTATTTCCAATCGTAACGGTGGCAGTTTCGGCCCATGAGGACCATGCATTGCCATCGCTCACCCGAACACGGGCAGACCAAGTTTGGCCTTTTTCAGTCGAGGTTGATGGCACGCCAGTTCCTTGGTAAACGGTGTCCAGCACACCATCTCGGTACCACTCGATTTCATGGCGAACTTCAGCATCATTATCTGCATCGTCGTACATATAGGCGACTGAAAGAGCATCGGTCGTGGTTGGGGTAAGCGGCGAAATATCAATTGTCATCACCTCTGGAGGCGTGTTCTGCACCACGCTTCCAATTTGCACTGTTTGAGCTGCCTGCCATGACGAGGTTGCTTCACCGTCATCCACGCGAACCTCCATGGACCAGTTTTCACCATTCCTCGTTGCATACGAAGGGACTGTTTGGCTGTTATCAAGGTCGGAAATAACGGAACCTTCCAGCAACCAACGCGTCTCGTAGGTCAGAATGTCTTGGTCTGCATCGGAGGCGCTGGCGCTGTAGGAGAGATCATCGTCAGTTTCAGGTGAACTCGGTAGAACAGTTGGTGAGCCAATGGTCGGAATCGTATTGGCGATGACGAGGGTGTTGCTTGTAACGCTCGTACCAGCGTCCATCCCATCAGAGGGTGTGACGACAGCGTACCATTCTTGGTTTTTAGCAGTCAGTGATGGTGCTACTGTGGTCCCGGAATTCGTAACCTGGACTCCGTCCCTGAACCAATCAATGATCGTACCAGATTCAGGGTCATTGTCTGCGTCATTGTATGCATAGGACAGGCTCAGTGTCGAGGTGGTGGTTGCTCCATTAGGGCCCAAGAGAAGGTTGCCTACCGTCGGCGCTGAGTTTGGCGCAGCGCCAGCTTCTGGTATCTGGTAAGTGGCTGTTGCCCAGCGGTCGCCGTTGTTGTTTGTGCTGCCATCTGCCGTGAGTCCGGCCACAGAGAGGGTCGCTTGACCAGTCCCCGCAGATGGTGCCGTCCAGTCAACGCTCCAACTTCGTTGATTGCTGCCGGTGATGGAGTGGGTTGCACTCGTGCCTGCGCTGTTCACATTGACTGAAAACGTGGGCCCAGTCGAAAGCGAACCATGGCTCGCCTCGAGGCTGAATCCGCCATCAGTACCGGAAACGCCTCCTGTGACCGAGATGGACAACGTGTAGGTTGAGCCTGGAGTGTAAGAAGCCGGGTGGCCACTGATCGATACCGTAGCAGCAGTCGACCCACTTTGAGAATGGCATGAGCAGCCTGAGCTTTGGCTGTATTTGCCACTGGAATTCCCTTCAGTCAAAGGTACGACTGAGAGCAAGAGAAGGGTCACCAGCAAAACTGGAATTCGTACCGAACGCATGTAATTTGCTGGGCCGTGGTCTATGAGAGTGTTGTGGTTTGTTGAGTTGACAAACCTGACTTTCCCCAACCAATCTAGAAGTCCGTCAACGAGGCTTGCTGAGTGGTTGTAGGCACTGATGGTTGCTCTTGTTCCGAGGATGGAGGTTGCTCTGATTGCTCAGATCGATCGGAAGATTCGGGTTCAGATTCGCATGCTCGAAGAAGGTCTTGTTCGTTCCAAATCGTGACCCCTAATTGCTCCGCCTTTGCTCGTTTTGAGCCTGCCTTTTCGCCGGCAACAAGAACATCGAGCTGTGATGAAACGCTGCCGACGACTTTGCCACCCGCTGCCTTAATCGAGAGTTGAACTTCCTTTCGGGGGCGTTGGAGGGAGCCAGTGAGGCAGAGCGTCATCCCTGCCAATGGTCCACCTTGCGCGGGTTTAGGTTCGTCGAGCACTTCAATCAGTGATGCTAAGTCGAGGATCATCGTCTTTCTGTTGAGCAAGCCGTCGCGAACGAGGATTGCAACTTTACTCCCAATGCCGTCAACCTCACACAAAGCCCGAATGGCTTGGTTCTCTGTGTGGGGTTTTCCTTTTTCATTGAGGGTTGGTCCGAATTCTGCTGAGCCGGGTTCCGCCATTGCATCTTCTGCCCACTTCATAATGGCATCAAGTGTTGTGAATCGCTGCGCTACTGAGGTAGCGAGTTCAGGGCCAATACCTGAAAGGCCCATGGCATGAAGGAACCGCCCAAGTTTGAGGGACGTCGTTTTCGATAATTCGTTGAGGACATTGAGAGCTGATTTTTCGCCCATACGCTCGATATTCTCCAATTCTGCCTGTTGAAGGCGATACAGATCGGGGATGGTTTGAATCAAATCTAAGTGAAGCAATTGGTCGACCAATTTCTCCCCGATTCCATCCATTTCGAGGCTTCGGCACCAATAGAGAATCGCCCGACTTGTACGGGCGTCGCACATCATGTTGGTGCACCGGATGAACGCTCCATCGGCTTCGAGCGATGCTTCGCATGCTGGGCATTGGTTTGGTACCGCAATCGCTGTGGCCGGAGGCATCGCTTCGAGGAAAGGGGTGCCGTCTGCATGGCTACGATTGTTGAGATCTTCTGCATTGCCGGGACCAAGACTTGCCTCAATCTTTGGAATGACATCGCCTCGGCGGACAATCAACACGCGATCACCTATGTTGACGCCAAGGCGCTCAACTTCACCCACATTGTGCAAGGTTGTGTGTTCAACGGTCACGCCACCGACGGACTGCGGAGCGATTCTTGCTACGGGAGTGACGGCTCCTGTGCGCCCTGTTTGCCAGGTCACATCGAGAAGAATCGAGGTGGCTTCCTCGGGAGGGAATTTCCATGCCAATGCCCAACGAGGGTGATGTGCTGTTGATCCGAGCCGTTCGCGTTGAGCCAAATCATCCAACTTGAAGACAATGCCATCGATCTCAAACTCATAATTTGGCCGTTTCGTGCTCCATTCAAGTGTGTAATCGATCATATCTTGCTGAATATTTGATGATTCGAACACATGCCACGGGGCGGGTTCGATTCCAATCGAATGCTTCAACAATTCAAGTAACTCGCTATCGTATTGCAGATCGGGAGATTCAGATACGAATTTGACATCGTACGCACAGAACACAAGGTCCGAAGCATTGGCCTTTCCGTCCCCATGTTTCTGTCGCAGTGCACCAGAGCAGAGGTTTCTCGGATTTGGCGAGACATGCTTGTACTTCTTCTCGAACACTTCCAATGGCATGACGACCTCACCGCGAACATGGCAATTGACTGGTACGTTCAGTCGCGTTGGGATGTTCGCCACTTGTATTGCATTCAGCGTCACATCTTCACCGCGCTCGCCACTGCCGCGGGTAGCGGCTCGATGCAAGTTTCCTGCAACGTATTCCAGCGAAAGAGCGGAGCCGTCCAGTTTCGGCTGAGCAAGGTATCGGGTGCCACCAAATGTGGACTGGTTGACGAAGTGGAGAATGTCTTCATCGGTTGTTCCTTTGTCGAGGGAGCGCATTGGAAATTGATGCTCGACCTTGACCGTACCCGGCAAAGGTTCCGGCCCGACTTCATGGAGGACTGCATTGTCAGGATCTAATTGCTTAAGCTCGTCCCATAACGCATCAAAATCAGCATCTGTGATTTCTGGAGAGGCTTGATTGTAATACAATTCTCGATGGTACCGGACCGCCTCGGCCAGTTGTCGAACGCGCTCCCCCCCGGCCATGTTTAATCACCGGAGCCAGAGGATATGAACATCACGAAAATTGCAATCCGAGCAACTCAAAGCCGGCCAATGGGCAGCGAGTCATGATCGCATGCGTGAGGATTCGAAGATGGATTTCTGCGACAACGTGAACCGTTGCTTGGAACATGTGCCCAGCGTGAACATTGTTGTCATCATCCGACCAGCAACAGTGAATGTGTGTGAAGGGTTTTCCTTCTTCAGTACGAGCAATGTTTCCTGAAAGACTCACCAATTCAGACGGCATTTCCAGGGGTCGGCGCTGATAGACGCCTTCTTCGTTCATGTAACCGTATTTGTTGTCACGAGTTCGCCCAATTCCACTTGTGATGGCGGCTGCATCAAAGCCAACTTCGTCTGCGAGCGATTGAAGTGAGGCATGAATTTCTTCATCTGGGTCAATGCGTACAAACAGGTCCTCTCCACTGCGGGTCCATTCCATGGTTCCTCCAAAGCAACCCGCTTATTGAGAATAACGCTACTCTTCTTGTGCAATAACCCCGGGATTTTTCGGCCAAAGACCCTTTTCATCAAGCGCGAGTTCTATTCTTGAACGTGCCACTGAGAGGTCGTTTTTGTCGCCGCCAAGAGGCAATGGCCCGAAGATTCCCCAGCCCTTTCGCAGCAACATAATCCGACGCGCTGGTTGTCGTTTGGAAAGCTTGAGCCGGCTCCACTCGTAACGTTGGCCATCCGCAAATGCATGAGTCCGGGTGACGGCGTAGCGCTTGGGTACAAGCAGCGAAATGATGTGCAAACCAAGGCATACATCCCAAGCAACCGCATAAGCCGGGTTTGTGTTTGATACGCCAACAAGCCCCCATGGTAGCACCATCATTGCAGCCATAGAACCGAGGTTGCCCCATTGGCGAATCACTTCCTGGGCGCCTTCGCTTTCCCAAGCAAACCCTCCGTTCGGTAGTTCCCCGAGCGTGGGTACGTCGAGGCGCTGTCGGGTCAACCAGAACGCATCCCAAATCACAATACCAAACAGGACAGCAACAGCAACCCCTGCAAAGACATCTGGATTCGGGAGGGAAGGTTCCATGCCGTCACCTCATAGGTGGGTGAGATCGATCTCGCCAAGGTCATCGCCGCCACCCTTCCGCATGCGAACCAAGAACAGAACCACGGCCACAGCAATCAAAGCAATGAGCAGAAGTGTTCCAGTTTCGAAGTCCCCCGTGTCTTCAACGGTGGTGCCTTCCATGGTATCCGGGATGCCGTCATTGTCATCGTCTTGATCTGCGAAGAGCCATGTGGTCATGCCGTCCGGACAATTGACATCGTCTGGTTGTCCATCCCCGTCTGTATCAGTCCAAGCGCATGCGTCCAGTGGATAGTCGTCTCGTGCATCTGGTACGCCATCGTTGTCATCGTCGGTGTCCTCTTGATCTGGCCCACATGGATAGCCGATGGCGCTGTTGAACCACACATCGGTTTGTTGAGTGTAGGTGCACGAGTTTGTCCAGTCGCCATCTGTATCGAGTTGAGTGATTTCAAAGTCCACTGCGTCAGTCGTTGAAGCGCCCAACGTGTCCGTCACCTTTGCCTCAAGAACATAAAATCCGTATGGAAGGTCAGTGATGTTGTATTGTGCTTCACTTGGCCCGCGCATGACTTCCTCGCCAGATGCATCGGTAATGACCCATTCAATGGAGAGGTCGCCGATTGAATCAAGATCGTCGCTGTAGACCATTTGAGCGTTCAAAGGAGTGGTTTCCATTGCCCTTTGACCCGAATACGGTGTTGTAATTTCAACCAAGGGGGCGCCGTTGAGAGCCATAAGAATCACAATCGAGGTGCTCATGCCTTCTGTGTAATTGACGGTCGTGGTTTGAATTGGAAGACCTAGTGCTGTGGCTTGTATGTTCACCGAAGTCAGTGTGGTCGTCGAGGACTCATCGACAATGAGGGTTGGAATCTCAACCAAGACTGAGGTGCCCTCCACTTGTTTCGAATATTCCGAAGTGTGGCCTGTGGCTTCAATGGAGAAGAGCACTTCAATCGGTACGCCGTTGACTTGAGCGTCGAAGTTGTAGGTGGTCCACATGTGGATTGTTGCGCCATCGTATGCAGAGGTTTGATCGGTCATCACATCGACAAGGTTGACGGAAATCGCACCCGAAGCCGCCACCTCTCCGATGATCGAACCGCCTTCGATACGAGCGGAATAATGGTCAGCAGAAAGCACGACTGATGCTAAGATGTCTGGGGAACGGAAGACAACTGGGGCAATGGACCCGTCATCAACGTCGGCGTGCAAATCAATCGCAACGGCAAAGTTTGCAGCAATCATACCTTCGACGATGAGGCTGTCCATGGTGCGACCGTGGTGGCTCGAAAAGGCGGTTCCTGTGCCTTCACCGTTCAAGATGAGGTCATCGATAATCCCTGCCGTTTCATCAAAATCGATCGCTGGTGCGCCTGATACTTGGATGGTGTTCAAATCAATAAAGCGATTGTTGATTCCTGCAAGGCCGCCCATTGCCCCGACGGTTCCATTCAGATTGGACACTGCAAAGCCTCCATCAATGGATTCCAGCCAGCCAATGTAGCCGCTTCCAGTGAACGCAGTTGCATCGATGTTGTCCATTGAACCGGTCACGGCTGTGACTTCGAAACCATGCGTCATATCTCCACCGAAGGTAAGGCCATCAACATCCACAACGGATTGACGGGCCCACAATCCAACGCCATTGCAATTCATGAGGGTGACATCTGAAAGGATGAGGGTTCCCTCTGTAGCGATTGTATTGATGCAACCGCTTCCAGCATCATAGAGGGTGCTGTCAGTGAGTTCAACGGTTGCGTTACTCCCGCTTGTAATGACAATCAATGGGTCAGCACCAGAGGAGCGCGCAAGTTCAGTTCCAGCTGCATTCAGTTGCCCGAATTGGGAGACTGTCAAAGCGGGTGAGGCTTCCAGCACTGATGAGGCGGAAAGGTCGATTGTTGAGGAGGTGAGTGAGCCAAGGTGCAACCCTCCCCAGCGAGCGCCTTGACCTGTGGAAGATAGTGTGGCATCACCAACGTCCATAGCGCCGTCCACCGTGATTGTGCGGCCTTCTGAAATTCGCACAGAAACGCCGTCATCAATGCTCAGTGTTCCTGTTTGGCTAACGGTGAGGTCAGCGTCGAGGAAGTAAGGGCTCCATTGTGATTCCAAGATCAGCCACTCATCGAGCGAGCCGCCGGTAATTCTTGAGGCCATGAAAGTGTGATCCAGAGAGGACGAAGAATCCCATGTGACAAAATCTGTAAATGAGCCGATTTGAAGATTGACACTCTTGACGCCTCCTGTTGTTTCGCTGCTGTCAGTGACTTCACGAGCTGTTGCTGTGGTACTGAGACGACCTTGGTCATCTGTTGAAGCAACTGAGCCGTCGACGGAAATGAGTGCGCCTGCGACCGGTTCACCTTGATCGAGTACTCGAATATCAAGTTCCGAGAGCACGTTGAGTGATGCGCCTGTGAGTGCCGTGACCGTTCCAGAAATCGAGCCAGCAAGCAAATCAAATTCACAACCTGGTTGAAGCACGAGGTTGCCATCGATGTGAACATGCTCGGATGTTCGAAGGGTTTGGCAAGCCCATGACACATTACCTATGACATCGAATCCATCTTCACTATTTGACGACAACATGCTGTCAAAGCCCATTGAGATACTTTGTGCGGAAATCGTTGAAGCATCGCCCATCAATTGAGCGCTGCCTTGGACACTCACCAAGCCGTCTGTTGGAAGAAGGAGGGTCGTGCTTTCGAGTTGGAGCCCACTACCAGTCTCAAGGGTCAAATCACCAGTAAGGACATGGGGGCTACCATCTGGGCGGGCGCCGAGATAGACGACTTGGCCACTCGTGATGGTCCAGTCGCCTTGAGGGATCACAGGAACTTGAACAGACTGACCCATGCTCCCACCATAGAGGGTAACCCTCACGCCAGCACCACCAAGGCTTATGTCGACAATGCTTCCTTGAGATTTGAGAGGCAGGGTTGCTGCACCATTGGTGTTGCTTTGTAAGATGAAACCGTGAACGGCAATGGTTGCTTCGATTGGTGAGCCAGTGAGATCGGTAAACGTCACAGGCGTTTCGTCGAGGAAGTCTGAAGAGGAGGTTGCAATGGTCGCGGTTGTTGAACCGCCATACAAGAGGTAGCCATCTCCCAGTGCATCAGATGAAGTTGCTTGGGTATTTTGAGGTTGGAAATCGCGGATGGTTGCTGTGCTGTCAGTTGCAACGACAAGAGGTGTTCCGTGCAGATTGGCTTCCCAACTGGAGGCTTGCAAGGTGGAAGTCCCATCGAGTTGAACGCCCGTTGGGAAGACCCTTGTTGTAAGAGTCTCAACGTTGAGGTGAGAGTCCTCCAGAGCAATACCGACTGATTTTCCATCAACTGTTGAAATCGAATCACCACTGAGCAAGGTGTTACTGAGTTGGATTCCATTGCCATACTGAGCAATCGAAAACCCTTCTGTGGCGATGGTGCTGTACCATGCTTTCAGGCCAATCGAGGTGAGGTCTTGTGAAGAATAAGGTTTGGTAACGTCGATGTTTTTCCAAGTATGGTCGCCGTCAAGCACGTCGATGGCAAGCGCCTGTGATGAGATGGAATGGATGGTGGCTTCCTCGATGGTGCTGCTTGGACCACGAAGGCTGATTGCGGCATCAGAACCATTCAGGTGAGCGGTTGACAATGTCAATTCCCCATTACCTGATGCGTCGATGTTTCGCAGGCTCGAGGTTGCGGTTAACTCGTTGAAGGTGTGATGGCCGTCGCCTGAAAGAGCAAGTCCCCATACTGTGTTGTGAATCACTGTGTTATTCCATGTGCAAGTTCCACTGCACCGTTGATCGAGCACTGCTCTCGATTCGTTTAGGTTTCCAGTGAAGGTAATGTCTTGAGCTTGTATTTGCGTTGCGCCGTTTGCAAGGAGGAGGCGATGGCCGGAGATGACCATCGTGTCCAGTGTGAGGTCGTCACTGTCGCCAGCGTCGACGGCCAATGCAACATTCGAGCCGATGACGCTTGCTACTGATGTCGTAGCGCCCGCTTGGCTGGCGATACCAACAGTAACACCGTCAAAAGCGATGCCTGATGCCTGCAGGTGCCCTGATGTGGCCTTGAGAGCGAGCCCGGTCTGGTAAAAGGAAACATCGGAAACATCACTTGTCCCAGAGGAAATAATACCGCCAGCAACATTCGTGAAGGTGGCGCCCTCGACTGACACTGTGCCAGTGCTTCGAATCACGTCATAGTCGATGTCGTTTGCAACAACATCCGAGAGGGCGGCGGTACCGGCGTTGTTGATGCCAATGTAGGCGTCGTTGATTGTGAGCATCGAGGCGTTGAGGCTTCCATGGTTTCGGACGGCTGTTTTGCTGTTGTTCATGACCACATTGGTCAACTGCGCATGGCCGTTCGATTCGATTTGAAGTCCAACCCACAGCCCCGCTCCATGAGATCCTTGAGTGAGCGGTGTTGCTGAAGACAGGAACGTGGTGTCTGTTGCGAACAACGACCCTTCGATACGAAGCCAGTGATCGTCCCCAGCATCAATGGTTGTGCCGGGCGAGATGGTGAGTGTTGTTCCGTTGGCCACTGTGACGTTTCCAGTAAGAACGACGGTGCCAGACCATGTGGTTTCGCTCGTCACCGTTGTGTCTGCTGCCAAAGCTGGTTGCAGAACTGTACTGAGTGATGCAAGAAGAAGGAGGAAGACAAGCGTCGAAGCCTGAACGGTTCGCATGGTCCAATCTTTGCATGCCTTCCATATCAATCCAAAGGGTCCGCGTCAATTGATTTGAATGGTTCGAACCACTGACTGAGAGTGAAAGATCAGGTGGGCCCGCCCAGATTTGAACTGGGGTCTGACGGCCCCCAGCCGCCAAGTATAGGCCAAGCTAACCCACGGGCCCCCGTGTTCTGATCTTCTAAATCGAGACTCACTGAGTCGAAGCGCTGAATGGTGCAGCCTCGTAGATGAGGTCAATGTGACCCACATACATTCGGCGGCAGCAGTAGCGCATCAAGCCAACTTTGTCGAGAGCTTCAGCGTCGTCAAGACCTGCGGCCTTGAGTTCGTTGAATTCTTCCCATTTGTGGGCAATAACGCCACCGCAACTGAAACATCGTACTGGAATAATCATGCAATCACCTCATCGATACGACTTCTGCTTCTTACGGCGAGCACCACGACCAAGTTGGTGCTTTGCTTCCTTACGACGTGGATCGTTCACCAACAGGCTACGATCGAAGCGCAGGTATTCGTCTCGAAGTTCTTCGTCAATGCCTTCTGCACCGCCGTTGTAGTGGACAAGTCCACGTGCAATTGCGGTTCGGATGGCGTCGGTTTGACCCATGATTCCGCCACCAAGGGTGGTGATGTTAATGTCGACCTTGCTGAGTCGGTTCATTGCATCAGCGATGATCAATGGTTCCATTGCCTTGCGTCGAGCAAGGGATGGTGACAGAATTTCGATTGGGGCGCTGTTCACACGAACCCGTCCCTTTCCTGCCTTCACCGATGCACGGGCGACGGCAGTCTTACGCTTTCCAGAGGATTGAACTGACTTTTGCTTTTTGCGAGCCATCATTGCTCACCTCCGTCCCAGCGGTGGGTTGGTGCGCCGAGGTCGGCGCTGATGTCACCCAGGCGAATGAATCGCTCAGGCATTCCCTTGCGGATTTTGCTGAGGTCACCATGTTGGTGGCCTTCAGGGAGATCGCCTGCAAGGTGAGCAGGGCAGCCGATTTCGACCCGGAGGTTACGAAGGGCTCGGCGGCCACTGGACTTCTTTTGGTATGGCAACATACCACGAACTGCACGCTTGAGGATCATATCAGGCATACGTGGGTAGAACGGACCCTTACGGGCGTGGTTCAACTCGTACTTTTTGTGGTAGGTGTTGAGAACAGAGCGTGGTCGTCCAGAGACGATTGCTTTCTCTGCGTTGATGATGATTACCTTGTCATCACGGTGCTCACGTGCAGCCTTGAGCAGAAGATCTGCCGAGGCTGATGCGAGGCGGCCCATGATGAGGCCATCAGCGTCAAAGACGTAGGTTGTTTCATCCAAGGATAACAACCCCCGTGCCTGTTGGGTTTTCGTTCATCAGCTCGCCGTAGGTCACAACTCGACCTCCAGCGGCTTCTATTTTCTCACGTGCACCATTGCTGACACTGTAGGCGGCGATCGTGTGGTTGGCAGACAATTCACCTGAGCCGAGCAGCTTGCCTGGTACGAGGATGGTTGCACCCTCGGGGGCGTAGCGGCTCACACGGCTCAAGTTCGGCTGCGCCCAATTTTTACGACTCTTAGAGAGTCTCATGGCCACATCTCGCCAAACAGCGGCTCCGGTGTCACGCGACTGGGCTTTCAACTGGTTGATGACATCAACCAGTCGTGCGTTTGTCTTTCGTGTCGGATTGCTCATTTGACTCCCTCGATGCTTTGAAGCAATTCGCCGACTCGCCATCCCATTATCAATGCACCGACGCGGTTGGTCGCTCCTTCGCGCCGCAGTGACCCGAATTCGCCTGAGCCAGCCTCATTCAACATAAGGCGGCGTAGCGACTCACTCAAGCAGAATATCGCCTTGGGCGTCAAGCAGTTCCACGGTCAATCCAGCGGCTCGACCTTGGATGATGATCTCGTCGTGAAGGGTGTCGGAAAAGGCATCCATGGCGCCAAGTTCTGTGCCACCCGTGATGTCGGTAAGTTTGTCGATTAAGTGATTGAGAACGCATGAAACGCCGTAGGCTTGGCCGGCTCGGAAGGCATGATCGACGCCGCCAATTTCTGGGTCCTCTGCTTTCATTCGTAGCATGACCGTTTGCGAGTAAGCGACCAAGGCTCCATAGATGGCTTCGATAATTTGAGCTGCTTCCACATCATCCAGAAGGTTTTGAGCTGTTGTGAGGCCTGCAAACACGGCCCGCTCGTAAATCTTGAACGCCGCGATTGTGTCTGTCGTTTCTATTTGCATCGCTTCGCCGATAAGTTGCTTCCAATCGTCCATGGTGTCACCACACCGCACCTGCTCCTTGAAGGTTAAGGCGAAAATACCGCACAGAGGGCCTCGAAAGAGGCCCTCTTTACGATACTGACTGGCTTCAAATCTTGAAATCAGAGCCTTCGCCTTCAACAATACCTGCTTGTCGAACGGTTCCATCGGCTGCAACGAATTCGCCAGCCTTGGTCTGCTTGTCATACAAGCCTACCAATTCCTTTCGGGATACACTGCCTTCTTCGCCGAGTGCCACTGTCAACGAGCTCACGATGGTCTGGAGTGTTTGGAGGGCGCGGTCTCGGTGAGAAGCGTCGATGGTGTGATCGGAGTAACGTGCCTCTTCGAAGATGGAGAGGAAATCACTGAGTTGCTCTGCTGGGACCATGTTGAACGCTGAACGAACTGCCGACTCGAATTCACGGGTCGTTTCGTACACCTTCTTCATGAAACCATACCGCTTGAAGTGCTTCACCAGACTCTTGTAACAATCGAAGATTGCAGCAATATATTCGTTGCTTGCTTCGAGTTGCATCATTGTGTCAGTGAGAATACCCTTCAGGGCCTGCACCTGTCTGCGTTCTTGAGCTCGCTGATAGTAAATCAGTCCACCAATCAACAAAGCCATCAACAGCACACCAAGGGCCATGCCCCGCGCTGGGGTGAAGAAGCCTGATTGAGCATCAATTGATGTTCTGATTTCATAGACAAGTTCGTGAGTGATGTTATCTTGAGATTCTGCGAAGTAGGTAGATCCTGGGTAGTAAGCGATGATTCGCCATTGTCCATCACATGGTTCACCGTCACAGGTTGTTCCTGCGAACGCCCATTCAAACTCAGCCACACCTTGCTCATTTGTCTTGGATTTATTTGTACCTTCAATGACCCATTGTGCATCTGCTTCCGACCAATACTGTCGGACAAACCACACTTCTTCGTTCTCAACTGCAAGGTCGAGACGGTCACGGAGAAGTGCGACTGAACCAATGACGGCTTCACCGTTATCCAGTCCGTTTCCTGCAAGATGGCTCCAAGTCTGCTTGACTTGCAAGTCGATGCGAGAGCGGACAAGAATGTCCATATCGACAAAGGAGCCGTTCAAGACATTGGATGAATCCTTGTCACAACCGCCTGGGACGTTGACATCCGGTTCGAAGGCGAGTCGCAGTGTTCTGAATCCTTCCAACTTACCGCCGGTGGTTTCGACACCTTTGAGCGTTGGGTTTTGGCTTGGATCGCCACTGAACCACTCGATTGTACCGTCGATTTCGCTGGTGCGAATCGTTGACACAGGACGGATGTTCTGATCTGGGTCAAGGTAAATGTTGAGGCACTTCCCACCAACGAACTGTCCGTTGGATTGTGTCAACTTTGCATCAAGGTGGAATGATTCCTTGAGGTAGAGGACGGGGTAGTTTGAACCGTTTGGCGCAGTCCATGACTCGACGCTGGACTTGAAAGGTCCAACTTCGGTGATCGCAAGGGTAGAGTTCGAAAACACATCAAATTCGGTCTGAACTGTCTTGTTCTCGTATCGGTATGCGTCGTTGTTATCGTAAGAAGAGTAGGTAACACTCACCTTGGCCTTTCCAGCTAACACATCGGAGAGTGGGCAGAGGATGGAGTATCGACCGTCCATGTCCGTCATACCTGCCTGGCACGAGGTTGGGTTGGATTGGCCGTTGATCATCTCGTAACTCACACGGATGTTTCGGTTGGTCAGGTTGGTTCCCAGTTCATCTTGGAGTTGACCCGTGACCACCATTGGCTTAGGCACAACTTCGCCCGTTACAGGGTTGATTTCGCTTGTGTAAACGATTTGATCGTCAACGGTGAGCGAGGTTCGTCCAATCAACGAGAAACCGTTTGCATTGTTGGTCATCTTCAGTCTGAAGTGATCGTTTCCAGGAACGCTGGTGCACGGATCCCATGCTCCTTGAATCGTCAAAGAGGTTGGTTGCAGAGCTTCGCAGCCTTCGTTTGGAAGGTTCTCTTCGAATCGAAGGATGACATTGACTGGGCCGAATCCATCCGGAAGGAAGGATTCTGGGTCGTCACGCAACAATTGTGGGTTGAGTGGACTGATGTTCGACTTCAAGCAGCCAACCGTTTCGTTTCGGTCGAGGGTGCCGTCTTGGTTGAAGTCACGATCAGGAACATTGTCGCCGTTGCCGTCGTAGAAACACAGGTGGGAATTATCCGGTTGCGGTTCTGGCAGGGAGATTAATCCAGCCGCTGGAGCAAGGGTTGCAACCACTTGACGGTGGAAGACACCGTTGAAGTCAGAACCTTCGAAAATCACATCCACCAAGCCTGAGCTTGCACCATCAAGAGCGGCGCCGCCTGAATCACGAATCGAGGTCTTGTTGTCGTCCACGACTTGGGCAGTGAAATCCCAACGATCGCCAGATTGACGGAGGTTTGGATCAACTGATACAACAGAGAGGTATGTTCGAGAAACGACCCACACTTCTTGCACCATCGTATTGCCCTTGAGGAGGGGTGTGCCTGCAAACTCAAACTGCAAGGAGTACTTACCGAGCGGGTCTTGGGCAGAGATGTTGAATGGTACTTCGAAGAATCCGTTGTCATCTGTATAATTCACACCACTCCTTCCATCGGCAGACCAAGTGTAATTGACGGCCGCATTGCGAACTGGTTGCAATGAATTGTCGACCAACTTGGCTTGGATGGTGGTGCTGCTGTTTCGATACAAACGAGGCAGGGAGGTGGTTTGGAAGTCAGTGGTTCCAACAACGGTGACGTTGATGTAAGCACCAGTTGCTGACAGGGTGGAACTGTTTCCAGTGAAGTAATAGGCAGAGTTCGTGAAGTCAACACGCATTCCGTAGGTTCCAGAACCATATTGACTGTACCATGACCAGTTGTAATCAAACTCGGCAACGCCGTTGTTCATGACCGGTCGTTGGGTGTAAGCGGTTTCACCCGCACCCAAGAATTGTCCATTCCCATCAACGTCAACTTGGAGAGCCACTGGATCTGCATCCCATGGATCGTTGGTTCGGTTACTGACCTCTCCAATCACTTGAAGGGAGTCTCCAGTGTTCATTTCTGGAACGATTTCACAGCGAACAAGGCTGTTGGGATCTGTTGGGTCAACTGCACCACATGGTGGCAAATCGCCGTCACCACCGTTCACCAGATTGATGAACCAGTGCGTCGAGTTCGTGCTGATGAAGTTGCGCAGGTTTGCTGCTTCACCAACCAATGTTTCAGGCGTACCATCCCAGTTGGTTGGGTATGGTTTCGACTTGGAGATCTCGCTGAACACAAGGCCTGCGCCATTGAGCGCCTCCTCGTGGTACAAGGTCGCCCAGTTCCCGAAGCTACCATCACCGTTGTTGACGGTGGCATCGAAGTAGTACACTGGGTTGACACCGGAGAGGATCATTTGAGCCTCGATGTTCATGCGGTGCATCACTCGGATTGATTGGGCTTCTGTGTCGTCACCATGCAAGTACGGGAATGGCCATTCAGTGGCAAGTTCTGGCTTTACGCTGGCTGTGACTTCGTAATCACCTGCTGGTAAACTGGTGTTCGTGTAGTCATACTCGATGATATCGCCATTGCTGTCAAGCAGTGGTTCAAGCATGCCAGTGTTAGAGTTCCAGGCTACTTCTTCATAGCCACCAGGTACCTTTCCTACGCCATTATCACGGGTCGAGTTCCACTGAATTTGCTTCCAAATTCCATTGATTCCGATGTCTTGGACAAAGGTCACGGAAACAAGTCCAGATGGTCCACTTCGGTATCCGTCGCCGCCCAATCCTGTGAAATTCGTTGGGTGGGTGAGGTTGCCAAAGACGCCCCCGCGCACGGAGAACGTCATAGGTACGCTTGGGATCAAATTGTTGAAAATACCACGTTGGACGTCAGCGGTGTAGTAGGACCACATGTCAACCCAGAACGGTTGTTCATCGCTTCGGAAGTAGCTGTTCATGAAGATGTCAGCGGTCAAGTTTGCTTCTGCTCCGACATAGTAGGATTGTGACTGAGCGCCGTCGAAGACGAACATTTCAGTGACTTCTGCGTAGACTCTGTACGTTGTGTTATCTCCGACAGTCAGGTCTTCTGGGTACAGGAACTGACCAACGCTAAAGTTTCCAGATGCGGTGGTAAGTACGTCGATTGTTTCAATGGCGGTTGTGTTGTTACCGGTCCACTCGATGTGAACTTGAACGGGCATGCCAACCGCAGGTTCCTGTTGGAGGGTGATTGGATTCACCCACTCTACGTACCCGCTGAAGATGGAGGGTGTTTGTGCATCGAGCCAAAGATCGTTTGGTGGATTAAATGTAATGAAGGTCGGTGCTTTGTCATCCGCGTCAAGGGTACAATCGTTGTCTGAGTCCCAATCGCTGGACTCGCCGCCGTTGTAACATGGCGTGCTCGTGTACGTTTCTTCGAGATGGTCGAAGTCCAAATCCGCTCGTGTGTCATTGTCGTCGTCTTCATCGATTGCATCAGGCCCTGTGTTGCTGTCGAGAGGGTTTGCGATTCCTTCACCATCCCCATAGTCGTCGTGATCCCAAGGGTTGGTGGAGTTTCGGTCAAAGCGAGTTGGCCAAAGAAGCACTTCGTCTTCGTCTTTCATACCGTCTTCGTCGTCATCTTCGTCAATGTCATCTCGAACACCATCGTTGTCGTGATCGAATGCTTGGGTGATACTGATTGTAAGTTCGACGTTGTTCGGAATACCGTCGCCATCCCAATCATTGTCTGCCCAATTGACAATTCCATCATTGTCGTGATCGAATGGAGATTCTTCTTCGCCCCAGAAGCAACCGGGGAGAAGTTCTTGATCAACATCGAGAATACCATTGTTATCGTCGTCGTTGTCCTCAGCGTCTGGGACACCGTCGTTATCATTGTCGACGTCGTAGAGTGATGGTTCTCGGAGGCCTTGCGACATGATTCCTTGATCCCAAACTGCTTGGAAGAAACCGTCTTCATCGACGTCAGCATCATTGCCATCGTCGTCGTTGTCCTCACAGTTTGTTCCGCTGAAGAAGTTGCCATTCTCTTGATTTGCATCGTTGTCATAATCATCATCGGTATCGATTTCAAAGTAGTCCCAGATACCGTCGTTGTCGTCATCGACATCGTACCAGTCATAGACAGAGTCGTAATCATTATCCAAGTCAACAGTCATGTTTGTGAAATCGCCATCAACATCTCCGTCGACGTCGTTCTTGAGCAGATCTGCACCCAATTCGTCAGGGAAATCAGCGACTGGGCCGTTGTCAGATGTCCATTGCCATAGGCCTGTGGAGAGACCAACCCATGTGACGAATGCGTCACGGTTGTCAGTCATCTGGAAATGGGTAATTCCGGATTCGATGGTGCCGTCACCGCCGAAGTCGTAGTGATAACATCCGCCCTGAGCACCCGGAGTACAACTCCAGTTACCGGATGGTCCGCCCGCTGTTGCACCCTGGTCGACAAAGGCATCGGGGCGCGTGGAGTAGGGAGACCCAAATTGTGCGTTCACACCGTTGAGTGGCATGTGATAGGCCACAGCGTACTGGTATCCACAAGCATAGCCGCTTCCTAAGTTTCCTGCAGTCCAACCACATTGGGTGAGGTTGAATGAACCGCCCATCTTTGGATCGTCTGTGTCCATGATTCCATCGTTGGCTTCATCTTGGTCCCACCAATCTGGAAGACCATCTGCGTCCTGATCGGTGTCGAGGCCGTTCGTGAGTGAATCACCATCAGCATCTATGTCCCAATCGTTCCCACCGTTGTATGGAGACCACCGGGCGAACATGAACCAATAAAATTCTGGAACGGTTCCCGGAGTTGCTGGCGAGGTTGTTGCATCATAGCCGTTGTAATTGAGCATCACATCAGCAAATGGATTGTGCCAGAAGAGGAGGTTCCAGTGGTCGTCAGGTGCATCGCCGTATGGGGTGCTGTCCTGACTTCCGTCAAGGTCGCCACCATCGTCGACCGGGTAATATGGTCGAGCAAAGGCATCGCTTGAATCGTAATCGACCACACCGCAGTTCCCATCGTCTGGGTCATAAATGTCGGCGATACCGTCGTTGTCGTCATCCCAATCGATGTCGTTCTCGAGGCCGTCTCCATCAATATCGGAATCAACTGAGTTTGGCCCATCATCACGGTACAATGCTCCGTTGATAGCGTGAAGGTCTCCGTCGTTGTCCAAATCACAGTCTGGATCAATGTCAAGTGCATCGATGATTCCATCGTTGTCGTCGTCGACATCGTCCCAATTTGCAATTCCATCGCCATCCCAGTCATTGAATTGGGAGAAAGACGCACGTCGGGTTGTGCAGCGAGGGTCTGGGTTTGTTGGGTTTGGGTTTGCCGCTGTTGGGCAGTTCCATGTTGCAACATCGGCGGTCGTGTCCAGTGGGAATGCATCGAATTCATTCTCGATTTGGTCATCGTCAAGATCGTACTCGAAGTTGCTTGCGTCACCACTTACGGTGATATCGCCCAAGTTGTCAGGTGTTGTGGTCCCACCCATGTCAGGGTCGAGCCAATCGTAAACGGCGTTGTAGTTCTGGTCGAATGGTCGCAATCGATCGTCGTCGAGGTCTTGGTCATAATCGATTTCACAATCAGTGCTTCCATCGTTATCGCCGTCTGCTCCAGGAATTTCGAAGTTCACACTGTTAATACTTGCAACGGCAATGGATGCTCCACCGTTTCCACCACTAATGGTGATTTGAGTACCAACGTTGTAGCCGTATCCGGCCCTGTTAATCGTGACTGCTGTGACTGCACCGCCAGAGGCAGGGTCTGCCACGATATCGACGGTGAGTGCGGTTCCGTCTTGAGAAGTTGTTGCCACGTTTGTTGCCGTCACATAGCCAAGGCCACCAGCAAGGGTGGCGGCATCGAGTGCGGTTGGCTCACCATTGAGCAAGCCATTGTAATCGCCCTTGTTGTCACCATTGACGTCGATGTTCACGCACACATCATGGATGCCGTCGTTGTCGTCGTCAGGGTCTGACATGTCAAGAATACCATCGTTATCGTCATCTGTATCTGCGCTGTCTGGTGTTCCGTCGTTATCGTTGTCGGGGTCGAGGAAATTAGGGATCAGGTCGCCGTCAAGGTCTCCGTCGATGATGGTCGTGAAGGCTGGAACGCCGTTTGGCGCATTTGCCGTCACCAATGGTGCGTTTACTGCGTTCACCCGGTTGAGTTCAGCACTGAGGAAGTTGACGCCACCCGAGTAGACACGGTAGGAGTTGAAATCCCAAGTTTGTGCTGCATCGAAAAGGTTGCCAGCTTCTGTGTGGCTGGTTGTGATTGATGCATCGTATGGGTGAGAGTCTTCAACATCGTCAACACCGTCGCCGTCGTCATCGTTGTCAAAGTAGTCCTGAACGCCATCGTTATCGAGGTCACAAGGCCACTTGAATTGGTCAATTCGTGCGTCATTGTCATCATCTTCGTCGTATCGTCCTGGTCCTGCACCATCGGTGTCTTCGTCGGTAACGCCGTCGTTGTCGTGGTCCATTGGATTCTGATCTGCGAGGTAGAATGGCCCGACAGCTTCGCCGGTCCACGGGTGGATGATGTTCTCATCGAGTCGGCGGTCAGTCGAAACATTGCGAGGATCCAAGCCAAGGGCTTCCAGTGCATCGATATCAATTGGACCTTCGAGAATTCCATCGTTGTCGTCGTCCCAGTCATCTGCGTCGAGAATTCCGTCATTGTCGTGGTCGAATGGGTGGGTGCCGTAGCAACCGTCAAATCGCTCAAGCAGGTCATAAATTCCATCGTTGTCGTCGTCAAGGTCGGCCAGGTCGTTGATTCCATCGTTGTCGTGGTCATCTTTGCTTGATTCTTCAAGGAGACCAGTGTACATTGGTGCGAGTGCTTCGATGGCGCTCAAGTCGGTGATGATTCCAGACATTACACCGGGGTCGGCCCACATCAAATCGGTGATTGAGGGGTGCCCGGTTTCGTGCCATGGATCATGGTCACCATTCCAGTCACCTTGCCCGCCTTGTGCGGTCGATTGGGCGATGCTTTGGCCAATGCGTTGTCCTTCGACGAAGCCGATCGTTTCGGTTTCATCTTCTGCACTGAAGTCCTGGACAACTGCGAGAAGGGTGCTGGTCAGCATAAGGAATACAATCGTCAGCGACATGCTGAGTTTTTGTCGGTTTTGTAGGGTTTCTTTTTGTACGTTTGAGAGCATGTTGGCACCTCTGGAATCACCTTTCCACCGTCATGCCCTATTTCAAAGGCGTGGCGCGAGTGGAACTAAGGGTATCACAGAACCCATTGAGTATCATCGCCAAAGAAATGATATTTTGAATGGAAAGCACGGCTCAATGCGTTGATTAGAAAAAAAGGAAAAAAGGGATTCTCGAGGGGCGAACCCCTCGAGAATCCGGCTCACCCGATGCCTCGACATCGGTGGTATCGATGTTCAATCAATCAAACTTCAAGCTTCGAGTTCATCGAGAATGCCGTCGTCATCGTCGTCGTCATCTTCGTTGTCGTCGAGTCCGTCGTTGTCGTGATCGAATTGACCCGTAAGGGAGTTACCGTCGTTTTGCTCAAACCAGTCGAGCAATCCGTCGTTATCGTCATCGTTGTCGGTAGCGTCCCAAATTCCGTCGTTGTCGTGGTCGTAGCGGTAAGCGCCGGTAGCACCGTTGATTTCGTCGACGTCAAGAATGTCGTCGTTGTCGTCATCGGTGTCATCTGCGTCGTTCATGCCATCGTTGTCATGATCGCGCATTCGGTCTTCGCCAGCGTCCATAACGCCGTTGTTGTTCACGTCTTCCCAATCGTTTCGGTTGTCAATGCCATCGTTGTCGATGTCGAGGTCCACAGCATCGGTGATGCCGTCGTTGTCGTGGTCATAGATGTTGGAGTTAGGGTCGGCGTCGTTCACTTCTTCAGTGTCGTCGATTCCATCTCCGTCATCGTCTGAGTCTTCAGCGTCGTCAAGTCCATCGTTGTCGTGATCCATAGGATTCTCGTCAATGGTGTCTGGAATGCCGTCGTTGTCATCGTCGTTGTCAACATCGTTAGGGATGCCGTCGCCGTCGTTGTCGTTTTCGCCATTCTCAGCTTGGTTGTCAAGTTGTTGACCTTGCTGCTGGTCGGTCTGTTGTCCCTGTTGGCCTTGTTGACCGTTTTGGGTTTGACCTTGCTGCTGCTCGCTCTGACCATTCTGGTTTTGTCCGTTCTGGTTTTCGCTTTGTTGGTCACCTTGCTGGCCGCCTTGTTCGCCGCCTTGCTGTTGTTGACCTTGGCCGTTGTCTTGTTGCTGACCCTGCTGACCTTGCTGACCTTGCTGACCTTGCTGACCTTGTTGGCCCTGCTGTCCTTGCTGTCCTTGCTGTCCTTGCTGGCCCTGCTGACCTTGCTGTCCTTGCTGACCTTGCTGACCTTGTTGACCTTGTTGACCCTGTTGTCCTTGACCTTGGCCTTGTTGCTGGCCTTGTCCTTGTCCTTGTCCCTGACCTTGTCCTTGACCTTGTCCTTGACCTTGTCCTTGACCTTGTCCCTGACCTTGTCCCTGACCTTGTCCTTGACCTTGTCCTTGACCTTGTCCTTGACCTTGTCCTTGACCTTGTCCTTGACCTTGTCCTTGACCTTGTCCTTGACCTTGTCCTTGACCTT
>Ga0206677_10000544_pt1 | contig 35750 bp, 33 predicted proteins | sample M130m12015metaG_FD_155475 | JGI IMG/M metagenome (GOLD analysis project Ga0206677, IMG submission 155475) | Ammonia-oxidizing marine archaeal communities from Monterey Bay, California, United States - M1 30m 12015 | ecosystem: Environmental > Aquatic > Marine > Intertidal zone | place: USA...
TATATTTAGGGTAAATAACTTTATAACTCAGTCGCAAATCTTAACCAAAACTCATTTCTGTTGAAATCTTCTCTTAAAATGAAATCTTCTCTTAAAATATTAGCTTTTAAACACTAATTTCTTGGATGTACCCCTTAAAGCAGTTTTTTTAAAGCCTCTATCACCCTGACTTTCAAAGTCAAAATTTAGGTAAATTTATGGGTAAAAATCACCCAAAATAATATAATGTGATGTTATTTTTTCAGTAGCTCAGTGGTAGAGCGAGTGGCTGTTAACCACCAGGACGTTGGTTCAAATCCAGCCTGAAAAGAAACACTAAAATACCGCAGCTTGATTTTTCAACTTTATCTACTGTTTTATTTAGTTCATTAGTAAGTGCAGTTTTATACTATTCGTTCATTGCATTACGTCTATTACCTGATGTTATCACTGTTTTAAAATTTAGAGCAAAAAAACTTTTTAAAGAAAACTCGTTAGATTTAAATTTAATTTTTTTGCCAAATCTTTTCAGTTATAATGTTATAGTACGGAAGAAAAAGTAATTGAAGAGTTTTTTCGTCATGGGGGTATAACTCAATTGGTAGAGTGTATGCTTTGCAAGCATAAAGTTATCGGTTCAAGTCCGATTATCTCCATTATAAATAAATTAAAATTTTATTTACTTTTTAAGTATTTAAAAGTTTTGAATAGCTTTTATCTCTGAATGCTCGTTTGGTGGAATTGGTAGACACGTCAGACTTAAAATCTGATTCTAATTAGAGTATCGGTTCAAGTCCGGTAACGAGTAATATTATATATAATATTTGTTTGCCAGAATGATGGAATTGGTAGACATGCTAGGTTTAGGTTCTAGTTCCTTTAGGAGTAGGGGTTCAAGTCCCCTTTTTGGTAAAAATTTAAAATAAATTTTCATATGGTGACTCTAAATCAACTTTGTAAAAAACGAAAAAGTCGAAAAAAGAAAAAAAAGTTAAATAAAGTACCAGCCTTAAATCAATGTCCTCAAAAGAAAGGAATTTGTAGTAAATTAGTATTGCGAACTCCAAAAAAGCCAAATTCAGCTTTAAGAAAGATTGTAAAACTTCGCCTTACTAATGATAAAATGGTATACGCTTATATTCCGGGTGAAGGACATAATTTACAAGCTTATTCAACTGTTATTATTAGAGGGGGTAGGGTTAAAGATTTGCCAGGTATAAAATACCATTTAGTTAGAGGTAAACTCGATTTTTCAGGTTTGCCTTCTAGAAAAACATCAAGATCTAAATACGGAACAAAAAAAGTTAAAAAATACGTGTAATGGGATTTAGAAAGAAAAAAACAATAGTTTTAAAAAATAGAATTGTCAACATATTCATGAAAAATGGAAAAAAGCGCACCGGTGAGAAAATTTTGTTAAAGTCTTCGAAATTGCTTCAAAAATCTTCAAGAAAAAATTTCCAGAACTTATTTCAATTATCAATTATCAACACTACTTCTGCTTTTAAGATAAATGAACAAGTAATGAAAAAAGGTAAAAGAAAATCTAAAAAAATTACTCCATCGTTCATTGTCAAAGATTCTTTAAGAATAATGACTGCTTTAAAATTTATCAAAAATACAGTTCAAAAAAACAAGAGTTCTACTAATTTTTATAAAAATTTAGCAAGCGAAATTTTAGCGTCTTTTTCGTCGAAAGGTCAGTCAATTGAACAAAAAACTAAACTTCAGACCCAAATTTTGTTGAACAAACGCTATCTATCAAAATTTAAATGGTAAAATAAAATTTACGTCTAATAGGAGTTGAACCTACAACCTTTGGGACCGAAATCCAACGCTCTATCCAATTGAGCTATAAACGCAAGATACTATTTCATGTAAAATGATACAACAACAAACTATTTTAAAAGTAGCTGATAATTCAGGCGCGAAAACCGTTAAATGTATAAAAGTTTTGGGAGGGTTTAAAAAAAGATATGCTAACTTAGGTGACGTAATCGTCGTTTCCGTCCAGCAATTACGAAATAAATCCAAAAAAACATCAAAAGTTTTGAAGGGAGGCGTATTTCGAGCATTAGTTGTTAGAACAAAGACGCAGTATAAGAAAAAAGACGGGTCGTCATTCGCTTTAAATGAAAACTCTGTAACACTTATCAATAAACAAGGTAATCCTATAGGAACTCGAATCTTAGGCCCAATACCCAAAACATTGAAGAAAAAAAAATTTATGAAATTCGTTAGTTTGTCAATAGGCTTAATTTAAAATGAATCTTTTGGAAAATTATTACAAAAAAGTAATTAGATACGACTTAATAAATAAGTTCTTCTATCACAGTTTAGGTGATATTCCTGAAATAAAAAAAATTATCTTAAATTTCGGATGTAAAAGTTTTGTGATAAAAAATATAGCAGCATCTCTTGTCGCGTTGGAGTTGATCACTGTAAAACAAGGAACTGTTACAAAAGCAAAACGCCCTAATATTTTGTTGAAAGTTAGAAAAGGACATCCTGTTGGTTGTGTTGTAGTACTAACAAAAATTAAAATGTACAATTTTTTTTTGAAACTTTTAACACAAGTTTTTCCAAATTTAAAAGATTTTAAAGGAGTAAAAGTTTCTAAAAAATTGAAAAACAAGAGTTTTTCTTTAACTTTAATTGATTTAATTAATTTTGAAGAGTTGGAAAAACAATTTTATTTATTTACAAACTTACCTCCACTAAATATTATTTTGATAACAAACACTAAAAGTCAAAAAGAATTAATATATTTATTAAATTCTTTTAAGGTACCGTTGTTTTAATTAAATACTATCTTTGCAATTGTAACTCAATTGGTAGAGTGTAACCTTGCCAAGGTTAAAGTTAAGGGTTCAAATCCCTTCTATTGCTGTATAGAAAGTTTTACAAGTCTCTATTGTTGCGCTACACATAATAGCTAGACAACCAGTATTCAATAAAAATTCATAACATGGTTACTTTAATTGCTCAAATAACTTATTTTCAACAATCTTCAATAAAGGATAGATGGCCGAGCGGTTTAAGGCGATAGTTTTGAAAACTGTTGTATTTGATAGATACCGTGGGTTCGAATCCCACTCTGTCTTTAGTTACATTAATTTATATTTCGCCCAATTTTAAAAAGGCTGAATAACATAACGGTAATGTGCGAGATTGCAAATCTCAAAATACTGGTTCAAATCCGGTTTTAGCCTAAAATGTTGTTTATAATTGTAATAACTTTGTTAAAAATCCTTAGTACTACTGTCCCATTACTACTTTCTGTTGCATTTTTCACAGTGGCTGAAAGAAAAATTATGGGAGCAATCCAAAGACGTCGAGGACCGAATGTAATAGGTTTCATAGGTCTACTTCAAGCTATAGCAGATGGGTTAAAATTACTTGTAAAAGAGACAATTTTGCCTAGTAACTCAAACATTGGTATTTTTTTATTGGCTCCTGTTCTTTCATTTATTCTAAGTGTAATTGGTTGGGCTGTAATTCCATTTTCTCACACTGTAGTTTTAGCAGATATCAACCTTGGTATATTGTACATATTTGCTATCTCATCTTTAAATGTTTACGGTCTTATTTTATCAGGTTGGGCAAGTAATTCAAAATACGCTTTTCTAGGTGCCTTACGTTCTACAGCACAAATGATTTCATATGAAATATCTATTGGTTTTATTGTGCTAAGTATTGCTGTCTGTGTTGGGTCATTAAACCTTAGTAAAATAATTTTAGCACAAAAAGAAGTTTGGCTTCTTGTACCATTGTTTCCATTATTCGTTATGTTTTATATTTCTATGTTGGCTGAAACAAACAGACACCCTTTTGATTTACCTGAAGCAGAAGCTGAATTAGTATCAGGTTATAATGTAGAGTATTCAGCTATGACTTTCGCTTTATTTTTCCTAGGAGAATATTCAAATATGTTACTAATGTGTGCACTATCATCTGTTCTTTTCTTAGGAGGTTGGTTACCGCCTTTAGATATATTTTTATTAAATTGGATTCCTGGAAGTATTTGGTTTTCGCTTAAAGTTGCTCTAGGTGCTGTATTTTTTATATTAACTCGAGCAGCTCTGCCTCGATACAGGTACGACCAATTGATGCATTTAGGTTGGAAATGTTTTTTACCTTTGTCGATTGGATATTTAATGTTCACTGTTGGTATCCTTATAAGTTTTAACTGGTTACCTAATTAAGTTTTTATATATTTAGCGAAGATCAAAAATTCATAAACAAAAATCAAACTGGAACTCATCACAATTTGACTAAAAATATCTGGTGGTGTTGTTATTGTTGAAAATAATATGAATAATAAATAAAAAAGTTTCCTAAAAGTTTTAATTGTTTTCAACTTTTCACTTACACTATTTAAAAATAATATTGATATTATTAAGAGTTGGCAATTCGCTACACAAATATAGTAAAAATTAGTAAAATAAGTGAAGTATTCAATAATTTTGGCTTCAAAAAAGAAAGATGTAGGTTGTAAGTAACTATTTGTTTCTTGAAAACTTAAAAAAAACGACCAAGTAAAAGGCACAACTAATTTTGTTAGCAAAACGACAGAACACGACCAAGTAAAGATAAAAATTTTGGATATTAATTTTAGTTGAATATATTCAGAATAATATAAACTTAATGTTAAAAACATCAAACTATGGTAAAATACCATTAAAATTGTTATTTGATTTGCAACAAAAAATGTTAAACACAGATAAACTTGAAATATTTCGCCTACGTTTGTAAAAATGAAGTAAGGCAAATTGTTACAATACTGATTTGAATTTATAAATACAAATAAAAGTGGTTCTTTGAAATGGTAACAAACGATTATTAGTGATAACCAAGTAGAAATTAACAATAAAACTCTATTTTTTATCTCTAAATAATATTTATAGTAAGAAAACATTTTCAATAGAGAAATATATCTTGGAGTAATCACGAAACTGTTTAGGAAAATAGTTCAGTTGGTAGAGCAGCGGTTTCCAAAACCGAAGGTCAGGGGTTCAAGTCCCTTTTTTCCTGTCTTCTTCTTTTAAAAATGATTTTATTTTTTTAGAAAGATCCTTCAATTTGTTTTTTAGATTTTGTAAATCTCCAAATAATAAAAAACTTATTACTAATAATATTAAGATTTGTCCTATGCTGATTCTCATAAAAAGAAATTTTTAACTTTTCCCAGGCTTATAGTTCAGTTGGTAGAACGTGCTGCTCATGACGGCTTTGTCGCAGGTTCGAGTCCTGCTAAGCCTAAGACAAACAATCAAAGATATTGTTAAAAGATGGATTTCAATTCAAAAGATTATCAAAATGCTAAACTCAAAAACTTCTTCAAAACTAATGGCTTTTTTTTTTGGTTCCATTCCGCTAAATTAGATTTGAATCAATGGATTTATACCGAACAAAAATTAAAAAAATTAAAATTGAATTATTCAAAAGGTTTAAATGGTATTACGCTAAAATTGTTCACAAATTCAATCTACAAAAACATAAGTCCAATTGTTTGTAGTTTTGTTTTGTTTATCAACCCAAATTTTAAAACGACAGAATTACGGCTTGATTCAATTAAAAAAGATTTAAAACCTTCTTTTGAATTGATTTCTGTAAAGGTAGATAACAAAATATACTCAACATCCCAATTAAAGGGGTTAAACGATTTTTCTTATAAAAAAACCGTATTTAATCTGTACAACTCATTAGATCAACATTTAAAGACAAGTTATATAGTGACGAAAAAAAATAATATTTCGAAATAATGTGGGTTGAACACATGACCTCCTGCTCCCAAAGCAGGCGCGCTACCAACTGCGCCATATTTCGTCAAATACATAGAAAAGGAGAAAGTAGGATTTGAACCTACGATGAGAAAACTCAATAGATTTACAATCTACCGCTTTAAACCGCTCAGCCATTTCTCCAGATTTTCTTTTAGATTTTATCTAAACCGTTTTGTATATTTTTTTCTTCGCAATTTTTTTTTTCGGCAACCATTGTAAGGTGTTTGATTTAATATTTTGATTATTTTTAGATATAAATTTCGTTTTAATTTGCGAACAATTAAATTCTTATAAAAATTAACATTATTCAAATGTAGTGCGATTGGTTTTTGACCTAAAAAAGTAGCTTTTTTTAAAACTAAAGAAATTAATTTAGAAACAGCGATTCTACGTTTTCGTTTTTGTTTTCCACTTAATTCTACAGAACCTGCAGAATAAAAGAGTCTCAAATTTCCTTGTGTATCAGAAACGTGAATCGTCGTGTTAGCTTTTAAAAATGAAATACTTATTATATATGCAACGACAAAGTCTTGTAAATTTTCCTTTTTATTGTTGTGAACGATAAATTTCTTTACGTTTAAATTTTTAGGACGATTTTCTTTCAATTTTTTCAAATAAGTAGCTTGATTTAACAAATTTTTTACATAAGATTTTTCTTCTTGAAGCAAAGAAGTTTCCAGTTTTAACTTGTTTGTCAAGTTGTTAAACAATGTGTTTGATAAAGTCATAAAAAAACGTATTTATTCTATACAAAATGATGTTACAAAAAGTAAAACCCACGACCGCTTCACAGCGTCAATTAATCAAATTGAACAATAAAAGTTTGAATCTTAGCAAAAAACCTTTGCTAAAAAGTGAAGTTATAGGGAAAAAAAATTCAAGTGGCCGAAACCATTCAGGCAAAATCACTGTTTTTCATAAAGGAGGAGGAGTAAAGAAAAAATATAGAAAGATCAATTTCGACCGAAAATCAAGCTCAACAGCGATTGTTTGTACCATAGAGCATGACCCAAATCGAAATGCGTATATTTCTTCAGTATTCGATTTTATTAATAAATCGTTTTACTATATTTTGACACCTCAAAATTTGCGTATTGGTGATATTATAAAATCAGGGTTAAAAGCAACACCGAGTTTAGGAAGTTCTTTGCCTATTGCCAGTATTCCTATTGGAACGCCAATATACAATGTTTCTCCAAAAACGTTAAGTTCTGGCCAAATATCAAGATCAGCAGGAACATTTTCAATTATAAAGGAAAAAACAGAAGAACATTGTGTAATTGAACTAAGTTCAGGTGAGCAAAGATATATTTCTTCGAACTGTTTTGCTTCAGTAGGAGAAGTTTCCAAAGAATTATTTTTTTTAACAAGACTTGGGAAAGCAGGACAATCTAGGTGGAAAAATAAGCGACCAACTGTTCGAGGAGTTGCAATGAATCCTATAGATCACCCTCATGGCGGTGGTGAAGGTAAAAAATCAGGTACTTCACGAACGCCATGGGGCAAATCAAATCAGAGAGGAAAAACAAGCAAGTCTAAAAATAAATTTATTATTAAAAAAAGATAAACTATGAAAAGGTCAAAATGGAAAGGTCCATTCGTAAAAAAATATTGCTTAACTGAAAAACTTCCTGTGTTACCTCGAAACTATGAAATAACTTCAAAAATCGTAGGTTTAACATGCAACGTGCATTCAGGACAAACTCTTGTTAAACTTAACATAACAGACGAAATGATCGGGCACAAAGTTGGAGAGTTCGTACCTACACGAGAAAGGTTTGTTTTCAAGAAAAAAAAGAAGAAAAATTAAAATTTAAATGGGACAAAAAATTAATCCAACAATTTTCAGACTCGGTGTTAATAAAACTTGGAAAACTGAATTTTTCGAAAAAAAGAATCATGAACTACCTCTATATGTTTTCAAAGATCTTGAAATAAGAAGTTATATTGAAAGAGTTTTAGAAACACATGGGATTATTTTACATGACTACAAACAACATTATAATGGTTCAACGTTGAATTTATACATTTCTTACTTTATTACATCCGATTTTGTGTTAAATAGGAGAAAAACCAATGAAGAATTAACCATTGTTAATGCTGGTAAAGAAAAGAAAATTAGCAAAGAATTACACAAATCCCTAAATCGCTTGCAATTCGAAGAAAAAGTGAATGTCATACTAGGCAATTCATCTCGACCTTACAAATTAAAACATTATTTGAATTTAATTTCTCAAGATGAGTTATTTTTTGACAATTTTTCAAAACAGTCGAAAAAACCCATCACATCAGGAGGAAACAAAATCACCGGACTAGATCACACAAAATTCAAAACTGACAGCGTATTTGACCAAGTTTTTGAAGTATTAAATTTATTCAATAATAATAATACAAACATAGTTTTAAATTTTTGTTGCGTAAACAAAGATTTATATTTTCTAAGATTTTCACAAGAGAAAATTTTTATGTCTCTCCAAAAATTTAGAAACACACCGTTTTTGAAAGAAGGTATTGAACTTCTTTTCTATGTGGTATATAATTCTAATTCCGCAAATTTGTTAGCTAAATTTATTGCTTTCCAATTGAAAAAAATAAAACGACATAAATTTTTCTTATCCTTCTTAAAACAATCGCTGACAATTTTATCAAGTTCAGCTTCGTCTAGAATAAAAGGTGTAAAAATCGTCATCAAAGGCCGTTTAAACGGAGTACCTAGAGCAAAGCAAAAAATAATTACAGTAGGTGATGTTCCAGTTCAAAGTATTTCCGAAAAATTGGATTATTCTCAAACTACTGTACATAATTCTAATGGTAGTTACGGTATTAAAATTTGGGTCGTTGAAAAGTAATTTATATAACATATTAAAAATGTTTTTACAACCACGAAAGACAAAATACAAAAAAACAAGAAAGGGTAGATTAAAAAAATTCGAATACAAAGCCAATACTGTTCAATTTGGAGAATTAGGTTTAAAAGCTCAAGTTGCAGGAATGATTACCTCGCACCAAATAGAAGCTGCCCGGCGAACTATTGCTCGAAAAATAAAGCGGAAGGGTAAGATTTGGATCCGGATTTTCCCAGACTTGCCTATAACTGCAAAACCAATTGAATCGCGAATGGGAAAAGGTAAAGGAGCAGTTTCCCATTGGGTTGCAAGAGTTAGAGGGGGTACTACTTTATTTGAAATTTGCGGCATTCCAAGACATACTGCAGTTGAAGCTTTAAAAGCTGGAAGCAGAAAATTACCAATTAAAACCAAGATTTTTGACTAGAAATATTATAAATGTAGATGGAATTCTTAGAAAAATTAAGCTGCTTTGAATCTTCGAAATAACATAGGTTATATTTATTGACTTATGTTATTACAAGCAGCTAAATTTGTTGGAGCAGGAATTGCAACAATTGGACTAGCAGGAGCTGGAGTAGGTATTGGTGTTGTTTTTAGCGCATTAATTCTAGGTATTTCTAGAAACCCTTCTCTGAAAGATGAAATGTTTAAAATGGCTATTTTAGGTTTTGCCCTAACAGAAGCTATTGCATTATTCGTACTTATGATTGTTTTCTTATTACTTTTTGCAGTATAAAAATAATTATTAAGAGTATATAGCTCAGTCGGTAGAGCATTGGACTTTTAATCCACAGGTCCTGGGTTCAAGCCCCAGTGTACTCAAAAAATTATGGCTGGAATTGAATTAAATTATTACTTATTAAGTACTGCTATAGTACTTTTTCATATTGGAATGCTTGGTTTAGTGTTAAATCGTGGAAACATTTTAAAAACTATTATGTCTCTTGAAATTTTACTTTTGTCTGTGAACCTTAGTTTTATAACATTCTCTTTGTATCTAGATGACATAGTTGGGTATATTTTCGTATTCTTCATCTTAGTTCTTTCTGCAACGGAATCTTCAGTTGGTTTAGCTATCTTATCGGTTTTTTATGAACAACGAGATGATATTGCATTAGATCCTATCAAAATACAAAATCAAAATTTGAAAATTTAAGATCGAAAAAGATGGGACTTGAACCCACAGTCTCCGACGTGACAGGTCGGCGCTTTAACCAATTAAGCTACATTTCCTATTTTATACGATTTAAAAATGTCAAAAACAAATTTAACAACATTGAATAAAGTATCTTTACTTGCTTACCTAATAAATTTAGGTATATCAGTTCCTCATTACTGTTATCACAATAATTTATCTATAGCAGGAAATTGCAGAATGTGTATAGTAGAAATGGGAAAAATGAATAAACCTATTGTTGCGTGTGCAGTTAGTGCAGGAACAAGTTTATTTAATCACGAAATCTATCATAACAGTGGCTTAGTAAAAAAAGCTCGAGAAAACGTAATGGAATTCTTACTTTTAAACCATCCATTAGATTGTCCTATTTGTGACCAAGGGGGAGAATGCGATCTTCAAGATCAATCTCTATTTTTTGGTTTTACCAAAAGACGGTTTTACAAATTTAAAAGAATTGTTTCCGATAAAAATCTTGGCCCAATAGTACGAACCGTTATGACAAGATGTATACATTGTACTAGATGTGTTCGGTTTAGTGCTGAAATTGCAGGTGTAGAAGAACTCGGAGTTTTCGGTCGAGGAAATGATAGTGAGATTGGGACTTATGTAAATAAAGTGCTATTATCAGAATTATCAGGTAATGTAATCGATTTATGCCCAGTTGGAAATTTCACTAAGAAAACTTTTACTAAATATTAAAATCACGAAGTGAGTTTGTTGAGTATTTGGATCACTTTCATCATTTTTGCAAGTGTATTTCAAGAATTAAATTTGTTAAACTACTTGTTGCTTAATTTTTTGATATTATTATTTACTTTTACTTGTAATTTGATTAAATCTCCACGAATTTCTTCAAATGCTATAATCTTAATTTGGAGTTTGCCTAATTTTATCCTTTTTTATATTATATTCATTTATGGAAGTTTCCTATTAATAAGTATTTAAGTAAATTACTAGTATAGATACACATACTATATCCAAATAATTTTAATTAAGTGGTTATATTATTAAGAGTGGTTTTTCACCAATAAATCCCAAAACTCACCTTTTCAAAGCAAGGTGGCAGACACCCTAAAACATCACTTTAAGGGGGTACCCTTGTAAAAATTGAGATCAACCAAAATATCTAAGAAATTAGTGTTTAAAAGCTAATATTTTAAGAGAAGATTTCAACAGAAATGAGTTTTGGTTAAGATTTGCGACTGAGTTATAAAGTTATTTACCCTAAATATATGTTTTACCTTTTATTTCACTGATTTAAGATAATTAGGATATTTTAGATGATTTTTCACCCATAAATCTCCAAAACTCACCTTTTTAAGGCAAGGTGACAGAAGCCCTAAAAAGCTACTTTAAGGGGGTACCCTTGTAAAAAATAACATTAACAAAAGTATTTGAGAATTAATGTTCCAATGTTAATATTTAGAAAACATTTTTCAATTATCCAGCCTTACTACCAACTAGATTTTCGAATCCCACTAATGTACCCAGATTTCACAAGTTTTAAATATACCATTCGTGAAAAATTTGAAAATTTATGAAACGTTTTTCTATTTATGGTTTGAACACATCGATTCGAAATAGTTGTTTTTGAATTATTTCTTGAAGTATTCGAAAGTTTGTATAAAGCGTTCCATCTAATAGTTTTAAGGAAATTAGAATTTGTTGATATTTGTTTTAATATAAAATTGTTTAATTCGGAATGTTTTACAATTTCCCTGTTTTTTCTATCTTTAGCAAATAATTTTTTCATATATTATGTGTTTTTAATTCAATTCTAAAGTCTCCCAAGGAGAAGTAAACTTGAAAGCTCGATACTCTTGACTCAGTTCGACCCGCTCGTTGGTCACTCGTTTTCTCGTATAATCATAGCTTGACTCAACGAAACCACTCAATGGAAAATCTTTCCGTAAAGGGTAACCTTCAAACCCGTAGTCGGTTAATAATCTAGTTAAATTTGTATGGTTTGCAAAAAATATTCCGTACATGTCCCAAGTTTCAGATTCGTACCATCCCGCTGCTGAATATACTTTACAACATGATTCAACTGGAGTAAGTTCATCAGTTAATACTTTTATTCGTAAACGTGTATTATATTTAACACTTAATAATTCGTAAACGACTTTGAACCTATATTTCTGAGAAGGGTAATCAACACCTGAAATACAGGTAAGGATCTTGAATTGATATTTAATATGATTTTTAAGAAAAATTAATACAGGTATTAAATGGTCTCTTTTAACAATAAGACTAATTTCCTTTTGATGTATTTGGATCTTTAAGATCGGTAAGACTTTTGTGATAACCTTAAGATTTTCAGCAATAAATAAATTGTTCATATTGTTTAAAACAAACATTTTGAATTACAAGGTCGTTACTTACCTGTATTGTTTTAAAAACGTTTACCTTTTTTAGACGATTTACCATTAGTATGTGTTCGTTGTCCTCTAACTGGAAGACCTCGAACTCTTCGTAAACCTCGGTAAGATTTTATGGAAACTAAATTCTTTAAATTAATGGATCTTAGATTTTTTAGTTCATTATTCAATTTTAGATTCAACGAATCAATCAATTGAAGTGTTTCGGTAATTTGCTCTTGAGTTAAATCTTTTATTTTTAAATTTATAGAAAAACCTAATTTTTTACATATTGAGAAAGCTGTGGTTTTACCTATACCATAAACATTGGTTAAAGCAAAAAACACTGATTTATTCTCAGGTAATTTTGTTTCTAATAAATAAAGCATTCAACTAGAAATACATGTTCTCTATAAGATTATTAACACTCATATGAATTGAGTTTAAATAAGGATCAGGTGTTAATCCGAAAACTATTGTGTAAAAAATTAAAGGAGCAAAAATATAAAACTCACGTTTATTTATATCCAAGGTTTGTTTTATATATTGACTTTTTAGATTACCGTATGCAATTCGATTAAATAACCATAATGCATAGCAACCCCCTAAAACCATACCAGTGGCACCAAAAAAAGTTACACTAGAATTTACTTTGAAAGAACCTGCAAAAATTAGAAATTCACCAATAAACCCACTGGTACCCGGAAGACCGATATTTGCCATAGTGAAAAACAAAAATACAGAAACATACAAAGGCATTGTATGAACAAGACCGCCGTAATATTTAACAAGTCGCGTTCTGTAACGTTCGTAAACAACTCCAATTATAACGAAAAGTGCACTTGCAACAAAACCGTGACTTAAACTTTGTAGCAAAGCACCTTCAATACCTACATTGTTGAAACTGAAAATACCCAACATAACAACATTCATGTGAGCAACAGATGTATAAGCAATGATTCGTTTGAAATCAGTCTGTCTAATAGCAGTTAATGAAGCATACACAATACCAACTAATGAAATTGTATAAACGAATGGTGCAAAATAAAATGAAGCTTGAGGAAATAAGGGTAAAGAAAATCTAATAAACCCGTAAGTACCTAGTTTTAATAATACACCAGCAAGGATTACAGAACCCGCGGTAGGAGCTTCCACATGTGCTTCAGGTAACCACAAGTGAACTGGCATCATTGGAACTTTAGCTGCAAATGCCATGAAAAAGGTGAACCATAAAAGTTTTTGCTCTAAATCTGAAAATGCAAATGTTAGCAAAATTTCATAATCTGTAGTTCCAACTTGGTTGTAAATATATAAAATAGATAACAACATAACAACAGAACCTAAAAGTGTGTATAAAAAGAAGTAGTAAGAGGCCCAAATTTTTCTTTCTCTGGATCCCCAAATACCAATCACCAAAAACATAGGTATTAAAATACTCTCAAACAGAATATAAAACATTAAAACATCTAATACGCAAAATACACCGATCAAAAAAAATTCGATTGACAAAAATGCAATTAAATAACCTTTTAGGTTGGTTTGAATACTATTCCAACTAATTAAAATGCACAACGGAATTAATAAAGTTGTTAACAATAAAAAAAACAATGAAATTCCATCAACACCCAAAGTCACGTTTAAATTCAATACAGGAATCCATAAAATTTTTGTCACAAATTGAAAAGTCCCAACAGATTTTTCAAACCCACCCCAAATAAGGACAAAAATAAGGAAAGGAAATGCTGAGAAGTTCAAAGCAACGATTTTTAATAATTTTTGCTGTTCTGAACTCATTAAAGTTAATAACAAAATCCCTATCAACGGAATAAAAGCTGTGTAAACTAAAATGTTTTGAAAATAAAATGTAGAAATTAAATCCATATTGGAATAAAAGGATTCGAACCTTTGAATGATCGTACCAAAAACGATTGCCTTGCCACTTGGCGATACTCCAGAAATATATAGATATCATTTAAGATATTTTTTTTTATAATAAGATGATTGCTTAGAATCAATAACAGCTTGTTTCTTTTTTTGATTAAAACTGAAATTTTTATCATCTTGTTTTTTTAAAACAATTAATTTGTTAGATAATAATATTTCTCCTAAATTGGAAAAATAATAACTTCCATTTGAAGAAATTAAAATACTTTTGAGAATTTTCATTTTTCTTGAACTTACCGATCAACTTCACCAAAAACAATATCTTGAGTTCCGATAATAGTTACTACATCAGCAATCATATGACCTTGTGACATCATATCTAACCCTTGTAAATGAGCAAACCCTGGTGCCTTAATTTTACATCTATATGGTTTATTAGTATCATTTGATACTAAATAAACTCCGAATTCACCTTTAGGAGCTTCAGTCCCTACATAAGTTTCATTTGCAGGAATAATAACACCGCTTGTATAAAATTTGAAATGATGAATTAAAGCTTCCATAGATTGTTTAATATCAAATCTTGAAGGAGGTGTTACTTTATTGTCAGATGTTTTGATAGGACCAAATGGAATGTTATCTAAACATTGTTCGATAATTTGAAGAGATTGTTTCATTTCAAAAATTCGAATAAGATATCGGTCATAACAATCTCCATTAGTCCCAGCTAGGGTATCGAATTCTAATTCGTTGTAAATTTCGTAAGGCTGGTTTTTTCGCAAATCCCATTCTAAACCCGATCCTCTAAGCATAACACCGCTAAATCCCCAATCTTGAGCTTGGTCTAATGAAACAACACCTATATCCACAAGTCGTTGTTTCCAAATTCGGTTTTCAGTTAACATTTCTTCAATTTCAAGTAATCGAAGCCTAAATTGTTCTTTAAATATAAAAATGTCAGTCAACAACCCTTTGGGCAGATCAGTGTGAACCCCACCAGGTCTAAAATAAGCTGCATGCATTCTAGCACCAGACACTCTTTCATAGAATTCCATCAATTTTTCTCTTTCTTCAAATCCCCATAACATTGGAGTCATAGCTCCTACATCCATTGCATGACATCCAACAGCTAATAAATGATTTAAAATACGAGTAATTTCTGCAAATAATACTCTTATATATTGAGCTCGTTTTGGTACTTTACAATGTACTAAATTTTCAATTGCTAGACAATAAGTGTGTTCTTGACACAACATTGAAACATAATCTAACCGATCAAAATAAGGTAAAGCTTGTAAATAATTTTTGTACTCAATTAATTTTTCAGTACCTCTATGCAGAAGACCTATGTGCGGTTCAGCTCTTTCAACAACTTCTCCTGTTAGTTCTAAAACAAGTCTTAAAACACCATGTGCTGCTGGGTGTTGAGGTCCAAAGTTTACAGTAAAGTTTTTAATTTCTTTTACTAATTTCTTTTTCAAAGCCATAACAAATGTATTATAAGCCTGAGTAGATTTGAACTACTGACTTTACGCTTATCAGGCGTACACTCTAACCAACTGAGTTACAGGCTTTAAATGTTCTATTAAAATAATTTTGAAACTACAAAATAATGATATTGAATTGATGGAACTACTAAAAGCGCAATAGGCATAAACCCATGATTTACACCACAAATTTCACTACATTGACCAAAAAACATACCAATCCGTTTTAAGAAAACGTTCACTTGGTTTAATCTACCGGGACATGCATCTACTTTTACTCCAAAAGATGGGATAGTCCAACTGTGTAACACATCTACAGAAGTCACTAACAGTCGTAAATGAGTATTTGATGGTAGTAATACACGTTTATTTGTTTCTAACAATCGAAAAAATCCTAGATAATTTTTTTGTGAGATGCTTTCTTCTGTTAACAAATAACAAGTGTATTTTAAAGTTTTGTCGGAATCCATACAAGTTGCCATAGTGTCAAAATCAGATATTTCATAACTCCAATACCATTGGTGACCAATGATCTTAACCGAAATTTCAGGAGTTGAAATTTCATCCATTGAATATAATAGAGTAAATGATGGTGAAGCTAAGTTTAATAATGTTAACGCTGGTAAAGAAGTCCAAACAATCTCTAAAGCGTTAGAATGAAAAAAACTTTCGCTTTTTTGTGTATTAAATTCATCATAGTTAGAGATTGTTGCAAATAGCAACCAAGCTATTAGCACTACGATAACGGTCATAACAAACAATAAATGTTTGTTGAAGGCTATTAGTCCTTCCATAGTCGTTGTAGATGGGTCTTGTAGTCGAAATTGAGCGAACTCAGGAGCATCGCAAAGGAAAAAGATTTTTTCTATAATCATTTATATTCTTAAGAAATGTTTTACTTCTTCGAACTTAAAATAACGGATAATGTTATCAATATCAATATAAATCCTCTATAATCTACGTTATAATCGAACATTAACCAAATGTTTCTCATTGACAGAATTAAAGCAATAACAGTTAAGATAAGTAATGTATAGTGATACAATGAACCTGTTTGAGCTTTGTGTAATTTGCGAGCAACACTCGAAACTACTGAAGACAAACCTGCAGGTCCCATTATCTCAAAAGCTCCCCGATCAACTGCCTTGTAACTAATTGTATATCCAAACTTGAAGAAAAATTGACCAAATAATTCATTATACAACTTATCAAAAAACCATTTTTTATTAAGAAAGGTATAAATTTTTCTACCTAAAAACGAGACTTTTAGGTTAAATAAAATTGAACTTTGAAAATTATATAAAACGAACGACAAACTAGCTCCGAGTAAACTTAACGTCACAGGTAAAGTTTTATAAAAAAACTCGACAAATTCAGCATCAAAAATATGAAGTGTTTTAGGATTATTGTAAATTGCTGCTCCAAAAAAATCACTCCCGACACCTACAATCATATCTTTTGTCCAAAAACCGATGAAAATACTCGGAATAGCTAATACACATAAAGCAATAAACATGTAACTAAATGTTTCATGAGCAAAACCAATCACAGGTCGAACTCCATTAGGTTTTACTAAAAAAGTCAAACAGGCTAGCCTGGTAGAATAAAAAGCAGTTAAAAAAGCACCAAATGTTCCTAAATAATAACTAAAGTGACTAAATGGTGTAAATTTCCCATAAGCTAACTCTAAAACTAAATCTTTTGAATAAAAACCAGCTAAAAAAGGGAAACCAATAAGGGCTAGCGAGGCAATAGTCATTACTGAATAGGTAAATGGGACTAATTTTTTTAACCCTCCCATTTTTCGCATATCTTGTTCGTCATTTACTGCATGAATAACCATTCCAGCTCCTAAAAATAAAAGCGCTTTAAAAACTGCATGATTTGCTAAGTGGAAAATACCTACAGCGTAATCTGAAAGCCCGCATGCAAATACCATGTACCCCAATTGACTACATGTTGAATAAGCAATCACTCGTTTTAAATCATTCTGTAGTAAACCAACACTGGAAGCAAAAAAGGCAGTAGATGCCCCTAATATAGTTACTAATTGTAAACCATTGGGAGCAAGCTCATAAAGAAATGAAGATCTTGCAATCAAAAAAACACCTGCAGTTACTAATGTAGCAGCGTGAATAAGCGCAGATACTGGAGTTGGCCCTTCCATTGCGTCAGGTAGCCAAGTATGTAAACCTAATTGAGCAGATTTCCCAACAGCACCAAGAAATAAAAAAACACAAACTAGAGACAAGATATTAAAATCCATATTTAAGAAATTGATGGTTTGTGTTTTAAAAAATGGTGCTAGTGAAGCTACTGTAGCATAATCTACTGATTTGAAATTTACGTATAAAGTTAATATAGCCATTATTAAACAAAAATCACCAATTCTATTGACTATCATAGCTTTTATAGCTGCTTTGTTAGCTTGAACTCTAGTAAACCAAAAATTTATTAACAAATAAGAGGCTAAACCAATACCTTCCCAACCTAAAAACATTTGAATATAATTATCTGCAGTTACTAAAATTAACATGAAAAATGTGAACAAAGACAGATAAGACATAAACCTTGGAAGATGAGGATCATGAGACATATATTCTATAGAATATAAGTGGACTAGTGATGAAACAAACGTAACAACAATACACATTATAACAGTTAAACTATCGAATTGAAAGCCCCAGTTTATTAATAAAACTTCAGAACTAACCCATGGAGCCAACCGAATATAAACAGGACTCCCCATTAGACCAACTTCATAGAATGCAAAAAGAGATAATAAAAAAGTTAAAATTAAGCAACTAGTAGTAATAATAGCTGCGCCTTTAGGACCAATATGTCTACCGAATAATCCAGTGACACTGAAACCAAAAAATGATAAAAAAATTAATGGAATATACATATAAGGGAAAGGAGTTTAACCTTCTAACGTTTTGTCACTTAACGTCATTATCGTTCTAAGATTACTTTGGAATTTATGTTTTAATATTAATTTTTAAACACCCAATCTTAAAGTGTTCTTATCAATTTTAAGTGATGTTTTGAAATACCATCTTGATCTTTAAAAACACAAAAAGTTTATAAATGAAACTAGCCTAAAACAATATAATGTGACGTTATTTTCACGTTAAACATTGTAAACTTTGCGAATAGTAATCTAAACACTATCTAACTTTTTGAGTTGAATATCTTTAAAATTAACATCTTAAGGGATTTGAACCCCTGACCGTCAGCTTAGAAGGCTGTTGCTCTATCCAACTGAGCTAAAGATGCTTAAAGTTTTCAAAATTATTACTGTTAGATGTAAAAAGTATTTTTTAAGTAAACTTCTCCGTAAGAATCAAATAATTGAATATATTTTTTTGATAAATTAAAGTCATCTAAAACAAGTTCTGAGTTAACAATAGTTCTTTTGTTTCTTCTAAAATTTTTTCGATTTAAACATTTATTTTGCAATACAATATTATCTGGACTTATGAACTTTAAAATGTATTTAGGAGTTTTACTTTTCCCAAGTATTCCTTTAACTTCTAATTTTATTCCCGAAAAGCTAAAATTTTTCAATTTCTTTAAAAGCAGAAGAAAGATTGCCGGTTTAAAAGAAAAAACTAAAAAATGCTTAGAAAAAAATCTATACTCGAATTGCTCTTGAGCAGTTTTATTAATATGTGGGGATTTCAATATCGTGACAAATTTCCGCTTTTCATGTTTTGGAAAAGGTTTTACGAAAATTGATAGAGATTTTACCTTTCTAAAAAAGCTTGTAAATTTTTTTAGTATTCGCTTATCTTTGCAAGAAACTTTCAAATAAAAAAACATTATTATTTTTGTAATTGTTATGAAAAAATCGATACATAATTAAATATATTTGCAGAAGAAGTGGGATTCGAACCCACGATACAATTTTTTTGTATAAAGATTTAGCAGATCTTCGCTTTAAACCTCTCAGCCATTCCTCTAAATCACTAGTTTAACAATAAAGTTGCTTTATAAAATAGAAGATAAATCAATGTTGGATCTAAACAGAAAATGATCAACGAAAAAGATAATACAGCAATTAGAAGCGATTTTTGTGTGGTGATTGGTATGTATAATTTTCCAACGAGAGTATTTTCAAAATATAAAACTTTAATTAATCGGATATAATAAAAAGTTGAAATTACAGTTAAAAGGATACTTGTTAATGAAACAAGGTAAGCTGAAGATTTGACTGCAACTGAGAAAACACCTAATTTGATGAGAAACCCAACCAAAGGAGGTATACCTGCAATTGAAAACAGTGTCATTGTTAATATAAATGCCAGCATTGGATTAGATTCTTTTAAAAGAACTAGGTCACCCAGTTCTTTATTATTTTTATTCGAATATGTGTCATTTTTATTGATTAAAAATAAATAAATAGCCCAAAAAGTTAATCCAGAGACCATGTAAATTGCTAAATAATAAAACATCATCTGTAAACCTTCTATATTTCCTGTACTAAATGACAACAACAAATATCCTGTATGGCTAATAGAACTGTAAGCAAGTAAAGTTTTTAATTTTCGTTGCTCAATACCTCCAAGAGAACCTACAAAAATACTTAAAACGGCTAAAGCGAAAAAATATGTTTGAAAGTCATTAACAAAAATCTGGTAAAAACTAACATAACAAAGTCGCATCAATAATACAAATAAACTGATTTTTGGAACAACTGCGAAGAAAAAAGTTGTAGTATTTGGAGACCCTTCATAAACATCTAACGACCAAAAATGAAATGGAGCAATTGAAAGTTTAATAAATAAGCTAATACAAATTAAGAAAAAACCTACAGAAACAAAACTTAAATTTAGCATAGATGAATCAATAGGTACCAAAATTGAAGAACTTAAGTTTAAATAAAACTCGTAGATTTGTTTTAAAAGTGAAAGGTTTTCTTCTGCGTAAAAATTTTTTAAAATATTTAAATCCGACAATAGTTCAATTGATGTAAATAAATTCACAGAATAAATATCGTTACAAAAACTAGTTAGACCGAAATCTAACTCTTTACCTGCAATTAAATCTAATGCAAAGATACTGACTAAAAAATCAGTAAGAAAATAACCAAAAATAGAAAAAGCTAAAAACTCTCCATTTGAACTCATCCCTTGAGTATTGCTGAAAGAAGTCAATAAAGCTGCGTCCTCAAAATTTAAGTGATACCAATCAACTAAATTATCGACTGATGTTACGTAGGGTTGAGGTAAAGTTATTTGAGAAATTCCTGCGAAAACCTCATTACACGATAAAATTGATACACAAGTTGACAAATTTAAAAAATCGTTCACGCCCTCAATCATTGGTAAAGTTTCTAAATCAACACTAGTTTCAATTGGTAATAAAAGAAGAGAAAAAAACATTCTAAGATCATCAAAAATTAAACTCCCCATGCACCCGTAAATTATAGAAGACCCAAACAGAAAAAATGCCGAAGACAAAGCTCCAATTATAAAATATTTTAGACCACTTTCTATTGAGTAACTAGAGTCCCGTTTAAAGGCAGCCATTATATAAAAGGCAATGCTATGCAATTCAATTGCAAGGTAAGCAGTAATCAAATCGTTTGCTGAACATAGAAGTAATAATCCTAAGACTGAAATAGTAATCAATACAACATATTCAAAATTGTTTTGAATAGGTTCGTCTCGAAAAGAAGTATTAATAATTGTTAAAAATGCAGCTGAAGTAATGCAAATCGTTAGTTTAGTAGCAAAACTTAAATAATCACTGATAATAAAATTGTTACTACCAAACAAGTTCATTGCTAATAAATCTTCGTTTAGCAAAAGAAACGATGCTAAAACAATAAGCAAAGAACCGATGTAATAAACTTGTTGGTTTAAAATGACAAAACCAGCTTTACGTTCATAAGCTGTACTGATAGAGTAAAAAGTAAGTTGAAGAATAGAACAGCTTAAAAAAAGTTCTGCCGAAAGTGACATTTCTTTTAAATGGTATATTTGAAATAATTCTAAATTCATCATAATTTATTAAGAATGGGATTTGAACCCAGAATTCACAAAAGACTTATTATCTGCCTTTTTTCTTAACTTAAAACCTTTCAATACTTAATTAATTTTATAATTTATTAATTTTGTTTCAATTACTCCAATAATTGGAACTAAAACCAAGAAAAAACCGAAATAATAAACAGATGCAGCTTGACCTAACAATATAAATGGATCTGTAATAGGAGCTTGCCCAACCCACATTAAGGTGATAAAATCAGCTACTAATAACCAATAAAATACTTTGAATAATGGTCTATAAGTGGTGTTTCTTATATAACCTGTGTATGTGAACGGAATAACAAGCATAACCAAAATAGCTCCTACCATAGCTACAATTCCAGCAGCTTTATGGGGAATAGATCGTAAAATCGCATAGAATGGCAAAAAATACCATTCAGGAACTAAATGTTTAGGAGTTTCCATTGGATCTGCTGGAATGCAATTATCTGGGTGATTTAGTAAATTTGGAAAAAAGAAAACAAATACACTAAAAAACAATACAAAGCATGTAAAAGCAAACAAATCTTTAGCAAAATAATACGGATAAAAAGGAACATCATCTACACCAGTATCAGAACCTATAGGGCTGGTTGAACCATCTTTATGCAATAATGCTAAATGAATAATAGTTACTCCCGCTATTATAAACGGTAGTAAAAAATGGACGCTATAAAAACGTCTTAATGTAGGAGCGTTCACTGTAAAACCACCCCAAAGCCATTCTACGATTGTTTGACCTCCAAATGGAATTGCTGTAACCATATTAGTAATCACTGTTGCTCCCCAAAAACTCATCTGCCCCCATGGAAGTACGTAACCAGTAAACGCAGTTCCCATAATCAATAGAAATAACACTACACCAGAACACCATAGTAACTGTCTTGGTTTCATATAAGAACCATAATACAAACCTCTGAAAATATGAGAATAAACAACAATGAAAAACATAGAAGCACCATTCGCGTGTACATAACGAATTAACCATCCGTTAGGAACATCTCTCATTATATATTCTACACTTGCAAAAGCCAAATCTATATTTGCTGTATAATGAGTTGACAAAAGAATTCCAGAAAGAATTTGAATCACAAGACACATTCCAGCTAAAGACCCAAAACTCCAAGCATAAGTTAAACCTATCGGAGTTGGATAGTGAATCAAATGACAATCTACAAAACCTAAAAGATAGGTTTTGTTCCATCGAAATTTATTTAACGATACATTTCTAACTCGAGTTCGTGTTGCCAATGAAGTTTGTTTCACAATTTCATTTACGCCTAAGTCGTTTTTTAAAAAAAAATTGGTAACCATTTAAAATTATAAAGGATTTATAATAAAACAGTTGCAGATAGATTGTTAGGCTCAAGATTTCCCCACCAATAAATGTTTATGAATAAAAATAACCAAACAACATCAACAAAATGCCAATACCAAATCGCTGACTCAAATCCAAAATGGTGAGTAGTAGTTTGTTGTCCTACAATAATTCGCACAAAAGAAATAAGTAGAGCTATAGTTCCAACAAATACATGAAACCCGTGAAATCCTGTTGCCATATAAAAACAAGAACCATAAATTCCATCACTGATATCGAAAGGAGCAGTTACGTATTCCAAACCTTGAAAATAAGTAAATAAACTAGCCAAAACAAGAGTGTAGATCATTGAAATTACAACATGTCTTTTGGCTCCTAAAATAATGGCATGATGAGCCCATGTTACTGTTGCTCCAGAACTTAATAAGATAAATGTATTTGTTAATGGAACTGTGTAAGTATCGATAACTGTCAATGCTTTAGGAGGCCATACACCACCAATACTAAACGCTGGTGATAAACTTGAATGGAAAAAACCCCAAAAAAATGCAAAGAAAAACATAATTTCTGAAACAATAAAAAGGATCATACCTAATCTTAGACCTCTCTGTACAGTTACAGTGTGATGTTCTTCATAGGTCGCTTCTCTTACAATATCACGCCACCATACGTACATAACTAAAAGTACAAGACAAAAACCATTCAGAAAAAGACTAAAACCTCCGATCATCTTTTGCATATATAAAACTAGACCACTTGTCAAACACAAAGCACCTATAGATGCTACAAGAGGCCAAGGACTTGGATCTACTAAATGAAACTGATGAGCTGTACTTAAATATTTAAAATCAAATCTAGTTTTTATATCACTCATATCAATAACTAACGTTAAAAAGTTTAAAATTTGAAGATGTAAAGGATTATTTTTATTAACTCCATTCCACAGCGCCTACACACCATACATAAATAAAACCTATTCCTAATTCTGCTAAAAATTCAACCATAGACCAAAATCCTAATAAATCTAATTGGGAAAGCGAGACGCACCATGGTAGTAAAAAAATAATTTCAATATCAAATAGTACAAATAATATTGCAATTATATAAAATCGAATATTAAATTGATCCCGTGTATCTCCGTAAGGATCAAATCCACATTCGTAAGTAGAGAGCTTTTCTGTTTCTGGGCTTTGAGTTACTAAAAAGTAAGATAAAGAGATAATTAGTAGACCAAGAAAAGTTGCAAAACATAAATATATCAAAATACTAAAATACTCTTCTTTTATTGCAGAACTTTTTAATACATCAAATTTTTCTAAATAACTGTTGGAACTTATAAAGCTTTTAATGAAAAAATTAATATCCATAGATGTTTTCTATAAACAAATTAAAAGAAATTCGTGGTACTTGATCTTACTATTTTTGAACAATTGATCAAGACTGAAGAATTATAACTGAAAGAATCTTTACCATTACCGTTAAAAAAATCATCTAACCAATTTTTTAATTTCGTATCAATAACTTTTATCTTAGGTGATTTAACAGATAGAACAATTGGTTTAAAAATTGGTGAATTTTGTTTGTTCAAATAGAAACTTAAACTTGTTAAAGTTTGTGCAGCATGAAACTGAAAATTGATATAATTTTTGAAATTAAATGAATTTACCGAGTCAAAGTTAATAAGATTATGGTCTTTTTTATTGTTAAAAAACATCAAGGAATTACTTATAGCGTACAATCGTCTTATAATTTGCCAATTGGTTTTTGCCTCCTTCTTGAAATGTAACAATTTTGTAGTTCTTTTGATTAAACCTTCAGTATTCATGTAAGTTTCGTTATCTTCTAAAAATAAATTACTAGGTAAATGATAATAATCTTTAAACATAGTATTTTTTAATTTTTCGTAAGAAGTTTTATTTGAAGGTTTAACGTTCTGATCTATAAAAACCCTATTTTTGAATGCTGAGTTTGAAAAAACATTCAACAAATGTAATTCTGTTAATTTTTTCATGTTAGCCGTAGAACTCAAAGAAACATTAATATAGTATAAGCCGAAGAAATTACCTAAATCTTCTGAAGAAAGAGGCAAAAACCTGTTTAAAGATTGAATCCCAACATTACTTATGTTGTTGTTTAATACATTCAACCCGCTCCAAGCTGTTTCCAATACATGAACGTATTTGAAAACTTCAGCGAAAATCTTTGAATCATTCCGCTTGAAAAATTCTGTATTACTTACAATCATAGGAAATTCTGCAGTTTTTATATCTTGACAAACTAAATTCGTTCCTTCTGCTAAAGATTTTAATGTTTGAAAATTTGAACCCAAATTATAAGTAGGGAATGTTAAGTCTAACATAGAACCAACATTAAATAATTTAAAATCACCTTTTAAAAAACGTTGTCTCAAACTTAAATTCAAAACATAACCTTCGTATCTAGGGTTTGTGTTTAAAAGAATACCTAAAGTGGACATTTGAAGTCTAGGAGTTTGAGTTAAAGGAGTTAATTGATATTGAGATTCTAAATCGTTAGGAATTTTGTAATTTTCAACTTTCCTAAGCTCAATTAAAGAGCAATTTTGTTTTAAAAGATATAACATGTTTAAAGTCTCTAAACTTATATTTTCAAATGCTAAGATCAAAGACAATGCGTTTTGTTTTTGAAAGTTAAGGTGATCAATAAAATATATCAATTCCGAAATTTCTTTGAAAAAATTTTCCCAATCAGTTGGTTTTGACGAAGTTTTTTCAAACATCCCATCAAAAAAAAGACGGCCTTTATCTGTCAGCCAAGGAATGTTTATATCGTTGGGTTCTGCTAAGAAAATTTGATCTTCGCGAATCGATAACCGTAAACTTACCCCAAAACTGTCAGTAGGATCAATACCTTCACCTTCTATAAATTCCCATTCTCTAAGCTCGTCCGAAAATGATTTAAGTGTTAATGCTCCCATTTTTAAATATGTATATAAGCGATAGCGGGCTCGAACCACTAACTTTCTCGTTGTAAGCGAGACACTCTACCAATTGAGTTAATCGCTTTTGACGGAAAAGGGACTTGAACCCCTGACATTTGGATTATGATTCCAACGTTCTAACCAACTGAACTATTCTGCCAAATTTAAAACAAACACTCTACAAAGCATTTTTTCTTGACAATTGTTTTGAGATAGATTGTTCTCTTATGCTTCCACGATTAAATGCAGTTTTAACTGTTAAAAAAGCAACAGCAATTGCAGCTAAATACAAAATCAGACCGGCAATCAAAATCTGTAAAACATATTGAGTGTAAAAAACCTGGCCGAAAACATACACATCAGGTAGTAGATCTAAATTTTCATACCAATTGAGGTAAGAATTATGATCTTGAGAACTAAAATTTGTATTTTTTGAAAATACTTTTGAAAACGCACCATAAGTTTCTACCACCATTGTAATACCGATCAAAATTCCTATTGGAAAATAAAATTTACTCATCTGTAACTCTCGGTATTTAATATCTAGCATCATAACAACAAATAAAAATAAAATGGCAATTGCACCTAAATAAATAACCAAAAAGAAAAGTGCAAGAAATTCGTTTTCAAATAAAAAAAGTAGTATTGAAGCTGATAAAAAACTTAATACTAAAAACAAAACGGAATATAAAGGGTTTCGACTAATAATAACCATTGAAGCACTTACGATTAAAAGAGTGTGCATAATATATGTTGAAAAAATCATTTTTATGTCAGAGGCAGGATTTGAACCTACAAACTTTAGGGCATGAACCTAACATGCTAACCAATGCACTTCTCTAACAAACGACTAATGAACTTTTAAATGATTCCCGAATTATTTCAGTATTTAAAGAAAGTTTTAGTCTAAACTCTTGAAAACTTTTTTCAGGTTTAATAGTGATTTCGAAAAATCAATTAGTAAAAAAAGGAGTTGAACCTTTTAATCTTAACATAAAGCAAGACAAAACCAATAATTTTATTTTACTATATTCCAGCTACACGTTCCCGTACAGCTACCTTGTTACGACTTCATCCAAATTATCAATCTCTCAATGGATTTTATTAAAATCTTCAAGCGAAACTGATTCTTTGCAAGTGACGGGCGGTGTGTACAAGGCCAAGTTACATGTTCACCGCAACGTGCTGATTTGCGATTACTAGTGATTCCAACTTCATGTAAACGAGTTGCAGTTTACAATCCGAACTGGGAAAATTTTTGTTGATTAACTTAAAATTTCTTTTTTGTTACTTTTTGTAATTTTCATTGTAGCACATGTGTAGCCCAATTCATCAGGGTCACATTGACTTGACTTTATTCTTACCTTCCCTCAACTTATCGTTGACCGTACTTTTAAAGCATTTAAAAGATTTTCACGAAATAAAAACTTTTAATTTGTAAATACCTTTGTAAAAAGTAAGAGTTGCGCCCGTTTCAGGACCTAACCAGACGTCTCACGACACGAGCTGACGACAGTCGTGCAACACCTGTAAAAAAATATTATACTTAAAAACCGTATTCGTTTGTATAATCATTTAAATATGTCAAGAATTGGTAAGGTTTTGCGCGGATTATCGCATTAAACCACATGCTCCACCACTAGTGTTAGACCCCCGTCAATTCCTTTGAGTTCCAATCTTGCGATCGTACTCCTCAGGCGGAGTGCTTATTGCGTTAGCTTGAAAATCTAAGTAATAAAAATTATTACAATTAAATTACAGCACTCAGAATTTACGGCGTGGACTACCAGGGTCTCTAATCCTGTTTGCTACCCACGCTTTCGTCCCTCAACGTCAGTTTATACCAAAAAGTTGCCTTCGCTGTTGACATTCCTTTATATATCTACGGATTTCACCCCTATCGTATAAAATTCTACTTTTCTGTATTAAACTCAAAGTAAAGCAGTATTAATTGCAAAATTAAGATTGGGTCTTAAAATTTAACGAAAAACTTACTTTACAGTCTACGGACTCTTTACGCCCAGTAATGCCGAATAACGCTTGCCCTTCCCGTATTACCGCGGCTGCTGGCACGAGTATTAGCCAGGACTAAAATTCAATTAAATAATGTCATTATCTTCTTTAATTAAAGGATCTTACAACTTAAATAAGCCGTCATCACCCAATTAGTATTGCTGGATCAAACTTTCGTTCATTGTCCAATATTCCTTACTGCTGGCCGACGTGTCAGCCTGGACCTTATTTCAGTTCCAGTGTGGTTGATCATCCTCTAAGATCAACTAAAGATCGTAGGCTTGGTAAGCTTTTAATTTACCAACAACCTAATCTTATGCAAATTTATCTTTCAACGGAATTAACCTTTTGGGTATTCAGTATTTTAATTTAATCAAGTAAATCTTTGTTCTGAATTGAAAGGAAAAATTTTGCGAATACTCACCCGTTCGCCACGAAAATATTAATTTCCGTTCGACTTGCATGTATAAAGCATACTACTAGCGTTCATTCTGAGCCAGGATCAAACTCATATTGTTTGATTATACTTATTTATATAAGAAACTATATAACCTGTTTATGAATTTAAATCTATAATTAAACTAAAACTTGAAAGTTTAGTTCAAAAATATAAAAAGTATGTTAAAATTAATTTAGTACCTGTTAGCTAAAAATCTTACAATTCTTACACACTAGGCCTATCGATGTGATAGTCTATCACATTTTAAAAAAAAATTTGTATTGAGGCTAATTTCTCACTTAGATGCTTTCAGTGATTATTTATTATAAATGTAGCTACTCGACTATGCTATTGGTATAACAATCGATTCACAATGGATTTACTTTTCCCGGTCCTCTCGTACTAAGGTTTACCCCTCTCAATTTTTTGCACTCACAGTAGATAGGGACCAAACTGTTTCACAACGTTCTGAACTCAGATCATGTACCGCCTTCATTGGCGAACAGCCAAACCCTTGGAACCGTCTTCAGCTCCAGGATGCGATAATGTTACGGTCGAGCGAATGTTACCATTCTACCCTCCGATTCAAAACCGTACGTGAACGTCTCCATTCATACGGCTCCTCTCAAACGATAACTCTTGGTTACTAATAATTCTTTATTCAAACTAAAAATCTATAAAATTGTACATTAAACTTTTTTCTCAGTTATTGAAGTTACAAACTTGATCTAAAACTATATGAATTTACTTCAAATTTAGCTTCTCATTCAGGTTCTAATGTAATTTTAACTAGCATTTGTTTTGCTTTTTCTTTATTATCTTGTGTAACAGTTCGAACAGCCAAAAGACGAACTTTCTGAGACCGAACGAGTTTGTGTTGATAATATCGAACCATGTCGCATTGATTATTATTAGTGTGATAATATACTTTGTATTGCAAGTCATAAATTTAAATGGAGATTAATTTCTATGAGATTTTATTCCATTCCAAATTTTTAATCATATTCTGTATTCTGAACAACAAAAGGCAAATATGACCCCTGACAAAAATATATCACTCGTTTAAGTTTGCACGTCAGCATATATATCGAGTTACCGATACCATTGGCTTCTTGCAAAATCCTTCTGTGTAGAAACATATAGTGGGCCCTACCAAAAAAAGAAAAATTTTTTTTTTGGAATTTCTACACAGTTACTTCGTTCCGATTTCTCATTAATTGTGAACATCTACTCTGCTATGCACCGGGACTTTCAACCCTTAGCCTTCCCTGTTGTACGTTCTAGCTTGAAATTTAGTCCATCCCTCTATTTAGGGTTCTGGGCGTCTTACGACCTCATACCATATCCCAGAGTTCCTCGTAACGGCACTTTACTACACAGATTCGCTTTCGCTGCACTTGTTCACACCATTCTCATTCGTAGTTTCGATGGTATGTATCTTACTACAAACTTTTAGCCCTGCTTCCGCGACATTGCTACCCAAGCAACAATCACGTAGGGAATTCCACCTGATAACTGGTGGTGTCTATGATCAGTATCCGTAAGGGTAGGATACGCAGGAGTGGTTACCTGCCTGAAGAAATCAGTTGTCAATGTTTAATTTATATTTTTTATGTAAAGGTTAAACATCGCAGCTTTACAACGGTATCTATCTTCGTTTTTACGCTAACGAGTCGCACCCAACATCGAGGTGCCAAACCACCCCGTCGATATGGTCTCTAGAGGGTGATTAGCCTGTTATCCCCGACGTACCTTTTATTCGTTGAGCGATGACCATTTCCACTCAGAATCATCGGATCACTATAACCGACTTTCGTCCCTGCTTGATTTGTCAATCTTACAGTCAGGCAAACATGTACTATTATGCTTTAAAGTTGTTAAAGTTCAACTTAAGTTTACCTTTGTACGCCTCCGTTACTCTTTAGGAGGCGACCGCCCCAGTCAAACTACCCATTATACACTGTCTTAAAAAATAAGTAATAAAAAATTTTTAGAGTGGTATTTCAACGGTGTTTAATTTGTTCGCTTGCGCGAAGAATTAGTAAATAACTTCCCACTTATGCTACACAAAAAAAATCTTATTACAATGTATAATTGCAGTAAAGGTGTCGGGGTCTTTCCGTCTAGCTGCAAGAATTTCGCATCTTCACGAAAAATTCAATTTCACTGAGTTTATGTTGGAGACAGTAGGACAGTCATTACGCCATTCATGCAGGACACCAATCAAATGCCAAGGAATTTCGCTACCTTAGGACCGTCAGAGTTACAGCCGCCGTTTACTGGGAGTTAGGATCAAAGCCAAATGACTTTTTTCTTTAATCTTACAGCACTGGGCAGGCGTCAGTTTCAATACATCTTCTTACGAATTAGCAGAAACCTGTGTTTTTGTTAAACAGTTGCTGTCCCCGATTATGTGACAACTCTACAAGGTTACCCTTCTAGAGTCACTCCTTATTCCGAAGTTACGGAGTCATTTTGCCGAGTTCCTTCAACATAATTCTCTCAAGCGCCTTAGTTTACTAAACTTGTTCACCTGTGTCGGTTTAGGGTACGGTTAATTCATTCGAAAGCTGTTTCTAGAAAATACTATAAAACTTTTATTAAAACCATAAAATAAAAATAATATTCATATTTTGTCACTTTTGAAAAATAAAAAATAATTTTTTACTCATTGAACTAAGACTTTCGTCTTTATCCTTAGAGACCGATTAACAATAAATTGAATACCAAAACGGATTAACCTTGTTTTGGAAACCTTGAACTTAAGGCGACAATGTTTTACACACTGTTTGTCGTTACTCATACCAACATTTTCATTTCTGATGTTTCCATTTTATATGACTATAAAACTTCTTAAACTTACAGAACGTTCTGCTACCATTTAATTTTCATAAATTTACAACTTCGGCAAATAATTTTAGTTCCATACATTTTCAATGCAAAAAAACTAAACCAATGAGCTGTTACGCTTTCTTTAAAAGATGGCTGCTTCTAAGCCTACTTTTCGGTTGTTAACATTTTTTCACAATTTTTTCACTTAATTATTTTTGAGAGCCTTAGTTAATAATCTGGGCTGTTTCCCTTTCGACCATGAATCTTAGCACTCACAGTCTGTCTGTTTAAATTCATTATAATTAACATTCGAAGTTTCAATAAATTCAGTAAAACGTTAAGTCCCCATCGTTTATCGAGAGCTCTACCTTTAAAAAAGTTATTTAAACGCTCTACTAAAATAGATTTCGCAGAAAACCAGCTATCTCTAAGTTTGATTGGCCTTTCACCCCTAATCACAAATCATCCCAGTATTTTTCCACATACACGGGTTCGGTCCTCCGAAAGGCGTTTCCGCCTAAACTTCAACCAGTTCATGACTAGATCACTTAGTTTCGGGTCTTATTTTAGAGACTAATAACAGCCTTTTAAAACTTAATTTCTTTGCGCCTACATATTTAATTATTTAAGCTCGCCACTAAAATAAACTTGTTGGTCCCTTATGCAAAAGGTACGTCGTCATTTTAAAAACTACGACAGATTGTTAGCATTAAATTTCAAAGTCTTTTCACTTTCGCAAAATCTTTTTCACTTTTCCCTCACGGTACTATTCACTATCAGTCATTAAAATTTTTAGACTTTGAGGGTGGTCCCCCAATATTCAGACAAACTATGACTTAGTTTACCTTACTGAATGAAAATCTGAAATTTATTTTACAGGGCTATCCTAACATTTAGGTTACCATGCTACGGCTATTATAAATATTAAATAAATCTGTTAATTTTCAAGTCTATTGCTGCGTTCGCTCGCCACTACTAACAACACCTCGTTTGATTTTTAAACTTTGGTTACTTAGATGGTTCAATTCACCAAATTTTTTGCCTAAAAATTGATTTTAAACAATTCTTCATTAATTGAAGATCGGTTTTCCGAATTTATGGGGAATTGCATATCTAAGCATAATGATCTGCTCCTTACAATATTTCGTTAGAAAACGCCCATTTTGATTTTAATGCTTAAGTATCCATTTAATGCTGTAAAAACTTTTTATAATTATTAAGGAGGCGAATAACAGGAATCGAACCTGTGACTTTTAGAACCACAACCTAACACTCTAACCAACTGAGTTATATTCGCCATTAATTGATATTTTGTTTGAACTTCACAATTATTTTATATATTCTCAACGGGATTTGAACCCGTATTCCTACTGTGAAAGAGTAGCGTCCTAACCATTAGACGATAAGAACTTCATTTAATTGTAAATCTAGAATTTCAACAACACAAAATATGATTGAATTTTCAAGATAGTTCGTACTTTCATTAAAAATGTAAAAAAATCGTAAAGTACCTTAGAAGTGTTATTTACAACAACAGATTTTGTATATCTTTATCTGAAGTTAAGAAAGAATATGTTCAGACATAATCCAATTACCCTTTTTAATTTCTTTATCCATCCTTTTTCGTTGTGCAGAGGTTTTCTTTAGAAATTTCTTTACAATCTGAAGTTCTGTAAGATCATTGGCGTTAAAAAATTTAGAGCAAGTATTACTTTGTAATAATATTTCTACATAACTTTCAAAATACAATTTTTTAACAAGATTTATATTCTCTCTAGCAGTATAAAAACAGTCATGATTAGTCCAGATTATAATATCATTTTCTAAACATTTGTAAATTACTTGACTACAAAGACGTGAATCTAGAAAATGAATAAAATTGGAAATGGATGCTATTGAGCTTTTTCTTTGATTTATTGTATCAAGACTCACATGATAAGATAATTGACTCATTTTTTTTCTATCATTACTGTTAAAATTTGGTTTTCTTGCCTTCACTATCTTACTCTTGTTTATTTGAATCTCAAATTTACCAATTTGGCTCAGACCTGCACACAATTTGAAAGGAATTTTATGGGATAATTTATTTTTCACAATTGAAGTGAACTCATCTAACTCTGGAAAGCAGAGTTTGTAGTTCTTTTCAATCCATTCTGCTATCTTAAAACTTATTTTCATCCTTAGTTTATAATCAATCTTATTGGCCATCCCTATAGGATTTTCCACAATTAAATAGTAGTGTAAAAAATTACCATCTATGTACTTAGCACGTCCCTGGTTTTGCTGTGCATAATTTTGGCACATTACGAAAAATTTTACATGATGTCTAACGATTAATGAGCTTTTTATCTTTTGATAAATACATTCCAAAATTTTTCGAAATTTGGTTTGACTTAATTTATTTGTTTTTGCTGATTTGACTATAAAATCTTTTGAAAAAATATCTTCCATGGAATTCGTGTGTTGCAGTAAATGTTCTGAAAAATAATTGTAAATGCATAGTTTGTTCTGATCTTTTTTAAGGTCACAAATTATGTTTGTGTATCTCAAACCTTTTTCAAATCCAATTAAACCAGAAATAATGCTTGTCCCCGAGCAATGGGCATCTGCACCAACAAAAGATGATTTAATTCCATAATATTTTTTGAGTCCAGAAACTGCTGATTCATCATCTTCGGATATTTCTTGCCAAGTCGGTTTACGAATTGCATATATTTCTTGTGTTGATTTATAATCCAGTTCAACAAATGAGTTTACGTTAGATTTATTATACGCATTGCCAACCAATTCAATCAAATGTTTAGACATCTCGCCTGCTTGTAAACCAAATGATCCGCGAGCTTGTGAATAATAAAATCTTCCACGACTATCTAGATTTACCACGAAATAAATATTGTAGTCTTGAAACAATGTTGCTATATAATACAAACTAATAAATTCTATCAATTTATTTGTATATTTATTATATTCTTCTTGCAAGGATTTTTTTACTTTTCGTAATCGTTGCAGCATTATATCTTTGTTATCACTATCATATATTTCACGTTTTAATTCCTGGTATGTTTGACTTTGTTCTATGAACGATTGGCTAGACCTAACAAACATGTTCTCGTTGTCATCAATATTTTCTATAAACTTTGAATGAACTAAGCCTGAATTCAGTGTATAAATATAAAAACACTTTACAGCATTGATTTTCATTACAGTTAAAAAATTTTTATTTATGTTGTATACATTGGATTGTAAATAATTCATACTTTCTATTTCTTGATCTGTCAATCGTGCAATTACCCTCTTATATCCAAGTAAGCCTTGGGTGTTTTCTTTCACATTATAATGGAATCCACCTTTGCCAAAATTCTGCTTTGAATGGCTGTTATCTTTTACCCAATATTTTGGTTCAGCAACTAAAGGCAAACTTGACATTCGGCATGGAATTTGAAAAATAGATTCAATATATTGACTTGATATTTTAATAATACTAGTCATTTTTATACCAGATTTATATTTGTTTGTAATAGTTTCATTATCTAAAATTAAACCTACTGAGTCCAAAAACGTAAGAAGAATTATACCAATTTCAAACTGCACAGTCTGTGTTTCCTGATTTTTTAAGTATAACATTTTCTCAAGTTGTTTATTTGACGTTAAAAATTTATAAAAAGAGTATTTAGAAGGTTCAAGTGTTTCTTTAACTAGCTTTATTTTTTCTCTTCTTGATAGAATTTTATCATTTTCTTTTTCGTTGGACCTTAAACTTTTAATTTTAATAGCTTCTTCTAAAAATTGATTTTCTACTAACGATTTTGATGCCTGCGTAAATTTTATTACTTCGTTTACTAATATTGATACAAAGGATGTACGTTCAAATGAATAAGAGTTGTTTTCAAAATCTAAGCAAATCATTTTTTGTTTGTTGCCACGGTTTTTTTCTGATGGCTTAGATTGAAGTCGTAAATAAAAAACCAAAGTTGAACACAAAAATAATCCAAATGAATTTTTACGAAATTCAAATAATTTTAAGCTTACTTGAAGCAAGCTAATAGCGGTTTTTTTTTTTTCTGTTAATATTTGTTTTTTAATCGGGCGTTGTTTCGAAAAATTTTTCATAATATTAGCTGGTAGAAGATCTTCCTCACTTCCTTTCACTAATGTATTTGAAACATAACAATCAATTTTATTTATGATATTTTTCAATGAATTAGGAATCGAATAATCGCTATCAAATTTATAGTTCTGGTGTGATAAATTTTCTAATTTTTGCTGTTTTTGGTCCAAATTTAGATCAGGATTCTCTAAAATTCGCTTAATTTTTTTGTAGAATTTTTCTTCTACCTTCAAAAGGTTTAAAAGATGTTTATCTTGTATAGAATAGGTTGATGCAGGTAATTCGATACCTAATTCAGTTTTTATTTTTTTAATTAAATTCATGATAATTAAACATTCTTCTATTAAAGTTGAAAAAAAATCGCAGAGTGTTTTTTTTAAATTCGAAATTCTCAACAACCAATATTTTAAGAGAAGATTTCAACAGAAATGAGTTTTGGTTAAGATTTGCGACTGAGTTATAAAGTTATTTACCCTAAATATATGTTTTACCTTTTATTTCACTGATTTAAGATAATTAGGATATTTTAG
>Ga0206677_10000548_pt1 | contig 35703 bp, 34 predicted proteins | sample M130m12015metaG_FD_155475 | JGI IMG/M metagenome (GOLD analysis project Ga0206677, IMG submission 155475) | Ammonia-oxidizing marine archaeal communities from Monterey Bay, California, United States - M1 30m 12015 | ecosystem: Environmental > Aquatic > Marine > Intertidal zone | place: USA...
GTTTGCTAATCGTTTATTTAGATTTGGATAAGGTCATAAAGATTATTAGAGAATCAGATGAACCAAAGAAAGATATTATTAAAGCATTTAAATTATCTGACATCCAAGCAAATGCAATTCTTGAAATTAGATTAAGGCAATTAGCTAAACTTGAACAAATCAAATTAGAACAAGAAAGAGATACTCTGTTAGCCGAGCAAACAGATATAGAAAAAATTCTAAGCTCAAAGACAAGGCTTAAAACTCTGATTAAAAATGAATTATTAGAAATTAAGGAAGAGTTTGGAGAAGAAAGAAAATCACCTATTAAAGAGTTATCTGAAGCAAAAGTTTTCTCAGAAGAAGAAACGCTAGTTACTGAGCCAGTTACAGTAGTATTATCAGCTGCAGGCTGGATTAGAAGTGCAAAAGGTCATGACATCGATCCCAGCTCTCTTTCTTATAGAGGAGAAGATACTTTACAAGACTTTGGAAGAGGAAAGAGTAATCAGGTTTCAGTATTTCTTGATTCTAATGGCAAAGCTTATTCGCTTCCGACTCATTCTTTACCATCTGCAAGAGGAATGGGAGATCCTATTTCTGGAAGAGTGTCGGCAGATTCTGGTGTGAAATTTATTTCGACATTAATAGGCAATGATGATGATAAATTTATGATTATGAATACAGCTGGCTATGGTTATATTTCTGAGTTTAAGAATATGATTTCAAATAAGAAGTCAGGTAAGGCATTTATGAAAATTCCACATGATGCTGAGCTCTTAAAAGCAATTAAAGTAAGAAATGATCATATGTATATTGCAGCAGTATCAAATATAGGTAGATTGCTTATTTTCAATATTGATGAGCTGCCAGTTCTCGGTAAAGGAAAGGGTAATAAAATCATAAACATTCCTACTGCAAAATTTATAGCTAAAGAAGAACTAATGACTCATGCGCAACTTTTATCAGAGGCAAGCTCACTAAGAATAGAAAGCGGTAAAAGATTTTTAACATTAAAATTGAAAGATCTCGAGAACTATATTTCAACAAGGGCTAAGAGAGGAAACATGCTTCCACAAGGATATAGAAAAGTAGATCAAATGATCGAAGAAGTTGAGTTAGAAACTACAGAAGATCAATAATCGCTTCTTCAAATATCTTTAATCCATCATCAATTAGCTCATTTTCTATAATTAAACTCGGTGAAAACCTTACTGTAGTAGGGTTTGCCTTCAAGATCATCAGACCTTTGTTGTGAGATTGATTTATCAAATCATCAACCTCAATATTGCTTTGTTTATTTAGCTCAACTCCAATCCAGAGCCCAGCAGAGGTTATTTTTTTAAAACAGTTGTACTTAGCATTAATTGTTTCTAGTAATTTAAGAAATCTAGCTTCTTTCTTTCTGACTTGATTTAAAAATGATTTCTTTGAAGTTATATCTACAACCTTACTTCCAATTGAGCATGCTATTGGGCCGCCACCAAATGTTGTGCCATGTGATCCAACGGTCATGAATTTTGATATTTCATTAGTTGTAAGGACTCCGCCTAATGGAAAGCCATTAGAGATACCTTTAGCAAAACAAAGAATATCTGGCTTAATATTAAACTGCTCATAAGCAAAAAATGTTCCTGTTCTTCCTATGCCTGATTGAACTTCATCAATAATGATTAGAGTATTATATTTCTTTGCGAGCTGCTTTATCTTAGTGATAAATTTTTTGTTGGCCTTTGTTATACCAGATTGCCATTGCACTAACTCAAGAATCACAGCAGCTGTTTTGTCAGAAAAAATATTTTCAAGATTATCAATATCGTTATATGGATGATTTTTTATACCCTTTGGTAGAGGTGCAAAACCATCAATAAGATGTTTTGCTTTAGCCAATGCAATACCCAACATAGTGCGACCATGAAATGAAGTTGAAAACGATACTATTTCATTTTTATTCTTATTAATTTTAGAGTTGCAAAATTTTCTTGCTATCTTGACGGCAGCTTCAATGGATTCAGCACCAGAATTACAAAAAAAGACCTTATCAGCAAAAGAGTTTTGACATAGTTTTTTTGCAAGAGTAACTGATGGTTCGTTGATGTATAAGTTTGATAAATGCCAAAGTTCTCCAGATTGTTTTTTAAGAATACTTGTCAATTCTTTATTGGAATGGCCTAAATTCGTAACAGCAATTCCTGCTGTAAAATCAATATACTTTTTATTTCTTAAATCCCATACAAGAGAACCACTTGCTTTTTTTACAACAAAATTAGCAGGTGCATAAAAAGGCACCATATAATTAGCATATTCATTAATTATTTTTTTCATAAATATATTGTATCGTGGTTTCAGTTCAAAAAATAAATGATCAAAAATTTCTAGTATCTCTTAGACCAAATAGTTCTCTTGTTGGAATTAATAGAATTATATTTATATCTGGCATCTCATTAGTTTGTGGGGGCATAGCTATAACATTTTTCTTTTTAGGTGCAACCCTTATTCTTCCGTTTGCAGGATTGGAGTTAGCTATTTTATTTACTGCCTTTTATCTAAGTTTTAGGCAAAGTGGAAAAAGAGAAAAAATATTTATTTCTCAGGATTTAGTAACTATTGAAAAAGGTTCTAGCTATGCAGAGTATAAATGGGAAGAGTTTAGATCATTCACTTCATTTGAGGTAACCAAGGATAGAAGAGAGCAATTAAAACTAAGTTTTAGATCAAAAGGACAAAATATTGAGGTAGGTCAATTTTTAAACGAAGAAGATAAAATAACTCTGAAAGATGAAGTTTCTCTAATCATCGAAGAATTAAATTTAGAAACTTTTTCAAGCCCAGGGCTTTAATTTCTTTTTAACTTTAATCAATTTTAATTCTTTTATCTCAGGAATACCGTTTTTAAATACTGGAAATGATTCGCCTTGGATTAAAGGTCTAAGATATTCAACCGCCTTCGGAGTAACATTCATACCATTTTTTGAAATATATGATTTTGGCAACTTTTTTTCTAGGTTTGCTATTTTTGCTAATGGCGCTGGCTCAATTTTCCAAGAATATTTCTTGCCTTTTCCCCTAACTATAACTGGCATCACGCCATTCATGCCATTGACTGCATATTGGATTGCTTTAATTCCAACTTCCATTGCTTGATCTAAATCTGTCTTAGATGCAATATGTCGTGCACTTCGCTGAAGATAGTCTGATACAGCCCAATGGTTTTTTAGCTTCAACTTATCTGTTATTAAGTTTGCAATAAATGGTGCAACTCCACCAAGTTGAGCATGGCCAAATGCGTCTCTAGTCGATGACTCAGAAAGAAATGCATTTTTCTTATTTTTCAAACCCTCTGAAACAACGATAACGCAGTAACCATTTTTTTCTACAGTATCTTTGACAAGATTTAAAAAATTTTTCTGATCAAAAGCTACTTCTGGTAGTAATATTATATGAGGAGCGTCTCCTTTATTATTTCTTGCTAATGATGATGCGGCTGCCATCCAACCAGCATGTCTACCCATTACCTCTAATATAAAAACTTTTGTTGATGTAGCCGACATTGATTGAACATCAAGGGAAGCTTCAAGTATTGATGTTGCTATATATTTTGCTGCAGAACCAAAACCAGGACAGCAGTCAGTTAAAACTAAATCATTATCCACAGTTTTTGGAATAGCTATACAATTAATGGGATAGTTAAGTTTTTTGCTTATCTGAGATACTTTAAATGCAGTATCCGCAGAGTCATTCCCTCCATTATAAAAAAAATATCCGATATTATGAGCCCTAAAAACTTCAATCAATCTCTTATATTCTTTTTCGTTAGCTTCAAAATCTTTTAATTTAAATCTACAAGAGCCAAATGCTCCTCCTGGTCTTGATTTTAATGATTCAATTACAGAAATTGATTCCTTGGATGTGTCTATTAAATCCTCATTAAGAGCACCTAGTATTCCATCTTTACCTGCATAAATTTTTCCAATATTTTTATGTTTTTTAGCTTCTAAGATTAAAGCGCTCGCTGTGGCATTAATGACTGAGGTTACTCCACCAGATTGAGCATAAAATGCATTTTTTTTCATTTTTTCTCCACAAAAGTACTGAAATAAAAATATGTAAAGTATTATAACTAATATGCGTATACATATTCTAGGAATCTGCGGAACCTTTATGGGAGGGCTTGCTCAGATTTTAAAAGAATCAGGACATGATGTATCTGGATCAGATATTCAATTTTATCCACCAATGTCTGACTATCTGAGAAATAATAAAATAGACATGGTTGAAGGATTTGAGGTAGACAAGCTTCCAATGGCAGACTTATATGTTGTAGGCAATGCCTTATCTAGAGGAAATGCTTCTGTTGAATATATCTTAACTAACTCTCTTCCTTTCAAATCCGGTCCAGAAATGATGGGAGAGATATTAAAAAAGAAAAAAGTTTTAGCAATATCAGGCACCCATGGAAAAACCACGACCTCATACATGCTTACGCATATCATGTTAGATCAAGGTAATGATATTGGATTTCTTGTTGGCGGTATTTCAAATAATATATCAGGGTCAGCGTCACTTGGCTCTCATAAAACTTTTGTTATTGAGGCTGATGAGTATGATTCAGCATTTTTTGATAAAAGATCAAAATTTATACATTACTCACCAAGCACGCTTGTTATAAACAATATAGAGTTTGATCATGCTGATATTTTTAATAATTTAGATGATATAAAAAGGCAATTTCATCATCTCTTAAAAATTATCCCATTGGATGGAAATATTATTTATTTTGGAGATGATAAAAATTCTAAAGAATTAATAGATATGGGTGTTTGGTCTCATGAAATGGTAGTTAATGGAAATATAATCAAGGCAGATTATTTAAATAAAACACTATCTTATAACGATAAGAGATATTTCTTAGATGAGCTTCCTCTGATAGGAGAGCATAATTTCAAAAATTATATTGCAGCGATTTTAGCTGCAAAAACAGATGGAATTTCTATAGAAAACTCTATAAATTCATTGAAAAGTTTTAGCGGAGTCAAAAGGAGAATGGAGTCTAAGGGCACTTTTGATGGAATAAAATTTTATGATGATTTTGCTCATCATCCAACTGCAATAGAATTTAGTTCAAATGCATTAAGATCAAAATATCCTACAAAAAAAATTCTTGGGTTAATTGAACTAGGTTCAAATACCATGGCTAGTGGCTCTCACGGCTTATCAATACTAAATTCTGTTAAATCTTTAGATGATGTAATCTGGTTAGATCATAATGATGCCTTAAAAGAGGCCAAAGGTATCTATCGTTATAGTGACAGTGAAGACTTTATTTCTTCAGCTAAGGACATGATGCTAGATTATGATATTGTTATCTTGATGACCAATAAGAACAGCCAAAAAATAATCGATCCACTTATAAAGTCTTTTGAAAAAAAATAATTTTCCAGTTTTCCCTTTAGGTATTGTTGCACTTCCAGGAAGCATTCAATCACTTCAGATTTTTGAACCTAGATACATGCAAATGGTAAAAAATTGTCTTTCTGAGAATCATGGATTTGTTATTGTTTTTGACTCAAATTCAAAGAGTACTTCTGATTTTTCTTTTTCAAAAAAAGGTAGCTTTGTTGAAATAATAGATTTTAATAACTTACCAAATGGCTTGCTGGGCATAACTGTGAAATCTATCAATAAAGTTGTTATTAATAATACTTTTCAGCAAGAAGACGGCCTTCATATTGCTGATACAAAGCCTGATATTGACCCAGAAGTTGATGATCAGGCTGTATTAGCGGAATATCCCGAAATAACTAGTATTCTTAGTCAGCTTTTAAAGCATCCTCGAATAAGTGATCTTCCTATGAATATTGATTTTGGATCTGCGGATTCAGTTGCATATCATTTGGCTGGATTAATACCTTTAAGCTCAATTGAAAAACAAAAATTATTAGAAGCCTTTGATGCAACCCAACGTATGAGAATTCTCGCTGATTATATTCAAAGAATTTCAACAGCTTAAATTATTCTATTTTTAGAATAATTGGTGGTTTATTAGATTTGGCCCTAAGCCAATTAATAGACTTTAAAATAGCTGGAATTTCAACAAACCTTTTTTCGATAAAATATTTTCCTGGGTAATTGCTAAGCATTAAGCCAATAATAATAGTAAATAAACCTTGTCCAGGCAAAACAAGCATCATAATTCCGCCAATAATTAATGAATAACCCAAGATATTTTTTGTTAGTAAAATGAGGCACCATAAAAAGATATTGCTTTGTTTAAGCTTCGATGGATTTCTTTTTATAAAATAGTCACTTGGTATCATGCCAGCAAGCCATTTCATGCTTAGAAGACTAAATAAAAAAATAAATAGAGACACAGAACCAAGCCAAAATATAAAAATCTTATATGACTCAAAGAAATCTATAACAGCATTTAGGTTATTAAATTCGATATTTACCCACCTTTTTATTTTATAATGATTTAGTATAACAATGTCTGAAAAATTAATTTTAGAAAAAAATACACACAATAATTTTGCCAAACAAAACCTTGAATGACATCTGCACTTCGACTCTCAGTGATAACAAAGCAGAGAATGTTCTTTCGCTTGATATAAAAGAAATTTCTTCTTTTGCTGATAATATTGTAATTGCTACTGCAAGCTCAAATAGACACGCAAAATCGTTATCTGAAAAGCTTGTTGAAGAAATTAAAGCAAATAAAATTAGTATCTTAGGTGTGGAGGGAAAAATAGAGTCAGGCTGGATTTTGGTAGATTGTGGAGAAGTTGTTGTAAATATCATGAAGAACGAAGTTAGAGAGTTTTATGACTTAGAAGGTCTTTGGGGTGAAAATACACTCATTGATTCATAGGCTTTAATGATCTTAAGTATTATAAGTGTTGGCAATCAGCCCTCGTCCTGGGAGGAAGCAGGAATAGAGTATTACACTAAACAATTTCCAAAAGAACTGAATTTAAAGCTCACAAACGTTAAAGGGCAGCAACATCCTAAAAGATCCAAAGAAGAGGTTCTTAGGCTGGAGTCTAAGCTAATTTCTTCAAAGATAGACAAAAATAGCTATATCGTCTCTTGGGATTCTAAGGGTGAAAAACTCAATAATGATCAACTTAGTAAATTTTTTGAACAGTCTATGCTTGAAAACAGAAAGCTTGATTTTATTATTGGCGGATCTTTTGGCATACCAAAAGATATTCTTAAAAAATCTAATAAAATAATATCAGTTTCAAATTTTACGTTTCCACACAGGCTTTTTAAAATCATTCTTATTGAACAAATCTACCGCTCATTCTCAATTATAAATAAGCTCCCATATCATAAATGATAGATTTAAATGAAAGACACCTAGAGAAGAGAAGTTTTTTTAATAGATTGCTATTAGTTTATTTATTTTTTGGTGCTGCTTTCTTATTTATACTTTATAAAACCTATTCTTTACAAGTTGCTGGTTATTCAAATTATGAAATAGCAGCTCTTAAAAATAAAACTAAAGAGGTTCTAGTTCAGCCAGTTCGTGGAATTATTTATGACAGAAATGGAAATATTTTAGTAAATAATGTACCCACCTATGACCTAATAATTCAACCTTCAAAGATAAAAAATCTTGATGCTTTTATTGTTGAGCTATCTAAAATAATAAACTTTTCTCCTGAAGAGCTAGAAAATATCAATAAGAACTTCCAACAAAAAGCCCTTTACAACAGAGAGCTAACCATAAGAAAGGATTTATCAAAAGAAGAAATAGCAAAGTTCCAAGTAAGAAGCTATAAATTTAAAAATGCTTTTATTGATGTAAGGTATAGCAGAGAAAATAGATATCCATATTTATTTTCACACGCGATTGGATATGTTGGCGGAGTAAACAACGATCAGCTATCTTCAATATTAAAAAAACAAAAACTTAAACAATCAGAAACAACTTTTAAATACTCCGGTGGATTTTTAATAGGTAAGACTGGCCTTGAAAATATATATGATAGCCATTTAAGAGGATCATTTGGTATTAAATCTTTTGAAATAGATGCAAAAGGCAAGCTCTTAAAAGAAGTAGGCTTTGATAAATCAATTGATGGCAAAAGCCTTTTTACCAGCTTAGACCTTAGTTCACAAAAAATAGCCTATGATCAAATGGGAGAGAGAAGAGGTGCAGTGGTTGCCTTAGACCTTCAAACTGGAGGAATAGTTACTTATCTCAGCACCCCAAGCTTTAATGTAAATGACCTTTCTAATGGTATGTCACAAGCCGCATTTAATAATCTTATTAATGATAAAAACAAGCCATTTTTTGATAGAGCCGCACAGGGACGATACTCTCCCGCTTCGACAATCAAGCCTGCAATTGCTTTATTTGGAATTAAAGAAAGTATTGTAGATTGGAATTTTACTATTGATGATCCAGGATTCTTTGTTCTTCCTGAAGATCAAAGAGTTTACAGGGGATGGAAGAAAGGAGGGCATGGAATCATCAATATGAGAGATGCTATTATTGAGAGCTCAAATACGTTTTTCTTTTCACTTGCATATCAGTCTGATATTAATAGCCTAATTGATCATCTTGCTCAATTTGGCTTTGGAAGAAATATTTGTAATGACTGTTTTAATCCTGATTCTGGTTTATTGCCAACACCAGAGTGGAAGATGAACAATTTAAACTATGGTTGGTTTAAAGGAGATACAGTTAATTTAGGTGTTGGACAGGGTTATATGAGCGCAACCCCAATTCAGCTTGCTTACTATTCTGGATTTCTTGCATCAAAAGGTAGTATTCAAGGATTGTCATTTATAAATGGTGAAACTCAGAACAAGCAATCTTTTAAAAGTAGCTTGAGTGTGGATGATTCGGACTGGGAAAAAATCCATTCAAGCATGATTGGGGTTATCGAAGACCCGAAAGGAACTGCTAAAAGATTAAAGCCATTAAAAAATTATGTTGTAGCCGCTAAGTCAGGAACTGTAGAGCTTGTAAGCACTGAAACTAAAGAGGATTATAAACTTGTAAGAAAGAATATTGGAAATCGTGACCATGCAATTATTGTAGCCTTTGGTCCTATGCCCAATCCTAGATATGCAGTAAGTGTTGTTATTGAAAATGGTGAGAGTGGTGGCTCAGTCGCAGGACCAGTAGCAATAGCCGTTTTAAATGAGCTAATAACAGAATGAAGAAAAGATTAGATTTTAAAAACTTTAGTATTTATTTTGATCAATATCTTTTTATTGCGATAACACTTCTTTCAGTAATGGGACTATTTTTTTTATATAGTGCATCACAAGAAGATATAACTATCGTAGCTAAGCAAGCAGTTTTTGTATCTTTTGGCTTGCTTTTGATGTTTGCGGTTAGCCAACTAGATCCAGATTTTTATAAAACATATTCTGGCGTCTTTCTTGTTATATCAATATTATTAATATTTGCCACAACTCTTTTTGGAAAAGAAATTAATGGAGCAAAAAGGTGGTTAGACTTAGGATTTTTTACTCTGCAAACTTCTGAAATTATAAAAATATCTTTGCCAATTTTTTTATCATCCTATTTATACAACAAGTCACTTCCAATTAGTTCAAAACATACTTTTATAACTTTGATTTTAATAGGCTTTATTTTCTATTTAGTTTATCGACAGCCCGATTTAGGAACAGGCTTAGTTGTTTTTATGTCTGGGGGATATGTGCTTTTTTTAGCAGGGTTGAGCTGGAGATTTATTGGTTCTGCAGCAGGAGTATTTGTATTGTCACTACCTTTTTTATGGAATAATTTTCTTGAGCCATTTCAACGCCAAAGAATTTTAACTTTTCTAGATCCAAACGCAGACCCATTTGGAACGTCTTGGAATATAACTCAATCTAAAATTGCTATCGGGTCAGGCGGCATTAATGGTAAGGGTTATCAAGAGGGCTCTCAAGCACATCTTAATTTTTTACCGGAGACTGAAACGGACTTTATCTTTGCAGTTATTGCAGAGGAATTTGGATTCATCGGTGTTTGCGTATTGTTATCTATATTTTTCTTTATATTACTAAGATGTCTCTACTTAGCTTTTAATGCAAGAGATAGGTTTTGCAGATTGACTATTGGGGGTTTAAGTCTAGTTTTTGCTTCAACACTATTCATAAATTTAGCAATGGTCGTTGGAGTCATACCAGTAGTTGGAATGCCATTACCATTTATAAGCAAAGGGGGCTCATCTTTGCTATCATTCTATATAGCTTTTGGGATAATAATATCAATGGCAACACATAAAAAGTTAATGCAAAGATGAAATATTTAACACTTTTACTCTCTCTCCTAAGTTTGCAAGTATCAGCAAGCTATTTAGCTCATCCTGATGCAGAAGCATTGATTGTGGAATTGGTAGAAGAGCACAATTTTGAAAGAAAGTTTGTTGAAGAGGTTCTTTTAAATGCAGAAAAGCAAGATAAGATTATTGAATCTATTTCAAATCCAGCTGAGTTTACCCTTACCTGGGATAGGTATAAAAATATATTTATCGAAGAAAAAAGGATCATTAATGGAAAAAAATTTATTGAAAATAATCTTGAAACATTTTTGAAAGCAGAGGAAGAATATGGTGTTCCAAAAGAAATAGTTGCAGCTATCATTGGCGTTGAAACAAGGTATGGAAAAATTCAAGGAAGTTATAGAGTAATTGATAGTCTCTTAACCCTTGGCTTTGATTACCCTAGAAGATCTAAATTTTTTAGAAGTGAGCTAGTAAAGTTTTTTCAGCTAACAAGAGAAAATGGCCTCAATATTGAAGAAGTTAAAGGTTCATATGCAGGAGCAATGGGTTATGGCCAATTTATATCTTCCAGCTATAGAGCATATGCAGTTGATTATGATGGAGACGGGTATGCAGATTTATTTAATTCAGTAGATGATGCTATTGGAAGTGTAGCTAATTATTTATACATTCATGGTTGGAAAAAAGATGGTGAAATTGTAACAGCCACGTACCCAAATAATGTTAGAAAAATATTTGAGCCTAGAGGCTCTGTATCAAAATTTATACCTTTAAGTTTTAAAGAGGGAGATAATGAGTTATTTTTTATAGGCGATGATAACTTTATTGCAATAACCAAATATAATATCAGTCACTTTTATGCGATGGCTGTTTATTATTTATCAGAAGAGTTAAAAAAATGAAAAAAATACTATTTATACTATTATCAATTTCAACTATTGCTGAGTCACAAAGTTTTGTGCCTGATGCGCCTGAATTAGATGTTAAGAGCTATATTTTAATTGAACCAAATACTAACACTATTATTGCAGAATATAACTCTGAGTCAGAAATAGAACCAGCCAGTATGACAAAAATTATGACAAGCTATGTTGTGGCTGATCAGATTTCAAATGGTCTGATATCTTTAGATGATGAGGTTTTAATTAGTGAAAAAGCTTGGAGAATGAAAGGCTCTAAGACTTTCATAGAAGCTGGAAAAAAAGTAACCGTTTCTGATCTTTTAAAAGGAATCATGATTCAGTCTGGTAATGATGCATCTGTAGCAATTGCAGAATATGCTGGTGGTACCGAAAGAGGTTTTGTTGATTTGATGAATTCCTATGCATCTTCATTGGGAATGAATAATACAATTTTTCAAAATGCCACAGGATTGCCTGATGAGAATCACTTTTCATCAGCTAAAGATTTAGCCAACCTTACATCAAACTATATAAATAAATTCCCTGAAGAATATGCCTTGTACAAGCAAAAGGAGTTCACTTTTAATAATATTAAGCAGTTAAATAGGAACAAGCTTTTATGGAGAGATGACTCTGCTGATGGAGTTAAAACTGGACACACGGAAGCTGCTGGATATTGCCTTGTTGGTTCTGCTAAGAGAGGCGGGATGAGATTAATAACAGTTGTGGCAGGAAGTAAATCAGATAATGATCGCTTTTTATCTTCACAAAGATTGCTTGAATATGGTTTTAGATTTTATACAACTCAGAAAATGTTAATCGCAGAGAAAGAATATCAGACAATTACAATATGGGGTGGCGAAGAGAAGAGTTTGGGAGTTGGAGTGCTTGAAGATATTTCTATTACTTTGCCTAGAACAAGTTTTAAAGATGTTAAAACTATCTATAAGGTTAATAACAATATCCAAGCTCCAATAAAAATTGGTCAAAAAGTCGGCACTCTTGAGATAATAAGTAATGATAATGTTGTTCTAGCTACAGACCTAGTTGCTTTAAAAAATATTAAAGCTAAAGGATTTTTTGGCAGAATGTGGTCAAAATTTGTACTTTGGGTATTCAGCTTATTTGGTCTCGCTGGCGATGACACAGATTAAAGGAGTTTTTAATGGCTCTTTTGATATCGTAGATAATATAAAAGTATCTCCTTTTTCAAGAGCTTATACTTTCTCAGACAGTGTGTATGAAGTTGTCCCTTTTTTTAACTCAAAACCAATTGCATTTGAAGCACATCTAAAAAGATTAGAATTTTCTTCTAGTGAGTTATCAATTAGCTTAAATTTAGAAAAAATTTCAAATGAAATAACTACATTAATATCAACCTCTGGCTTTAGCAATGGATATGTTTATTATCAGGTAACAAGGGGAGTAGATGCATTAAGATCTCACATGCATGAATCAAGTCTAGAGATTGAAACCTTTGGTTATGTGAAGGCACATTTATTTGAATGGAAACCTTTAAAAGTATCTATATGCGATGATATTAGATGGAATAGGTGTGATATTAAATCAACCTCACTCCTTGGTAATGTTATGAATATGAATTCTGCAAGGAAAAATAATTGTGACGAAGTCATTATGCATAAAGATGGATTACTTACTGAGGCTGGTGCATCAAATTTATTTTTTGTAATAGATGAGACAATTTGTACTCCAGCCTTAAATGGGAATATTCTTCCAGGCATTACGAGGGCATTATTAATTGATGAATTAAAGGCTAATAGCATAAAAGTTTTAGAAGAAGATTTTTCATTAGACGATCTTTCAAAAGCAACTTGTGCTTGGCTTACAAGTTCAACTAAAGGCCTTGCCCCAATTTCTGAGATTGTAAATTTAGAATCTAATCTTGATATTTATAATCTTGTTTATAAAAGCAGTGAAGAAATTTTTAATAAAAAATTCCTCAGCTAGTTGTTAGCTTCACTACAATATTATCAAGCTCATACCAGAAATTTTTCTCACTCAAGCCCTTGTTCGCTAAATCAAGTTCAAAGATATTTTTTTGGAGTTCTATTAAATTTTGAAGTTTGTGATTCTTGATAAAATTCATATATTCAGATGTTTTATTACTCCAAACTCCAGATTTAATAAGACTGTTTATTGGATTTTTACTTTGCCTTGCATTTGTTGCACTGTTAATAATTTTACCAACTATCCATACAAGTAGAGGGGCATAGTGATCTTCAGCAGACTTTATTGAATGTATTATTTTTAAAGCTTTTTTTGTATTTCTAGAGATAATTTCATCCTCAAGTTCAAACGGCATGAATTCAGCGGACTCTGTTGAAGAGCTCCTTGTTTTTTTTCCTTCTTCATAAGTTAATTTCAAAATATTTATTTCATTTTGCTGGGCAACTAAATTACCTGAATTCATTTCAGATATATTCTGAATTAGGTCAGATCTATCAATTTCAGAGACAAATGAAAGCTGATGCTTTAACCAAATTTTTTCTTCGAAGGACTTTAGTTTTTTACACTCAATTATGAGTGCTAATTCATCCATAGCTTTTACCCACTTAGATTGAGAATTCAGCTTCTCATTATTTGAGTTAATAACAATTGCAATATTATCAATTTTGTTAATATTTTCTATTTCGAATATTTTTATAATTTGATCCGGTATTTTTCCTTGATCATGATTAATTTCAATAATTATTTTAGATCCAAATAGCGATCCGCCAGCATTCTCAAAAATAGTTTGGTCGATTTGATCAAATCCCTCTTTATTAAGAATTATTTTTTCTACAAACCCCCTTGAAGAAAGAGATTTATAAATAATATCTTTAGAGTTATTTTTTAATACTATTTCCGACCCATAAATAAAGAAAATATTATGTGGCATATCTAGATACTTTTTGATTGTCATTGCTTCACATTTCAAAAGCATTTACCTCAAATATGATTTGATTAATAAGCTCATTCTGCATTTCAGATTCAAGAGCTTTTATCATTTGTTCTTGTGCAAATGGGTTAAGCTCATTTGATTTATATCTTTTATAAGTTGCAAGCTTCTTTATAATTTTTTTGTTTTCAGTAGATATTTCTATATTTATCTTTAAATTAAGCTCTCCTTCTAGAGATCTCAATGCAGGGCCACCAAAAATGTCATAATTTTTAAAAATGTATTCTTGAATACTAATTTTTGCCTGTGTATCTATTTTGCTATTAGAGTTAAATACAAATTTAAGTTTTTTCTCAAACGTATCTGGAACAGCATTTACAAAGCTAATAGAAAATAAATCCTTTTTAGATATATCTACGCTTAGCTGGTTGAACTGACAGCTGTTAATGAAGAATAGTATAAATACATATAAAAAAAGTGATTTTAGTTTCATATATTAATAGTATCTAGAGCAGACAGATATATCAAAGATTAATTCTTAGATTACAAAATTTATTATTTTTTCTTTAATATAAATAATTTTTTTAATAGGAGTATCACTTATCGTTGAAGCAACATTTTCAATATTTAATGCAATCGATTCAATTTTTTCTTGCTCTAGATTTTTATCTATGACTATCTTACCCCTCACCTTGCCATTGACTTGAACAATTAAATTAAATTCAGAAACTTCTAGTAGATCCTCTCTAAGAATAGGCCAAGATGATTCAATATCTTCTTTTGAAAAATCAGAATAGAAGCCTTTCCATAAATGCTGAGATATGTGTGGCGATATAGGGTTAAGAGTTTTCAGAATAATAACTATTGCTTCATTCAAACAGAATTTATTTGAAGAAGATACATCATTTTGTTTAAATGATTCTGGTATAGAGTTTACCAATTCCATGATTGCAGCAATAGCAGTATTAAATGAATACCTTGTTTCAAAATCACTAGTCACTTTTTTTAGAGTACTATGCACTTTTCTTCTAAGATTTTTTTCTTCCTCTGAAAGATTTAATGGCTCTTCTATTTTTTCAAACTTTCTTTCATTAACTAAATTCCATATTTTCTTCATAAACCTTGAAGCGCCTTCTACAGAAGACTCTGACCATTCCAGACTTTGCTCAGGTGGAGCAGTAAACATCATATAAAGTCTTACAGTATCCGCACCATACTTTTCGATGTAGGACTGAGGGTCTACAGTATTACCTTTTGATTTAGACATTTTTGCGCCATCTTTTAGAACCATCCCTTGAGTAAGAAGCTTTTTAAATGGTTCGTTGCCTTCGACAAGACCCATATCTCTTAATGCCTTATGAAAAAATCTTGAATATAGTAAATGTAATATTGCATGTTCAATACCACCAATATATAAATCAACTGGAAGCCAATATTTTGAATTTTTATCAAACATTTGGTCAGCATTGTCTGAGGAGGTAAATCTTGCGTAGTACCATGATGAATCCATAAATGTATCAAAGGTATCGGTTTCTCTTTTTAGTTCATCTGATAGGTTATAAAAATCTTGATTCTGACTTAATGGTATTGGAGCTGAATTCTCCTTTAGTTCTGGTAGCCTTACTGGCATATCTTTTTCATCAATAACCCTAGGCTTCCCATTTTCATACACAACAGGAATAGGGCATCCCCAATATCTTTGCCTACTAACACCCCAGTCTCTGAGCCTAAATTGAACTAATTGTTCTCCTAAATTTAGCTTCTTTAAATTATTGATAATTTCAATAGATGCCTCATCTGAGCTCATGCCATCAAATTGATTGGAATTAACTAACTTGCCTTTTTTAATTATAGGCAGATTATCTTCTTCATCTGAAGTAATCACTTGATTAATTTCTAAGTCATATTTTGTGGCAAATTCAAAATCTCTTTGGTCATGGCCAGGAACGCCCATTACAACACCTGTTCCATAATCAAGAAGTACAAAATTTCCAATCCAAACTGGTATTTGTTTTTTTGTTATTGGATGTAGAACAAATATCCCTGTATCAATGCCGAGTTTTTCAGCTTTAGCCATATCTGCCTCAGCTGCTTTCATCTCTTTACATTTATCTAAAAAGTCTTTTATTGATTTATTCTTCTCTGCTAATGCTAGTGATATAGAATGGTTTGGAGAAATAGCTAGGAATGATACTCCAAAAATCGTATCAGGCCTTGTTGAAAATGCAGTCAAGTATTCATCAGATCCCTCTAAAAGATATTTAATTTCTGCACCAAAAGACTTTCCAATCCAGTTTCTTTGCATTGTTTTAACATTTTCAGGCCAATCAACTTCATCTAATGATGTCAAAAGTTCTTCCGCATAGTCAGTAATTTTTATAAACCATTGATCAATTTCTTTTATCTCAACTTGTGCACCAGACCTCCAGCCTTTACCATCTATAACTTGCTCATTTGCTAAAACTGTTTCATCCACAGGATCCCAGTTAACCATTGATTTTTTTCTATAAACTAAATTGTTGTCATAAAACTTTTTAAATATTAATTGCTCCCATTTATAGTACTCAGGTTCACATGTTCTTAGTTCTTTAGACCAGTCATAGCCCAAACCTAATGAGATAAGTTGTTGTTTCATGTGCTCAATATTTTGATTCGTCCATTCTTTTGGGCTAACTTTATTTGCTATTGCAGCATTTTCTGCAGGAAGTCCAAAAGCATCCCAACCCATGGGCTGGAATACATTAAAATTATTCATTCTTTTGTATCTTGATATTACATCGCCAATTGTATAATTTCTTACATGCCCCATATGCAGCTTTCCTGAAGGATAAGGAAACATTGATAGGCAGTAAAATTTTTCTCTATCGTCTGGTGTTGCTTTAAAAGTATTATTTTCTAACCAATCATTTTGAATAGCTTTTTCAATTTCTGCTGGATTATATTCAGGCTTCATTTTTTAAGAACTCATTTTCAAGGTAGTTAATAGTATGTTTATTTTCTTTAAAAGTTTTGTCATGAAGAATTCTTTGATGCAAAGGATGGTTGGTCTTAATACCTTCAATAAAAAATTCGTCAAGCGCACTGAGCATTCTCTTTATTGCAGAACTTCGTGAATTTGCTTGAGTAATAATTTTTGCCAATAAAGAGTCGTAATACGGCGGCACTTTATAACCTCCATAAATATGTGAATCATATCTTATTCCAAAGCCTCCGGGTGTATGCATCTTAGTTATGGTTCCAGGAGATGGTTGAAATGTTTCAGGATCTTCTGCATTAATTCTGCACTCTAATGCATGTCCATGAAAACTAATATCATCTTGATTAAGATCAATCGGCATTCCGAGAGCAATTCTTAATTGCGCTTTAACTAAATCAAAGCCTGTTATCATTTCTGTTACTGGGTGCTCTACCTGAATTCTTGTATTCATTTCTATAAAATAAAATTGATCTTTTTCATATAAAAATTCAATAGTGCCGACTCCCTCATATTGAATTTCTTCACATAAGGTTATGCATGCTTTAAGTGTCTTATCAAGGGACATTTTATTAATATTTAAGGCTGGAGCTTCTTCAATTATTTTTTGATGCCTTCTTTGCATACTACAATCCCTTGTCCCCAAGTGGATTGCCTTGCCTTTACCATCACCAACTATCTGAACCTCTATGTGTCTTGGATTTCCAATAAATTTCTCAAGGTATATAGTTTCATTACCGAATCCATTTTTAGCTTCTTGTTTTGTTATTTCTGCATGACCAATAAGGTCTTCTTCTTTTTCAACAACTCGCATACCTCGTCCACCACCACCAGCAGTTGCTTTAATCATGATTGGATAGCCTATATTTCTAGCAATTCTCTTAAACTCATCTTGATTAGATGGTATTTCATCTTTATAACCTGGAACAATTTGGATACCCGAATTTTCAGCCAGGGTTTTTGCTGTTATTTTGTCACCCATTTTTTGAATAGTATCTGAGGTTGGGCCAATAAATTTAAAACCACTCTTTTCACACATTTCTGCAAAATTATGATCCTCAGCGAGGAATCCATACCCAGGATAAATAGCATTTGCACTTGTCAGCTCAGCTGCTGATAAAATTGCAGGTATATTTAAATAACTTTCCGATGGTGAGGCAGGCCCAATACAAACTGTCTCATCAGAAAATTTAAGGTGCTTAAGATCTTTGTCACCCTCAGAATAAACAGAAACTGTATTTATACCAAGCTCTTTGCAAGCTCGTATAGCTCGAAGAGCAATCTCACCACGATTGGCAATTAGAACTTTATAACTCATTTTAGTTTATGGTTATAATTTTTTGACCAAACTCTACAGGGCTACCATCTTCCACATCAATGCTTACAATTTTTCCCTCAAATTCTGATTTGATCTCGTTCATCATTTTCATGGCCTCAACAATGCATAAAATATCGCCAGCTTTAACAATGTCACCTACCTTAACAAAAGGATCTTTGTCTGGGCTAGGGCTCCTATAAAAAGTTCCAACTATTGGAGATGTAACTTCTGTACCAGAAATATTTTCTTTCACAGGCTCTACTGCTTTGTTTACGACAGGAGCAGCAGGCTCATAATTAGTTATAGCTGGAGCTGAAATAATATCTTGTTGAGTTGAAGTATTTCTAGAAATTCTTACTGACTCATCTCCCTGGCTTACCTCTATTTCTTTAAGATCAGACTCTTGTAGCATTTCAATAAGCTTCTTGATTTTTCTAATATCCATTTATTTACCTCTATATTTAAATATTCCTTTAGTAATAGCTTCCTCATATCCCTTAATTCCAATTCCAGTAATAACCTCTTCTGCAATATCTGAAAGGTATGAGAAATGTCTAAATTTTTCTCTTGAATGGATGTCAGAAAGATGAACCTCATAAAAGGGTATTTGAACAGCTAGCAGTGCATCTCTTATAGCAATACTAGTATGAGTATATGCAGCCGGATTTATAACTATAAAATCAACCTTTTGCGCTATTGAGTTATGAATTGATGTAATTATTTCATGCTCTGCATTACTCTGAAACGTTACTAGAGTGCTTTGATTTAAGTTGGCAAAATCTATTAACTCTCTTTCAATCTCTTTTAATGATTTATTCCCATATAAATCAGTTTCTCGCATTCCAAGAAGATTTAAATTTGGTCCATTAATAAGCAATATATTCATTTTTAGATGATTTTAACAGAAATTAGAAGATTTTATAAGATTTTTTAAAAAAGTTTATTTTTTTGAAGTGGGTAACAAAAACCTGATTCAGAGCAACCCTGATAGTATATAAAAACATCTGATAAGTTCAATATGTAATTTAAATCAGCTTTTATATTAAATTTTTTTTTAAGTATTTGTGTTTCACCAAAAAACTCATCTTCATGGAGCTCTATCTTAGAGTCAAAAATATTATATGAAATTAGCTCATTATTATTTTTAAGCTCTATGCTTTTTAAATACATATAGTATCCATCTTTTATCTCCCATGAGAGATAAATATTTTCACCATCATAAGTGCTAGATAGCACAAATACTTCTCCAGCCACTGGGATTGTATTTTGGTCATCAAAAAGGTTTGTTGAATATAATTCAACTGAAACTAGATGGGATAGTAGTATAATAAAGAATCTGTTAGCCATATAGGCTTAAGAATAAACCCCAAAGAAGTTAAAATAAAGAATTTATTAAATAACATGGTAAAAAAAATCATATGCTTCAGGCCTTAGCGTTAAAAGTTTTCTTTTTTGTTCCTATATGGGTGTTAAAAATATTTTTTTTTAAAAAATTAACAGTTATTAGGGGGCATCAATTTGACCCACAAGCAGCAGCATTTTTATCTGTTACCCCTAAAACGAATCTGTCTGTTCTATCTGATAATCAAATAGCTGAGACTCGTAAGACTATTGATGAGAGTAGGAAAAAAAACAAACTTTCCTTGAGCCCATCAAGCAAAATAACCAAAAAAGATCATTTATTACCCAATCATAAATTACTATTGAGAGAGTATCAGCCTATTAATTGTGATGAAAAAAAAGCAGTATTATATTTTCATGGCGGCGGGTATGTTTTGAGCTCTGTTGATACTCATGATGATATGGTGTCATACATGTCTGATAGTCTTGGAATTAAATTTTATTCATTAGATTACAGACTCTCACCAGAAAATAAATATCCTGATTCTTTGAATGATGCATTAGAAGCATATGCATGGCTAATCAACAAAGGTTTCAGCCCAAAAGAAATCTCAGTTTGTGGTGATAGTGCTGGTGCTCATTTAGCGGCCTCGATGGTTCATTATCTTTCGAATAGAGATCTGGAACTTCCAGGTAGTCAATTTTTAATATACCCAATGTGTGATCCATCTTGTTCTACAGAATCATACGAATTGCTTTCTTCTGGCTATTTTCTTACTAAAAGTAATATGATTTGGTTTTGGGATAAATTGAGAGGCCATAAAGAAGATGATGTTGATTCATCTTTTAATCTTTTAAAATTTGATTTTGAAAAAAAGCTCCCATCAACAATAATTGTTACTGCAGGCTTTGATCCGCTTTGCGATGAGGGAGAAATATATGCATATTTATTGCATAAAGGTAAACATAATGTGAAACAATTACATTATCCAGCAATGTTTCATGGTTTTGCATCTGTAACTAAGTTAAAAGCAGCCCAAATCGCTGTTGAGGATTTTTTAAGAGAATACAAAAAAATATTATGAGTAAAATTTTAGCAGTAAATAATTTAAGCATTAATTTCACTACCAGAGATGGTATTTTTAATGCTGTTAATGATATAAGTTTTGATATTGATAAGAATCAAACAATGGCTTTAGTTGGAGAATCTGGATCAGGTAAATCAGTGACAGCAATGTCTATACTTCAATTACTCCAAAGACCTCAAGCCTCCTATTCTTCAAATTCTTCTATTAAATTTAACGGAGAAGAAATTATTGATGCTCAATATGAAAAACTTCTTTCTCTTAGAGGAAACATTATATCAATGATATTTCAGGAGCCTATGACTTCATTGAACCCATATCACAGAGTTGGAAATCAAATTGCTGAATCTATATTGCTCCATTCGAATAACTCTAAAGAAGAGGCGACAACAGAAGCAAAAAAATTAATGGATTTAGTAGAAATAGACGATGTTGAAAGACGTTTCTATGCATATCCTCATGAGCTTTCTGGGGGTCAGCGACAGCGGGTAATGATTGCCATGGCGCTTGTTAATAAGCCAGAGCTTTTAATTGCAGATGAGCCAACAACTGCCCTCGATGTGACTATACAGGCACAGATACTTGATCTAATGTCTAAACTGAAGAACGAACTTGGAATGTCAATCCTTTTTATTACTCATGACCTTGGGTTAGTTCAAGAGTTTTCAGACAAAGTATGTGTTATGAAAGATGGAGAGATTGTGGAAAAAGGAAATACGCTTGAGGTATTTGCTAATCCTTCTCATGATTATACAAAAAAATTATTAGATGCTGAGCCTCAGCCAAAAGAAGAAAATCCTATTAGTGATCAGCCAATCATAGAAATTAATAATTTGAATGTTTTTTATTCAATACCATCAACTAATTTTTTTAAAAAGAACTCTTTCCATGCTGTTAAAAATACATCATTTAATATTTACAAAAATACAACAATTGGGCTTGTTGGCGAATCCGGATCTGGCAAATCAACTCTTGGAAAAGCAATCGCAAACCTAGTTTCCTATGAAGGGGATATTAGATTTAATGGAAAAAATATTGTCTCAAACTCGCAAAAAGAAAACAAAGAGTTAAAGAAAAATGTACAAATTGTTTTCCAAGACCCTTATGGCTCTTTATCGCCTAGAATGACTGTTGGTGAAATAGTTGGAGAAGGTTTGGGAGTTCACTTTAAACTCACAAAAAAAGAAAGAGACGAAAAAATTGATAAAGTTTTGAGTGACGTTGGTATAGAGATAGCAGCAAAAAATAAATATCCACATGAGTTTTCAGGCGGTCAAAGGCAGAGAATTGCTATTGCAAGATCTTTAATAATGAATCCAGCATTTATGATACTGGATGAACCAACTTCTGCATTAGATAGATCTATCCAAATTCAAGTTATAGAACTTTTAAAAAAAATACAAAATGAATATGGGCTAACTTATCTTTTCATCAGTCATGATTTAAAAGTTATTAGATCAATGTCAGACTTTATTTTTGTAATGAAGAATGGTGAGATTGTTGAGTCAGGGCCTTCTCATGATGTTTTTGAAAAACCTGAAAAAGAGTACACGAAGAAACTACTAAATGCAGCATTAAAGTATGCCTCTGAATAATTGAAAATATTAATATGACAAATAGAAAATATTCAAAAGAACTTTTAGATGGACCAAATCAAGCAGCATCAAGATCAATGCTTAGAGGAGTAGGATTTACATCTGATGATTTCAAGAAGCCACTTGTAGGAATTGCATCAACTGGGGCAAAAGTTACTCCATGCAATATGCATATTAATCAGCTGTCAGAAATTGTTGAGCATTCAGTTGATAATTCCGGAGGTAAAGGAGTGCTATTCAATACTATTACAGTTTCTGATGGTATATCAATGGGAACACAAGGCATGAAATACTCACTCGTTTCAAGAGAAGTCATAGCAGATTCTATAGAAACTGTTGTGGGCTGTCTTGGTTATGATGGTGTTATAGCAGTTGGTGGATGTGATAAAAATATGCCCGGATGTATTATCGGCATGGCAAGGCTTAATAGACCTTCCATATTTATATATGGTGGCTCAATCAGACCCAGTGAAGAAAATACCGATTATGTAACTGTATGTGAAAAGACTGGTGAGTTTTCTAAAGGCGATCTAGACGAATCTCAACTAATTCATGTAGAAAAAATATCTGTAAAGGGTCCTGGATCCTGTGGAGGTATGTATACAGCCAATACTATGGCATCTGCTATTGAGGCATTGGGTATGAGTCTTCCTGGAAGTAGCAGTCAAGATGCTGTCTCAAATGATAAAGAAGATGATTGCTCAAAAGCTGGTATAGCGATCATGGGCTTATTAGAAAAAGATATTAAGCCTTCAGACATTATGACAAAAAAAGCTTTTGAGAATTCTATAACTATGGTGATTGCTTTAGGCGGTTCCACAAATGCAGTACTTCATTTACTTGCTATGGCTGATGCAATTGGAGTTGATTTAACGCTTGATGACTTTACAAGAATCGGTAAAAAGACGCCAGTCTTAGCAGATTTAAAGCCCTTTGGCTCTCATTATATGTCTGAGCTTAATGCAAATGGAGGGATACAGCCGCTAATGAAAACCCTTTTAGATAAAGGCTTACTTCATGGTGATTGTCTTACTGTTACAGGGAAAACACTCTCAGAAAATCTTTCTTTAGTTAAACCTTATGAATTACATCAAGATATTATCAAGGAGTTTGATAGTCCAATAAAAGCTAATAGTCATCTCAGGATACTATATGGAAATTTAGCTGAAGAAGGAGCGGTTGCAAAAATAACAGGAAAAGAGGGAACTTCTTTTGAAGGTAGCGCTCGAGTTTTTAATTCAGAGGAAGAAGGCGTTGAGGCTATTTTATCAAAATCAATTAAACCTGGCGACGTTGTAGTAATAAGATATGAGGGACCAAAAGGTGGTCCTGGGATGAGAGAAATGTTGAAGCCTACTTCGGCAATCATGGGCCAAGGCCTGGGAGATAAAGTTGCATTTATTACCGATGGTCGTTTTTCAGGAGGTACTCATGGTTTTGTTGTTGGACACATTACACCAGAAGCGGCAGATGGTGGGCTAATAGCAATTATTGAAGATGGTGATTCAATACTAATTGATGCAAACTCGGATAAACTAGTACTGAATATCTCTGATGATGAGATTTCAACTAGACTTAGTAAATGGGTTAACCCTAAAACGCCGCCAAGAAAAGGTGTTCTAGCAAAATTTGCACGAAATGTTAAATCAGCAAGTCTTGGAGCGGTGACAGATTAAAGATGAATATTAATAGAAAATTTCCAAACACTAGACTTAGAAGATTGAGACTTAATTCAAGTATTAGAAATCTTGTTTCAGAATTTGAATTATCAACAAATGATTTGATTCAGCCTTTGTTTGTTAAAGAGGGCTTGAGTGGCAATGAATCAATAGAGAGCATGCCTGGAATTAAAAGGTATGGTAAAGAATCAGTTCTACCAGAGATCGAGGATTTGCTTGAGCATAATATTAATACAGTTGCTCTATTCCCGGTCATTGATCAATCAAAAAAAAATAGTAGTGGTGATGAGGCTGTTAATGACTCTAACTTGATGTGTGAAACTATAAACGAAATTAAAAAACGATTTCCAGAGATTGTCTTGATATCTGATGTTGCACTAGATCCTTATACTGATCATGGACATGATGGAGTTCTCATTGATGATTATGTAGATAATGATGAGACTTTGAGTGTTCTAAAACAACAGTCATTAACTTTAGCTCAGGCTGGATCAGATATTATTGCTCCCTCAGACATGATGGACGGCAGAATAGGCTTTATAAGAAAAGCACTGGATGAGATAGGTTATAAAAATACTATTCTTCTTTCCTATGCAGCAAAATATAATTCAAAATTTTATGGGCCTTTTAGAGATGCAGTTAACTCTTCTTCAAATTTAGGCAAATCATCAAAGGCAACATATCAAATGTCATTTAAAAATAAAAATGAAGCACTTCATGAAGTTGCTATGGATATTAATGAAGGTGCGGATATTGTAATGGTTAAGCCAGGTATGCCATATTTAGATATAATTTCGAATATTAAAGAAACTTTTAAGGTTCCAACTTTTGCTTATCAAGTTAGTGGTGAATACAGTATGCTTAAATTAGCAATTGATAAGGGATGGCTTGAAAGCAATGTTATGTTAGAATCGTTGTATAGTTTCAAGAGAGCTGGCGCTGATGCAATCCTAACGTATGCAGCCAAAGAAATTTCCAAGGAGATAATTAATAAATGAGTAATGTTATAGAGATTCGTGACGAAGAAAACTTTAACAATGATGTTTTAAATTCAGAAATGCCTGTTTTGGTTGATTTCTGGGCTGAATGGTGTGGTCCATGTAAACAACTTGCTCCCACTGTTGCAGAAGTGGCTTCTGAAAAGTCTGAAACAATAAAAGTTTGTAAAATGGATGTTGATTCCAATAGGGAGATTGCAGCTAAATATGGAATAAGATCAATCCCATCATTAATTATTTTTAAAAATGGTGAGCCTGCTGGAGTGGAAGTTGGAGCTCTTACTAAACAACAACTTGAGGATTTTATTAATACAACCATATAGTCTAAAAGAACTATGCTTTGCATAATTACTTAAATAAGACTATTATTTCAACTTCTCCAGCTAATAAGCTATCAAGACACCAAACCTACTTTTTTACAAAAAACAAAAACAATTAGAACGGAAAAATTAAATGAATCTTACTGAAATTAAAATCAAACCAATCAACGAACTTGTGGACATAGCAACTGAGCTTGGGTTAGAAGATGTTGGAAGGCTTAAAAAACAAGAAATAATATTTAGGATTTTTAAACACAAAGCTTCCGAGGGTGTGGACATTTATGGTGGTGGAGTTCTAGAAATCTTAAATGATGGTTTCGGATTCCTTCGTTCTCCTGAGGGCTCTTATTGTGCTGGAGAAGATGATATATATGTATCGCCAAGTCAAATAAGAAAGTTTAGTTTAAGGAAAGGTGATTCAGTTGCTGGAAAAATAAGAACCCCAAAGGATAAAGAGCGTTATTTTGCTTTAATACAGGTTGATACCATTAATGGTGAAGAGCCAAGAAATACAAAGAATAAAATTCTATTTGAAAATTTAACCCCTCTATTCCCAAATGAAAGGCTAATTTTAGAGCAAGGAAGTGGGTCTAATGAAGATCTGTCATCTAGGATAATTGATTTAATCGCTCCAATTGGTAAAGGCCAGCGTGGTCTAATTGTATCGCCTCCTAAGGCTGGTAAAACATTAATGCTACAAAGCATAGCGCATTCGATTAAGAGCAATAATCCAGAGGTGGAGCTTATCGTTCTTTTGATTGATGAAAGGCCTGAAGAGGTTACTGAGATGTCAAGAACAGTAAAAGGTGAAGTTGTTGCTAGTACATTTGATGAACCGCCTACAAGGCATGTTCAAGTTGCAAACATGGTTATTGAAAAGGCAAAAAGATTAGTAGAGCACAAGAAGGATGTAGTTATTTTACTGGACTCAATTACACGTCTTGGCAGAGCTTACAATTCTGTTCAACCAGCATCTGGAAAAATTCTTAGTGGTGGTGTCGACTCTAATGCTCTAGAAAGACCAAAAAGATTCTTTGGTGCAGCAAGAAATCTTGAGGAGGGGGGTAGCTTAACAATTCTTGCTACAGCTCTTGTTGAGACTGGATCAAAAATGGATGAAGTCATTTATGAAGAATTTAAAGGGACTGGTAATATGGAAATCCATCTTGAAAGAAAGATAGCTGAAAAGAGGATTTATCCTGCTATCAATATCAGGAGATCAGGAACTAGAAGGGAAGATTTATTAACCGCTGAAGATGAGCTCCAAAGAATGTGGGTACTAAGAAAGATCTTAGATGACATGGAAGACGCTCAATCAATTCAATTTTTAATTGATAGATTAAAATCCCACAAAACAAATGATGAATTCTTTACATCAATGAAGGGAGGAAATGGTAAGAAAACTAGATAAAGTTTTTAGCCATTGAAATCATCATTTTGTCTGAGGGGCCAGATGATACATATACTTCCAACCCCCTATGTTCTTTGTTCAATTTCTTTTTTATACGCTCTGAAGCAACAATGAATGTCTTGTTTTCTAAAATAGCCTTATCTAAGTGATCTATTAAAAATTGAAAGGTCCCAAAGTTATAAATTAGCAACACTTCTTTAATATTAGTTATTTTCTTAACCTCTTCAGGCAAGTAAGATACTTCATAACATATGATTTCATCTAAATCTTCATTAAGACTTTTTTGAAGAAAACCATTTGAGTTATTGCCACAAAATAAAAGGTTTTTACCAGGAAAATTTGTGCGAATTAAATCAAGAATTCCTTTAGAAGAATGCTCTAAAGGAGAAATAGATCGAACACCCTTTTGCAATAATTTATTTGATGTTGAAGGCCCAGTTGTCAAGAAATTATTATTAAGCGAATTTATACTGTGAAAATCCTCAATAATTTTTAAGCCATTTATAACTGAATTTTGGCTTGTAAAGATTATATTTTTATATGAATCGATATTTTGGATTTTACAAATGGAATCTTCTTTAGGAGCAATAAAATTAATCTTAGACATATGAATATTGTTTATTTCTATACCCAGGTCCATGGCTAATTTTTTTAGATTAATGGATAGACTTTTTGGTCTTGTATTAACAATCATCATTCCGAGATTAAGGATTTTGCCCCTTCTAAGATAAATTCATCAGCAAATGAGATTATGTCTTTATCAATGTCTTTGAAAGAAGAGTTCATTTTTTTATAGATTAATTTATCTCCTTTATAAGAAAGGACTTTTCCTGTAACTTTTATTTCATCATTAAAATTTTGGCATAGGATTGCAATTGGAGAAAGACAACCACCATCCATAGATGCTACAAATGATCTTTCTGCATTTGCAAGTATCAATTCCTTGGAGTCCCCAATGCTTTCTAAGGTTTCTATTATTTCTTTATTACTAGATAAGCATTCAGTTGCTATATGACCCTGAGATGCTGCAGGGAGCATTTCATCTATTGAGAACTCATATGAATTTTGCTGTAAGCCAAGTCTATTTATAGCAGCTTTCGCTACAACCAAACCATCAAAGTAACCTTCATTAAGTTTATTTATTCTCGTTGCAATATTTCCTCTTACTGGAATAGTTTTGATATCTGGTCTCAAGTAATTTATTTGCGCCTTCCTTCTGGGTCCAGAGGTCCCTATAGTGGCATTCTCTAAAAAATCAGAAAATGACTTCCCATCTTTGGATAAAAGTAAATCACTGGGGGACTCTCTTTTAAAAACATTTATAATTTTAAATTTAGGATCAAGTCTTGCTGGAACATCTTTAAGGCTATGAACAGCAATATCTACTTTATTTGACTCAAGAGCAGACTCTAATGTTGAAATGAAAAGACCTTTACCACCAATCTCATGAAGAGGTTTATTTGTTTGATCTCCTTCTGAAGTCATTGGAATTAATTCAACTTCAACATCTTTGATACTTTTTTTAATTTCATTTGCAACAAAATTAGCTTGATACATTGCTAATTCTGATTGACGGGTAGCTATTTTTATTTTCATTTTTTTTCTAACAAGAGGGCTCTAACATCCCCAACAATTTTATTTTTTAAAATTTTAAAATCTTCAGGCACTTCCACTTCAGTAAATTTACTGTGTTCCAAGTAAATTTTACATGATGGCTTTATATCATTTTTACGAGATAGTAACTTAAGGAGCTTTATTTCATATTCCTGATTAAAAGGTGGATCAAGCAATATTAAATCAATATTAGATAAGTTATTTTTTTTTATCCATTCAAATGCATCTTTAAAAATAACTTTCGATTTGTCTTTTATATCTAGAAGCTTAATATTTTTTGTTAATACTGAATAATTTTTTTTATTAAGCTCTACAAAGAAGACTTTTTGCGCATTTCTTGAAATTGCTTCAATTCCAAGTGAGCCAGTACCCGCAAAAAGATCAAGACAAACGAAGTCATTGATTTCAAACTGTAACCAATTAAAAATAATCTCTTTTAATTTATTTGAAGTTGGCCTTAAAGAATCTTTAAAATCAAAAGGTATTTTTTTTCCCTTAAGATAGCCACCAGATATCCTGATACTATTCTTCATTGCTTATTTGCAAAGAATTTATGCATATATTTACCACAAATTAATAATTAAAAGTTATTTAAACTAAGTATAATTCATCCATGAGCTTACAAGATAATTTTAGACAAGCAATGAGAAGTTACATCTACTCAGTGAGTGTGATGTCAAATGTTGATTCTAATGGAGACTTCAACGCAATTACTGTTTCCTCAGTTACTTCGGTTTCTCTAGATCCACCGAGTTTATTGGTTTGTATAAATAAATCTGCTGGTATACATAACACTATTGAGGAGGGGTCAAGTTTCTGTATAAACCTGCTTAATAAAAATCAAGAATATATATCCAACTTATGTAGCTCTTTTCAAACAGAAGGGAAAAGATTCAATGACCAAGATTGGGACTTGAAAAATATTCCTTTTTTAAAAAGTGCTCAGGCTAATATTTTTTGTACTGTTGATAAATTAATTTCATATCATACTCATACTATTGTTATCGGACATGTAACAGATTCTTTTAGTAATCAAGATATAAATACACTGACATACGTAGATGGCACATATCAATAAACAGTTAAAGAATATATTCTTAATACTCATAATCTTTAGTGCTTCTGTATCTGCTTCTAACGCTTCATCAAATTTGAGTAACTGTGAGGAAAAGCCAAGCGTCTATATAATTTCACCTCAAAATGGCTTTGTTTCAGACTCCAATAATGTGAAGGTTATTTTTGGTTCAAAGAATGTAGAAATTAATCCTGCTGGTAAAGGAGAAAGTGCAACTAAAAAATGTTTTGCAAGTGGGCATCATCATTTATTAGTTAATATAGATCAACTTCCAGAAAGCTTTATTCCTTTTGACGAAGGGTATTATCATTTTGGAGGAGGCCAGACTGAAGTTATTCTTGACCTAGAGCCGGGAACTTATTCTCTGCAGCTTATCCTTGGCTCTTATGTTCATAATTCAAGAATGCAGGTAAATAATTTTGCAGGACAGGGACCTTTTATATCAGAAAAAATTACTATTAGAGTTAATTAGAAATTAGACCGCTTATAACTTTATCTAAATGCTCTTCTAAGTTATTAGCAATCATATTTGCGCTAGAAATAGGACCAGCGCTATCATCATAGTCATCGCCTACGACATTAACCTTTCGTATTATTCCGACAAGCCCATGCAACATAGACCATAAAGTTATACATTTAAAAGCAATAATTTGCTCAGAATCATCTGCCAGACTAGCAAAACTATCTTTCATATTATCGTATGTTTCATTTGCAGATTTTAGGAGGTCGGGATAGTCAGCAAAGTTACCGACAGCCGTTCCAAACATTAAATCATAGGTATTAGCATTTTTTAAACCAAATTCTATGTACTTGCTCGCATTAGCAACAAGTTTTGTTTTTGTAATTTTTTTTGGACTATCAAAAAAAACAAGTTCATTAAGTTTTTTAAAACCCACCGTTGCAACCGCAGCATATACGCATTCTTTTGTTTCAAAATGTCTGTAAGGCGCAGTTTGAGAAACGCCACTTTCCTTTGCAAGAGATCTAATGCTTAATTTGGTATAGCCATCTCTGTCACAAAGCTTGCATGCACATGCAATGAGCTCCTCTTTTAAATTTCCATGATGGTATGTTTTCATTATAATTTAATGTTGACACTGCTAACATATTTTATGTTATTATGTTTACACTGCATACATTAAATTTATTATGTGTGAAAGTCAAATAAATATATATGAATACAAGAAAAATGAATAAAACTATTTTGGCTCTATTGTTGGGTAATGTATTTCTTTTAAACCTTGAAGCTATAGAGGTTCTTGAAATAAAAATGCTTGATGAGTATTCCATAACTCGAGAGTTTCCTGGAAAACTTATTCCAACGGAACAGTCTAAGTTGGCATTTGAAATACCTGGAAAGATTAATATTATAAATGTTGATATTGGAGATGAGGTCGTATTCGGTGATGAGCTTGCAGTATTAGATGACAGAGAAGCACTTGCTCAATTGAATCAATCGAAAGCCAAATTTGATTTAGCTGAGCAATTACTTGCAAGATATATAGATCTCAGAGCAGATGGCCATATATCTATTCAAGACCTAGATAAGGCTAAGTCTGATCAAATAGTAGCTAAATCACAGTATGATTTTTATAAAGTTAAGTTTGAACAAACCAAGTTATTGGCTCCTTTTAATGGAGTAATTCAAAACAGACTTTTTGATACTGGATCAGTAATTAATGCAGGCGTTCATGTCTTAGAGATTTTAGGCTCTACCAATGTTGAGGCACGAATTTCAATTCCAATGAATTATATGAATAAAATTAAAATTGGAGGCGACTATGAATTTGATGTTAATGGAATGCTTGCAAAGGCTAAGTTGGAAAGGTTGGCTCCTATGTCAACTGGAGGCTCTAATAATAGGTTAGCAATTTTTAGATTTGATACCTTTTTTAACCCAGGATCAATAGTAAAACTCAAACTAAGCCTCTCTGAGAAAGCTAAGGGCACATGGGTTCCAATAAAATCATTGTCACAATCAGAACAAGGCATATGGGCTATATACACCATTAATGAACAACAAAAAGTAGTACGAGATTTAGTTGATGTGATTTATTTTGAGGATGAATACGCTTTTGTAAATGGCACACTTAAGGATGGTGATCTAGTAATTTTAGGCGGAGCTCAAAAGATTATTGAAGGCAAGATAATAAAATAAAATGAGAGTTATTAATTTTTTAATAGAAAAACCAAGAATATTATTCCTTACTCTAGCATTCATATTATTATCTGGTATTTCTTCTGGCCTTTCAGTACCAATTCAAGAAAATCCTGAACTTGCTGAAAGATGGGGAGGGGTTCGTATATTTCTTCCGGGGGCATCACCTGAGCGAATTGAAACAGAAATAGTCAATGATCTAGAAATTAAACTTAGAGAAGTTGAAGAAATACTTGAACTGGAATCAATAATTACACAAGGTTTTTCAACAATAGTTGTTGAGTTAAATCAAAGTGTTCCACCTATGCTTATCGAAGAGACTTGGTCTAAAGTTCAAGACAAGCTTAATCAAATACTGATCCCTCAAGGTGCAGAAATATTTCTTGATAGAAGCAGCGGCCCGCCTATAACTGTTCAATATGCTGTAACCTGGAATGGTGATGGAGAGGCTCCACTCATAATGATGTCAAGGCTAGCAAATCAGCTTAAAAGGAAGTTAAGCTCGATAGGCTCTTCTCATCAAACTGCAGTTTTCGGTGAAACCGATGAAGAAATCTTAATCGAACTAGACTCATCTAAATTATCTTCGCTTGGCTTGTCATTTCAAGATATTTCAAAAGCTATTCAATCTTTAGATGCAAAAAAACCTATTGGAGTATCTTCAAACAATAATTCTGAACTTTTATATAGACTTAAAGACAACATACAGAGCATACAAAAGATTTCAGAAATACCTATTAAGATTATTAATGAATCAGAAATTATTCAATTAGATGATGTTGCAGTTATTTCAAAAACCCCAGTTTCGCCTATAGAAGATATATTTTTGTTTAATGGAAAAGTGGTTGTGTCTGTTGCAGGTACTGGATCATTTTCTCAAAGAGTTCATGACTATGTAGAGCGAGCAACAATTGTTGTTGATGAGATGAGAGAAACTCTACCTAGCGAGATCTCTATAGATCTAATTTATGATGAATCTTCGTATACCACTAAAAAATTTAATGAGCTTGTAAAAAGTTTTTCATTAGCAATATTTTTTGTTTTAAGTATAAGCCTTTTTTTTCTTGGAATTAGATCGGCAATAATTGTTACTCTCATACTTCCATTTTCGATTTGCTTAGTGATGGTTGGCTGCAGATTTATAGGCCTGCCTCTTCACATGACATCTATCACTGGGATTATTATTGCGCTCGGTTTACTTATAGACAATGGAATCATTGTTGTTGAAGATTATAAAAACAGAAGAGCATCTGGGCTTAATATTAATGATTCAATTTCTCAAGGGTTAAAAAATTTATCCGCCCCTCTAGCAGCAGCAACAGCTACGACTGTATTTTCTTTTCTTCCGATAGTAACTGGGGAGGGATCAAGTATAGAATTTGTAGGCGGTATGGCAATGACAGTAATCATGTCTATAACATCCTCATTGGTCTTAGCTTTGCTAATGGTCCCAGTTCTAATGAACTACATGGAAAAAATCCCTTACTTTAAAGATGCAGACATAAGCAAGGAAGGGTATAGAAATGAGAAAATCCTCAATAAGTACAGGGCTTTTCTAAACTGGGCATTCTTAGTTCCTAGGCGAGCAATCATGCTGTCGCTTTCCTTGCCTATTTTAGGATTTCTTCTTTTTAATACGTTACCTAAAGATTTTTTTCCTGCTCAAGATAGAGATATGTTTAGAGTTAATATAGAACTTCCCTCTAATGCATCTGCACTCACCACTATGAATAGGGTTATAGAAATAAGAGAAGATATTCTTAAGAGTGGTCTAATTTCAGTAGAAAAAGATTATTCATTTATCGGCAGAATGATGCCGAGAGTCCTAATGAATGTTGTTGGTGGTGAAGAAAAGCAAGGTACAAATAATATTGCACAGTCTGTATATTTTGCTACGGATTATTATGAGATGATTGAGAATCTACCAGAATTATCAAGAAGGCTTGTTAAAAATAATCCTGATATCATAGTTCTTGTTGATAGCTTTTCTTCTGGACCCCCAGTTTTTTCAGACGTAAGTTATGTAATTTTTGGTGATGATCCAGGTTTACTTAAATCTCTTGGTGAAGAGCTTGAACTAATTATTAATAATTCTCCTGATATTAATGTTACCAAGTCTGCAACTTCAGATTCAATAACTAATGTAGAATTTGAGCTTAATAGCTCAAATATTTCACTGTCTGGTCAGAATGCAAATTATCTTGTTAATGAAATGTTTACAGCAAACAATGGGCTAATCGTTGGTACCATGCTTGATTCAAATAAAGAAATACCAGTAAGATTAAAAGGTTTATCCAATAAAAATAATCTAACAGGAAATACTGGTTTTATAACAATACCCTCTCAAGATGGATTTGAGTATTTTGATAGCTTTGGAAAGAGTACCTTAACAAATAAATCATCAACAATAACTAGACTTGATGGCCAACGAACAAACGATGTTGAGGGGTGGATTTGGACAGGTACACTTCCTTCTGCAACGGAAGAAGCTATAAAAAAAGATGTAGCAGACTTTGAATCAAGATTGCCAATAGGCTACTCGTTAAAACAACTTGGTGAGGCAGAAAGCAGAGGCCAATCTCAAGCTTCATTATATTCATCGGCATTTATGTATTTCATTCTTATAATAGTTGGGCTGGTGCTAGCGCTAAATTCCTTCAGAGAGACCGGTCTAATACTATCTGTTGCATTTCTATCAATTGGGCTGTCCTTTCTTGGTTTATTTATAGGTCAGCAGAACTATGGATTTATTGGAACTATTAGTGCTATTGGGCTAATTGGCTTATCAATCAATGACTCAATAATTGTTTTGGCTCATATCAAAGAAGAAGCTAAGGAGAAATTAATAACTAAAGCAGAACTAGTTGAGGTTGTTATTAGATCTACAAGACATATTATTACCACCTCTTTAACAACGCTTGGTGGATTTTTGCCACTTATTTTTGCAAGTGTATTCTTTAAACCACTTGCTTGGGCAATGAGTATTGGGGTTTTAGGAGCAACAATTACAGCTTTAATGTATATCCCTGCAATGTTTATAATTATGCGAAAAGTTAAGTATTAGAGCACTTTTCTGAGCAATAACTTCTCCCAGACTTCTTTATAACAAGTGATTGGTGTGTATAGGTATCACAAGCAGCGCACTTAATCATAGAGTCATCAATTTTTTTTTGTGAAGTCTTTGTAAATAATGATCTTAGAAATAATCCAGCTGATATTACTAGGATAAATATTATTAAAGGAATTAAGAAAAGTATAGATTTTAATAGGAGCATGACCTAGTCACTTGAGACTGGTTTACTTTTCTGCAAGAAATTCCATGACCAGCCAGAATTATCAGTAGAGTCTTGCGATTGGATGTCTTTATAATTTAACGTAATTATCTTACGAGTATCTTCTAGTAGCTCAACATAACCCAATGAATCATACGATTCTTCTAAAATTTTAAGGGCTCTATAGTTTTCACTAGAGTTAGGTATATTTTCTATTACGTAATTAGCTCTTCTAATAGCAGCTATGTGAGCGTCAACACTTACATAGTAATCCGCAGCAGCTAGTTCATTTCTTGCAATCATATTTCTTAAATAAATATTTCTTTGTTTAGCATATGTTGCATATTGGCTGTCAGGGAATCTGGTTAAAAATTCTGTTAATTCAGAAAATGATTCTTTAGCTCCTGAGATATCTCTATTAGATAAGTCTGTATCTGTCATTCTGACAATGAAGCTATTATCTCTTGTGTAACTAGAAAGTCCTTTCATAAAATATGCGTAATCAATATTTGGATGTCTTGGATGAAGCCTAATAAATTTTTCAGCAGCAGCATGTGCGGCTTCTGTTTCTGCATTCATAAATTGCACATAAATAAGTTCAACTTGAGCCTGTTCTGCATATTTACCAAAAGGATATCTAGTTTCAATTGCTTCTAAAGATTCTATAGCACCAAAATAGTTTTTTGCTGCAATTCTTCTTTGTGCTTGATCGTAATATATTTTTTCAGGTTGTTCTATTTCAGGACCATCTGAATTACAACTTACTAATAAGAGGGTTACAATTGGCACTACTAAAAATAGTTTAGTTATTAATTTATCTTTCATTATTT